>Ga0187886_1001403_pt1 | contig 22042 bp, 18 predicted proteins | sample June2016WEW_20_1_FD_133001 | JGI IMG/M metagenome (GOLD analysis project Ga0187886, IMG submission 133001) | Peatland microbial communities from SPRUCE experiment site at the Marcell Experimental Forest, Minnesota, USA - June2016WEW_20_150 | ecosystem: Environmental > Terrestrial > Soil >... | reverse complement strand
CTGCATACTTTTGTCAACCACTGCGCTTTGCTGGAAAAATACCATCCACGGTGCGATTGTCGTTCCGATATTTGCCATCAGGAAAAAGAATATCTTGTTATTGAATCCGCCCGGAAAGTTAGGTATCAATCCCTGCCTGATTATATCCGAAACGGATGGATGGACAATAAACGCCGCGGGGATATAAATCAGGTTTACCGCGCAAAACACCAGTGCAACTTTTTCCCACGTCCAGTATCTGCCCTGCAGCACCATAATGCCCATAACGATACACACGCCGACCACCGTTATGACCGGCGGGATATGAAAAATACTCAGTGCCGCCGTCATACCGATAAATTCCGTAACCAGCGTTAGAAAATCGACAAGGAACAAATCAAGTAGCGAAAACCATCCCCAGAATGCGCCGAACCCGTCGAAAATCGCCTCTGCGTGTCCGCGTTTTGTTACCGCCCCGAGCCTGACCGTCATTTCCTGCACAAAATATGCAATCGGTCCCAGAAGCACAAGAAACCAGATGAGATTATAGCCGTATGCGGCGCCGGTAACGCCGTAAGTGGTGATTCCGCCGGCATCATTGTCGGCGACCATAACGATTATCCCCGGCCCCGAAATCATCAGGAAAATCTTTATCGCTTTCCATACTCTGCGATATTCGTAAAATGTTTTTGCAAAAAAATTCATATACCGACATTTCCTATATTAATCCGCCGCGGGCGAACTTTCATTTTGGTCTTATTGTCTATACTTGAATTGCAATTCTAAATGCAGAACAAATTATTTACAACCAAAACCCCCATTATTTTAAAAAATATCCCCGCCATAAATGACGGGGATTCACCTGGGGAACAAGGATTCGAACCTTGACTAAATGGTTCAGAGCCACTCGTGCTACCGTTACACTATTCCCCAATAACCATTTAATTACTGGGCCCGCAAGGATTTGAACCTTGGACCAATAGATTATGAGTCTACTGCTCTACCAGACTGAGCTACGAGCCCTGTCTAAAACCTTTAAACAGCCATAATTTACAGACCGATTGCAAGTTTTGCAAGAAGATTAAGCAATCTGCCAAACCGGCCGATTCGCACTGAAAGATTAGCATAAATTATTGACTTTTCAAGAGTTAAATGTTAACGTCTTAGCTCGATGGAAGTATATATTTAAATGTTGCACTTCCTGAGATTCGATATGTACAAACATTTATTCAAGAGAAAACCGCTTAGTCTTCTCCACGAGGAAATGAAAAGCGACAATCGCCTCAAACGCGTCCTGGGCCCATGGTCGCTCACAAGTCTCGGAATCGGCTGCGTCATCGGAGCCGGCATTTTCGTTGTTACCGGTTACGCCGCTCACTATAAGGCAGGGCCGGCCTTGTTAATTTCGTTCGTCGTCGCCGGATTTGCCTGTATCTTTTCTGCTCTCTGTTATGCGGAATTTGCCTCAATGGCTCCCGTGGCTGGCTCCGCTTATACTTATGCCTACGCCACACTGGGCGAATTGCTCGCATGGATAATCGGCTGGGATCTCGTCCTCGAATACACTGTCGCCTCCGCATCCGTCGCTCACGGCTGGTCGAAATATTTTCAAAATTTTCTGAGCATCTTTCACATCCACGTTCCGCTTGCTCTTTCCACTGCACCATTTGATTTCGACCCCGCCAAAGGGCTTTTCATTTCGACCGGCAGCTTCTTCGATTTGCCGGCTCTGGTAATCGTCGCGATTGTTACTACCGTCCTTGTGATTGGCATTCGCGAAAGCTCCCGTTTCAACAACGTGATGGTCGCGATAAAAATCGCCGTAGTGCTGCTCGTTATCGCAGCAGGCGCATTCTATGTTAAAGCCGCAAATTGGCATCCCTTCGCCCCGTTCGGCTGGACAGGTCTGAGTCTCTTTGGCAAAACGCTCTGGGGCCAAACCGGTCCTGACGGCTCACCCGTCGGAATGATGGCCGGTGCCGCGATGATTTTCTTCGCCTACATCGGTTTCGATTCCGTTTCGACCCACGCCGAAGAGGCACGCAATCCCCAGCGAGACGTCCCATTCGGAATCATCACCTCGCTCATCATCTGCACTATTCTTTATATCGCCGTTACAATTGTGCTTACCGGAATGGTTCCCTATGACCAGATAGACACCGATGCCCCCGTTGCCGCCGCGTTCCAGAGAGTCGGCCTGCACTGGGGACAATTCATTATCTCCATCGGCGCAGTCGCCGGCATCACATCTGTTCTCCTTGTGCTTATGCTCAGCCAGCCGCGTGTGCTTCTTGCTATGGCTCGTGATGGTCTGCTTCCAGAAAGCTTCTTTGGAAACATTCATATTCGTTTCCGTACACCATGGAAATCAACCATCCTGACCGGCCTGGCAGTTGGAACATTATCTTCGCTCATTCCACTGGGAATCCTGGCCGAACTGGTCAACATTGGAACACTGTTTGCGTTTATTATTGTGTGTTTGTCGGTTCTTATTATGCGATATCACCACCCGGAAGCGCATCGGCCTTTCCGTTGTCCCTGGGTGCCGCTCATACCAATTCTCGGCGCGCTCTTGTGCCTGTTTCTTATGTTCTCACTTCCAGCGGCAAACTGGCTGCGGCTGGCAATCTGGATGATAATAGGAATTCTCATTTACCTCTTTTATGGACGCCGCCACAGTGTTCTGGCAAAACGTCGCGTCGCCGAGATAGACGTAGCGAAAAAATAATTATCGCACCAGCCATCCGCCATCGACCGGAATAATCGCCCCGCACAAATACGCTGACGCTTCAGATGCAAGAAACACAACCGCCCCCTTCAAATCATCCGGCTCGCCCCATCTGCCCGCAGGAATCCTGTCCAAAATCGTCTTGCTCCGCGCAGCATCCTGCCTGATTGGTGCGGTATTATCCGTCGCCATATATCCCGGCGCAATCGCGTTGACATTTATATTCTGTTTCGCAAGTTCATTGGCCATCAGCCTCGTCAGTCCCGCCACTGCGCTTTTCGACGCAGCGTAGGAAGGCACAAGTATCCCACCCTGAAAGCTCAGCATCGACGCCGTATTAATAATTTTCCCGCCCCTGCCTTGTCTGATAAAAACTTTCGCAACCGCCTGGCTCAAAAAGAACAGCGTGCGAATATTTATATTCATCACATCGTCCCAGTCTTTTTCGCTAAATTCCGTAAACGGCGCCCTGCGTATTATTCCCGCGTTATTTACAAGAATATCAATCCCGCCAAGTTTCTCAACCACAGTATCGACAATCTCCGCAACACAGTCTTTCGTGCTCAAATCCGCTTTTACCGTTACGCATTTCCGCCCGAGCTTTTCAATTTGCTTCTTAGTCTCTTTCATATCGAGAATATCGACCGCGCAAACATCCGCTCCCGCCTCAGCCAATCCTTCCGCAATTGCCTTGCCAAGTCCTTTTGCCGCTCCCGTTACTATCGCAACTTTCCCGTCGAGTTTAAATTTATCTAAAATCATTTTATCTGCTCCAATGAAAAACCCTGCATATCCGTAAAATCCTGATTTTCGCCGCCCATCGCCCAAACGAAACTATAATTTTTCAGCCCCGCTCCGCTGTGAATCGACCAACTCGGCGAAAGCACAACCTGCTCATTCCTGACAACGATATGCCGCGTCTGCTCCGGCTTGCCCATAAAATGAAACACAAGCGAATTCGCATCCACCGCGAAATACAAATAAACTTCCGTCCGTCTGATATGCGTATGTCCCGGCATAGTATTCCAAACGCTCCCGCCCGCAAGGTCCGTGCACCCCATCACAAGCTGACAGCTTTTTATCCCGTCCGGATGAACATACTTATGTATAGTCCTTTTATTGGCTTCCGCCTCGCTGCCAAGCGCAGCCGCCTGCGTCTCGCTTTGTTTCGCCGCCGCCAAAGGGTATTCCTTATGCGCCGGATAACTTACAATATAAAATTTCGCGATTTTCCCCGCGTTTGCGCTTTCAAACTGAATATCCTTGCTGCCTTTCGGGATATAAAGCAAATCTTTATGAGCCAGATTAAATTTTTTCCCGTCAACAGTAATAATTCCCGCCTGGCCGATATTTATAACGCCCAATTCGCGCCTCTCGGCAAAATATTTGCTCGCCATTTGCTCGCCCGCTTCCAGTTTCAAAGGCCCCCCGGCAGGAACAGCCGAGCCAATTATCGCCCTGTCGTCAAACCAGTAAACCAGTTCCACCTTGTCAGGCGCAAAAAGAGTCCTCACCAGGAAAGTATTCCTGATTTCCTCAGTATTCATTCTTTCAAATCGTACCGCATCAGCACTATATCGCGTTTCCACTTTCAATTCTCCAATTAAATTATTTCTTGACCATCGTCTTATTCAGCCAGGCGACAATTTTCTTCATAAAATCAGCGTCAAAGTTATTCCATTCGACAATTTTGTGCGACGCGCCTTTTATTGTAATAATTTCGCACGGCACACCAAACGTGTCAAGCCTGTTCTTAAAATTCAGCGACAATTGATACGGCACAGACTTATCCGCAGTCCCATGCACCAGCAAAACCGGCGGCAAACCCGCCTTAAGATGATTTATCGGCGAATTGTCCCAAATTATCTGCACCGTCTGCGGCGTATTGACGTCGGCACCCTGCAATCCGAACAAATCCCTCAAATAAGTCGATACATTCCCGCGTCGTAGCGAATCAAACACCAAATCCGTCGGCGGCGCCAGCCCAACTAAAGCCTGCACAGCCGTTTCTTTATCCGCCGTTACCGCCGCAAGACACGCAAGTTGTCCGCCGGCAGAATATCCGAACAACGCGATGCGGTTCGGGTCGCCTTTATATTTCGCAGCATTAGACTTTACCCAGCGAATCGCCGTTTTAACATCGTCGTAACAGGCCGGCCATTTATTCTTTGGCGCAAGCCGGTAATTTATCGAAACCACTACAAAATTCGCGTCCACCAGCGGCGCAAATAAAACCTTTTCACCTTCATCTCCCTGCTTATCGCCGCGAGTCCACCCGCCTCCGTGCACAATTATCGCTATCGGAAACGGCCCGTTGCCATTCGGCGAATTTACATCCAGCAGCAGTGTTTCATCCCCTGCTTTTCCGTATTCAATATCTTTCTTCATATCTCCTGCGGATACAACTGATAAAACATTAAGGATTAAAACAAATGCTAAAATTTTTATTTTCATTTTACATTCCTTTTTATCATCTTATGATTGCGAAACCGTTTTCATTCAACGTTGGAAGTTCAGCGTTCAATGTTGGACGTTCAATTATTAATATGAAGTATCTTCGCTCCTTCGAACCCGTTGAATTTCGTCGATGACGCAACGCTGTATGCCCCGATATTTTCCGTATAAAGGTAATCGCCGAGTTTAAGGTTCGCCGGCAATTGTTCCGACAGCGATATCTTATCGAAACTATCGCACGTCGGTCCGACAACCGCGCAAACTTCTATCGGCCCATCCCTGAACGGCTGAAAATTCGGTATCCAATGGTCGTAAACAATGCCCGAAAACGTATGATAAACTCCGTCGTTTATATGATAGAATATTTTGCCGTTTCTGACCGCCTTGCCGATAATTTCCGACACCAGCACCGCCGTCGTCGCGACCATAAACCTGCCCGGCTCAGCTATAATTTCTATATCCGCCGGAAACAGCCTTTTAATTTCCGATTCAATTATCTCCGCAAGCTGCTCGAACCGCGGCACACCCGCATCATAAGACGCCGGAAATCCGCCGCCGATATCGACTATTTTCAGATTATAGCCGTTCTTTCTGGCCTCGTTAAAAATCTCAGATGTTATCTGCAGCGCGACCGCGTAATTATCGAAATTCGTGCATTGACTTCCCACATGAAAGCTCAAACCTTCAACCGCAAGTCCCGAATCGAACACCTTTTTTATCAGTCCCGCCGCATCGCCCGGCTCAGCCCCGAATTTCGAACTCATCTCAACCTGCGACCCCGTATCCGGCACCTTCAATCGCAATACCAGCCCCGCCGTCTCGCAATTTTCCTTTATCTTGTCCACCTCTTCGGCGTTATCATAAGTCACCAGAGGCTTGTATCTTTTTATTTTTTGTAAGGTTTGTTTATCTTTGATAGTGTTTGAAAAGATGATTTTATCCCAGATGAAAAAGTCTTTCTCGGCTTTTTTAAAGCTTTTTATCTGGTTATAAATCTGCATAAACTCGTTATAAGAAGCGACATCGAAACTCGCCCCTTCGTTGAACAGAGTTTTGATTATTTCCTGATTGGAGTTCGCCTTTACCGCGTAATAAGCCTGAACATTCGGCAAATTCTTCTTAAAAGTCTGAAAATTCTCCCGAATCTTGGCGTGGTCCAAAATAAACAGCGGCGTCCCATGCTCTTTTGCCAGTTTGATCAGTTCTTCCTTCATCTATTTCATTCCCTTTTTCACTTTTCACTATTCATTTTTCACTTTATAAGAATAATTGGGAATTGGCTTAAAATCAAGGTTTTATTTGGGAAAGCTTGAAATCCATTGGAACGTTTAAACTATATTGTTTTTAAGAATTTATCCCATTTAAGGAAAACAAGGTTTTGATATTCACTAACATTTTTATACTTCACAATCTCTCGTTCATTATATTCAGATGCCGCCATCTTGAATTCTTGCTTAATCTTTTCGAATGTAGCTTTGGTCGGTCTCACCTTTAGAATCTCATGAGCTATAAGATGCCTACTGTCAGGCGTTTTTTTATTCATAATATTAAGAAGTTGAGCAAACGTAATAATTCCAATGGCATAATATTCATTCTTTGCACATTCTAATGCTTCTTCTACAGCGTAATACAAAAAAGGATATTTCTCTAATTTCTCTATAAGAAAAATGGAGATTTTAACAAAGAAGCAACATTTTTTGGTACCAATATTTATGTATAAATTTTGCATATAATCTTCATACTTGCAGTGAGCAAAGTCGAACTACCAATTTTATCCTGCCATTATACTAATATCAACACTCTGCCGAGATGCGGCCTTTCTTAGGATGTCCTAGGAAATTGTTTATTAGATTTCACTGGTCATTGTAATAATTAACTTCCTGCCATTTGGAGGCTGCAACACAATACCACCTTTTCTAATAATTCTTAAATCGGCCAATTTTTCTGAGAACTCAATACAGTTCTTACTAGTCTCTTGACCTTTGAATAACGTTTTTAATGCTTTCTCTAAAATCCTATCTAGCAACTCTACCATTGTATTGAGATGTTCATTCACTGCTTCCTTAAGATCAACGGAGTTATGATTACCCCTGCCATTCATAGCATAGGTACAATTGAATTCATTTAAATCAAATCGTATTGGTACATATGCTTGGATCGAATTGTCTTCTTTGTTAAGGTAATTTGTGCTGTGAGAACTAAGCTTATGTCGAAGTGAACGTATCGATAGCTTATCAACTAATTCCTTTCCTTCTTTAAACGAAGGTGGAACATTTACGATCTGATATAGCTTGAGCAATGCTTCCTGTTGAATATAAGTTGCACTAAGAATACCATATAGCCGGAGATATTTTTCGCCAACATCTTCATGTTTTGTGGGGCCATTAAGACCAAACTTTAAAAAATTATTAATCGCGGTACATGCATCTTCAACAATATCCATAGAAACGCAAAGAAACGACCAATCTTCGTCTTTGCTAAGTCTCAATGTTTTGCGAATGCTATCTTTACTGGGCCAAATTTTAGAATTGATTAAGCCACGAAATGCACTAATGTATTTCTCTACTAATTCGACTATATTATTCATAATCTATAATTAAATAACCTTACACAATAATCTACCACACTTTTTGCTTGAAAACATTTTATCCGCCTGAGGCGGATAAACTTTACCGTCAACAAAACATCAACAAAACTACTCTATTGTGCCTCTGCCGATAATAGTAAACAATAGACCAATTACGGGATTAGTCAGCAGAGCCATTACTATGCCGATAACAATTTTTTCTTTAAGCTCCACTTTAAATAACTTTTCAGCCAGCCAACTGTTGAAAAGATACAGAAAAAATCCTGCCGTTAAAAATAACATAAAAAAGCATATAAAATCTGCATGAAATAATACAATGAAAAATCCGGATGGAATAAACGTCAGTATATCGATAATAATTCCGCCCAAAAACACCATTATCAAATACGGCAGAAATCTCCAGCGTATCAATGCCCTGATTTTCTTTATTATCAGATATCCGATGCACAAGGCGGCACAATCTGCTGCCAGGTCTATCACCAGACCGACCCCGGCATTATCATAAAACATTCCTATATGCGGCGGGCCTATTACAATCGGATTTGCATAACAATTCCCGGCTAACAATACAAACAGAACTGCTATCAAAAATATGTTTATCTTCATTTTACCCCTCATATTTATTTCCTTCATATTTTTTTATCGTTCTGAATTCTGTGTTCTATTCTATCTCTTCTTTTTCCAAACACAACGGAAAAATATGCATATATAAATCTATATAATCTGTGTAATCTGCGATTAAAACGTAGTTTTAAGGCTCGCAGTGTGGGATACGTAAAAGAAGGATTACGACCAGGACTGTTTGGGCAAAACCTTCTGCTAAATCGCCGAAGGCAACCCAGAAAAAGCCGGTTCGATGGTCCGGCTGGACCGTAGAGAACAGGACAACTAATCCGGCCATAGCAACGATTAAAATTACAACGCTCATCAGCCAAATCAGGGGTCGGTATCGTTTTATATCGGAAGCGAAGACAAAACACTGCATCCCTACAAGGAAATACATCGCCATCAGCACTCGCGCCAAATAATTTATAAGAATTCCTGCCGATGTTCCCGGCTCAGCTTTATTGACAAGGTAGGCAAGCCATTCTTGGGGCATCACTGCCGCGATGAAAGTTGGTATTATTGTCATGATGCCGATAAAACGCAGCAGCCATTTTAAGCCTCTCTCTGCCGTCATAACATTATCCCACACTTTTTCCTGCGCATTTTATTTTTAATTACTCTCCGCCTTCGGCGGTTCCACTAACTATCGACTAACAACCAGCAACTATCAACCAATAATCTACTTTACCGGCAACAAAACATCAACAAAACTTACTTGCCCTGCCTGCCCTGTGAAGTGTCGCAACTACTTCACCGGGGTGAGATGACGCTTCATCTATCTCATCGGGGTCCACCGTTCGGCGGTTCCTCAAATCTTCAATCTGCAATCTTCAATCTCAGGACAGCTTCTTGATTAGCCCCTTGAGTTTTTCTATTTCTTTATTGTTCTCTAAATACGATTCCATAAGTTTTTTATGGAGTTCATCTGCTCTGTCATATAACCTTTTTAGTTTCTTGGGTTTAGCCGCTTGTATTGCGTAGGCTGCCATAATTGGAAATGCTACAGTTACATCTAAGTATGCGGTAACAGTTTCTTCAAGTTTAGTCGGGTCGATTTTGCCCCAGCTTACCGCTTCGCTCGGCGATGCGCCGGAAAGTCCGCCGGTATCAGGTCTTGCGTCAGTTACATTGATATCGAAGTCCTGGCCGACTTCAGGAATCATAAGGACTTCCTGAATTTGCGGCTCGGTTTGCAGCACAAAGTTTTTCGGGCTTCCGCCTCCGATTAGGATAACGCCTGTTTTGCCTTTTTCGTATCTTTTGGCGTTTAGAACGATTGCCGTTGAATCGTTTAAGTCCATACTCGGATTGATTTTAAGTTTGAATTTATCCAGCAGTCCAAATCCCTCAGCCAGAAGTTCCAGTCCTGCCACATTCATACCGATAGTCGAATCGCCCGGCGAAGACGTAAATACTGGTATGCCATTACGATACGCCGCTGCGAGGATGCTTACCTGGCCGGTTTTGTTTTTCTTCTCGTGTTCGTCAAGTACTTTGCCCAGATGATGATAGCATTCGCGCGTGCCCATTTCTTTTTGGAATTCAGGTCTGCAAAGAATTTCTCTAAGTTGTCTGTCTGTTTCCATTAAGACATCTTCGTAATCGAACAGAATATCGTAAATTCTCGTTACGCCTTTTGCTCGCAAATCCGCGTCATCGACATTATGGGTGCCCCTAAACATCGGCAGGTTAAAGGCATAGTGAATATCGTGGTACATATTGGCGCCGGTTGCGACAATCCAATCGACGAATCCATGATTCATTAGAGGAATAATCGTTGATGGTCCCAGTCCTGCGGGAGTTAATGCCCCTGCAAGGCTAAGTCCAACTGTTACATCAGGTTGAGAATATTTGTCGCGCAACAGATGACAGGCGGCTCTCAATCTTCCGCCGTTATAGGCATCCATATTATCGACAAGTTCGATAATGCTTGTGTCTTTGCTGATGGCTTTCGGCAGAACTCGTTTGCCGGACAGGTATTTAGCCTTTCCCGGACAATTTGGTTTATCGTATTTCATTTTTCCCTTTCTGTTCAAATACATTGATTACTTTTGAACGGATAATCATAATTTATAACACAGAAATTGGCAACAGTTTTTACATAAGCCTATTTTTGTCATCGTCTTGGGCAATAATTGTTTAGTTTGACATTTAACGCTTCTTTGAGTATGGTTTCAACTTATTATGCGAGAAGTGCAAACTGTAAAATCGGTCAAATCCAAAGTCGCTGCGTTTACTGTAATCGTCGCTGCTGTCGCGGCTGTATTATACATTCCTATTTTGTCGGCCGATTTCGTCTATGACGATATCTCGCAAATACTCACCGATAACTACATCCATACGCCGGCTCATTTTGCCGAAGTGCTGAGCCTGTCGGTAATGAAAAAGGATGTTCTCGATAACAACCGCCCTGCGATGGTGCTGTCGCTGATGTTCGATTCGCTATTGTGGGGGCGCAGCCCTTTCGGCTATCATTTGACTAACCTGCTGCTGCATTCGTTAAATTCGGCGTTTGTTTTTCTGCTGATTTACGGAGTTTTGAGCAGGCTGTTTGCGCAAAACAATAAAAATATCGGCCCGTTTTCGGCGGCATTTATCGGAGCGATTATATTCGCGATACATCCGGTAAACAGCGAAGCTGTTTGTGTCGTAACTTACAGAGAAGACCTGCTGGCGGCGTTTTTTGTGCTGCTTATGCTGATTTTTGCCGAATACTTCCCAACTCAACGAAAAGCAACAAATCTGCTGCTGGGCGGTTTGATTGCTATTTTGAGTTTTCTTGCAGCCGCGACCAAGGAAAACGGCGCCGTCGCGCCTGTGCTGCTGATTGTTTATTGGCTGCTGATCCGCAAAGCCGAGCAATGGCGCATCTGGGCGAAATTGATTTGTGCGAGTTTTACCGCCACTTTAGTCTTTATGATTGCACGTTTTACACTTGTTCCAGCCAAGTCAGCAATCTTTTTTTTGAAGGCATCATATCTGGGCGGCTCATTTAGTCAGATGCTTACCATTCAGCCGCGAATATGGGCGTTTCAATTGCTTGAACTCTTGGGGCTTAATCTGCTGTGCGCTGACCAGACCGATTATTCGATACGGTTCATTACTTTATCTGCCGCATTGGTCATATTAGCCGCGATAATTGTCGCAGCCGGATTGATATCCCGTAAAAATACCGGCTTCGGCGCAGGTATTTTATTTTTCTGCCTTGCAATGCTGCCGACATCGAATCTTATTCCAATATTCAGGCCGCTAGCCGATAGATATCTATATCTTCCGATGGTCGGAGTTTGCCTGGCTTTGGGTGCGGGACTTTGCCGATTAAAGATGCCGGAAAAATTGTTACCCAAAGCATTATGCGTAATTATTCCGGCGGCCGTATGTGTATTTTTAGGTTACTATACGGTTCAACGAGAGTTTGTGTGGCACAACAGTCTTTCTCTTTGGAATGATACAGTTAAGAAAAATCCTTTTTCTTTTATCGGCAATAATAATCTCGGTTTTGCTCTTTTCGATGTCGGCGAATATAAAAAAGCCATACCTGCTTTTACTAAAGCATCTCAAATTGCTCCAAACGAAGCAGACGCAATCGCCGGTCTGGCGATTACTTATGATGCCCTGGGATTGACCGATTCTGCCGACCAGGCGTATCGCAAGGCAGTATCATTAGATAAGCATTATATCGGCTATGACAGTCTTATGCCGGCACTTATCTGGACGCCGCAGGATGCAAAGAAACTTCAGATAATAGCCGACAGAGTAGTTAAAAAATAAAGCCCGCAGGATTATATCCTATTAGTCAAATCGGTAATTGAATTAAAAAATGAATATGAAAAATAAGGACTTATGGGCGAAAAATTGGAAAATTAGAAAATTTTTTCGTTTATTTTTGGCGTAACCATCTTAAAATATAAGGAGTTAGGTCAAAAAACGACCTTAAATTTCGATGGGGCAAACAGGTAAAAATTAACGTAAGTCCTTTGTTTTCGAGAGGGTTTTTTATGTAAGTGTTTGCAGGGACAAGTTTTAGTAAAGATTTTGATTTTTTTTGAAAATTTTTGATTTTTTTGCCCTGATTTAGAATGATTTACCCCTGTTTTTATATGATTTTGGTGTTTTTTTGATCGACTACAAAAATGTAGATTTTTTAGGCATCCGTCTTCGCCAAAAGGCTACCGAACGGACAAGTCAACGCGATAGGGAATCACGCCTGAGGCGGACAAGTTTTTTAAGCGGACAAGTCGCCGAAATAAGGAAATTGCGTTTGGATTTTTTTGGGGTAGAATGGCGGAAAGATTTGAAGTCTTATAGAAAGTAGTGAAAAAAGATGGCACAAAAGATTCACGATTTTTTCCTATCCCCAAAAAACAAACTAACGGTAAAACAATTATTTCTTGTATTTACGGTAATACTTTACGCAATTTCAACATCTGCAGGAACAATTTCGACAACTGTGTTGCTAAGCGACAGCAATATACCTTTACTGTTAGTTGACCCTAATGCCCCTCATGTGTATCGAGATGTTATGGTCGGGACGAAGCTGAAGATCATTGTCAGTTCAGATACCAATAAATACTGGGGAGATGGTGATGGAAATGACGGTGGTAGTTTGGCCATTGAAGAAGCATACCAGCCTTATGGAGTCCTTTCAGCAAGAGGGCCTTTGATCGAAGGTGATGATTGGTCTGGCTCACATTTGCCTGCCGCAGGTAATGAGGCCGTTGTATGGGATTGGGAGGAATCTCTCGTTGATGGTTTTAATCTATATACAGACTCTCACAATATAGAGGCAGGAAACTGGTTTGTTATTGACTATAATGCCACAGGCATAGGAGACTGCAATGTTGGATTTTATGATCATCGTATAAGCTGGGACGAACCTGTTTATTATCTTCATTTTTTTCATGTTCGCACACGTGACTTTAATAACGATACTATAGTCGACTTTCGTGACTTAAGAGTTCTCACTTCTCATTGGCTACAAACAAACTGTCAAGCACCAGACTGGTGTGAAGGGACGGATTTAAATAATGATGGGAAGGTTAATCTATTTGATTTAACGTTATTTTGTGAGTTTTGGCTCCAAAGAACCAGATAGTAATAGCTAATTTAAGTCCAAATTATATTTTTTCATTCCTTTTCCTCTCAAAATTTTTTCAAAAACACTGAAAATTATCTAATTGGAAGACGCCGTAAGAGTAAACAGCTGTATTCTGTTCCTATTTGATAAAATAGGTAAATGACAAATGATATAAATGTACTTATTTCTAAAGGGAGGAAGATTTTATGAAAACTAAATATTTAACTTTGGCAGGCCTTTTCTGGTTATCGTTTAGTTGCGTTGCTTTAGCTGATAGACAGTTGGATAGAGCAGAGGTCTTGCAAATTTTCCAACAGTTAACAAGCCAGCCGAAAATGACCTGGATACCGGCAGGAACAATAAAAGCCGAACATGAGGAATATAAAGCACCTAAAACAACCGATACAAATGAGATTAACAAACAGGTTAAAGAAGAAATTGCTGGATATCAAAAGGACTCTAACAAGCGAGAATTAACAGAAGATTTACAAAAAATGAAGCTTGATGCAATTCCGTTTAATATCCGTCACAAACTGTCTAATGAATACACAATGAATTCATCCGTAATTGTAAAATTTGATGGAAAAAAATTCTACTGGGAAATTAATGTAGATTCACGGACTGATTCGGTGAAGGCAGATATAAATCTGCCAGAAAATTTTATGACCAAAGAGTTTGACCTGAACTGGAATGCAAGGCGTATATTTGCATGGGACGGTGAAAAATATACAACATATTTTCTGCCGGGTAATCATGCGATTGTCGATTCTACAGGCAGCACGCCGCACGTTGTAAATGGTCCTTTAACTGCCGGGTTTGTCCCATGGGGATATGGGTATTACAGTTATAATAATCTTTCTGCTATTGAATTTTCTGCTATCGAAAAATATATTGATGGTCAGGCACAGATAAATATAACACTTAAGAATTCAGATGGTTCAGAAATGATTTTTGAACTGGACCCGGCTAAAAATTACGCAGTGCTTTCCTGTATAATAAAAAAGCTTGGCAACCTGGTTACATCAAAGCAATATTCCGGTTACCAAACGATATCCGGCAATTGGATTCCAACCGTTATTTTAATCGAGCAATATGAAGCTGGTTCAAACAGACTGTTAGCACGTGAGTTATGGAATATTACGAATATAGACACTACCGTTCCTCAAAGCCGTGATTTTAATGTCGATTATATAGCAGATGCTTTGATAGAACATTCTGTTTTTAATAAACAAAAGCCTGAAATATATCGTTACTCACAGACAATTGACACAACCCTGCTTTTAGCTGACAGATTAACTTATGCAGCAAACGAAGGAACACAGAAACAGAATTGCGCAACAGCAGCCTTGAAATATGTCGCTTTGCAATTAGGTAAAAATATTGCCGACAAACCGCTTGCCCAACTGATAAATAACCCGAATGGCCGGACAAGCCTTTATACAATGAAACAATTTGCGAAAAATCAGGGTTTTTACTGCTATGCTGTCAAGACCAATATCGAAACTCTAAAAAATCTCAAAGGCTGCAAAGCTATCCTGTATATTCCCGGCAAAAAACATTTTATTGCTCTTGATGCAATAGATGACAAGTATGTCTGGACTGTAGATTTATCGAGTAATAAGTTTTATTATCACACAGACATTAACTTCTTTGATATGGACTGGACTGACGGCATAGCTCTTTTGATTTCTAACCAATCTATCAAAGGTGAATTTACTGAAATTAATGATGACCTTCTTCAAACAATAGCTGCAGCGGGTTATTCTTGTACCAGACTTCTTCAGGATTATCATGTATTGTATTGCTCTAATATTGGCGGATTATGCGGTGATTATTACGAGGAATACCAATTATTATATGGCTGTGAGTCCGGTTCCGGCAGTTGTTCAAGCTTCAAGATGGTTAGATACCAAGAAAGTCCTTGTATTGCAGTCCCTGATTATCCAACTGAGTGTATCCCAAATGGGGAATGGACAAGTTACTATGCGAGAGCATGTCAATAAATTTTATATAAGTACCCAAAAAAGCGGTTGGGAATGGAATCCTGACCGTTTTTTTTATGTAGTTTGTTGATTCATTAAGAAAATACTATACAATATGTGAATATGAAACGCGTTTCTTTTACTCTAACTGAATTGCTCGTGGTTATTTCAATAATTGCCCTGTTAATGGCTATTATAACCCCTTTATTAAGGAGTTCCAGGCAGCGTGCAAAATCTATTCTTTGCAGTTCGAATATTAAGCAATTATCTGTCGGCCTGTTTAGCTACGAAATGCAAAACCAAACTTTTCCTTCAGGTTTTGACAAGACTCGCACCGATCGGCCTCCCGGAAATTATGCCGGATTTTCATATGACAGAGGCGGATGGTGGTGGTTCAATTTAATAGATGGGTTTTATAAAAGAACAGATGAAAAAAATACTGTTGTTAAGTGTCCCTCCAAATTGTTAACTAATCCAACACTTAATAATGATATTTTATGCGGTAATTACGGGGTAAACTATTTTATTTGCAAAGGCTCTTCCGATTCGTCAACCAAAAAAGAATTTATAGGCAAGCCGTTAAGTAGCAATAATATACCAAGTCCTGCAAAAACTTTACTTCTCGTCGATAGCGGTTATACCATAATAAGCTGGTGGCATGCCGCAGATTATCCCCCTGTTGTCCTTGGCAGCGGGATTGAAGATTCCGCTTATATACCGGGTCTGAAAATTAATAATAATAGAAAACTATGGCCCGGTCAGCAACAGGATGCCATTAACGGCAGGCACCCAAACAAAACTGTCAATGTGGGTTTTGTTGATGGTCATGCAAGTTGCATAAAAGCTGATGATTTACTCGTTGAGAAAACAAACAATGGTTACAATAACAAAATCCCGCTCTGGGTTCCGAAATGAAACATCTGCTTTCCTAAAAAGATGCATTCTTAATAATCTTTTGCATTTCACCTTCATCCGGATATTCAACTGTACTAATCGATTTAAGTATATATTCATCATCGAAGCTTGATTTCCTGTACCATTCGACTTTTCGAGGGAGGTTTGTTTTTGCATCCGCAAAAACCCGCCACTTTCTAAACACAGTATCATCGTTTACTTTCTCAGACCACTGCAGTTCATATACTTCAATTTCATCGCTTGTTTTAATATTTTTATCATCTATACGTTTCCATTCAGCACCTTTTGGAATTTCAGATATAGCATAAAACGGCATTAATCCAAAAGAATTGCTGATTTTACCGGCCATTTCATTAATCATTTCACTAGTTAGTTTCGTTGTCTCAATCGAATTGTCCCCTGGATGCTTTACTTTTTTAGCTCCGCCTGCAAGGTCCCACAAAACAAACCCGTTTCCAGTTTTGATTAGGTTAATATTTAACGTCCTTGATACCCACTGTTCCTGCAGCGGCTCTTTCTTATCAGGAATAAAACTTGATATATGAACATTTTTAATTTTTTCAATGGCTTTGTAAATACTCTCAAGAGTAACCGCCCCGGCGGCCGGGATATTCAAAAATAATACAGTCGCAATTAATATAACTGCGGCCGCGGCAACGCCGACTTTAAATAACGGCTTGATATTCATTGCTGATATTTTTCTTTTTGATGCAATATCAATGGTTGGGGTTAGTTGTTCTGTCTTTACTTCTTCTTGGCGTCCGGTTATCTCTATCCTTATCGGGAAACCTGCATAAATATCATCCGATTCGCCGGTTTCGATTTTGGCAGATTCATCTATATGGTATATTGTAACAACCTCGGATTCGGCACGCTCGGCAATGTTATAGATGGTGCTATGTAATTGCTGCATCTTAGTCAAACAAATTGGACAAACAGAAGAATGAGAGGTAAAAAAGCTCCGGAATTTAGCATACTGGTCTCCAGCAGGGTCAATTCCATAAGGCACGACATAATCAAAATAATCGCTTGCAGAGATTTCCCTGCACAGGAACATCTTTGGTTCTTTGCTGGTATGCAAATATTTATTTCGAGCCATTTCTCTGTGCTGATATAACATTTTAAGACAATCAGGACAAACGCACAAATGCTTCAAGACCTCTTTATCAGCATCACCAAAATTCATCGATACAACAGCTGTAATAGCAGTTTGGGCCTGCGAGCAGTTAATAGCTTCTTTAGCGGCTTTTTCTGCAAATAACTGACTTAATCGGCATAATTGTTTACTGTTAAGATTGAGCTCTCGAATTGTATTCAAATCTTGTCGGCATTGCTGGCAGTTATCAAGATGTACCGTTATCGGTGTGGGCACTTTAATCTTTAGTGCCGGTTCTAAGAAGCCCGGTAAAAAAGGTTTTACAGTTTCACAGGTTACACGCTTGCCAATATAGGCAAAGTGAAGTTTAAGCCAGGCAATTTCAGCAAGATTAATCTGCTTTTGCTCTAAGTCGTGATAATCTTCAGCTTGTGATAATATACCTTCATATTGTTTAATCTTCTCCCGGCAATATTGGCACTGATTAATGTGATTGATAATATGCTCCGGGACAGGCCCATGGCCTTCACCCGGCAGAAAGTCATAATAATACTGCTCAGCCTGCTGACATAACGAATTGAATTTATAGGCAATCATTGCAACAGGTCTTCTCCTAAAAATCGCCTGATTTTTCGCACACCCGTAGAAATATATCTCCATGCTGCAATATTGTTAATATCAAGCGATTTAGCTACCTCTTTAATCTTATAATTTTTTTTATACCGCAAAATTACAGCTTTGGCTTCATAGTGCTGTAATTGTGTTTCAATGCATCTGAACATTTTATTCATTTCTTCCGTTTCAATCAAAACCTTTTCTGGTTCATCTTCGGCAGCAGAACAATTTATATATTCAGCATAATTGTGCATCCGGTTTTGATATCTTTCTACTCGGCGCCGACTATCTATAATATCATTGATTATTGCTCTATAAAGATAGCCCTTGATGTTCTTTACATTTTCACAAGGCGGCCTGTACACAAGAGAAATAAAAAAATTCTGAAATAAATCATCTACATTGCCCTCATCACCGGCTTTATATCGAATTACTCCGCGTATAAAATCTCCGTATTTGGAGAAAATCTCAGCCGCAAGATGCACATCCTGTGCCAGATTACCGGCAGCAGCGTTCAGAACAATCCTCCAGCCTTGGAACCAAAGCAGTTATTAGTTTTATCAGACAGACAATCCCTCAGGTAATTGTTTGGCCACATTTTGAGCTATTTGTACGACTTTTTCCCGCAGACTGGCAGGTGCAAGAACCTGTACCTGGTCGCCGTAGCTTAGAATCCACCATATTATTTCTTTCAGTCCATCAACGCGGAATTCCATGATTGCCGAACCATCATCCTGAAAGTTTACTGTCTGCGTATTGTGCCATTGGACATCGCAAACACTTTGAGCAGCTTGCGGCAGGAATCTGAGCTTAACATTATAAAGTACCCCTTCCGGCACCATTGACCACGCACGGCCGATATGCTCGGCTAAATCGAACTTCTTATCCTCAACGAAACATTTATCCAGAATGCGGCATTCTTTGATATGATTAAGTTTTAAAAGGCAGATTTCACTGCCGGATTCTTTTTTGGCAAGTACATACCATGCATAGTTATTATACATCAGATGATATGGACATATATTAGTTTCCATATCTTCCTGCCCATCTGATAAAGAATAACAAATAGCTGCAATTCGTTTGTCCAGAATAGCATCCAATAATTGTGTAAATTTCTGGTCAAGCAAATCTAAATTTTCCTGAGGGCCGGGCTTTATGGAAATCTTTTCAAGGGCGGTATTGCAAAATCGTTTTGTCTTCTCAGGCAAACCACTTTCTATTTTAAGTGCTGCCATAATTGCTGAATTTTTGAATGGAAAATGAATATGATTTTTTACTTTATGTGCCAGTAAGAGCAAACTTAACGCCTCATAATTATTCAGGCTCGGCGATGAAAGGAAAAATTTCGGATCTATCCTGTAACCGCGGCTCTTAGGGTCAAAACTGCACGGCACCCCTACTTTCCTCAGTTCACTTAAATCCCTGAAAACCATTCTTTTGCTAATGCTCAATATTTCAGTCAGATTCTCAACCCCATAGCTCTGCCCTGATTGTAACGCCGTAAGGAGCTGAATCATCCTGCTAACTCTGCTGGTTTTCATAACGCTATCCTAATATCAGATGAAACAATTATAGCAGAATTATAAGCATTTTGCATGCTTTTTTCAAGAGATAGGGCAAAATATTGGAAAAAATGGGATTATTGTAATTCGAGGAAGATTTTGATATTATTGCGGGGTTGAAAGGTTTAATTGCGTAACTGCATACCAGTACGAAAATAATTAGAAAAGGCATAAACAAGTATGGCAGTAATTGGAATGCAGGATGTGAGCGTTGGTTTTGGCGGTCGGCCATTGCTTGAACATATAAATTTGCAGATAGAGCCGGGCGATAGGATTTGTCTGCTCGGCCGCAATGGCGTAGGCAAAACGACGCTGATGAAACTTATTACAGGTGAAGTTTTGCCCGAAAAAGGCGATGTTTCACGTCTGCCGAAGATTACAATAACGTGTCTGACACAGGATGTGCCGGAACTGAGCGGGACGGTGTTTGAATTAGTATCCGAGGGACTGGGCCAATGCGGAAAGCTGCTGGCGCAGTATCACTCTGTCTGCCATCAACTGGCCCTTGACCACGATAATAAATCGCTTCTGACTAAGCTTGACGAGCTGCATCACTCGCTCGACGCCGAAAACGGCTGGCAGATGGACAGGTATGTCGAGGATATTATTCAAAATATGGAACTGGAGGCCGATGCCGAAGCGGCGGGCCTTTCGGCCGGGATGAAACGGCGGGTATTGCTCGCGCAGGCGCTTGTTCGCAATCCGGATGTGCTGCTGCTTGATGAGCCGACTAACCATCTCGATATCGATGCGGTAACGTGGATTGAGGATTTTCTGACCAGCTATAAAGGAACGCTGATTTTTGTCAGCCACGACCGCGTATTCGTCAAAAAGCTTGCGACGCGTATCATCGAGCTTGATAGAGGCCGGGCAATAAGTTATTCCTGCAACTATGAAACATTCCTTGTTCGCAAGGATATCGCCAATGAAGCACAGGCGGTTGAGGATGCGCTGTTCGATAAAAAACTGGCAAAGGAAGAGGTGTGGATTCGCAAAGGGATAAAGGCACGCCGGACGCGAAACGAAGGCCGCGTGCGGGCTCTCAAGAAGATGCGTGACGAGCGAAGGCAGCGCAGAGAGGAAATTGGAAATGTCAAGATGCGGCTGCAGGATGTCCAGCAATCCGGCACGTTGGTGATTGATGCAAAAGATATTTCATTTTCATATAAACCCGAAAAACCGATTATTTCAAATTTTTCCACGACCATCACGCGTGGCGACAAAATCGGCGTCATCGGGCCTAACGGCTCGGGAAAAACGACGCTGCTGCAGGTGCTGCTCAAGGAACTCGCCGCCCAGCAGGGCTCAATACGTCATGGCACGAATCTGGAAATCGCGTATTTCGACCAGCTGCACGCCCAGCTCGATTATGAAAAATCTGTGTATGAAAATATCGCCGGCGGCAACAAGACTGTGGTGATTAACGGAATTTCCCGGAACATCGTCGGCTATCTTCAGGACTTTTTGTTTACGCCTGACCAGTCGCTAAGCCCGCTGTCGAATCTTTCCGGCGGCGAGCGGAATCGGCTTTTGCTGGCCAGACTTTTTGCCACCCCGTCAAATGTACTTGTAATGGATGAGCCGACAAATGACCTTGATATCGAGACGCTCGAGTTGCTCGAAGAATTTTTGCTCAACTATCCCGGCACGGTGCTGATGGTAAGTCATGACCGGGAATTTTTGAATAACGTCGTTACCGGTATTATATCGGTGCAAGGCAATGGCGTTGTAGAAGAATACGTTGGCGGATATGATGACTGGCTGCGGCAGAGAAAGGCAGTGCCTAACCCAGAGCCCCAAAACACGCCGGCGAAAGTAGTAAAAGCCGTGCCAGTAAAAGAGAAAGTGCGAAAATTGACTTTCAAGGAAAAGAAGGAACTCAAAGCGTTGCTCGTGCTGATAGAAAAATTGGAAAGCGAGCAAAAGCAATTGCACGAGGCGATGGCCGACCCGGCACTTTATAAAAAAGGCTCAGAAGTTGTCCAGGTTACTACCCGCGCCGGTGAATTAAAAAAACAGCTCGATAAACTTTACGCCCGGTGGCAGGAGTTGGATGGGCTACCTAAATAGCTTACAGTTAAGAAGTTCTTTGTCTTCGTTTTCTCCTGTCTTTCTGCTTCTTGATTTTTTCTAACTTTTTTGCTTGGGGGCTTTCTTTTCCAAGTAATTTATTCTCCAGCAGTTCACACATTTGCTTTCTGGCATAATAACGATTCAGACTCTGGCTGCGGCTCTTTTGAACCTTGACAGCCAACCCGCTGGGAATATGTTTCAAATAAACACAAGAGGAAGTTTTATTGACTTTCTGCCCCCCTGCTCCACCGCTTCGAACAAATGTTTCCTCAATATCATTCTCAAGCAGATTGCAGTTATGCATACGCTGCCCAAGCTCTTGTCTTTTTCGTTCTGTAATTCCAAAATTAATCATATATCCTGCACAT
>Ga0187886_1001401_pt1 | contig 22063 bp, 37 predicted proteins | sample June2016WEW_20_1_FD_133001 | JGI IMG/M metagenome (GOLD analysis project Ga0187886, IMG submission 133001) | Peatland microbial communities from SPRUCE experiment site at the Marcell Experimental Forest, Minnesota, USA - June2016WEW_20_150 | ecosystem: Environmental > Terrestrial > Soil >... | reverse complement strand
TGTATTAATTCTATTTTTACCTGCTGATAGAGAACGGTATCACTAGTAATATTATCATCGTCCCAATAATTATCTCTATCAATGATTTCCTCAAGCATCGCAACCAGTTCTTCCCCGTTCATTACCTCTAAATCCCTTACGCTTATTCCACTGCCTATTTTCTTTTTCATTGTATTTATTCTACTTTCTTAAGATCATTTGTTAATTCATCAAGTTTTTGTTGCAACATTTTTTTACTTTGCCGACCTTCTAACATTGCAAGGTCTTTAGCTTTATCATAACGTTTTTCAGTACGACTAAGAAAGTAAAAAGTAGCTTGTGTAGGATGCCAACCACCATTATCACTATAACCGCCAGCAGGATAACTCGTGCATATAATTTTATCATTCCAACAATGAATTCTATATGTTCGAGATTCTACAGTACCATACCAGTGTTTTTCGCATTCTAGTAAAACATCCTCTGGAGTATTTTCAGGCCAGCGAGGTTTAGGTTGAGGTTTGTTATTTTCAAGTTCAACTAACTCCTTTTTTAGTTCAGCAATCCTACCAGCATTTTCGTTTCTTATTTGTTCAATTAGTTTACTAACTCTTGGGTTAGATGCTAGCGAATAATAATCGGTTAAACTAGCAATTTCTTTTTTAACTTGAGTAATAGTTCTAGTTTTCATAATTATTACACTATTGCTTCAAATTTCTTCTTAAGTCTTTCGTATTCCCTCTTTTCCCTACTCGCTTGAATTTGTTCTATTTCCTTTAAAACCGCTTCACCAACAATACTAATTTTTATATTTCTAAGATCTTCTACGATATCTTTTTCATCACTAATTTCATAAATTATATCATCATTTTTGTAACGATATAACTTTAAATTTTCAAGCACATTGTCCTTAAGAGTCTCATAATAAAGACCATGACTGTCATTTTCGACGTTACTATTAATAGCAGAAATGTCCCAATAGCGAGTGGTTTTAAGCCAGTTGATAAGCCATACGTCAAAATTATTAAAATCAATAGGTTGTTTACTATCATCAAAAGAAAAATTCCAAAAATCACATATCTTAACTATCAGTGCTTCCTTAATAGCTTCTGACATATTTTTTGATTGGGTCAGTTCGTCGGTTCTTTTGCCCCATTTTGCATCATGATAAAGTATATATTTCATATTTTTCCTACTTAATTTTCCATTACTATAGCATATTTTAGATAAAAGTCAAGCATTATTTTCCCAATATTTTATGATAGTATTCGTCACAAATTTCGTCAACAATCTTGTCATTGCCGTTATCGAACCATCCTAGTTTGCAAGCCCTTTTATATAGTCTATTAATTTTGTCTTTTATCACTTTAAGGCCATCAATACATGGTTGAGGTTCTATATAGACATCGCTTCCTTTTATTAGGATATTGGCATCAGGAAAATGCTGTTTCCACGTCTTTATCGCTATCTTTTCGACTTGCTCCTCTGTATCGAATCTCTCAGACAAAGCCCCTTTCTTATATCTATTATAATTATTTCCATCCTTTTTATTTAATAAATCGGCTTCTTTTTGAGTTAATCTATGTTTTAACTCAATTTTTTGATCATTATATTTTAGATGCCCGTAGTAATGATCAGCACCGATAGATATACCAACATAAGAAGAAACGTCTAAATAGCAAGGTGTGATCTTGGTTTTCATTATTTAGAAATTAATCTTTCGCCATTAATTTTATTATTTACTTTCGTCATTTCCGTTACTTCATCAACAATTTTCTTCCATTCTTCATTTGAAAGTCCAAGCTTTTCTTGCCAACCTATTTCCGTAAGAATAGTATGCTCATTAAGATTAAATTGATCAGAATGACCACTTTTTATACTTTCTTGATCTAGATTTTCAACAGAAATGCCAAAACATTGATAACCATTAGCACCTGTCCATAGCAAATGTGGGCCTTTTATCATTTTACATGTAACTTCATAATTCATATTTTATTCTTTTCTTATTTAGGCAGTAATCTTTGCAAATTATGTTTTTCTCTAAGATCAATTCCACACTCTTTTAATTTCTCAACCAAAGCCATAATTTCGGCAACGGTAGGCTCTTCCATACCAAAGCCCTTCGAATCCGCCCCTAAATTGATGAAGTCCGGGTTGATATTACTAATCCATTTTGCCAAGATATCAACGGAAAATTTGAGTACGGGCTCTATCGTTAAAAATTTCTTAAAGCCCATTTTCTTCCATCTAGGGTCTGACATTGCTTTCATTCTCTCTTCTGGCGTAGGAGCTTCATTCAATCCTTCTACAACGTAATTAGTTTCAATAGTAGTTCCTAAGATACTGCCCTTAGGAAACTTATCTATAAAATCAAAATAACGAGCAGGATTTTTAGTCTGAAAAACATAGGTATTAGCAGGATATTTTTTGGTATGATCAATGATTCTTGTAATCCAAGCATCGGGAACATCTTTAGCAAATAAGTCATTCATGTGTTCTACGAAGATTGTTTTGCCAGTGCCGTAATTAACATCAAACTCCTTTTCAATCAGGCAAACGGGACCAGCATAACGACCCGATTTAAATCTTTTCTCAGATACTTGAACGAAGCAATAGGAGCAGGAATGACTGCACTTCCCTCCCAAATGGCTATGAGTATGGCTTGTCCAAGAATACATATTTCCTGCTGACTTTTTTAATGACATCTTATTCCCCTTTGTTCTACTTTTTAAATAGTCTAGCAGATTTTATGAATAAGTCAAGAATTATTTCAATTTATTATTCATGTCTCCGTTATAGGATAAAAGACCGTTTACAAAATAATTCCCACATTTAGTTATAATACTATAAATTCTTTGTTTTTTATGTAGGTTTTTGACAGCGACAATTTTAACAGATCCCTTAACTTGTCTACTAAAGATATTAAATTTTCTTGTTATTTTAGGGCACACTGATAGGAAAAATTTGGATTTTGGTCTAAGCCCACCCATTAATCTTATAGCAAAGCATCTTTTCCCGGTTATTGATATACTTACTAGCTCTTGTACATAGGAAAAATTTAAAGATTTCATGCCTTTCGAAACCAAACAAAGGTATTTTAAATCTGTGTTGAAAATTCTAAGAACCCCAGTATCTCCTCCCTCCGCATCAAATGCTCCAGCCAGAAAACCCCTCAACCATTCACCACTATGCTTTCCTTTAAAAGCTGAAATCTCAAGTTCATGCAATTTTCTATAACACTCTTTTGTGTGTAACCTAATAGCAGGAAATTTAACTATCTTTTTGGTACTTCTTAATTTCATTGGAAAAAGGAACTGATGACAATGTAGCTCATAAATTTCTTTTAAATATCTGTCTGTAGCTTCAATAATTTCCTTATCCTTACATGCAAGTCTAAAATGATATTGAATATTTATACGACCTTTTCCATTCCATTTATGTATTGCTAAATGTGCATCTCCCAAAATCACAGCACACAAATATCCAATCTTGTAATCCCTTGTTTCAGGGTATGATATTTCCAAATTAGAGGCACAAGAAATGCCAATCTTATTAGTTAAATATTCTCTCCCTATTTGGGGCGTTGTGTATTTCCATCCATCGTCTAACCCCCTAGAAGCCTTCCATCTATCGTCCGGTCCACAGGTAACCTTAGTTCCATTCTGTGTAGTAATTTCATAAGCATCTTGCTCCGTTTCAAACTTATTCAAAACAACGGTTGGAACATATTTATAGTATCTTCCCTCTCTGACTGCCCCAATTACTTCATCCCCGATATTAACGTCTTTTATGAGTTTTTGAGTCCCATCTTTCATAAAAATCATTGCTTTATTCTTCATTTCCCACCTCCCCACAGATACCCCTTAAAAGGCATTCTATGTATTCGGGTAGAGTTTGGTCTAGTTCTTCCTTAATAATCAATTGTGCGTCAATGTGGTGCATTCTTAGGTCTTCTATCCATTGCTCAACTACTGGATCTAACTGAATTGTATACTGCATGGTGACTTCTCCTAATACTAAAAATACGAAAACCCAAGGACAGTTCTGAGAAGTCACCACAACAAACAGAGAGACCATCCAAGGGTTTTCGCAAGTGATTTTTATTATGAACTATTTGTTTTTTTAATGGTGACTTCATGTTTATATTATACAAGAAATCACCGACATTATCCTCTTATTATTTAGAATTATTTTTGTCGTTTGTCTGCTCCTTTTCGGGCTCTTTTTCACTTGAATCTTCTTTTTCGGGTTTAGTGTTTTCAACCTCTTTAGGTCCTAGATAACAATTTTCATCATCATACTTATCCCACTTTGTCTCTATTTTTAGCATAACATTACTCCTTTATTTAAGAGATGGCTTAATTGCCCCTCACTTAAATTATACTAAAATGCCCTATGACGTTTGGCTTCTTAGCAAAATATCTCCTTTTATTTTTTATTTCCGCTCATGACATCCATAAGTTGATCGAATGGTTTTTTAGCGTTTTTCTCTCTTTCGGCCCTCTCTATTTGTCCCCGTCTAATAAATCCTATAACTGAGCCAAAAGAAAAGGTTAAATATAGAATTATAAAAGCTGAAATTGGATCAATTACTATCATGTGCATTTTTATCTCCCGCAATTTTCTTAACTATTTTGCCAGTATATTCAAAGATATTTTTCTCGTCATTAAATTCATATTCGGCAGCTTCATACTGGACGCCAAGTTTAACGACCATATTCAAAAACAAGCAAATTATTTGTCTTTTAGGTTTCCCATCTTTAGATACTATATAATAGTCAGATCCATCATGAGGACCGCCAACAAATCTAAAAGCTTTTGCCCTTCCTTCCGCTATCCAAGAATCCATTTTATTAACGGCTTCTTTTCTTTCGGCATCAGATAAGGACTTTCGAAATTTTTCAGCATCAATATCGTTATTGTCAAAATTCATTTTCCTATATAATAGCCTATTTTTAAAAAATATCAACAATTAATTTTATTTTTATGCAAGAATTTAATCTTCCAGCAAAGAATAATTATAGTATAAAATTAGATAGGAAAGAAGTAAATGAACAGAGAAGATAAAAAAGAATATGCGGAATATTTGGAAGACATATGCTCCGATTATTGTGAGCCTAAGAAATATTGTATCTTAAAAGAATTTCTCGTCTCGTCCCACCCATCGCCCCGACTTTTAACGCAAATAAAATGTATCGATAAGAAAAAATTTGAATTAGGAAAAGAGTTTAACCGGGAAGTAAAATGGGCTGAGGCAATGGAGCTTTGGGTAGAAAAGGGTTATGCTAAAAAATTTGCGGATTATTATGACGAAGATATTAAATTTAACGTGCTATATAAAAAAATAATGAATGGGAATAAATAATTTAATTCCTATTCATACAGGCCGTTCTTTTGAATATATTCTAAAACATCATTATCTAACAGATTAGCCAAAGTCTGCAAATGTTCGATCAGCTGTCTAAAATATCTTGAGTTCCTACTTCTTTTAATTAACTCTCTTACCTTAGTAGACGACACATCCATAATAGGATAACCCAAAAGAGGAGGACAATAAAGATGAGGCTTTTCCAGATACCAAGTTACTTTAGGATCTTCTTTTACGCCATCCCTAGGTAAAACTATAAACCTCACCATATCCTTAAGCTTCTCCCAATTTTTCCAAGTATGAAAATTATTAGCCTGATCCATACCGATAATATAACTTAATTCTACTTCTGACGGACCACAAACAACTCCAGAAGCATAATCTTCTTTAATTTTAGATATCAAAGAATATGCTGAACCATCTAGTCCTTTTGTTAGTTCCCAATTAGAGACCTTAATAAAATCAAAAGATTTGGCAGCTATCTCGCACATGTTAAAACGATGTTCAAAGGCTTCTAATCCCGTTTTCTGCAAATGGTTATTACACGGCATTAACCATACGCAACTAATGTCACTACGATAAAACACATATCTCGCTATCTCAATATGTGCCCCTGTAATCGGGTTAAATGATCCACCCAATATTGCTATTTTTTCATGATTAGACATAAATCTTCTTAATTTTTTAATTTTTTAGTTTTTTTCCATCTATTTTTTTGACCCGCTTGCATATTTTTACGCCACTCAGGAGTAATAATACGACCCTTCAACTTGGCACTGATCATTAGTTTTGTCTCTTTTGTATGGCGTTTACCTCTTCGCCCATTACCTATTTTCCTTTTGTGTTCTTCTGAAAAGATCTTGCCCGTTTGAGACTCACTAATTTTCTTTTTAACAGATTCGGGAAGAGTTCTCCCTAATAAACTTTGTCTTATCTTTTCTTTCCATTCCGTAGTTAATTTTCTACCCTTTAAGGCCCTGCTTCTTTTTCTTATCGTTTCAGGACTAAACACTCTGCCAATTTGCCTTTCTCTATTATGTTTTTTAAACTCTTCGGATCTTTTTTTACCCTTATTAGATCTACTTATTTTTGACCTTATTTCTTCTTTAAGAGGGTGATTTGTAAAATTATCCCCTCCCTCTCCACCAACAGATATATTATAACCATTTTTTATAGAATCAAATTTTTGTATGTAATGTTTTTCTTTTTCGCTTAGGGTCTTTTCATCTTGAATGTTATCCTTTACGATTGTCCATATAAACTTTTTAAATCCATATTTCTTCATTGCCCTATAAAATTTGCTTACATAACCATAATTACCTCTTATAACAGTCCTCTCATGTACTTTCCTGCGTTCATTTAGTGATTTTTTGCTTTTTCCTATATAGACTTTTCCATTAACGATATTAGTAGCCTTATAAATAATCATTTTCACCTCATATATATTAATTAGGTTAATACCAACTTACTAATATATATTCGATGATTTTTAACTAATTCCTCTATTTGCTCTTCCTTTTTTCTATAAAGGCTTTTTCAAGTTCTGGATATACCGATATTATTTCATCTTCAAACGGGCAATTAGCGCAACAAATCACCCTATTCGATTTTAAATTTCTCTTGCACAACTTAATGTGATTTTGTAGTTTCTTCGTGTTCATGGGGACAACCGTATGCCTTACATCCAACAACGGGAGCTAATGCACCATGAACCTTAGGAACAACTGAAGGATTTGTTAAATAATCTAAGGCCAAATTACAGGCGCATCCAAAAGTATTACCACTATGTCCATCATCTATACCAGCCATCTTAGCCTGTTCTTCAAAAGGCTTGTGATAAAATTCGTCAATCTTAGTGGGGTCTTTTACGGCATTAGCAATCTTAATGGCTTCTTTAATGCAAAACATTTCATAACCCTCATAATCCCTTCTAAAATTAGGATTATTTGCCCTAAACGCATCTATCCTTTTCTTAAAAATATCGGGAAGAGCATCATATTCGGCATCCATTTTCTTTAGATTCTTTTTGAGAGTTGTTTCTTTTTCCCTATCATTTTTTCTGCACCAAGCCTTATGATCCTGTTCTGCTTCTTCGGGAGTTCGATAATAAAAAATCACTTCGTTGATTACAACTCCTCTTACGGTATAACCAAAACCTTTACCATAAAGTTTAGCCCACATTCCCTTTTCAGGAATAAAATTTTTAATCTTAGGTACACACAAAGATTTGCTACCATCAAACGTAAGATCCCATGTATCACCACCATCAGTTACTTTTTCTAGAATGTAAGTGGTAAATTCCTTATCATTAAGAATATATTCTAGTGCTTTTTTAGTTATTTTTTTCATAATCCCATCCTTTTTGCATTTTCCATGAACTTTTTAATTTCCGAAGGTTTCCAAGCCATAAAGCCACCTTCTTTTATCCATATTCTTACTGCTGCAATCATAACGCCAACCCAGACTATCCGAATAAGCGGAGAATCTTCTTGAAACGCCACCCAAAGAATAAGTCCCATTACTGCAAAAAAAGTTACGTCTGTCAACATTGTTAATACTTGAAAAAAGTACCTCATAATCGATCTCCATTTATTATTAACAGTAAATTTATATTCCCCATTGATTTTTTCCACCTTAATATCGACTGGTTTACCCCTAAAAGGATTATTCTTACATGCCTCTAATAATTCGTTCTTAAAATTGCTAGAAACAAGCATTGTTTTGACTTTAGAATCAGAATGATCTAAAATCATCATACTAGATACACTAGACTTACTAACAGGCTTATTCCCAGCATCACACAATGGACACATACTATATCTCCGTAGACTTGGCTAATTTCATACCTTCATCAGTAAGCTCTTTTATAAAATCTTCGCCAAGCTTTTCAAATCCGGGAACACTAGAACAACAATCTGTAATCAGCGTAACTTTTTTCATGTCCATCAATATAGCCATTTGTCTTACACTGCAAGAAACACAATGGCTAAGTGCTTCACCTGCTACATAAACTTCATCTGCCGAATTAAGTACATTTAGAAGACGATGGTTAAACATTGTCGAAGGATCTTGAGGATCGGGGACTTCGGCTTCCAGATAACCAAAAAATTCTGTGAAGGGATTTAATCCTTTGGGCGAATAATTTACTATTTTACGATTATCATTTTCGTATTTACTTAAGGCTTCAAAAACGGAAGATTCAATAGCACTGCCTTCTGAACCCCAAGTACAATGCCTAGGCCACAAACACAACGAATATTTGCCTTTCTTTTCCAATTCTATCACATATTCTTTTGCTCTTTGTAGAAGCTTAGGATTGCTTGTAGTCCAAGTTCCATCTTCGATACCTTTTAAAGTTACAATGTTAAGCTGGCCATCTTTATTTATGAGAGGCGGATTTTTACCATCCTTATCAAGCCAAAAATTAGTGAAGAAAATAGAAAAAGTTCTGTGTTGATCGAGAGTCGCATGAATGAGTTGAAAATCCGTAGCTGTTCGATTTATAAATGTAGCCAACCTTTTCATATCTTCGTCGGCACCCTTAACAAATAGAGAACCACTAGGATTACAAAAATCTTTTTGACAATCAATTAAAACTAACTGCTTCTTCATATTTTTCTCCTTAGTATTTTTTCTATATTATAGTACATCATAAAATAAAATCAAGACATTTTTAATTTACCAGCAAGATATGCCTTTCCATCATCGGTCAAAATCCTACCTCTAGCGGTATTATCAAGAAGCCCAAGCTCTCTTGGTCTTACTTCCAATTCAAGTTCTATATTCTTTTCTTTAACGCCCATCTTGACCGCCAGACCATGAATTGAGCAAGGTTCGCATTTTTCTAATATTTTAAGAAGTTCAATTTCCTCATTCTTTAAACCATGAGAATGAATGTCGTTTATATCTTGAAATTCTTTCCAGCCATTTTCAGTAAGGGTTGTTGTTTTTCTAAGATTGCAATATCTTTCAATGTCCTGAGAAAGAAAGAATGTATCTCTGGCTCTTCCCCTACACGCATATGCCAACGCCTTATTGTCACAAGTAAAATACGTGTTTGGCAGATAATAATTAAGTATCCTGATTAACTCTTCATTTTTATACAAATGAAAATACATTTTTTTGCACCTGTTAACAAGAGGTTTCATCATCATATATTCGTCAGTTGTAGCAAAAATAGTGTTGTAATATCTGAAATCATACAATAAGGTATCACTCATATTAACAAGGTTTTTGTTAGGAGCTAAAAGAATTTTTAAGGTCTCTGATACGTTTCTAGATAATTCTTGGGCTTCGTCAAAAAGTATGGTTTTAGGCCCCTTACCAATTATCCTCTCTTGAAATATGCTGATAAGATCTTTGGTTGACTCGATAGACCCGCAATTGATCTCGATTAACTCTCTACCAAGCGCATCTGCCACTTTTTGGGCCATAAACGTCTTGCCTAAACCCTGAGAGCCAGTAAAAAGAAGTGTAGGAAAAGGGGTTTCTAAAGAATGAGAATTAACCAACATTGACAGTTGTTTACAGCATTGCGACTGGCCGATAATGTTATCAAAAACCGTGGTGCCCTGCTCGATTTCCTGCATTTCATTAGTATTTGTTAAGTTCATATTTACCTTTCCTTTCTTATTTTCTGGCACCATCTTAACATACCCCATAGCACTTGTCAAGTCTTTTTTAGACCTTTTTTAAGCTATACTGTTTGCCGCAATAAGGACAGGTAAACTTGAACGTTAGCTCATCCACTCCACGCAAAAACCCATCACATAACCCAAATTGAATATAGCAAGCTGGACACATAACCGGAGTCATATTTTTATTCCATGAGCGATCTACCTCTTCAATTTTTTTACGCATATTCATATTTCATCCCTTCTTTTAATATTTTTTTCAATTGATATATAAAAACAGGGCTCAAACGACTACTGTTTTGATATTTTTTTTTAAGTTCTTTTACGGCTTCTTTTCTTTTTTTCTCTTTTAATTCGAGCCTTTCCCTATTTTTCTTTTTAATCTCTGTATTCAGCCCCACCATACTTTCGTTTTTTCTTGAAGTATTTTGACCTTAAGCTTCTTTAAGGCTTTTCCGAGAACAACCCTAACTCTCTCTCTACTAACTCCCATCCGTTTTGCGACATCTGCCATCGTAACATTTCTCTTATCAAAATACATGAGATATACTGTTTTAATTTCGTATGGCTTAAGACTGTCTATCTTCTCAAGCAAAAAATCCTTTAACTCTTTTTCTTCTAGATCTTGCATTAAAGGTTTATTGCTTTTATTTTCAACACGATCCAAAAACAATTCCCAATCATTAATTGCCACCGCCCTAGATTCCTGATTATTTTTTACATTTATAAGCATATTAGAAGTGATTTTAAGTTCTTTCATAATTATTTCATCGGTTAATTTATCTCCATATTTATTTTGTAATTCGTAAATTTTTGAGGAAATAATTTCATGTTGTAGAGGCAAACGAATAAGCCTACACTCATTAATACTTCTATAGATACTTCTTTCAATCGCTGGATGCGCATAGGTAGTAAATTTAAAACCTTCCTCTGTTTTAAATCCGCTTGCACATTTTATAAGAGCCATATTGCCAAATTGTATCAGGTCTATTATAGATAAATTACTGTTTCTTAGAAAACTTGATTTATTATATATTTTAACTGCAATATTAATTACTAATAAAAGATTTGCTGTAATTAATTCGTTTCTGGCATCGAGACAAGCTTTCTGATCAACGCTTTTTTGAATAATTTCCGATAATTCTTTTTCTCTTTCGGGAGATAAAAGAGGATATCTAGAAACATCATTCATATACCTTTGCAATATTTCGGGGTCACAATTCATTTTATACCTCAAAAAACGATACACCTTTAAAATATCTCTTTGCTTTTTCAAGAGCCATATCAGATATTTGTCTTATTCTCTCTCCGCTAAGGCCGTGTCTCTTACCAATTTTATCAAGGCCCTCTTTTTCAGCATTCATATAACGACAACAAAGTATCTCTCTTGACAAGGGATCGAGTTTATTTAGGCATTTACGAACCATAACTTTCCTGTCTTTTTCGACACAAGAAATATCAGGAGATTTAGTTTTTGTGTCTTCTATTACATCTTGTAACGTAGAATGCAACATAGAATTAGTAAGAGGAGCTTTTGTGTAACAGTTATCGTTCAAAGAAAACGTTACGGATTTTGCTGACGCCTGAACATTCCTAAAAACATATGGAGATATCTTGAGCGCCTTCATTATTTCTTCGTCTGTCATTTTTCTATTATCGCATAGTAAATCTTTAAGCTTTTTGTTTTTGTTTCTGATGTATCTTGGAATATATAAATCAGAGTGAATATCGGCAATGGTTGTTCCGATTTTTAGATCAATCCAATGAATGGCCATGGTACTAAATTTCGTTTTAAATTCCTCAGGTCTAAAACGATCTATCGCCATTCCAAGACCCTCGATACCCGCAGCAATCAAATCTTCAAGTTGTAACATACACGTTCTTATATGCGGAACATGAGCATAATACTTGTTTATAAAAGAATTAGCTCTTTTATAAACAAGTCTCAAATTAGAAAAATATAATTTTTCTCTGGCCTTTTGTCTTTTCTTACCATTTTTATATTTATTTATGATCTTTGCAAGGGACATTTCCTCTTTTCTAGAAAGAAGAGGATACTGCTCGATTATCTTGGCGTATTCCTGTTTGCACTTATCTAACGTTTCCATAGTCCGTTCCTTTCATTGTATTTCACCTATTTATTTATTTCGGAACAAGATTAACACAAAGATATACAAATGTCAAGCGAAAAAGAATATTTTTAAGCTGCTCTACTAGGCCACTTTAAAACTTCAGTAGGCCACATTCTATCATCAATAGGATAACCCAAAGATCTCATTATTTCTTTGTTTTTCATACGAGTTTCAATTACCCTTTGATCGGGGTCCTTATCATATTGACCGTCAGCCCTTGTTTCGCCATCAACAGGATACTTACCATGTTTAGCAATCCATTCTTTTTTAAGACGTATTTTTTCAACAACAGCACACCAAGGAACCGGAGTATAGCCCCACGTATCCACTCCAATATCGAAAGAAAACATATTGTCAAATTCAGGTAGCCTGCCGTGACTATGACCGTAGAGTGACCAAGTAAAACCCTTAAACGATCCCTCCCATACCCTAAAAGCACAATGGCTCAATATAACTTCTTGACCCTGAATTTTAGCTCTCATACCAAATTTATTAACTTCCGTAAAATTTTTAAGAGAGTCTTGATTCATTTTATCATGTGACCCTATGATCATATATTTTCTACCATTAAGAGCCATAATAAAATGATTGTGATCTTTCCAAGCAAAATCTCCAAGAATATAAACATTACTACCTTTTGGCACCATTTTATTCCAATTTTCTACAAGGGCTTCGTCATGTGATTTAAGATTAACCGAATATGGATTGTTATACTTAAAATGCAGTTTCTTAGAAGGATCATAATCAGGATTAGGAACAATCCAAGGCATCCGACTAGTATGCAAGGCTATATTGTAATGGCTAAAATAACTAATGAAGGTCAGCGGTTACATAATCATTTTCAGTGATTATCTGCTGACCTTCAACATCCTTTATGATTTCTATAGACATAATTATTCCTTAATTTTTCTATATTATACACGAATATTAAAATAAATCAAGAAAAATAAAGGATATATACAATTTATTTTTGTATAATATATATGACGAAACCAATAGAACATAAGTTGAGTTATTTTTTTATTTATAGTAGCCCCATTTTGATTGCGTTCTATTGGGTTTCGTCACTCAGGCAATCTTATGGGGTTTACTATTTAGGGAGAAGAAAATGGGAGACAATAGACTAACCGATAAAAATAGATTATCAATAATTAATCCAAAAATATGCAAATACTGGGACTATAAAAAAAATTATCCACTAAAACCTAAAGATATAAGTTATGGAAATAAGAAAAAGGTATGGTGGAAATGCCATTTGTGTATGACTAGTTATTTACAAAGTGTCCATAAAAAGCATAAACAAAAAACAACTAATCGTTGTCCCGATTGTTATAAAAAATTAAATTACGCTCAAAAAACATTGGCGTCCCAAATACCATCTCTAATAAAATATTGGCATCCAACCAAAAATCAAGGCTTAACCCCGTATAATATTGGAGTAAAAAGCAATAAAAACATATGGTGGAAATGTCCATTATGCAAAATAGAATGGCAAAAACAACCATACTCATATAGGATATATCTCGATTATAATTCTGCCTGTATCGATAAAAAATGTATCAACCACATGAGATATAATATTAATAAAAAAAATTCTTTGCTGTATAAATATCCAAGATTAGCAAAAGACTGGCACCCGGTCAAAAATGGGAATATAACCCCCGACAAAGTACATTATGGTTCTCATGATAAATATTGGTGGCACTGTAAAAACAACCATAAGTGGCAAGCAACTATTAAAAACAGAGTTGGTTCAAAACATAGGGGTCCAACAACATGCCCTTATTGTGCAAACAAAAAGGTTTGTATAGATAACTGTCTTGCCACTAAATATCCAGAAATTGCAAAAGAATGGCATCCGACTAAAAACGGTAAATTAACTCCTTATGACGTAGTCTCTGGCGGCAATACAAGACGATGGTGGAGATGTAGGGAGGGACATGTTTGGAATGCTACGGTTAACGATAGAACATGGCACCATAATTGTCCCAAATGCAGAGGATATGTACTAAAAAACAATGTAATGTGTGCATCTATGATAGAAGCATATTGGTATCTTTGTCTTAAGCAAAAAAATATAAAATTTAGGCATGATCTTCTTTATAATAAAGGAAAAAATAAATTTGGTAAACATAGATATGATTTTTATATTCCTGCAACAAACACCTACTTAGAAGTCACTAGCTATAACAAACAAGATTTTCGATGGAAAGAATACAAAAAGAAAATAAACGAAAAAAAACATTTTGTTACAAAAAAACTTAGGGCTAATTTTAAATTCGTCCAAATGACTTTAAATAAGAAACAAAAAGACTATGTTAGAAAACACATCAAAAAATATCCATCAACCGAATATAATTTTATTACCTAACTGATCATTACTGGGTTCAAACTGAGGAGTCTGTGGATAATTTCGAGAGGGCAAATACGTCCTTAACTTACTATAGAAGTCCTTGTAAGTTATAATTGGATTTGATTTTAAAACTTGTAAACAATAGTAGGTAAATGCGCCATTTGGCCGCATTACCCCATTTACATTAAACGATGCGTCATAAGAATAACTATCAGAAGTCGTTCCTGCAAATAGTATTTCGTTTTTTGCATCTTTAATTTCTAATATTGACTTTTTAACTGGTAAACTTGCCAGCAATATAGCCTCCATGTTGTCTTCTGGAGGCATATACTTAGGCACAGAGACATAGCTACTATCATTCATCGCCATTAAAAATTCTTTAGTAACCGTGCCCGAATGACAACTATCGGCAAAGAATATAAAGTCCATTGTATCTAATTCTATAGTATCTAAAAATTTTCTTATATCATCATCGACATAAAACCCATCAAAAAGGCAGAGGCACTCATCCTTGCCATCTGGTTCATCTCCATTAGTATCCGGAACGCTTGAACCATGTCCGGAATAACACCACACTAGAGTATCTGGTTTTAAAGACGCTAGTTCTCTTAGTTTATTATCAACGTTATCAATTGTTACTTCGCTATCTATTAATATATCTACCCTATCAAAATTATATTGATTTTTAAGCATTGCCATCCAGTCGTTCGCATCGTTCAGGCAACCCTGTAGCCGATTTGCCGGATTGGGATAATTATTAATACCTGTTACAAGTGCAATTTTCATCTTCTTTCCTCCGCTAATTGTAGTAGTTGTAGTTGTAATAATAGGTGGCTCTGGCTTTTTAGTCGTAGTCGTAGTCGTTGAATGACCAAATAAAGATAAAAACCATTGCCAAAGATTCATAAATATATTCCTTAGTTAAATTAATTATACTATTATTTGTTACGGATTAACCGCCCATGATACCCGTCTTGCTTGAGTAGATGGCAAAGATGTGTCCCAACTCACATCAACACAACCTGACTTAGGATTATCTGGGGTGGGATATCCAGTGCAAATTCCCTGACCTTGCCTCCAGAACCAATTTGTAATTATATACCTTGCATTAGTTGCTTCGTCAGCGTTTGCAACCGGAATACTACCATAGAACTCCCCTTGACTGGCCCTACGAGGACTAGATGGGCTACTAGTATCACTATATGTAGGTACGTCTGCAATCGTTCTCCAATTCGGAACATTACCGCTAGAAGGCAAAACAGTAGTCGTTGTAGTTGTAATTATTGGTCCCGGCCTAGTTGTGGTTGTAGTGGTATTGCCCGTCAAACATCTACATTCACTAATAATATATTTTGCAGGATTAGAAGAAACTATCGGATTAGTTTCATTTGGTCCGGGCTCAGTACTTCTGTATCCCCGAATGTGATATTGATAGCCATCTTGAACGAAACATTTTATATTAGGGGTACCATCTGGGTTTCTTGTGATTTTATCCATAACTAAAGAAGAAATAAACCACCATCCATTAACTGATGGACGATAAACACAAAATCTGGCTATAATCTTAAGCTGAGCCTCAATTCCGCATTCTTCAAAATTACTATTATCATGCATAAAACTTTCTGTATATTTTGAAGGATTGGGGTCCGAAAGCGGCAAAGACAAATTGCAAGTATCCCCTGATGGTTTTGTTGTCGTAGTTGTTGTAACCGAAGGCGGTTTTGTTGTCGTAGTTGTTGTTGACGGCTTATAAAGACCCAATAAAGATAAAATCCACTGCCAAATATTCATAAATATATTCCTTAGTTAGCTATTTTTCTAAAACTTATTTCTCAACCCTAATTAGATCTGGACGAACCACCGGAGGACGTACTGAATAATCAATATGGTTCATCGTATAACCAAACTGTATAACATCACCGGGTTTGATAATTGTATAATCGCTACCGGGAATATCATAATATCCGCTTCTGTCTGGTTTTAACCTTTGAAGCTGAAGCCCATCTTTTACCATAACAATATAGTTTCCAGCAGCATCATCAATCTGGGCAACATCACCATCTGCTCCTGTTATGGGGGTGCTTACACTACCTACCGTAATAACATCCGCAAAAGGATAGGTAGTATTGACATCAGAATCATCAGAATTTTCGCAACCTGTAAAAGTTAATAAACAAATTGCAGGGAGTATATAAAATAATTTGTTAAACATAGTAATTCGCCTTTTATTATTAATTATTGATTATGACTGTCTGTTGACGTTGGCGTATTATCGTTACCCGGTGTAGCATTACTATTACCCGTAGTTGTAGTTCCGCTGTTACTATTACCATTTCCATTATTATAATTCATTGAATTGCCGCTGCCACTAATAGAAACCGTTGCCGTATCATGATGACTACGATCAATAGTTGCGGTGACAGCATATGTAGCTGCTGCTGCTGTTGCAAGGTCAACCAAAGCCGCCATACCCGCTCTCACTGGATGTTGAGCGATAACGTCCCACATGTTAGGATCTAAAAGATCTACGCCTGCCGCAACAGTATTACCCATTGCAACGGCCTTAATAACATTTTGATCCCCAGAAGCCATTGCTCTTTGCGTTGCTCTTACCTTTATTAATTCATCCTTGCTAGAAGAATAACTTAACATTGAACAACCACTTAACAATATTGCTCCCACTACCATTACTCCTATCACTAATTTCTTCATACGTTTCCTCCTTTTATTTTACCTTATATTATTATACATTATTCCTTATTAAAAAATACTTTTCCTTCATTTAAAAACGACATATTTTTACCTATAAAAACGACCTAATTTGCCTAATAAATCTTGTTATCTTGTCTAGCCGCTGCACCACAATAACCTGCATGATGACGTAGTGAATAGTCTTCTTTAGTAAACCCTCTTTCTTCTGCAGCTATTAAAGCTAAGGCATCTGAAATTGCCAGAATTACTAAGACAGAGGTGGTGGGCGCAATTCCTAAATGTCCTGCTTCTTGGTGTACTCCCATGTCTATAACCAAATCTACCTTATCCCTAATCAGACTATCGGGATGAGAAGTGATACCTATAATTTGTGAAATTTTAAGATTTCTCGCAAGGTCAATTATTTCAGAAACCTCTCGTGTTTTGCCGCTCGTGCTACAAACAAAAAGTACATCGTCCTCTTTTAGCGTTCCCAAATCTCCATGTTGCGCCTCCGTAGGATGAAGAAAATAGGAGGGAAAACCTAACGAGCATAGTGTGGAAGAAAATTTTTGAATTGCTAAACCCGCTTTGCCAATTCCAGTTGTGATTATTTTACCCTTACAGGACGTTATTATATCTATTGCCTTGGAGAAATTTTCTGTTATTATAATACTACCTATCGCATCTTTAAATTGTGAAAGAATGCCATAAGCTTTTTCAATTCGGGCGTCTTTTACTGGATTCGATAATCTCATACTATAATTATACAGATTATTTATTTTTCTTTGTAGATTTTTTCTTCTTTTTCATGCAACTTTCAAGCGTTATTTTAGGTGGAAGAGCGTGTTTTTCTGGTGTAGGGACTACTTCAATCTTTTCAATTTTTATATCTTCTATTCCTACCTTATCCATAAGCATCTTTATAAAATTGAGGGATTCTTGATCTTCTGTTTTCTCTGGGCCTAACATATTTTTACTTTCTGTTTCCCAATCTAGAATATCACTGGGACTAGTTATTTCAGATATTTTAGAAGAATTTTGAACGAACGGCCCATTTTTATCCAAAACATGCCACTTAATAAAGTCATAGGTACACTCGCCTTTTTGAATCATTTTCTTAAAATAATTAAAGGTTTTAGCTACCTTTGTTTCCAAGCGAAATTGTTCCTCTGGACTTTTAGGAATAATCATCATTCCTTTAGTAACTTCATATAAAGCCAATCTTTGGAGTGATTGATCAAGTCTAATAATTTCTTCAAATGAATGAGTTTTCATATTTATTTTATTCTTCTTTTCGTCCATAAATTCCTATGAGCTTTTAAAAAGATCTAATCCGGTTTTAAGGGTTTGAATATCGTAGTAATTAAAATATTCAACTAGTCTCTCCCTATTAAATTCGCCTTGTTTAATTTTGGGCAAATCTGGTATTATATCCATTTTCTTTAACGAATAAGCTAGTTCAACCCTTTCTTCAAACATTAAAATCATTAGATCTGTTTTGGTAAGTTTCTTGATTTTCTTGTCTTCTAGTGCTAGGGCTACTCCAGTAAAAGGAGTATTTATGGTAATTTCAGGATACTTTAGTTTATTTGATTTTGATACAGGCTGAGTAAGATCACCCCTTATTTCTGCAAGACGATTAAATTCCGCCTGATCTTTGATGTCTGGATATTGTACCCTTAATGGATCTAATTGTGAATGCAAGTAATCTAATACTTTCTTATAGGTACCATGATCCTTAATAAGTTTTATCGCAGTTTTCTCTCCCACCCCGTACACCCCGAAAATATTATCTCCAGAGTCCCCGGTCAATGCCCCGACATCAACCCATTGTTCAGGTGTTATTTCATACTCTTTTATAAAATCATCCTTAGTAATAATTTTCTGTTTGCCACCGTTATAAATAGATACCTTGTCGTCTAATAACTGGTAAAAATCTTCATCTCCTGTAACGCATACAATCTCGTTATCCTTTCCTAGGAGCCTGCAATAAGTATGTATAATATCATCCGTTTCTTGATCTGACATTCTAATTTGAGGTATACCAGTTTGATCTAATGCCCTCTTTAAAAATGGAGCTTGTTGATAAAAATCTTTTAGTTCTTGAGGGATATCTTCTTTTTCTCTATTCTCTTTGTAGCCAGATTTTATAAGTCCCTTTGCCACTCCTGCTTTAGATTCGGCTACTCTTCTTTGGCTCTTACCATCCCAAGAAATAAGGAATTGATAATCCTTAAAAATTTCCTTATAATTCATCAGAGACTGCATAAACCCATAATGAACTGTTGTGGAAATGCCCTCACTATTTTTTAGTTGAGATTTATTGAAGGCACAACGGCATCCAAGATTATTTCCATCAATAAGCAAATATTTCACAGTTATTCTCCGATCCACATTTCTTTTAACTTATCTGTATCAACGCCCTCAGAATTAAACTCCGTAAGGTTCTTATCCTCTCCAATACCATAAAAAGCTAATTTGCCACTACCATCACCATCTACAACTACTTTTATTTTTCCAAAAGATCCAACCGTTCCTAATTTTTGAATTGCCTTGCACACATTCATAAAATCTTTAAGTTCCGCTTCTTGCCCGACAACCCGAATATCAATATATTTTTTCATTACGCTCTCCTATTCCATTTATTTATTGCTAATTTAATCATTTGCTCATCATTTAGTTCCCCAAAACTCGAACCTATAATTGGACCTTGAGAAAGACAATCAGAGCACTGAACATAATATCCCTTTTGTCGGCGCTCATTAACGATATATTGAAGGATTGCAAACTCGCCACCACAAAAGGGGCAATCTTTTATTTTATTTTTCATTGTCTTCCTTATTAGTTGTCCATGTCATATTTTTATTATACAAATTATCCATTTTTTCTCTAAAAATAACATTATACCATTGTTCCATAGAGGTCATTTCGTCCGTATTGATAGTGCAAGTAGTATTCTCATTACATGTTTGAAGATTCTGCGTTTGGTTTTTCATTATTTTTAGCTCCCCATATCTTTACCATTTCAATTATTTTATTATCCAATTCCGTTAAACCCATTTCTACTCTTAATTTTTCAATCCTCTTCATCGGACCTTCTTCGCAGGCAAAATCATATTTAACCATTCGTTCGCTCTTTAAATATGGTAGCCCTCTTGTCTTAATTTTCTTATCAATATAGGTTCTCCATAAGATCGGAGCATAAGTACTGGCATTACAAGGTTTATCTAAAATCAACCACTTACTTCTTCCTACTTCTGGCATTTTAGGAGTAAAAAGCGCTGGCCAAATAGGAGATATCGTAAAATATCTCTTATTTGAAGACTCAATAGGGATTTTCAAATCTTCAATTATTTTTTTTATATTTGTTATACGTGATGAAAATTTTGCATAATCTTTTCCTTTAAACCTCCGGATCTTTGCGCCTGCCATTAATCCAGCAACAAAAGAAAGCGTATTTTCAGAATGCTTAAGATAAAAAGCTGGAACTTGTATCCATTTTGAAGTTTTATTTTTAAGCATTACTACTTTTCCTCCAAAAGAACTAGTCTTAAGAATTTCTCCGATACCACTATCATGATACCATTTGAAAGTTGGATACCTTAATTTAGAAAATTTTAATCTGCCGTGTAAAGCTAATCCGTTAATAAAATCTGCGTTCCATATTTCATCCATTACTTTTACTTTTTGATTAATATACCATTTTACCGTTGAGGCTCTGACAGTTAAGATCAACGAAGCAGGAGAAGGGTAGTCATCATCAAACGTCCAAAATTCTTTTATCTGACTAAAGGTATAACTTCGTTCTGTATTTCCAGCGTTGCCATATTTAACGGCTATTTGTGCAGCGGTCTGATACATTTGATCAATCCGCTTTTCTTTTCTAGCCTTCTCATAATCTGAAAATCGAGTACCTGTCTGCATTTAGATATTATACAAAAATACAACAAATTAGATCAGATTTTCTAGATCAGATTCAACGTTGTCGTTAGATACCGTTTCAGGTGATTCGAGCAGTATTATTTCTTTATTCATGTATTTAGCCTTTTTAATCGTGTCTTCAGTCCCTCCAGACCTATCCGACGCTACCAAGGCTATTAAAACGTCACAATCTTCTGCTATGTTGGTATTTCTTGTAAAACCCGCTATCTTACCTAATTTATCCCATTGAGCATAATAAATTTTAATAGGGATTTGATATTTTTTGGCAAGTATTTCGGCATAAAAATCCCCTCCCTTAGGGCAACCTCCACTTACAATGTGGTCGCCTTCTTTATATGTTTCGAGGAATTTTTTTTCCAATGAATTAAAGTCTTCTTGGGAATTTCTACGGCGACTACCTACGATACCTATTGTTTTCATTCTTCGTCATCTGCATCCACTAAAACCATGAGAGTATCATTTTGGGAATTCATGACGATAGTATTAACGCTCACTTCTTGGTCGTTTAACTCAATAAGATTTGAGCCTGTATAAGCCGCAACCTGAGCAGCAGTAGCATCGGCAATCTGTAAATAAATTTTTTCAGTATCAGCGTTTGCAATAATTACTTTCATATCTAATCCTTTGTTGTTCTAAATTTACCTAGCACTAAAAAACATAGATCGTCAACTTTTTTATGCCATTGACCTTTTGCCCAATAAGGACATCTTTTACTACGCATTAATTTGGCTTGAAGAAAATGGTCGGGATAAACATATTCCCCACTAGGATGCCTTATTGAGAGAGGAGTAAATGTTCCTTTAAACATTCTTTTGGCTATACCTAAACAATTTTGCCATTCATTTGTTGCGAGCGGAAACCCCGATGTCTTCAGCGTCGGGGAGGTAAGCGAGTTATTAGTTCCACTCATCTCCTTTGTTTAACTTTCTACTATTATACATCTTTAATTCCTGAATGCAAG
>Ga0187886_1001400_pt1 | contig 22067 bp, 14 predicted proteins | sample June2016WEW_20_1_FD_133001 | JGI IMG/M metagenome (GOLD analysis project Ga0187886, IMG submission 133001) | Peatland microbial communities from SPRUCE experiment site at the Marcell Experimental Forest, Minnesota, USA - June2016WEW_20_150 | ecosystem: Environmental > Terrestrial > Soil >... | reverse complement strand
CTGTTCAAGTACGCCTGCGGGCTCACCCCGTCGCGCGCCTTGAATCTGCCGGCCTCGCGCGGCGCCTCGCTTCGAAGGGTGTGAGAAGATCGGGCTAGAATCATAAGAGTGTTCCTGCCGCCCCGGGAGTTCATAGCATCCAGGGAAGCCCTGAACCGTACCTGGCTGGGTGAAGAGGCGCGCCAGTATACGCGCTGGCTGGCCACGCACCACTATGAGAACTTCCACGTCGTCACCTTCCTGCTGCCGCGGAGGCTCCGCCAGGACTTCTGCAACGTCTATGCGTTCTGCCGTTGGGCGGACGATCTGGGCGACGAGATCGGCGACGCCGGGGAGAGCCTGCGGCTGCTGGAGTGGTGGCGCGCGGAACTGGAGGCGATGTACGAGGGCCGCGCCAAGCACCCCATTTACGTGGCTCTGCGGGAGACCACCGAACGGCATGGCCTGCCGAAAGAGTTATTCGCCGACCTGATCCGCGCCTTCATCCAGGACCAGATGGTGAGCCGCTACCGCACCTGGGACGAGGTGTTCGGCTACTGCCGCTGCTCGGCGAACCCGGTCGGCCGGCTGGTGCTGTACCTGTGCGGCTATCGCGATGCCGGCCGCCAGCGGCTCTCCGATGCCACCTGCAGCGCGCTCCAGCTCGCCAATTTCTGGCAGGATGTGGCTGTGGACCTCGAGAAAGGGCGGGTGTACATTCCGCTCGAGGTAATGGAGCGGCACGCATACACGGTCGAAGACCTCGAGGCGCGGCGCGAGAACGACGCCTTCCGGGCCGTCATGCGCGAGCTGGTCGCGGTGGCGCGCCGGCTCTTCGAGGAAGGGTTGCCCCTGGCGCGCCAGGTGGACCGCAGGCTGGCCGCCGATATCGAGCTGTTCAGCCGCGGCGGCATGCGCATTCTCCGGAAGATCGAAGGGCAGGGCTGCAACGTGCTGCGGCGCCGACCGCGCATCACCCGCGCCGAGCGGGCCTGGCTGCTTCTGGGCGCGCTCGCGCGCCTGGCGCTTCCGAGGGCGGCATGACGCAACTGGAAGCCTCCTACGGCTACTGCCGCCGCGTGGCGCGGACCCGGGCGCGGAACTTCTACTACTCCTTCGTCCTGCTGGAGCGCGAGCGGCGCAACGCCATCTGCGCCGTCTACGCCTTCAACCGCGTCTGCGACGACCTGAGCGACGAGCCGCGGGACAGCGCCGGCGGGCCGCGCGAGGCCATCGAGGCCTGGCGGCGGGAACTGGACGCCGCGCTCGCGGCGCGCTACGGCGCCAACCCGCTCTGGCCGGCCTTCCACGACACCGTCCGGCGATACGGCATCCCGCACGAGTATTTCCACCAGATGCTCGACGGCATGCTCAGCGACCTCGGACCGCGCCAAATCCAGACCTTCGACGAGCTTTACCGCTACTGCTACCAGGTGGCCAGCGTGGTGGGCCTGACCGTTATCCACATCTTCGGGTTCCACGGGCCGGAGGCGCTGCCGCTGGCCGAGAAGTGCGGGGTGGCGTTCCAGTTGACGAACATCCTGCGGGACGTGCGCGAGGACGCTTCGCGCGAGCGCATCTACCTGCCCGCCGAGGACCTGGCGCGCTTCGGCGTGGACCCGCGGGACCTGGTCGAGGGCAAGCGCACCGGCGAGTTCGTCGAGCTGATGGACTTCCAGGCGCAGCGCGCGCGCTACTACTACCGCGAGTCGGCTCCGCTGGTCGAGCTGGTGGACCCGCACAGCCGCTCGTCGCTCTGGGCGCTCATCCAGATCTACTCTCGCCTGCTGGACCGCATCGAGCAGAGCGGCTACAACGTGCTCTCCCGCCGCGTCTCGCTCTCCGCTCGCCAGAAGCTCGGCATCATCCTCAAAGCGGCGGTGGGGCAGCGGTAGGCAGCCTCCGCGCGTGGGTGAAGTCCGGCGCCCTCCGTAGGATACTGGTAGACATGCGCACAGCGATCCTCACAGCGGTTTCGGCGTGTCTGCTCTTGGCCCAGCCAGGCGCTGACCTCCGCCGCATCTACCACGAGCGCTACGCCGCGCGGATGGTGCCGCTGCTCTGCGAGGCGGTCGCGTTTCGCACCGAGCCGGGTAACAAGGACGCCGTAGCGCGGCAGGCGGCGTGGTTACGCGGCGTGGCGCGGCAGCTCGGGCTCACCTATCGCGACGCCGGCCCGGTCACCGAGATCGAACTGCCTGGCCCGCCCGGCGCGCCCGTCCTGGGTCTTGTGGTCCACGGCGACGTGCAGCCCGCGGGCGAGGCCGAGTGGACCGCGCCGCCGTTCGCTTGCACCGTCAAGGACGGCTACATCTACGGCCGCGGCACGGCTGACGACAAGGGGCCGCTGGTCCAGGCTCTGCTGGCCCTGGCCGCCTTCCGGGACAGCGGGCGCGCGCGCACGCACACCGTCCGCCTGCTCATCGGCAGCGACGAAGAGAGCGACAACCAGGACCTGGCAACGTACCGGAGATCGAACACGCTGCCCGACCTCTCGCTGGTCCTCGACAGCCAGTTCCCGGTAGTCGTGGGCGAGAAAGCTTGGGATGCGCTGGAGCTGACCGTCGCTGAGCCATACAGGATCCGAAGCGCTTCCGAGGCGCGTTGGGCGATCATCGAGGCCGAAGCCGGCATCGGCCCCAGCATCGTGCCGCCGCGGGCCACCGCGCGGCTGCGATGGCTTCCGGAAGACCGCGCCGGCTTCGACGAAGCCGCCAGAGCGCTGTGCCCGGCCGCGGTTCCCCAGGGCTACCGCTGCCAGGCCACCCCCGCTGGGCGCGAGGTCGTCATCACCGCCATCGGCCGCGCCGCGCACTCCGGAATGAACATCGACGGCGGCCGGAACGCGCTGGTCTTTCTGGCCAACGCCCTCGGCGGCAAACTCGCTCCCTGCGGCGCGCGGGACTTGCTCGAGTTCGCCGTCATGGCCGGAAAGGACCTGCACGGCGGCGGCCTCGGCCTAACGCAGGAGGACCCGGTCTGGGGCCGCTACGCCGTCAACGTGGCCACGCTGAAGCCGGCCCAGGGTGGAAAGCTCGCGCTGACCACCAATCTCCGCCGCATCCCGCCCATGACGCACGAGCAAATCTGGTCGTACCTTGCGCGCATCGTTTCCGATTTCAATCGCGCCCACGGCGCCGCGCTCGAGCCCGGCGGCTTCTTCGAGGTGGAGCCAACCGTTTTCGACCCTAATGCGAAGCTCGTGCGGCGGCTGCTCGAGATCTACCAGCGCGCCACGGGCGAAAAGGCCCGGCCCGCTGTCGTGGGCGGCGGCACGTACGCCCGGCGCCTGCCCAACGCCATCCCATTCGGGATGTGGTTCCCGGAGCAGGTCTATCCCGGCCACGACGTCGATGAGCGGGTTCCGATCCAGGACCTCCATCGCGGCGTAGACGTGCTGCTGGAAGCGCTGGCCGACCTGGCCTGCTCCGCGCCGCTCGCGGAGCCTCTCCGGCCCTAGCCCGGACACTGTTCGGTTAGCACCGGCGCGGTCGTGTGGCGCGCGCTCTAGTGCCGCCGTGGGCTTCAGCCCACGGTCAGGACGGCGAGCTGAAGCTCGCCGCAGCACGCTGGAACTACGGGCTGAGAGTCAAGGTAATGTGTTGTTGAGATCAGTCAGCGGCGGGGGGCCTGCCCCCATTAATGGCGTAGAGCCCACGAATGGTCGGGGCGGGCAGATTCGAACTGCCGACCCCCTGCGCCCAAGGCAGGTGCGCTACCAGGCTGCGCTACGCCCCGACATTGTACTGCTCTGATTCTAAATCGTTTCCGGAATCCGATCAAGACGGGTGTCGGTGCGGGCGCCAGGAGCGCGCGAGAACCGGCCCGGCTGCGTACGGCTGCGTCAACGCTCGGTCAGGGGCCGGCCAGGCAGGCGCCCGCGGGCCAGCGCCGGATGCGCCACGGAGCGCAGGCCAGCTCAAGCGCGCGCCGGGCGCGCACCAGAGCTCCGGCAGGCGGATGCTAGAGTAGAAAAGATCTGCCGTGAACCCCGTGCCTCCCAGTGCGATGCTGTCGCTCATCTCGACCTCGATCGGCGTCGCTGGCGCGGTGCTGGGCGTCTATTCCCTCGGCGGCGCACCGCGGAAGATCGTCCCCTTCAGCGGCGGGCTGCTGATGGGGATTGCACTCTTCGGGGTCTTTCCGGAGCTTGCCGGAAGCTACGGGTGGCTCGGCGGCGCGGCGGTGCTGGCCGCGGGCCTCGGAGTGCTCTGGGCGTTTGGCCGCTATGTATATCCGGTCTGCCCCTCCTGCTCGCCTAGGCACGATCATGAGCGGTGCGCCCGCACGCTACACGGGTTCGCGCTGCCGCTGTGCGTGGCCGCGTCGCTGCACGCGTTCCTGGACGGGGTGGCGATCTCCGCCTCGCAGCAGGACCACGCGAGCGGCCTGGCGACGGTGGTGCTGCTGGGCGTGACGCTCCACAAGATTCCCGAGGGCATAGCGCTGGGCATCATGCTGCGCGCCGCCCTCCCTTCGCGGCTGGAAGCGCTGGGTCTCGCGGCGGCCGTCGAGACGGTCACCTTCCTGGGAGCCGTGCTGGAGTCGGCCGTCACGGGCCGCTTCGGGGTTGCCTGGGTGTCCTACGCCCTGGCGCTGGCTGGCGGCAGTTTCCTCTACCTTGGCTTCCACGCCGTTCACGGCGAATGGCGCCGGCGCGGGACGCCTGCCTTCGTGCCCGCGCTGACAGGCGCCGCGGGCGCCGCCGCCCTCCAGCAAGGGCTGCGGATCTTCCTGCACTGAGGCCAGCCCGATCTTCTCACACCGTTCGAAGCGAGGCGCCGGGCGTCGGCTGAAGCCGACGCTGCAAGCTGAAGCTCGCGCCACGACAGGAGCCACGCCGGCTTTCGGACGGATTACGGGGGGTTTGGCTGCGGCTATGCCGCGCTGTGAGAAGAGCGGGCTGGTCTCAGTCTCGCCGCTGCCCGTAGGAGGCCCCGGGGCCGTGCTTGCGCCGGAAGTGCTTTTCGAGCAGGGCAGGGGAGATCGGGCACGCCGCCGGGTCGAGCGCCACGGTTTGAAAGGCCATCGCGGCGATCTCTTCCAGAACCGCCGCATTGTGCGCCGCCTGGGCCGCCGATGCGCCCCAGGTGAACGGTCCGTGGCGGGCCACCAACACGGCCGGAACGTCCAGCGCGTCCAGCCCGCGGAAGCGCTCGACGATGAGATGGCCGATGCTCTCCTCGTAGCCCGCCTCGAGCTCCTGCGGCTGGATGCCCCTGGTCACGGGCACCGGGCCGTGGAAGTAGTCGGCGTGCGTCGTGCCGAAGCAGGGAATCTCGCGGCAGGCCTGCGCCCAGGCAGTGGCCGACCGCGAGTGCGTGTGAGCGACGCCCCCGATGGCGCGGAACTCGCGGTACAGGACCAGGTGCGTCGGCAGATCCGAGGAGGGCCGCAGCGCGCCTTCCACCACGTGGCCGTCCAGGTCCGTCACCACCAGGTCGGCGGGCCGCAGCGTCTCGTACGGCACGCCGCTGGGCTTGATCACCACCAGGCCCTCCTGGCGGGCGATGCCGCTGGCGTTGCCGAAGGTGTAGATCACCAGGCCGCGCCGCACCAGTTCCCGGTTGGCCTCGAAGACTTCTTCCCGTAGCGCTTCCAGCATGATGAATCAGCGTAGCGCACCGGCTCGGTGGTCCGCACCCGGGCGCGGCAACCCGCGCCCGGCGGCCGCGACTGCCTCCACGACGGCGCGCGCCTTCAGCATGGCCTCGTCGAACTCCTCTGCGGGGTCCGAGAGAGCGACGATCGCGCCGCCGGTCCCCACCGTGGCCTGGCCGGATTTGAACACCGCGGTCCGGATCACGATATTGAGATCCGCCGAGCCGTCCAACCCCAGATACCCCAGGCAGCCGGAGTAGACTCCGCGCGCGCTCTCCTCCAGCGCGTCGATGATCTCCATGGTCCGCAGCTTGGGAGCGCCGGTCATCGAGCCGCCGGGGAAGCAGGCCCGCAGCCAATCCACCGCCGTCGCGCCCGGGCGCAGCCGGCCTCGAACCGTGCTCACCATGTGATGGACGGTGGCGTAGGTTTCGATGTCCATCAGCTTGGCCACCTGCACGCTCCCGGTTCGGCAGACCTTGCTCAGGTCGTTCCGCACCAGATCGACGATCATGAGATTCTCCGAGCGGTTCTTGGCGTCGCTGGCGAGGGCCTCCCGCAGCCGCGCGTCTTCCTCCGGCGTGCGCCCGCGGGGGCAGGTGCCCTTGATGGGCTTCGATTCCACCCGCCCCGCCGCATCGAGCTTCAGAAACCGCTCCGGAGAGGAACACGCAATCGCCAGATCGCCAAGGCGCAGGAAGGCGGAGTACGGCGCCGGGCTGGCTCTTCGCAAGAGACGGTAGACGCTCAGCGGGTCCGCGTCCGTGCGGCAGCGGAGCCGGTTCGTCAGGCAGACCTGGTAGCTCTCTCCGGCGCGGATCGCTTCCAGGCAGCGCCCGATCTTGCGCAGGTACGCCGGCTGGCTGTCTTCCAGCCGCCAGGCCAATCGCCGCCGCGAGGACTGGCCCGGCTCGGGCGCGAGGCTCTCGGCATGACGGAGGCGCTCCTCGGTCTCCGCGAACCACCGGCGCACACTCCGGCTCTCGCCGCGCCCGGCCAGGCACAGCAGGTACGCGCGCGAGCGCGCGTGATCGAAGGCCAGGAACCGGTCGGGGAAGAGCAGGATGGAGTCGGGGTCCTCGGAACGGTGATTGGCGCCGCCACCGCACTCCGCTTTGAGCTCGTAGCCGAAGTAGCCCACAAAGCCGCCGCCGAAGCCGCACGGACCGCGCTCGATGCCGCCGGCGCGGCGGGGGATCTCCGCGGCCAGGAACTCGAAGAGGCCCCCCTGAGCCTCGGTCGTCTCGCCTTGCTGCTCGATGAGGAGGCGCCGCTCGGGGCTGAAGTAGCGGATGCTTCGCGCGTGCGGGCCGCCGTCACCGCCCATGAAAGAGAACCGCGAAGTGCCCGGGCGCACCAGACTGCTGTCGAGCCAGAAGGCCGTCCGGTCGTCGCGGAATAGCCGGTTGAATGAAGTCTCGGGGGCGAGCCAGAAGGACAACTGGCGCGCGTGCAACTCGAGGCCGCGCGCAGCGCCTCTCTGTCGCGGCGCCGCGGTGGGAGCAGCCTGCGGGCGCCGTGGCGCGCTTCGGGCGCGCGCCGCGGGTCTCGGGCCCATCCTGCTCCAGTAGTCCGCGGTGAGGTCCCGGAAGTTCTCGAGCAACTGGCGGCCGCAGGCCGTGCCCACCGACTCCGGATGAAACTGAACACCCCATTGCGGCCGTTCCCGGCGCCGCAGCGCCATGATGATCCCGTCGCCGGTCCAGGCCAGCCGCTCGAGACAGCGCGGCAAGGAGGAAGCCACCATCAGCGAGTGATAGCGGACGGCCTCGAAGCCCTGCGGCAGCCCGGCGAACAAGTCCGCGCCCTGATGGAAGATCCTGCTCACGCGGCCGTGGACCGGCTCCGGCGCAAGCACCACGTCCGCTCCCGCGAAGTGGGCAATGCCCTGGTGACCCAGGCACACCCCCAGGATCGGGACTTCCAGCTCGAGCACCACGCGCCGGCAGATGCCGAAGTCCCGCGCCCTTTCGGGACGGCCGGGGCCCGGCGAGATCACCACGTTGTCGAAGCCCAGGCCGAGAAGTTCTTCCCAGCCGAGCTCGTCGTTGCGGACCACGATGGGTTCCCGTCCGTTGACGGACGTAAGCAGGTGCTTCAGGTTGAAAGTGAACGAGTCGTAGTTGTCGAGAAGAAGCGTGCGGATTTTCAACCCAGCCTCGTCCGGCGGCCGCTCACGGCCAACTGCACTGGTTTTCGGATAGCGGCGCGGGGGCGGTGAAACCGGCTTGCGGAACGGCGGGGCGCCCGCTGCAGAGCGCGGGGGTTCCGTCGAACGACCACGCAAACTCCGGCTCGACGCCCGCCTGCTCCAGCTTGCCGCGGAAGACGGGAGCGTCGTAGGAGGCGGTCTGAAACTGCGCGCCGCGGTGGCCGAGCGAGTAACCGCCCGGGATGGTCGAGCAGTTGAAAGTGAACAGGCAGCCGCCTCCCTGCGCCAGCGCCACGCAAGTCTCCCAGCTCTCCCGGGTGCTCACGAACGGCAGCGTGGAGGGCGAGTAGATGCCGTGAAGGGCGACCGCGGCGATGAACTCCGGGGTTGTGGGGCCGAGTGCGGGGCCCGGCAGCATCGCACCGGGAGCTGGCTTCAGCCTCGGAATTCCGAGAATGCCCGCTTCCCGCCCGCGGGTCCGCCGCAAGTAGTCCTCGTGCAGCAGGAGCATCGTCCAGTCGCGCCTCCAGTCCGCCAGGCCGGACAGCACGCCCATGCCCAACCAGCGGACTCCCGCCGACAGCGCGCGCTCGCACGCATCCAGCCGGTATGCGAAGTTCGTCTTCTTGGTGGCGCCCCGGTGAAGCTGGCCGTAGCGCTCCCGGTCGTAGGTCTCCTGCCAGAGCACGGAAAAGGACAGGCCCGCCGCGAGCAGCCTGCGGTACTCGGCTTCCTCCAGCGCCTCCGTGCTGATTCCGACGGCGCCGCCTCCGCGCTGCTCGAGGATTCGCCGGACCAGCTCCACCTGGCGGCACATCGAGTCCACGCGAACGCGAGGGTCGGTCGCGTAGACCAGCTCCAGAACTCTCAGGCCCTTCTCTTCGATCAGGTGCTCGGCCTCGCGCGCCAGCTCGCCGTCTGTCAGCCGCAGCCGCTCGACTTCGAGGCCCTTGTTCCCAGAGCGGTAGTTGCAGTAGAGGCAGTCCTCGCCGCAGATGCTGGTTACGTACACGGGCACGATGGCATACACGCGATTGGCGAACAGCTCCCCGCGCACCCGCCGGGAACGCTCCAGAATGGCTCGGTCGAGAGCGCCCCCCTGGCCGAGCTCGGCGGCGCCGAGCACGCCGGCGAGGCGGCGGTCCTGCGGTGCAGCGGAGTTCACGGTGGCCAGGGCCTCCGCCTCGGACGGGCCGCCGTCGGCGAGGGAATGCCACAGTTCGGAATGCCGGTCGGAGAACATCGGGTATTGTCCCATTCTCGCATTTCCCGCTCGGGTGTTCCTCACTCGCCCGTAATCCGTCCGTAAGCCGGCGCGGCGGTTTTCGTAGCGCGCGCTCTCAGCGTGCCGCGTCGGCACTTGTGCCGACGCTTGGCGGAACGCTTCCCGAGCCTGTCCCTACACTCACCATGCGTCGCCAGGAGTGGCGACGCGGCAGGCAAGAGTGCCCGCGCTACGGCGAGCGCCGGCTGCACCCGAGGGGTGCACGCCGCATTCCAGCGCACCGCCCCCGTCCTTTGAGTTCGTCCCTGCTGCGCGTTCTTACGGACGGATTACAGACTCGCTGTCATTCACCGAACGCGGCCGGCGCGTTATTCTGGGTGCTTAGAGCGTCGTCGGAATATGCCCGAAATCAAACGCCCCGCCGCCGAAGATCTCAACCCACAGGAGACCCGGGAGTGGATCGAGTCGCTGGATCAGCTCATCGACGAAGCCGGAGCGGACCGCGCCGCATTTCTGCTGGAGCGGCTGGCGAACCGCGCACAGGCGCTGGGCGCCGCGCCGCAGTACCGCGTCAACACGCCCTACGTCAACACCATTCCGGTTGAGGACCAGACGCCGTTTCCAGGCGACCGGGCGCTAGAGCGGCGGCTGAAGAGCCTGATTCGCTGGAACGCGCTGGCCATGGTGGTGCGCGCCAACAAGTACGACCCCGGCATCGGCGGGCACATCTCCAGCTACGCTTCGCTGGCCACGCTGGTCGAAATCGGCTTCAATCATTTCTTTCGGGCGTCCTACGGCCAGGAGCCGGGCGACCTGATCTATCTGCAAGGGCATTCGTCGCCGGGCTACTACGCGCGCGCGTACCTCGAGGGCCGGCTCACCGACGAGCACCTGCGCAACTTCCGCCACGAGCTGCGCGAGACCCCCGGTCTCTCCTCCTATCCGCACCCCTGGCTGATGCCGGATTTCTGGCAGTTCCCGACCGTCTCCATGGGCCTGGGGCCGATCAATGCCATCTACCAGGCGCGGTTCCTGAGGTACCTGGAGCACCGCGGGCTGCTTCAGCCCAGTCCGCGCAAGGTCTGGGCGTTCCTGGGCGACGGTGAGATGGACGAGCCGGAATCGACCGGCTCCATCCGCATCGCCGCCAACGAGAAGCTGGACAACCTGATCTTCGTCGTCAACTGCAACCTGCAGCGGCTGGACGGGCCGGTGCGCGGCAACGGCAAGATCATCCAGGAGCTCGAGGCCCTCTTCGCGGGCGCGGGCTGGAACGTCATCAAGGTGATCTGGGGCTCGGGCTGGGACCCGCTGCTGGCCAAGGACACGAGCGGCCTGCTGGTCCAGCGGATGAACGAGTGCGTGGACGGCGATTACCAGGCCTTTGTGGTGCGCGGCGGCGCCTACATTCGCAAGGAGTTCTTCGGCAAGTACCCCGAGCTGCTCGATCTGGTGGCGGACCTGACCGATGAACAACTCGCCAAGCTCCCTCGCGGCGGGCACGACCCCGAAAAGGTCTTCAACGCTTACCAGCGCGCCGTCGAGCACACCGGCGCGCCCACCCTGATCCTGGCCAAGACCGTCAAGGGCTACGGACTCGGCGAGGCGGGCGAGGGCCGCAACGTCACCCACCAGCAGAAGAAGCTGAACGAAGAGGAGATGGCCTCCTTCTGCCGCCGCTTCGACATCCCCATCACCGCGGAACGGCTGCACGAGGTTTCCTTCTACCGGCCGCCGGATGACAGTCCGGAGATCCAGTATCTGCAGGCGCGGCGGCGCGAGCTTGGGGGTTACCTCCCCCAGCGCAAGCCGCGCCCGATCACGCTCGAGGCGCCGCCGCTCGACTACTTCGAGGAGACGATCACCGGCTCGAAGGGCCGCGAGGTGTCCACCACCATGGCCTTTGTCCGCGTGCTCACGCTCCTGCTGCGGCACCCCCAGCTCGGCCCGCACATCGTCCCCATCGTCCCCGACGAGGCGCGCACGTTCGGGATGGAGTCGCTGTTCCGCCAGATCGGCATCTATGCCAGCCAGGGGCAGCTCTATCATCCGGTGGATCAGGAAATGTTTCTCTACTACCGGGAATCGACGAGCGGGCAGATCCTGGAGGAGGGCATCACCGAGGCTGGCTCGATGGCCTCCTTCACCGCCGCGGGCGCCTCTTACGCCACCTGCGGCGTGCCCATGATCCCCATCTACACCTACTACTCGATGTTCGGATTGCAGCGGATGGGGGACCTGATCTGGGCATTCGCCGACGCGCGCGGCAAAGGATTCCTGGTCGGCGCCACCGCGGGCCGGACCACGCTGGCCGGAGAGGGGCTGCAACACCAGGACGGTCACAGCCAACTGCTGATGACCGTCATCCCGACCTGCGCCTGCTATGACCCGGCCTTCGCCTACGAGATCGCGGCCATCGTCCAGGACGGCTTGCGCCGCATGTACCAGCAGAACGAGGACCTGTTCTACTACTTCACGGTCTCGAACGAGAACTATGCGCAGCCGCCCATGCCCGAGGGCGCGCGCGAGGGCATTCTGCGCGGCCTTTACAGGTACAAGGCCGCGCCGAACGGCCAGGCGGTGGCGCAACTGTTCGGCAGCGGCGCGCTGGTGAACGAAGCGCTCAAGGCCCAGCAGATCCTGGCCGAGAAGTACAACCTGGCCGCCGATGTATGGAGCGTCACCAGCTACAACGAGCTGCGGCGCCAGGCGCTGGGGATCGAGCGCTGGAACCGGCTGCATCCGGCCGAGACGCCCCGGCGCTCCCATCTCGAGGAAGCGCTCGCTGGCGCGGAGGGCCCCATCGTCGCCTCGACCGATTACATGAAGGCGGTGGCGGACCAGATTGCGCCGTGGCTGGCGGGCCGGCTGGTTTCACTCGGCACCGACGGCTTCGGCCGCAGCGACAACCGCGAGCATCTGCGCCAGTTCTTCGAGGTGGGCGCCAACCATATCGCCGCCGCCGTGCTGGCGCGCCTGGCGCGCCAGGGCCAGTTCGACGCCGCGCAGGCGCGCAACGCCATCCGTGATCTGGGCATCGATCCGGAGCGCACCGACCCGGCGCGCGCCTGAGGCGCCTGGCGTGCCGTCTCTCAAGTCCCTTACTAGATCCGGTAGTGGGTCAGTTTCCGAAATGGGCGTTAGACGACCAAGTGCCATTGGAAGGCGGATCGCCGGACTGAAGCCGACTTCCCGGCACGTATCCGGGCGCTGTGGACGCCCAGCGGGCGCGACCACCCTCAGGTAGGTCCCCAACGCGGGGCGCCCGTGGTGCCCGGGCGACTAGCTCGCACCCGTGGTGCTGCGGGGAATCGCGCCGGATCCGCCACCTGTCCGGGGAGCCGATTACGCGACCAGATAAAGCTGATACGAGGACGCAGGGCCGTTTATCATTGTATTAGCGAGCGGAAAGTGGACCATGCGAGGCCTCGGCCGCAGATTAGCATCAAGACACATGACCGCCCGTGGAGACCCAGCGGAAGGATCGAGGCTACGATCGACCGGCGTACTCGCATCTCCGTCGCCGCGACCGCCAGGGAGCGGGGGACGCCGTAGTCAGGGTAGAATTGACCTGAAATGGTAGCGAAGGGGCGAGGACTGCGCCGAGAGAGGCCCCCAGAGTGGCAGCAGAGGCCCTGGCGAGGAAACGAACCCGCCTGCACACAGTCCTGCCACCTGCGAATCAAGGTCCGCCTCATGCGCTCGGGATCGAGACACGACTTCTCCAGCAACGTTGAGCAACAATGACACACCCACGAACAGCCTATGACCTGAGCGAGTCCCAAGTGACGACCCCGAAACCCATCATCTCGCTGTTCTGGCGGTTGACCAAGCATTATCGCGAAAAACTCGGATCGGTGCTGGACATGGGCGCAGGTGATTGCCGCTTCGCCAGGGGAGGGTGTTTCGAACGTTACGTTGGCGTCGAAATAGACGGGAAGCGCGTGGCCGCCGCTAGCCCCCCACCGAACGGGACGATTATCCACGGTTGTGTGTTTCGGCACGAAGGCGCTGGCTACGACGCCTGTATTGGTAACCCTCCCTACGCTCGCCACCATGACATCCAGAGTCCGTGGAAGAACCAGACCGTCGCTCGCCTGGACCGCGAACTAGCTGTCACCTTGGACAAACACTGTAACCTCTATCTCTACTTCTTCTGTCTCGGCCTGCTGAAAACACATCAGGACGGCCTGCTCGCTTTAGTCGTGCCGTACGAGTGGGTCTCTCGTCCATCCGCCAAGCCAATACGTGAATACATCCACAGGCAGCACTGGAACGTCGCGGTTTACCGTTTTCAGATGCCTATTTTTGAAGGTGTCCTGACAACCGCATCCGTCAGCATCGTGGACAAAGGTGGCCGCGATGGGCGCTGGAAGTACTATGACATCACGCCCAGTTATCAGGTGGTGGTCAGGCAAGGCATTACGGGCTCCGCAGAGGACGTCCTTGATTACGCGGAGCGAGGAAGCATTTGGGCACTCCGCGGTCTCAGCCCGGGGTCGCAGAGGATTTTCACTCTCACCGAGGGTGAGCGCGTTCGCTTCGGGTTGAGCAAACGGGACGTCTTCCCTTGCCTGACCTCTCTTCGGAACGTCCCGTCTACTCTGCGGACGCTTTCACGGGCAGCCTTTAGGAAGTACTTTGTGCAGGCTGGCCAAAAATGTTGGCTGATTCGCTCGCATGGAGCGCACCGGAGCAGCACGCTTGACGCCTATTTGGAGGCAGTGCCGGAGAAGGACCACCAGACCCATACGTGCCGGAATCAGACGCCATGGTTCAAATACGTGCCACACCCCGTGCCGCAGATGTTGTTCAGTTCCGGCTTTACCAAGTTCGGCCCGAAGGTGCTGGTCAATTCTGTGGGCGCACGTGCGGTTGGTTCGGTCTTTGGTATTTACTCAGAGACCAAGCTCCCACTCCGGCGTTTGCAGGCGCACCTGCTAGAGACGAACTTCCAAGAGCAGGTCGTTGCCCACGCCGGGACACTGAAGAAGGTCGAAGTCAGACAGTTCAACGCCGTGCTTAATGCGTTCGTCGAGCAGGAGCGACAGAATGGCCGGAACGGTTCTCGGTAGGGGCAAGATTGCCTTCCAGGCGGAGGGCCGACTACTCCAGGAACTCGGGGAGCGTTTGGTGGCCAGCCCCGAGGTGGCCTTGGTCGAGCTGATCAAGAATGCCTATGATGCCGACTCCCCCTCTTGCGAGGTGCGACTCGAGGAAGACGGGAAGGCCCTTATCATTGCTGACAGCGGACACGGGATGACATTCGATGAATTCGCCGGCAAGTGGATGCGCATTGCAACCCGCAGTAAAGTTGGCGAGCGAGTCTCTCGTGTCTACAGGCGTCGGCTTACTGGCGCCAAGGGGATTGGACGCTTTGCCGTGCGCTATCTTGGCGACGATCTGACCCTCGTTACGTTCGCTGAAGACCCAAAGCGTCGGTGCAAAACGAGACTCACGGCGCGGTTCGATTGGCCCAGACTGGACCTCCTGCGTGACATTCGTGACGCTGAAGTGGACTACATTTTGGAGCGGGTGACGGCAGATACGCAGACAGGAACAACCCTGGAGGTCCGAGGACTCAAGACGTCGACGGACTTCACTAGCCAATCTTCGTTGCGCGCAAACGTCTTGCGCATTGTTACTCCCCTGCAGGGCTTGGAGGCGGGAAGGTTCAAGCCAGCGCACGAAGATTCAAAGACAGATCCCGGTTTTCGGGTTCGTCTTCCGGGAACTCAACAGGAGGGCCCTGGCGAGATTGACCTTGCGGAACTGGTGCTTCGGAACTACTGGGCGCGGCTCCAAATCGAACTCGACGCCAAGCGTCTCACTTTCAAGGTCTGGTTTCCCTCGTCCCGAGCGCCCAAGACGTTTCAGCTTGACGTCTCGACCGCGATCTCTGGCGGCTTCGTCGCTGACATTCGGTATTTCCCACGGCGTAAGGGCGTGTTCCGACGCAAAGGGATCAACGGGCAGGCGGCCTGGCGATGGGTTCGCGATAACCACGGCGTCGCTGTGGTTGACCACGCCTTCAGGATAGTACCGTACGGATACAGGTTCGACGATTGGCTTCACTTGGACCTGGACAAGGCACACAACGAGCGGGACTGGTATTCGAAGATTGCCAAAGAGCATTTCCCGATTGATCCCGCCGTTCGCAACCATCCGGCAGACAACCCGACGTTTTACCTACCATATAATCTCCAGTTAGTCGGGGCAGTTTTTGTAGAGTCAAGACCGCCCTCACTTGAGAAGGCCGTGGTAGATCTCATTCCTTCAATGGATCGCGAGGGCTTTCTCGACAACCCAGCTTTCCACGAGCTGGTCGAGTTTGTGCGAGCTGGCATTGAGTTTCTGGCTTTCGAGGACAAACGCGAGCTTGAGAGGATCCACACCAGAGAGGCGCGACAAGCTACCCAGGAGGCCAGAGAAGATGTCCGCAAAGCAATCGCGCACATCCAGCAGAGTCCGACTCTGACTGCAGCGGACAAGGCGAGTCTCACGACGGTTTACCTTCGGCTTGCCGACCGGTTAGAGAAGGTCGAAGAATACAACACACAGGCACGACGAAGCCTGATGCGCATGAGCCTGCTCGGGGTAGTCGCTGGTTTTATGACCCACGAAACCAAGAGCGTGGTATTCGAAATGGAAAAAGCGGCGCAGATAGTTGGGTCTCTGGCGAAGAAGCATCCCAACCTTAGGGATGCCGCCGCCGAACTCAATAGGCGGTTGCTCACGTTCAAGGGCGAACTGCAGTATGCGCAGATGTTCCTCGAAGGCGTGCGGAGAGACCAGGCCGTGCCCATGTCGGCCGCCGGGCAGATCAGGCACGTGTTAAAGCGTTTTCGGAGTTTCGCGACTGATTATGGCGTTAATGTCACGTGGGACGCTCCTTCCGAGGTGATGACTCCCGCCCTGCCGCCAGCGGTCTATAGTGGTATACTTCTCAATTTGTACACGAACGCTCTCAAAGCCGTTCTTGCGGCAACGTCGAGCATCCGCGATCCTGTGGTTGCCATCCGGGCCTGGAATGAGCGTGGCGCGCATTATCTGGAGGTCTCAGACAACGGGGTTGGGATTCCCCCTGATCTACGTAAGCGGATCTGGGATCCGCTCTACACCACGACGTCAGACACTGGCAACCCGCTTGGCTCCGGGATGGGACTTGGTCTGACGTTGGTCAAGGAGGTTGTTGAAGATACTGGTGGCAACATCGTACTCTTTGATGACCCCCCGCCGGGATTCAATACCTGCTTCCGTGTTGTTTTTCCCTTGGAGTAGAACATGGCAACTAAGATCAAGGTCGTGCTATTCGAAGATACGGTTGAGACGCAAGCGAAGGTTCTAAAAGCTCTGACGAAACACCTGAAACCACATGGGTTGGTCATCCCATTCCAGGCCCGTCGGCTCACTGAGACGCCTAGCGACAGAGAACGGACGTATGAAGCGCGGCTGACAGACATCCTCACGAGGCCACCGTATCATGGGGCGACTCTGATTGTCGCCGATCAGAACCTCGCCAAGAGCCCGACCTTCCTGGGACTATCTGTCGGCGCAGTCGCGGCCGTGTCAAAGACACTAGCCATACCGCTATGCGAATACGCGTGCCTGCCAGTAGCAGAGGACTACGAATGGCGTCGACAGTGGGAGAAAGGACGCATCGCGCTACGCTTCAGGGGCGAGGACGACATTGGCCGTCGGGCAGCGCTCGCCGCACGGGGCTTTGCGAAGATCGCCGCACAACTGCCGAGGTTCATGCCAGACAGCGCCGACGTTTCGCCTGGCATGGTACTGGCGGCGCTACTTGGTAAACCGGAGTATTCGGGAAAGATCACCCTCTACGGTGTGGGGGAGGAACGACTGTCCGAGGTCCCAGCCAAGGCCCGACAAGCTGCGCAGCAAGTACGAAGGATGACACATTTTCTCGGTTACTGGCTTTGGGATTCGTTGCTGCGGTATCCAGGCCTGTTGGTCAATCAAGTCGCGGCGGCCAGTTATCTCAATATCGAAACCGCTGGCTTTGGCAAGCCCACAGTCCAGGAGGTTTTCAAGAAGGCTCTTTACCGCGGGCCGTTTGCGGATACCGAGAGGCCTCAGTGGTGGCGAGGCATGCTTGACGACATCGTCTCAGGCGAGGACTGCGCCGATGGTCTGGAATTGGTTCGGAAGAAAGTACGGTCGAGGATCGAGCGGAGCAGATGTTGTGTCGACCCATCCAAGCGTGCTGGCTACTACTGCATTATTTCGCGCCAACCCGTGAGCCTAGAGAATTCCAAGGGGGGCCTGAGTTGGTTTCCTCGTGGTGCAGACCTCACGAGAATCAGCAATCCGATGCTTGAGGAGTACGTGCCGTGGCTCGGTGCTTGAGGTTCGCATGAGCACCAAAGGTGTCCGAAAAGCATCCGAAATCAGGAGCGCTTACGAGCAACTCATCCAACAGTTTAGGATAGTGGGTGAAAGTGTGAACTGCGAGGTGGTCCTTCCGTCTCGTCCCGTGCAGGCCAGCTTCACAGAATCCCGAAGCGACGCGTCTGTAGCGTTCAAAACGCTTCTGTATTTGAGGGGCTGGCGCTGCAGACACCTGGCTTCAGGCAAACGGCTGGATATCGTTATCAAGGTGGAGGAGGCGTTCCTGAAACCCTCGTGGTGCCTCACGAAGTCCAGGGTCGTTTTGAATTACATCATTGTGTCGAACTCTTCGGCGAAGCTGGCCCAGTCATTGCGCTACGATTTCGTTGACAACGGACAGCCAGACCACCCATTTTTTCATGTTCATTTGAGCGACGAAATCATTCAGGACGACGAACTTCCCAGTATGGGTTTCAGATTGGGCTTAGCGGTGCAACCAAACGAGTGCCGGGTAACAACCAGAATACCGACGCCCGATATGACGCTTGCGTCGGTGCTGTACTGCGTGGTAGCGGACCACGTAGGTGCCGGTCAGTTCAGGGAGTTCGCAGAGAAAGTTCATTCCATACAAGACCGGCTGTCTCATCCTGGTTTCGAGGCGCTTAAGCAAAGTCTCAAGATTCCGTTGAAACACTTCAAGAGCTCCCATTGGTTTGCCCACATGCGCTAGCCAAGGTAGCGGAACAGCCAGTTGCAGCGTTGATCCTCGCTGGTCGGCTTGTGTTCTCCGGTCACTTGGCCGTATGAGGCCCATCCCGGACTTGTCGTTTCCTGATCGTCGGCAAGTCGTTGGCCCTGGGCATCATCGGTTCCGGACACACGATAGGGACCGCGAAACGCGCTTGCGGCCGCGCATCGAGTACCACATGGACCTTACGTCGGCGTCTTGGAAACTGACCCGCTACCCTCGATCCGCCCCCCGACGCTCGCGGTTCGGTCAGAGGGCGCATCCCGTAACTGAGCCGCGCGCGTCAGCAAGCGGAGGGGTTTGCATCGCGGGGTGAAAAGGCTCCGCTCCCTGACGGTCGCGGCTCGGCTCGTGGGTGTGCACCGCTGACCGTGCCGCGCGTTCGGTAAGCGGTCGCATCCCGTAACTGAGCCGCGCGCGTCAGCAAGCGGAGGGGTCTAGCGCGCGGAGCGTCAGACCCGGCCCTTACTTCTGCAACAGGAAGTTCCCGACGAACATGGCGTCGATGCCGGAGGAGTAGAAGCTCCGCACCGCGTCCCGCGGCGTGCACACCAGCGGGTCGCCGAAGAGGTTGAAGGAAGTGTTGTAGAGCACCGGCAGCCCGGTGGCCTTGCCGGCGGCGTGGAGCAGGCGCCAGTAGAGCGGATTGTCGTCCTCGCGCACGGTGTGCACCCGCACCAGGTCGCCCGAGAGAATCGCGCTCTCGAACGTCTTCCGGTGCTCCGACCGCACCCGGCCTACGCTCGCCAGAAACCGCGCGTTTGGCCCCGCCTCGAAGTAGTTCGAGCACAACTCGGCGGGCACCGAGGCGGCGAACTTGCGGAACGGCTCGCGGTGCTTGATGTAGGTGTTCAAATTCTCGCTCGAGTAGGGGTTGAGCGGCGAGGCCAGAATCGAGCGGTTCCCCAGCGCGCGCGGGCCAAACTCCATCCGCCCCTGCATCCAGGCCACAATCTTGTGATCGTTGAGCTCCCCGACGGCCGTGTCCATCAGTTCGCCCGAAGTCAGCAGGTAGCGGAACCGCAGCTTGCAGTTCTCCAGCACCTGCTTGATCTCTTCGGGCCCGTACTCCGGGCCCAGGCAGAGGTTGCCCATGCCCGCGCGCTCGCTGCGCTGGTAGACGGTGTGCCAGGCGTAGAACACCGCACCGAGCGCCGTGCCCGCGTTGCCCGCCGCGGGCTGGACGAACACGTTGCGCCAGCCGGGCGCGCGTTCCAGGCGCGAGACCAGCAGCGCGTTCAGCATCAGCCCGCCCGCCAGGCAGAGGTTGTCGCCCGAGCCGGCCATCGCCACCACGGCCTGCTCGATGGCGCGCTGCACGCCTGCGGCCAGCGTGGCGCGCAGGGACGCGGGCACCGGCGCGCCGTCCTCCAGTCCCAGCCGCTCGTAGAACTTCGCGCTGAAGCCGCCGTGGCTCGGCCGGTCGGCGTCGAAGAAGCTGCGGTCGATGCGCGGCCAGCCCGCTGGGGAGATCCGGAGGACCTCGCAGAAAAGAGCCGCCAGCTCCTCGCCGCCGGCGGCCGAAAGCCACTGCAACTTGTGCGGGTCGGCGCCCGGATCGAAACCGGCCAGCTCGGTGACGCGGCGATAGAGGTCGCCCAGCGAATCCGGGTAGTACTGTTCCTCTTCGAGCGTGAGCTGGTTGGCTCGGGCGCGCCAGCGGGCGCCGCAGCGGAAATCGCCGGCGCGGTCCAGCGTCAGAACCGTCGCTTCCTGGAAGGGCGAGGGATAGAATGCGGAGGCCGCGTGCGCCGTGTGGTGGTCCACTAGCACCACGCGGCTGTTCGGAAACCTCGCGCGCAGCGCCAGGTGCTGTGCCGCTTCCGGACCGACCGCCAGCGGACGGACGATCGCCACGCAATCCACTTCCTCAGCCCTGGCGCCGGCCAGCCCCAGGCACATCGCAACCGCTTCCTCGGGCAGCTCGCCCGGGCGCAGGCTCCGCGCCAGCTTGCGCTGCTCCACCGCCCCCACCAGCGCGCCATCTTTCAGTACCGCAGCCGCGGCGTCGCTCAAGATTCCGCCAATTCCTAGAATCAGCATTAAGACTCCAGTGAACAGCTACCAGCTTCCAGCTACCAGCTACCAGCTAACAGCTACCAGCTACCAGCTAACAGCTACCAGCTACCAGATGCAGTCCGCGGTGGCGGCGGACTGGGTCACTTCTCAGCGCCCTTCGACTGCAAAGACTTCTCGATCTTGGCCCAGGTGTCGCGCAGCGCCACCGTCCGGTTGAACATCAGCTTCCCCGGCGCCGAGTCCGGGTCGGCGCAAAAATAGCCCAGCCGCTCGAACTGACAGCGGCTGCCAGCCGTTGCCGCGGCCAATCCGGGCTCGAGCTTACAGCCCGAGAGCGCCTCGAGCGAGTTCGGGTTCAAGTCCTCGGCGAAGTCGCGTCCCTCCTCTTCTCCCGGGTTCTCCCGAGTGAAGAGGGTATCGTACAACCGCACCTCTGCGTCGATCGCATGAGCGGCCGAGACCCAGTGGATGGTGGACTTCACTCTCCGCCCATCCGGCGCATTACCGCCCCGCGTGGCCGGATCGTAAGTGCAGTGGAGCTCGACAATCTCACCGGTCTTCTCATCCTTGACCACGCCGGTGCAAGTAATGAAGTAGGCATAGCGCAGCCGGACTTCGCGGCCGGGGGCCAGCCGGAAATATTGCTTCGGCGGGTCCTCGCGAAAATCATCCCGCTCAATGTAGAGCACCCGGGAGAAAGGCACTCGGCGCGTGCCCATGCTGGCGTCCTCGGGGTTGTTGATTGCCTCCACCTCTTCTACCAGGTCCTCCGGGTAGTTATCGATCACCACCCGGAGCGGCCGCAGCACGGCCATTACCCGCGGCGCGCGTTTGTTCAAATCCTCCCGTACGAAATGCTCGAGCAGCGACAGCTCGTTGGTGCTGTTCGCCTTCGCCACGCCGATCCGGTCGCAGAAACTGCGGATCGCCTCCGGGGTGTAGCCGCGCCGCCGCATCCCGCAGATAGTCGGCATGCGGGGATCGTCCCAGCCACTGACCTGCCCCTTCTGCACCAGCATGAGCAGCTTTCGCTTGCTCATGACGGTGTACGTCAGGTTGAGCCGGGCGAACTCGATCTGCTGGGGATGATAAATGCCCAACTGCTCGATGAACCAGTCGTACAGCGGCCGGTGATCCTCGAATTCCAGCGTGCAGATGGAGTGCGTGACCCGCTCGATGGAATCGGACTGGCCGTGCGTATAGTCGTACATCGGGTAGATGCACCACTTGTCGCCGGTGCGATGGTGCTCGGCGTGGAGAATCCGGTACAGCACCGGGTCCCGCATGTTCAGGTTAGGCGAGGCCATGTCGATCTTGGCACGGAGGGTTCGGGCGCCATCCGGGAACTCGCCCGCCCGCATCCGCTCGAGCAGCTCCAGGTTCTCTTCCACCGGCCGGTTGCGATACGGGCTCTCCTTACCCGGTTCGGTCAAGGTCCCCCGGTACTCCCGGACTTGGTCCGCGGTCAAATCGCAGACGTAGGCCTTGCCGGACTTGATCAATTGAACGGCCCACTCGTATAACTGGTCAAAGTAATCCGAGGCGTAGAAGAGCCGGTCCTCCCAATCGAAACCGAGCCAGTGAACATCTTCCATGATCGATTCGACGTACTCGGTTTCTTCCTTGCTCGGGTTCGTATCGTCAAAACGCAGGTTGCACTTACCGCCGAACTCCGCCGCCAGTCCGAAGTTGAGGCAGATCGACTTGGCGTGGCCGATGTGCAGGTAACCGTTCGGCTCCGGAGGAAAGCGCGTATGCACCCGCCCGCCAAACTTGTTGGTCTCTAAGTCGTCCAGGATGATGTCGCGGACGAAGTTGGAGGGCGCCGCAGGCGCAGCCCCCGCAGCGTTCGTCCTCTCGTCGCTTGCGTCAGGATTCATCGCCTTCATTCCTTGGCCTTAGCTAGGCGGCGTGGCCTACGAGCATTCCTATCGCGTTGTCAATCCGCTTCAGACAAGTCTCCCGCCCCAGCACCTCCAGCGTCTCAAACAGCG
>Ga0187886_1001399_pt1 | contig 22077 bp, 19 predicted proteins | sample June2016WEW_20_1_FD_133001 | JGI IMG/M metagenome (GOLD analysis project Ga0187886, IMG submission 133001) | Peatland microbial communities from SPRUCE experiment site at the Marcell Experimental Forest, Minnesota, USA - June2016WEW_20_150 | ecosystem: Environmental > Terrestrial > Soil >... | reverse complement strand
CATCAGCTTGATTGAGGTGTGTATCGCCCTTTTTCTGCTGGGGGTTGGCATCTTCGCCCTGATCTCTTTACAGCCGGCGGCCTGGAGGTTATCGGGAAAATCTGATTATCTGGGCAGGGCCTCGGGGATCTTGCTGTCCCAGTTGCAGGCGACCGAAGCAAAGATTATGAACCCCAACATAGCCATCCCGGCAGGTGGCAGTAGCACGGTGTATGCGAGTGGGCAGGATACGAAGAAGCAGGGAGATGTGGCATTCACGGTAAATAGGACCATAACAGATCTCGGGGGCAATACCTGGCGGATCACGGTAAAAGTGAGTTGGCCGGGGAACGCTGTCGGGATTACCGAGAGTCTGAATGTAACCAGGCAGGAGTATTTTAGGCAGTGAGGACCATGAAAAATTTGCAGAGAGCCGAAGGATTTACTATGGTGGAGATTATCTTGGCCCTTTTTATCGGGGGGGTTTTGATGTCGGCGGTCTATGCTGTGATGATCTCCGGGCAGAGGTCATCGGCGGGTGTGGAGAGGAAGGTGGCGGCGCAGCAGGATGTGCGGGCCGCGCTGGAGATCATGGCCATGGAGATTGGCATGGCGTCCTACAATCCCTTTCTTGCGACGGGGATCTGGTTGCAGGGTCCGAGTGTGCCGCCGGATGGTAGTAAGGATTGTATTATAGCTGGCAATCAGACGTATAAGGGGATTCAGGAGGCGAAGCCCACCTCGATTACGGTGGAGATGGATATTGGGAGTAATGGTTTTGGTAATGGGAGTATAGCGGGTGCGGATCAGAATGAGGTGATCCGGTATGACTATGATGCGGCCAAACAGTATATAACGCGGAGTACGAACTGCGGGACGGCGCAGCCCTTTTTGGGGGCGGATGCGACTACGGCGCCCGCGGGGACGAGGACCGTGAAAGCCATCAATAGCACGGCGGGGATTAACAATGGTGCGGGTGTTGCGGCGATCTTTAGGTATTACGATAGTAGCGGGACCGAGCTTAACCCGGGTACCACGCCAGCTGACATGCCTAAGATAAGAAGGGTGGACATTACCTTGGCCGTGGAGACGGAAGAGAGGGATCCGAGTACGAATCAGTACCGGCAGATGATTTATTCTACCAGTGTTTTGGTGAGGAACCATGCGATCAATTAATGAGGAGAAAATATTAAACCAGGTCGCAGATAAATCCCCCCACTTGCACCCTGTGGAGTATAGGAACTTACTCCACAGGGCAAGTCCTCCCCCTCTGAGGGGGGAGGGGAGGGAGGGGGTGATTTCTTTTGGTTGCGGCCATGCCGCCCTGTGGTCTCTTTGGTTAGATTTTGGGAGGAGAACGATGGTTCGTGGAAGGAAGGTAGAGGAGGGGTTTGCCCTGATTGCCGCGCTGTTGGCCATCTGGATTCTGACCGCCTTGGGGATGTTGGTGTTTAGCGTGACCACGCAGGATGTGCGGGTGAGTTCCCGGACGGTAGGGGAGCGGAAGGCGTTTTCGGCGGCGGAGAGTGGGCTTCATTGGTTGACGCTGAATTTTGACCCGGCCAATCCGAGTAATGCGGTGAAGAGTGAGGTGGTGGTGGATGGGACCTCTCAAGGGGATCCGCGGACGAAGTATGGGATTGGGCCTGCTAATGCGGATGGGTCGTGGGTGCCGAAGACTGGTCCGGCGGCGGCTCCTATTGCCGGCTATGCGATGGGCGGAGGGGAGACGTGGGGGCGGCAGAGGTTTTTGGCCCGGGTGACCGGGACGAATACGGGTTATAACAGTACGGTGCAGGTGGATGTAGGGATCGGGTATGGCCCGGTGGATATTTCCACTATATACCGGTGAGGAGGGAAACAGAACCATGTTGCCGATAAAAAAAGTTTTAGGAGTACTGCTCATCTGTTATTCCATTTTTATTCCCAGACTTTGTCTGGCAGACGAATATGCTCTTTTTTCATATTCGGTGAACCCGGATGCGTTGATCCTGCTTGATGTGTCAGGGAGTATGAACCAGCCCCCTCCGGGAGGATATTTATACGCAAGCAGCCAATCTGCGTGCAGCGGCTCAGGCCCCTTTTATTCCACCTCAGGAAGCGGGCACACGGTTCAGTGTTCAGATGGAATATCCCTGTCAGCAACATATTATAGTGATTCGACATGCACGGCGGAGCCTTTTTATACATCATCGGGTACGGGACATACCACCGACTGCAGGAAGATAGCGATCGCCAAAGCTGCAATCTACAGCCTACTCGACGTAGCCTCCCCTTTCGGGACAATTACTAACGGAGTAGTTACTACCAGCGCAATTGATAGTAATGACGAAAAGGGCCTCCTGATCAGAATTGGGTTTATGGATTTCGTTAGCTGTTCCACTTCTAGCGCAGAAAAATCAACGTTAAATTACAGCAGCGGGTGTAATACTATAGTAACCCCAATTCCAAGTACAGACCCTCCTCCTTTTTCCTCACCTTCCCGGTACTCCGATGTATGGAGTTCGGTGGCTAATGCCAGCGCAAGCGCTTACGCAATGACGCCGCTGGTGGCGGCATTGCAAGAGGCCCGCATGTACCTGACTGACCATAAAGCGGCAGACGCTGGGAAAGATTGCCGGCAAAAGTTCGTCATCCTGATTACCGACGGTGAAGATACTTTGGCCTGTAATGGTACGGGGTTGGAAGATCAGTCGGATCAATATAAAAGAAGAAAAGGGAGCGCAGCGGCGGTCAAAGCCCTGTATGATGCGGGATATAAGATCTTTGTGATTGGCTTCGGGTCGAAGATGCCGGCTAATCTTTTAAATACCCTGAACTGGATGGCCTATTATGGGGGGACAGATGATGCGTCAGGTATCAACTCCGGAAATACCAGCGCAATCACAGTTTCTTCACTAGTCTCTACAGACTCAAACTACTATTGTAATGCAGATGCCGCCAATGACCCCGGGAATGCAAATCTTTCAGGGTATGCCTATGTGGCGACCGACGTTGATTCACTTTCCACTGCCCTGGGAAGAGCATTGGCTTTCGTCAATCAGTCCAGGATTTCATACACCACAGCCTCTGTGGCGGCCTATAGAACAAGGGCGGAAAATTTCCTTTACGAGGCATCTTTCAAGCCGCTCGCCACTGACCCCTTCTGGTTCGGTCATCTTATCAAATATAATCTCAATTCGGATGGGTCTGTGGGCAGTATGGTATGGGATGCGGGAAGTGTGTTGCAAAGCAGAAATCTAGCCACATCCCCCAGGAATGTTTGGACTTATGTACCTTTTTATTCTGGAATGGGCTCCGTTGGTAATTTAGTGCCGGGACAGGCGAAAGACTATTTCGGTGTAGCAACCGGCACTGACGCTATTCCGATCGCTGGTTATATGACAGGAGATCCGGCCTATAACCCCGACAACTGGTCATTGGGCGACATATTCCATTCTAACCCGGTCACCATCGGCAGTCCTTCCCCTTATTTTACCGATGGCCTTTCCTCGCAGGCCTTTGAAGATTTCCGAAATTCTTACGGCAGTCGGAATAAGATTATCGTCGCAGGTGCCAATGATGGACAGCTTCATGCTTTTAATACGAGCGATGGAAGTGAGCAGTGGAGCTTTGTCCCTCCCAACCTTCTGCCTAAGTTACGATTTATCACTCATGGAAAACACCCCACGACACAAACCCATAAGTATTTCGTAGACGGCCCTGTGACGGTTGCCGATGTGTGGCTGGGGTCCGGGGCCGGGACGAGTAAATCGGCCAGCGACTGGCACACGTTATTGGTATTCGGGGAAGGCAAGGGGGTTCGGGATCAAACGGGTAACGCTACTCCACCTGCCAAGCCGTGGAATTCGGCGGTAGCTTGCTCTGGGACTTCCAGCGCTACCTATTCTGCATCCACTTACAAATACTACTGTGGTGCCTATGCGTGGAGTTCGTCGCCGTATTGTGATTCGACTTTCAACAATACATATACCGCTACCTATCCATACTATTGCGGCTACTACGCGTTTGATGTCACCCAAACAGGCGCGAGTACTCCGACATTCAAGTGGCGGCTGAATTCCAATTCTACACAGGCGCCATATCTGGGTGAGCCGTGGAGCAAGATGGCCATCGGCAGAGTAATCATTGGCGGCAGTGAGCAATGGGTTGGTTTCATCGGCGCAGGGTATCCGAGCGATACCGGCAACACCGGCAGGGGGTTCTTTGTCGTTAGTTTGAGCGACGGGAGTATTCTATGGAGTTTTACGAAGGCCAATAACTCCAGCATGACCTACGGCGTTCCGGCTTCTCCGGCGGTTGTAGATACGGATAGTGACGGTTTCATCGATACGGCCTACGTGGGGGATCTGGGCGGGAATATGTGGCGGTTTAAGTTCTGCACGAAGGCGGATGGCAGCGGCTGCGGCACGGGGAATTGGAGTGGGGGATTGTTATTCCAGGCAGCCAGCGGCGGCCCCATCTATACTGCCGCCACGGTGGCCAAAGATCCGAGTTCGCTATGGGTTTTCTGGGGGACTGGGGATAGAGAAAACCCCACATCGACCAGTGGACAGGATAGGGCCTTTGCGGTAAAAGACAATGACCGCACGGCCACTTACACGATCGGTAATTTACAAGATGTTTCGGCGTCAGGGACAATATACAATGGCACAAGTTCTGGCTGGTACATCAACCTTGGGAACGGGACGACTGGAGAAAAGAGCCTAGGCGACCCTACCGTCTTCGGGGGAATTGTTTTATTCACCACGTACACCCCAGATACTTCGGATACTAATCTCTGTAGCAGAGTCGGATCGTCGAAGTTATATGCCATCGCCATGATGAGACTTACAATCAGTGGTATCACATATGCTGCGGGGGCCGGGGTTTTAACTTCCGGGAGTGCCGGTACTACAACCGGGGGAGCCAAAAGTGCCTCGTTAGCCACATTGGGAGGTGGGATGGCCAAATCGCCCATCGTCTCGCAGAACCCTCTACCCGGTATGCCTACAGACATCTACCTCACCCTCAGCGGTGGAGGATCACAGAGCACAGGTATAATAACGACTGCCCAACTTGGGTCTTCTCCCCTCAACGACCTCTTAAACACTACGGGCACCTCCACCCAGCTCCTTCACTGGAAGGATGGACGGATTCAATAAGAAATAAGTTATGTATGATTCTTCTCCCCCCACAATCTCCTCTGCCCAGGGGAGGGGGAAAATCATTGAGATTTCCCCCTCCCCCCCCTACCACAAAGGCTGAGAAAAGAGCGGCCTACGGCCTTCAGGAGCGCTTGGTAAGTCATTACTCACCCATTCGCAATTATGTAGAAAATACCCTAAATCCCCCCACCCCCCCTTTACTAAAGGGGGGCAAGGGGGGATTTTCATAGCTCGCGGGTGGCCAAACAGCCATGAAAAATTAGTCACAATAGCCAAGGATTCATTTAAAACCTCCCCACCGGCTTTAAGAAGGAGGTAAACTTTTTCGCATTTCTTATCCCGGCAATTTAGGACTTTTGAGAAAATTTCTTCTACTTCTAGTCTCTTATTAGAAAATCGGTTTCAGAAATCCTTTGTAGTAATATATGGTAATAATAGTTAAGATTATTGGCATACGAATTGCAAAATTCTCAGCAAATGCATTTAGGTCCATTCAATCTTGCCCGAGAGCAGTCTCGCTCCACCCCAAAGTGATAAGGGAGACAATTCATGAAAGGTCAAAAAAACAGGCGGGCAGAGGAAAGGAAGTTCAAGAGAGTTTTTCTCCGTTTCGGGCTAGAGGTCCCGGAACATCGTGCCACAGGGATACAAATTTCTACCCTGGGATTGTTCATCTCTACGATCCACTTCATCTACCCCCCGGACAGTAAGGTAATGATAGAGATCTCCACGCCGAATGGTCCATATACTGTCCCGGCCATCGTGCGCCATGCTAAGAAGATACCTGGCCTCCTGATTAACAATGAGCGCTGCGGGATGGGGGTAAAATTAATTTCGCCCCCTCGAGAGTTACTGGACTACCTTGCCTCCCTGTAGTGGGGGCGCGCCGAGCTAAACCAATGTTTGCAGGCATAATGTCTGCGAAAAAAATTCTGCGTTTAGCACCCCTGATTCTGTTTCCGTTTTTAGTAGGAATGGTAAGAAGGAAAAAAGGAAAGAGTCTGAGATTGCTATTTGATATTCTTATTAATTCCCTTCTTCTCATATCATCCTTGGTTAGCGCTTTCCACCTTTTTTGTGGACTAAATTTCCGTTAGATTCTTATATGTCCTCACAGAATCCAAATTTAGGTTAAGTTGCGCTATCAATGGCAGACAAGGCCTGATTTTACTAGTCTTCCAGAGCAAAATGAAAAAAATCAGGAAAAAAGTGAAATTCTTTTCCATTTTTTTGAGGTGATAACGAAGGAAATGTTCAAAAAGGCAATGAAATTCAACATTTACAAGGTATAAAAATTTGGCTCAATTTTTGCCTTTATAGTAATCGATATATTGCCTAGACGTATAGAGTTGATTGAGCTGAAAAGAATAAGGCAAAAAGTAATCCTATATCAATGAAGGAGATTAAAAATGACTATCAAATGCACTTTTTCAATCCCCTTGAAAAGCATTAGGGATTACGCTAGGCAAATTGCGGAGGTACCTCCTTTGCCTGAGTACATCACTAAAAGGGGACCATATATCGATGATGCCGTAGGAGCAAGCAATCAAACCATTACCATATATGAGTTTGACGAATCGAAGTATCCAGAGGCATGGAAAAATATCTTTAAACAATTAGGTGCATTTCATGGTATTCCCGGCTTCAGCTTCTCCGCGCAGGTAATGGCAAAGGACAATGTCTAGGAAATTTCATCGAAACCCAAAAGGCTTTACGTTGGTCGAATTAATGATCGTAACAGCCGTCATCGGGATCTTAACGGCCATTGCCATACCCCAGTATAATCTATATCGGGTAAGAGGTTTTATGGTCACCACTCGGTGCGATACGAAAAACGTCCACACTGCGGTGCAGGCATGGATTGCTGAAAACGTTACGGGTACTCCACCCGCTGAAACCTGCGCCGGACCAGGCCAAATGGTTAATTATTCCGCGGCCAGAGTTTCTGCTGGGGTTATAGTCGTTGTTGCCCCGGGTGGCGATGTGACGGGCCGACACGTTAATTTAAATGGCACTTACACAATCAATGTCGATGGTTCTGTCAATGACACATTAGCCCCATAGTCTTCTAAAAAGTATTGAATTAGGAAAGAAATCAAATGCAGGGTTTGAAATGGCCCTGCCTGCTAACCTCTTTCTCCCTTTCCTCAATCCTATGTGGAGAATAATTCGTCCATTCGCCAGAAAAAGGCTGGCGCCTTGATTTCAAGGGCCTTTTCTCCCTCCATCAGGGCTTCCCAGTCCGAAACCTTACTCATTTACATGGTAGATGAAAATTCGGTTTCCGCCCATTTTTTTTGCGGAGTACATCGCCTCGTCGGCGTGCTGGATGAAGGCGGTCAGGTCATATTGCGGGTCAAACTGCACCAGGCCGATGGAGAGGTCGATCTGTTGCAGGTAGGGCATGGGTTTGAAGGATTTTTTAATTCGCTCGGCGACCTGGGCTGCTTCTTCTTTGCTCGCCCCCGGCAAGACCACGGTGAATTCGTCCCCCCCGTAGCGATAGGCTGAATCCATCCTCCGGATGGATTGGAGCACAGCCTCAGCCACGCTTTTCAGGACCTTATCCCCCTCCAGATGACCGTTGAGGTCATTGTAGGCTTTAAAATCATCCAGGTCGAAGAGCAGAAGACTGAGGTTGGTTCGCTGGCGCTTGGCCCTTTCCATTTCTCGATCCAGCTCCTTAAAAAAATGTCTCTGGTTGTGCAGGCCGGTCAGGCCGTCGGTGATGGAAAGTTCCAGAAGTTCCTTCTCCAATTTGATTTTCTCGGTGACATCGCGAAGAACGGCCAAAAGCCCCACCACTTCATTTTTTTCTTCCAGGCGCCGGAAGTTTCCTTCTACGTAGATGACCCTTTCCTCTTTATTGATTATCCGGAAGGTGTTTCGCTCCGGAGCATGTTCCCCGCGCATCAACTTTTGGTGGTCATTCATCATAATGGGGAGGTCTTCCGGATGGATGATCCGGGAGAAATGGAAACTTCTGATTTCTTTGTCTGTATAGCCGGTCATCTTCAAGAACATGCGATTAAAAGTGGTGAAATGGCCTTCACGATTCAGGGAGAAGATGGCGTCATTCACCGCTTCGAACAGCTTCTGATAGCTATTTTCTGTGCGGGTGATGTGGTTGAGAAGTTTCTTGTATTCCGTGATGTTCTTCCCCACGCCCAAAGTTCCTACGGGGTTTCCCCCGGCATCTCGCAGAAGAGAAGCGGAGAGGATGAAAGAAAGAGGCTCCCCCCTATTACTCAAAAATTCTGTCTCATAATTCCGCAACCTGTTCTCCTCAAGAAGGATCTTCATGATCTTCTTGGCCTCTTCTCTTCCTCCAGCGTAATAATCGGAGATTCTTTTCCCCAGAAGCTCATCCTGGGAATAGCCGAATAATTCCTCCACCCCCTTGCTCACAAAGGTCATCTTTCCGTGGATATCGGTGACCAGGACGGGGTCAAAAAGGCGATTGACAATATCTTCCAAAAAATCTTTAGTCTTCTTTTCGTTTTGCCATGAGAGGGAAACCTCATCCAGTTGCTTCTTGATTTTTTCTTGGTTACGGGCATTCTCGATAACTGCCGCTACATGGGCGGCTAAAGTTCCGAGGAGGAAAGCCTCCTTTGTTCCGTACCGTCGGCTCTTGCGGCTTAGAAGCGTCAGGAATCCGATGGGTTTTTCCGCTCGCAAGGGAGCGCAAATCGCTGAGATGAACCCTTCCTTTTTGGCTTCCTCGTGCCACACAAAAGAAGGGTCTTTGGCGATATTCGGCACCACCGTGGCCTTTTCCCCTCGCAGGATGGTGCCGACATTTCGTTCTTCTGGATTCAGCGGCGTTGAAAAGCCCCGGCCCACATTATATTTTCGGGCCAGTTCCAGCAGATTTTCTTTTTCATTGAGGAGATAGAGAATACAACCGTCCGCTCTTAAAAAAAGAGGAGCTTTTTCAACAACTTCCCGAAGAACACCATTCAGGTTGAGACCCTGCAAGATTTCTCTGGAAAGGTTTAGAAAAAATGAAAGTTCCTGGGACCAGAAGATGGCCCGAAAAGGAATGGTGGAGGATCTTTTTTTCCTGTTTCTTTGGATGCCCGGCATTTGGCTGCGACCTTTCCGTTTTCTAAGGGAGATTGGCTAATTTTACCCACCGGCTAAATCTTGTCAACACATTTTCTAGACAGGAATTTCCCCGCAATAAACCATCTTTTTAAAGAGCATAGGCGATACCCGCCATTTCCCCTTGGCTATTAAATGTTATCGGCATAATCAGCAGCGAATTTATGCTTGATCCCGGCTTTCCCTCTCTTTTTCGGCAACCGCCGGGCTCTGCCGCCCAGGCCGAGATTGCGGCCTGAATCAAAATCTGTAAGGGTATTTGAATAAGAGGGCCGATCCAATCAGGGGCTAGACGTATTGACACCTTTTCACAATTCCACTACACTTTTTTCATAATCCTTGCAGGGAGCCACAAATTCTCCATTCTCAATTTGCAGTTTGCGGGAAGGCCTTTCCTTCTGCTAAGTTTTGAGCGCAAAGATGGATGCTGTGCCAAAGGGTCCCTTGAGGCGTAGGTGAAATGCAGAAATGGCGCGGGTAAAATTGGCGAAAAATGCTGGCTTTTGCATGGGAGTCCGCCGAGCCATGGACATGGCCCTGGAAGCGGCCATGAAGAAAGACGGCCCCATCTATACTTATGGACCACTCATTCACAACCCCCAGGTTCTGGAAATTCTCGAAAGGAAGGGGGTAAGGGCGCTTGGCGGCGAGGGAGTCGGCGCTTGCGTTTCTTGCCCGGGGGAAGAGGCTCCCGTCACGATAATCATCCGCGCTCATGGAGTGGGCCCGGATGAGCGGCAGAAGCTTAAAGACTCTGGTGTGCGCATCCTGAATGCCACCTGCCCACATGTGGGCAAAGTTCAGGGAATCATCAACCGGTACGCCAAAGATGGGTACTCGACGGTAATTGTGGGCGAAAGGAATCACGCTGAGGTCATCGGTTTGCTTGGATACACGAATGGAAAGGGATACGTAATCAATACTCTGGAGGAGGTAAAATCAATTCCCCCGCTGGAGAAGGTCTGCCTGGTTGCCCAGACCACTCAGGATCAGAGCCGGTTCCAGGAATTTGCGGAGGCGATTCAGAAAAGGTTTCCGGGGTCCAAGGTGTTTAACACCATTTGCGACTCCACCCACCGGCGGCAAGAGGAGGTTTTAACTCTGGCGAGGAAGGTGGAGGCCATGGTTGTCGTTGGGGGGAAGGAGAGCGGAAATACGCGTCGCCTGGCGAAGATTTCGGAAGAAGCGGGGATTCCCACCTTCCACGTAGAGACAGAAAAGGACCTGGACCTGGAAGAGCTTTACCGGTATTCCGTCGTTGGCGTCACGGCCGGGGCTTCCACGCCCAACTGGCTGATCCTGAAAGTGGTGGATCGGCTGAAGGGCCTGAACCTGCATAAAGGGGTGGGTTATTACTTAGAAACTTTGGGCAGGCTTGCGGCCATCAGTTATATCCTACTGGCTTTCGGGGCCGGCTGTTTAACTTATGCCAGCGTTTTGATCCAGGGATTGCAGCCGAAGCTTTCCTGGGCGATGGTAGCCTCCTTCTATGTTTTTTCCATGCACGTCCTCAATCGTTTAACAGATAAGGCCTCTGAGAGATACAACCAGCCCGGCCGGATGGAGTTCTATGAGAGCTGGGGTTCATGGATGATTGCCGCCGGAATATCTTTCGCAGGCCTGGCTCTGACCCTGGCCTGGTTCCAGGGGACCCTTCCTTTCTTTCTTCTCCTGGCTATCTCGGGACTGGGGATGATTTATAACCTGCGAATTTTTCCCCGCGGTCCTGGTAGGGGGGCCCGCTACCAGAGGCTCAGAGATATTCCCGGATCGAAAACACTCTTTGTAGCCCTAGCGTGGGGGATCGTGACCTCGCTGCTCCCAGCCCTTTCCTCAGGGGCAGGGGTTCTACCTGGGACGGGAGTGGCCTTTCTTTTCAGCGTAACTCTGGTCTTCGTCCGGTCAACGCTCTATGATTTTAAGGACATCCAGGGAGATCTGATGGTTAGCAAGGAGACCATCCCCATCGTTCTGGGTAGACGGAGAGCCGAGATTTTGGTCGTTGGGCTGCTCATTTTTTTGGGGGGGTTGCTGACCGTGGCCAGTCCTATGGAATGGGCTACTCCCGTCGCCTCCGTGCTCCTCATTTCCTTGGGGTATGTAGCCTTCTATTACTGGCTTTACCGTCAACGGATCCTGGGAAGCGGGTTCTTGTTCGAATGGGTAGTGGACGGAAGTTTTATTTTTACCGGCCTTTTAGCCTTTTTTTGGTTCCTTTCTCAAAAATATTTTTAGAGATTTTACCTGAATAACTTTAGTGGACTCTGGGCACTTTAGTGCACTTTAGGCACTTCCGATGAAGTGTTAAACCTTATGACTTTAGTGGACTCTAGGCACTTTAGGCACTTCCGATGAGTGTTAAACCTTTGTATCTCGATTTTTTCAAGTTCTTAGATCAATTTCAGGAAGACGACCCCTGGACGAACTATCAGCGCCTTTATCTCCAACCCCATGATAAATTTTTTGAGGCCTACTGGCAGACTTTCAATCACTTTGATCTAAAACAAATTAGGGAGCGGGTCAGGCAGATCAAAGAGGGGGACTATAGCCTGCTCAGGTCATTGATCCAATCGCAGGATCCAGTTCCTCTGGCTGAAGAAGCTCTCCATAGATGCCAGTTGGCTCTTCCCCTTCTTCCAGAACCTGCGGTGTATCTGGCCGTTGGTTTCTTCAGCGCCGATGGAGTGACCCTAGAAGTCGAAGGGTCGCCTTCTATCGTCCTGGGAATGGAACGCTTTAAAGACTTCAAGGGCCTTCCCCTCCTGGTATCCCATGAATATTGCCACTGCGTCCAGCGTTCCCTCCTCAAAAATTTTTTCCCGCCCGGAGAACGGACCCTCTTCTTCGCCATTGTGGCCGAAGGGCTTTCTGTGCTTTTTACCGAGACCGTTTACCCAGAGATCCCGCTGCACCGGCACCTCTTCCTGACGCCAGAACGGCTGCAGTGGTGTCGGGAGAACCGGGAGATCCTGTTAGAATTGGCCGGAGCGGATTTAGCTTCAAAAAAACTTGTGCCCATCCTTTTTGGGCCGGGGGATCCAGATGCCGGACTTCCCCCCCGCCTGGGGTATTTCGTGGCGAGCCAGATGCTGGAACATTGCCTGACCCACCATGGGGCGGAGGAGTTTGGCAGGGCATTTCCCGGGTTCGAGAAATTGTTTCGAAGAATTTGCCAGAAGACAGAATTCAGAATTTAAGACCGGCAAAGGGGTAAGGAATCGCGATGCGCACGCCTCCGGCCAAGTTCCATTTTTTGCTGGACTATGAAAGGGAATTAAATCACCAGCAATTGGCCGTGGTCAAGGCTGCCGGGGGACCGCTATTGGTCATTGCTGGCGCCGGAAGCGGGAAAACTCGGGTCGTGACTTACCGGGTGGCCTATTTGATCGAGTCCGGGGTTGACCCTTCAGGTATTCTGCTGGTCACCTTCACCAATAAGGCTGCTCGAGAGATGCTCCACCGGGTGGAACTCCTCGTGCCCGCTGCGGGTGGAGTAGGGGGAAGAGTGTGGGGCGGAACCTTTCATCATATCGGGAACCGCATCCTCCGCCGTCATGCTCCCCTGGTGGGTTATCATCCCAATTTTACGATTTTCGACCGGGAGGATGCTAAAAGCCTGATGGAAGCCTGCATCACCGACCTGAAGATCACCCCCAAAGGGTCCCGGTTTCCCAGGGGAGAAGTTTTGGAGAATCTAGTGGGCATGGCGGTAAACACCCGGCGGCCCATCGATGAGCTGGTCTTGGATCGATATCCCTTTTTCTATGACCTTTTAGATGACATCCGAGCCGTGAGCGAGCGTTACCGAAATCGGAAGCGGGAACTCAATGCCATGGATTTTGACGACCTGCTCTTTTACTGGGAAGCCCTCCTCCGGGAGCACCCGGAAGTGCGGGCGCGCTACAGTGAACAATTCCAGCATATTTTAGTCGACGAATACCAGGACACAAATCTCATCCAGGCGGATATCGTGGACCTTCTGGCGGAAGGACATGGAAACATCATGGTGGTGGGAGATGATTCCCAATCGATCTATTCTTTCCGCGGAGCGAACTTCGCCAATATCCTAACCTTCCCGGAGCGTTATCCGGCGGCTAAGATCTTCAAACTGGAGGTCAATTACCGGTCCACGCCCCAAATCCTAGATCTGGCCAATACCAGCATCATCCACAACCGGTTCCAATTTTCCAAGGAGTTGCGAACCGTCCGCCCGGCCGGACTCATGCCTTCCTTGGTCCCCGCCCAGGACATCATGGAGCAAGCCTCTTTTGTGGCCCAAAGGGTGGCGGAGATCCACGAGGGGGGAATTCCGCTTTCCCAGGTCGCTGTCCTCTACCGGGCCCATTATCATTCCATGGAATTGCAGATGGAGCTGACCCGAAGGGGAATCCCGTTTGAAGTACGGTCCGGTCTGCGGTTCTTCGAGCAAGCCCACATCAAAGACGTGAGCGCCTACCTGAAGATCATCTGCAACCCCCTTGACGAACTGGCCTGGAAGCGCGTTCTCCTGCTCTATCCCCGGATCGGAAAGGCCACGGCTGAGAAAATATGGCGGATGATTTCCGCGGGTGCTTTGGACCCCCGGGTGGGGGTGGATGCCAAAGAGGTGCTGCAGAAAATTCCCGTGGGAGTGCGGGAAAACTGGAAGTTGTTCAGCCGCTTGTTGGCCAGACTCCGCGATCCAAAGATGACCTCCGATCCGGGGGGGATGATCGAGCTGGTCATGAAGGAAGGATATGAGGCGTATCTCCAATCCAGATATCCCAACTATGAATCGCGAGCCGATGACCTGCGGCAGCTAGCCGCCTTTGCCGGCCAATATTCATCCTGTCAGGATTTCTTGAGCGAGCTGGCCCTGCTCACCTCTATGGAGGGAGAAACTACTTCCATTCGGGGAGAGGATGGGAAGGGAATGATCACTCTCAGCTCCGTGCATCAGGCGAAAGGGTTGGAGTGGTCAGTGGTTTTCATCATCTGGCTGGCCGAGGGACGATTTCCCTCCTTGCGCAGCCTTGCAGAGTCCGGGGGGGATGGAGAAGAAGAGGAGCGCAGGCTTTTCTATGTGGCCGTCACTCGCGCCCGGGATGAACTTTATCTCTGCTATCCGAGGTTCGCCGCTGAGCGGGGAGGAAGGGCAGTGATCCAGCGCCCCTCGCGATTTATTTCAGAACTCTCTGAGGAAGGGTATGAGAGGCTGGACCCCGATGAATGTTAATATCTTCCATTGCTTCACCGCCGAGATCGCCGAGAGCGCGGAGACGCGATTGAAATCAAAATTCAAAAAGCAGAATCCTCGGCGCTCTCTGCGTGCTCTGCGGTGAATCTTTACCCCGGGATGATCTTGACCCAGACTTTCCGAGAGCGCGGGCCATCAAATTCACAGAAATACAAGCCCTGCCAGGTTCCCAGAACCATATGCCCCTCCTCGATGAATACGTTCTGGGAAGGACCCACCAGGGTGGATTTGACATGGGCGGCTGAATTTCCCTCCATATGCTGGTAGGGGCCCGTAAAAGGAATGAGCCGGTTGAGTTCAGAGAGGATGTCGTGCTGAACGCTGGGGTCGGCGTTTTCGTTGATGGTCACGGCGGCGGTTGTATGGGGAACGAAGAGGGTCAACAAACCGCTTTGCACCTTGCTCTGCTGGACGAACTTGGCTACCTGGGTCGTGATATCGATCAGCTCCGTTCGACTATGGGTGCGAATGTTAAGCTCGTGGTAACTCATGAGACGCTCCTTTTTCATTTTTCAATGAATTTTCCATGACGGATACGTCACCCGCGAACCATGAAAATGGCTCTTCCCCCCCTCACCCTTTCCCTCTTCCCCACTGGGGGGGAGGGCGGGGTGAGGGGGTATTTTCTGAGTAATGAGTAGTTCTTTTCAAAACGCTAAATGGATACGATCTATTCTACTTTTTCCCCTCTCGATTGTCCAACGGACATTCAACCATTTTTTTGAGGTCACAGCTTCATGGGGCCCGTAGGCAAACTTCCTTTAATTTTAGCATCGGCCTCTCCCCGCAGACAGGAACTCCTTAGGCTGGTGTCCATCCCTTTAGAAATCATTCCCAGCCAGGCGGAGGAAAGATTTGTGCAGGGAGAATCGCCCGCAGAACATGTCCGCCGGGTGGCCCGAACGAAGGCGATGGATGTGGCCGAGCAACATCAGGGTCGCTGGGTTTTGGCTGCGGACACGGTGGTGGAGATCGATGGCAAGATCCTGGGAAAGCCCCAGGATCGCCGAGAGGCAGAGGAAATGCTAAGGAGCCTCAGCCAGCGCGAGCATGGAGTGCTTACAGGTTATTGCATATTAAGGTGTCCATCTGCGGAGAAACGGGAAGGGATGGTGATCTCCCGGGTGAAATTCAAGGCCCTGACCGCAGAGGAAATCCGCTGGTATATTAACACCGGCGAGCCCTTCGATAAAGCGGGCGGGTATGCGATTCAGGGGAAGGCAGCCTTTATGGTGCAGGAGGTCCATGGTTCTTACACGAATGTGGTGGGATTGCCGCTCTGCGAGGTGGTTGAGGCTTTGCGGGAATTGGGGGCGGTTAATCTTTTTGCGTAAATTCATATCTTTTTGCCACAGGGAACACAGAGATCACAGAGAACTGCTAAGCGCTTAGCGCTATGCGCATAGCGTCTTTAAGTTTTACATTCATGACTCTGTGTTCTCTGTGGCGGAAATATAAAAAAGGAGTAAGATGTCAGAGATTTCTGAAAATTTAGCTCGGCTCTGGGAACGGATCGAAATGGCAGCCCGGCGCTCTGGGAGGAATCCTGCAGCGGTCCGCCTGGTAGCCGTAAGTAAAACCGTGGAAGCCGAACGCGTGCTCCAGGCGATCGAAGGCGGCGTGAAAATTTTAGGGGAGAACTATGTGCAGGAGGCGCAGAAAAAGATCGAAGCTTTAGGTCACGAGGTCGCCTGGCACTTCATTGGACACCTGCAAACGAACAAGGCCAAAGTGGCCACTCGTCTCTTCGATTTAATCCACTCTGTAGACAGCCTTACTCTGGCCGAGGAATTGCACAGGCAGGCCCTAAAGGGAGGGAAAATGTTACCGATCCTGTTGCAGGTGAACATCGGTGGAGAGGCGACGAAATTTGGAGCGCAGGAAAAAGAGATCATCCGGTTGGCGGAGAAACTTTCAGAGTTGGAAGGGCTCGCGGTCAAAGGGCTGATGACCCTACCGCCCTATTCTGACGATCCGGAATCATCCCGGCCATATTTCATAGAGCTCAGGAAATTGAGCGAGCGCTTGGCGCAGCAGAAGCTCCCCCGAATCTGGATGGAAGAGCTCTCCATGGGGATGTCTAATGATTTTGGGGTGGCCATCGAGGAAGGAGCCACGCTGGTGCGGGTGGGAACGGCGATTTTCGGTCCCCGCCCAATTAAATAATTCTTTGGAACGCAGATGAACGCAGAAAAGACAAGATAAAAAATCTAGAAGGCCAAAATCAGAGAACATTAATAGGTGATCAGGTGCCTGTAATCGATAAAATCTTTACTTCACTCAAAATCATGTTTTAAACTTTAGCCATTTTAGGCAGGCAAAATCTCTTTCTGCGTTTATCTGCGAAAATCTGCGTCCCAAGAAAAGTTCTTGCGCTAAATACTTCCCAGTGATAAATTGGACGGCAGAAAAAATTGACAGCGAGGAGGATTATGGGGATCAGCAAGGAGCAGGTCATTCACGCTGTGGCCGAAAAGGTGGGTCCCTCCGTCACTGTGGAGGCGAAGATGGAAAAAGGCGTGTGGCGAGTGACGTTGCACAAAGAAGGGAAGATGTCGGTCTTCGAGTTAAAGAGAGGGTTTATGGAAGACTATTTTGAAAAGGGAGAGTATCAGCATGAGATGGCCTTCGATGGACGGGTCAATAAAGCTCTGCGGGAATTTAAATAAAAAGGTTGCGCCCTCCATCTCGCAACCTTTTTGCTTCCTGGTGGAGCTGAGGGGGATCGAACCCCTGACCTCATGAATGCCATTCATGCGCGCTCCCAGCTGCGCCACAGCCCCAAAAATAACACTGAATTTTTGATGACGGTTAGGCGGTTACATTATCACAAAGTTCGGCCGACTGTCAATCATTTTTTCTTGACAGGGATTTTACCGCTCTTTATAATTTTTGAAATTTTCTTGCTCTTTCAAATACTGTTAACGATGTGCCGGCGTGGTGGAACTGGTAGACGCGCGGGACTCAAAATCCCGTGTCCCCTGAGGACGTGTCGGTTCGATTCCGACCGCCGGCACCAACAAAATCAATGGGTTGCGGGACACTGGGGAGAGCAGAATCCCGCGTACCGCATGCCGATTGTGCTAAAATTGTGCTAATTTTTTGATTCCTTTCCATCCGCGAAACCTCCAGAGCCCGGATCCCCACTCGCAGACTTTCCGAATAATGGTGAGCATACCTTTGAGTTGTCGTGAAGGTTTTATGCCCCATCAGCTTCTGGACGGAATAAGGATCAACTCCGCTCTGTGCCAGGCGAGAAGCAAAAGTATGGCGCAGATCATGAAACCTTAAGCTCTCAATTTTTGCCTTCTTTAGAGCTTCCCTGAAAGCCTTTCTCAGGGTGCTGATATTCACCTTTTGCCCTTCTGGATGAGTGAAAACAAGATCCTGATTTATGGATCTTATTCTCATCCTCCTCTTTACCCGGACCTGGAGAATATCAAAGGCTCTTTGAGTCAAGGGAACGCTCCTCCGGTCTCCTGTTTTCCCTGCGAAAATGACCACCACTTTTTTAAAGAGGTCCACGTTACCCCAATCAAGAGAAAGCATCTCCTCCCTTCTGCACCCGGTTTCCACGGCAAAAATCATGATCTCCTGGAGCCATTGAGGGGATGAAGCAAGGAGTTTATCTTCCTCTTCATACGTCAACCATCGGTCCCTTGAAGGGGGTTCCTTTTCCATGGCAATTTTCAAAACAGGATTCTGATTAACCCATTCCCATTCTCTTAAAGCAATATTGAAAGCATGTTTCACGAGGGAAAGTTCACGGTTGATCGTGCAAGGAGAAGGTTCTTCAGCTCTCCTTGTAGTCTTGTATTCGTTGATCAACCGGGGAGTGATCTCGCGAAGGAGATAATCGCCGAAGAAGGGGAGAAGGTGAGTCAATGAAGACCTGTCCCTTTCTGCAGAAAGTTTCTTTGAGCTGTGTTCAGTCAGATATTTTCCCATCATGTCCCCGAAGGTTTTATCTTCCCCTGGCAATCGATCAAACCACCTGCCTTCGGATATTTCCCATTTAACCTTATCGTAAATCTTCCGAGCCTGCTTCCAGTTTTCTGTCTCGGTTGATCTTCTGATCTGTCTCCCTTGACAGCTAAGCCTCATCCACCAGACCCGGCCTCTCTTAAAGAGTCCCATCGTCGCCCCCCTTTCTGAGGCCCTTGACTTGGTCCGGTCTCCCGCGGTGGGGAGTATACCTGTTTCCTTTGAGCTCCACAATAATTTTCTTGGTCAGGGAATGAACATCTCTTCCTCGCCTTCGGGAAGAGTTCAAGATCTCTTTGGCTTTCCGGTTCGCATCCTGGCCTTCTCTTCTGTGGTCCTCTATCCAATGATCCACTTCGTCCAACTTGAATCTCAGCAGCCTTCCGATTTTAAAGCAGGGGATCACTCCAGATTCGGCCCATGAATAAACGGTCGATTTTTTGATATTCAAATATTGGGAGATCTCGTCGAGATTCAAAAAACATTTTTCCATTGATCGCCCCTTAGACTACTTTGTGGGCTCCAGACATGCTTAAAACCACTTTCGATAAAATTCATTCAAAGCCTCCTCCGGTGATAGGTTGAGATAGATTTCTGTTGTCTCCAAATGATCATGGCCTAAAAATTCCTGAAGTGCCCTGGTAGATACTCCCTTTTGAATGCACCGCACAGCAAAAGTATGACGGAGGACATGTGGGGTCACCTTTTTTGCAATCGTCGCCCTGTTGGCTACCCTGGTTATGATTCTTTGGATTGTCCTCGTCGATAAGCCTATTTCGTTTTGAGAGGCAAAGTGGATCTCCAAAAGTTTTCTGGTTCGGTCAGTAAGGGGAACGATTCTTCGCTTGGTCTTTTTCCCATAGGGGCCTCCCTTGCCATAAACCATAATCCGTTTCTCTTGCCAAAGAACTCTGTCGGGCGTCAGGGTGGCGAGCTCGCTTACTCGAAGGCCGGTATCAAGTAGGATCCAGACCACAAGTTTTTCCTCATGGCTTTGAGAGGCATTGATCAACTTATCCTCTTCCTCCTTCGTCAAAGGCTCTCTTCGATATTGGTAGGCTGTCATAGTTTCCCCAAAATTACGTCATTCTGTCGCAATTTCTCAATTCCCGGTCAAAAATTTTAAGGCCCTTTTCCTGCTGATGTCTTTTCCCCAGGACAAAGATCCTACTCTGTACTCAAAGTCTTGTCCTGGACCGCCTGGCTGCGCCCCCCCCCCAACTCCTGGACTTCTGCCGGATACTTTTCCTGGGCTCGAAAGACCGCTGAATTTGGTTTTGTCGCTTTTTAGGGTGAAAAACGACAGATCGGCCATTTAAAAAGCCCCCTCTATAATTCACCATAATTCACCACCTTAAAAATCCTCCGTGGGGGTCCCTGATCCCATTGCTAAAAGATTAAGTGCACGCCCGAGCAAAGCCTTACTCCTAATCAAAAGTCTCGTCCTGGGCCATTTTAAGGGCCTTCTCAAACATCTCCCAGAAAAGGATGAGCTCTCGTCTTTTTTCTCTTATCAACAGAGTGACGGAAGTGACGGAAGTGACCCAATTTCCCATATATTCTCGCGAGAGATAGATTACTAAGAATTATCGGGGAAGTTGGGTCACTATCAGTCACTTGGGTCACTAAAAAAGCCCTTTTTCATCTTTTGTGTCGTTTTCCACCCCAATTCCGACCCACCGATGCCTGCCGCGAGTCGTTCTTTCATTATAAAATCCCCGTTCAGTTAAGCGTAATCCAAAGGTCCTTTGAGGAACGGGCCTTTCGCCACTACCTTCTGCCCACTTAACGTAGCTCTCATATAAATCTTTCGCCGATGCCGTTGCCATCTTAGAAATGATGCAACGTTCATCGATGAATTCTCCCACGACGTCCATCTCTCCTCGGTAGCCTTCAGTAGCCTCCTTGACCTCGTCCGGTGTTTGTAGGCCGAATTGAATCCATTCCTTGCAGCCCTGAACGGCCCAGGCGAGAATGCCCGGAAATTCGGGCGTAAGGCGTTCCATCATCCTGGATCTGGGGATCCTATCGCATTGGGGAATTGACACATTGAAAGGGATAAGTCGAATCCGGTCCCAGATAGCGTTCTCAGTCCCCCGGATGCCCGGCTTGTGATTTGTGGCTATCCAGAGTTTACAAGAGGGTTGGAAGGTGAACCATTCGCCGCGCATAAACCGAGCAGAAATCGTATCATTTCCTGTTAGGTCTTTGATGAGGGATTCAGCCATGCGCTTGCCCTCTTCCACTTCCGAGCAATAGACGAACCGGGCGCCTTTCAGTTTGGCCAAGTCATTGGGAATTCCCGGATCCCGCTTAATCAAGATGCTTTCGGTCGGCGTCCTAACTGCATAATCGCCCAGGATTTGTGCGATAACTTCATGGGTGGTAGTCTTTCCATTCGCCCCTGTTCCATGGGAAATAAACATTACGCGTTCATCGGTAATTCCTGTGAGGGAGTAGCCAATTCCGAGCCCTAGAAAAGAAATCAAGCCTACATTCCCTTGAAAAATTTTTTCAAGGTGTTCAAGCCAGAATGGACATTCGGCATCTGGCCAGTATTCGACCGAGGCCAGCTTGGTTATGAGGTTTTCCCGCCGGTGAGCCTTAATGCAGCCTGTTTTTAGATCGATGGTCCCATTGGCCACATTCAAGACCCAGGGATCTTTATCCATGTCTTCGGGCAAGATGGGAATTCCGGGCTCAGATTGCGCCAGGGAGAGCATTGCTTTTATTTTCGTATCCGATTCCGATTTCAGGGCATAGCTGCCGATTTGCTTGCGCCGCCTCTCATCAATTTCTGCCCCTGCTTCTTCGTACATCAACCGGACAGTATCCTTGGCCCGCCGGTAAATCTCCCCGGTATCGTCGATCTTCCATCTTTGCCCATCCCAAGCAAGCCACTTCCCCCAAGGGTAGCAAAAACGAAGATCCTTACTATGAGCCATGATGAGACGCCGGGCGTTCCCAAGGTCGGTCAGATTTATTCCTATCTCAAATTTTTCAGGCTCTTTTTTCTGCTCCCTCTCTTGATGGTCTTTTGTAAAAATACTTTTGACGGTCTGCTCAATTTCCCGATCGGGAAGTGGAGGTGAATTTTTCTGATTCCATATCGCCGCCTGCTCCATGCATTCCTTGATAGTTAACCCATCGCTTACCCACGAACCCGCCAGCCTGGCCAGAGTTTCATTTCGGGTCCCCTCTTTCGCGCCCTTGTAGGCCTCGCGCAGAGGGGTTTTTTCTTTTTGATTTTTGATCAGGATGATTTCAGGAAGTGGGGCAAGCGGAAGATCTTCCAGGCTTTGCCCAGGCAGCCAGGTATAAGCACGGCCGCTTTCATGGATACTCGGAGGGCCTACAACATATCCCCCATCCCCTCGAAGATCGAGCCCAGGGAGATCGTCTCGCTTTTGAAAATTTCGAGTTCCCTCCCGATATTGAAAATACCCATGAAATCCGTTTCCGGTCCTCGCTGTAGGCGTTGGGGGAAATGCTTGATCTTTGGCGAATTGGATAGCCGCGGGAGAATCGAAATCAATGACAGCAATTCCGGAAATCCTGCCGGTCACGATGCCGATGTTATTTTTCGAACGATTATCAAACCATTGGCGGATCTCCTCTTCCGTG
>Ga0187886_1001398_pt1 | contig 22085 bp, 18 predicted proteins | sample June2016WEW_20_1_FD_133001 | JGI IMG/M metagenome (GOLD analysis project Ga0187886, IMG submission 133001) | Peatland microbial communities from SPRUCE experiment site at the Marcell Experimental Forest, Minnesota, USA - June2016WEW_20_150 | ecosystem: Environmental > Terrestrial > Soil >... | reverse complement strand
GAAATGAAAGATAAAAATCAAGTTCAGCTTATTACTTATCCTGATTCATTAGGGGGGGATTTAAAATCCCTTAATTATGTTTTGGAAACATATTTTCCTAACCTCTTTAAAGGCGGAATCCATATTCTGCCACCATTTCCATCTTCCGGTGACCGAGGTTTTGCGCCCCTGACCTATTTGGAGATCGAACCGAAATTCGGCACATGGGAAGATATCAGGCGGATCGGCGAAAAGCACGATATCTTGCTTGATTTGATGGTCAATCATATTTCTGCAAAATCGGATTATTTTCAGGATTTTCTAAAGAAAGGGCGCAAGTCTGAGTATGCGGATTTGTTCATTACCGTGGACAAGGTTTGGCCAGACGGCAACCCATCGCAGGCGGAAATTGAAAAAATATTCCTGCGCCGAATGGAACCATTTTCCACCTTTATTATTGAGGAGACAGGTAAAGCGGAGAGAATTTGGACGACCTTTGGGAAAGTGACACCCTCCGATCAGATTGATATGGACATGAATTCAGGGATAGCCCGCCAGCTTCTGACTGAAATCCTGACCAATTTTAACAAGAACAAGGTCAAAATCGTCCGGCTGGATGCCGTTGGTTATGTAATCAAAAAGCGGGGAACGGCATGTTTTTTTGTGGAGCCGGAAATTTATCAGTTTTTAGGATGGATCTCGGAATTGGCCAGTTCCCTTGATATCAAATTGCTGCCTGAAGTCCATGCAGATTACACAACGCAATTCCAACTGGCTAAAAAAGGATATTGGATCTATGACTTCATCCTGCCCTATAAAGTTCTTGATGCGCTTTTGAATAAAACGGGCGAAAGGTTGAAGGAGTATCTAAAAATACGTCCGCACCGGCAATATACAATGCTTGATTGCCATGATGGTGTGCCGATCAAGCCAGATATAAATGGTCTTTATAAAAGTGAGGATGCTCGCAAATTGGTTGATATTTGTCTCGAGAGAGGTGCTAATCTCAGCCTTATTTTCTCCCCGAAGCATAAGGATCCAGACGGTTTTGATGTGCATCAAATCCGCTGCGCTTTCTATTCAATGCTGGGCTGTGATGACGATGCGTACTTGGCTGCCAGGGCCATTCAATTCTTCACACCCGGCGTACCACAAGTTTACTATGTCGGATTGCTTGCCGGAAAAAACGATCAGTCTGCGGTAGAAAGATCTGGCGAGGGCCGCGATATCAATCGTCATAATTATTCAATACATGAAGTGGGGGAGGAACTCCAGCGTCCTGTCGTCAAACGTCTGATAAACCTGATCAAATTTCGGAATGAGTACGACGCCTTTAACGGAGAATTTCAAGTTCAAGACTCAGAAGATTGGCTTTTAAAGTTCTCATGGAAAAAAGATCAAAAACAATGTTGGTTAATAGTGGACTTGAAAAAAAGCAAAGCAACTATTCAATATTTAGGTGATGCCGGAAATAGAATAGAATATCCGTTGTGAAAAGCAATACTCCGATCACCTGTCATTATTAGTAGAATCGGAAAGTCGTAGACTGTATTATGTTATTGGAGGATCAAATTCAAGAATATTTATTTGAATAGAAATATGCCATTGACTTCTATTTTACCTCCTTAAATGAGATTTTCCTATGAATCCCCGCATTCTTTTTTTATCTTGGTTTTCAGGGTCGGGTTTTTAAATCCCATTACAATCGAATATATTATTCCGTTGAATGCGGGACAGGGTACAGACCCGAAAACCTGGCTCTCCGAATATGCTTCACCGGTGTTCTTCCGGTGAGGCGAGTATGCGAAGCGGGGACTAGCCCCGAGAGCGAAGCGAACGAGGTTAATGGTTTCCCAGATGATCGGGGTCGAGCATTGTCGATGGAGTGGCACTCAATTCGGACGCAATTTCCTATTTATGGGTGTGCTTTTCGTTCTGCTCCAAGAGACGCAGGCTTTCGAGGTGTCGTGCCAGCTGTGCGGCCACGGCGCTGACAATTTCGATTTCCTGCATCGTCCAGCCCACTTCGTTCCCAGCGCCCTGAATTGCCCCGATCATTTTTCCGGAAACCATCAGGGGCACAAACAAGGTATTTTCGGGTAGAGGCAGGGGTGTTTCATCTAAGGAGGACACCTTCTCGTGGTTGTAGGTAAAACCCATCTTCTGCCCGCGTTCGATACCATTTATGAAATCCTGCCAGCCGCTGTCGGGTGAAACTGCAGTCGGTGGAACGACCGATTCAGAATGGGTTTCCTCCGCCGACGGTTGTGCCTGCGTTTTCTCTACCCACCCCGTCAGGTCATCCGCCGTAGTCCCGGGAGCCGGCGTCTTCGCGGCGGCCCGCAACGGAGAATCCGGAGCGACCGGTTGGCCTTTGGAAAAGAGCGCTTCAATCCGTTTGTACTTGCGAGTTCTTTGAGACATAAGGGGATAACTCCTCGGCCAACTGACGATACTGGATCGCGCCGCGGCTTTGTGGGGCGTGGATCGTGATCGGGAGCCCGACGGCCTGGGCTTCCCGCAATTTCGTGTCGAATCCAATCGTTGTGCTTAATAACCCTTCATGGAAATATTCTCGCAGTTGTTCCAGCATTTTTGCGTGAAATTTTCCGCGCCCGTCGTACATAGTGACCAGCAGGCGGTAAGCTAGCGGCCGATTAGTCCGGTCGCGTATGACGTTTACCAGTTCGAACATATCCGTCAGCGCCTGGATGGAATAGTATTCGCATTGGGTGGGAACGATCAGCAGATCCGCCGCCGTCAGGGCGCTGATATTCAGCGGTCCGACGGATGGCGGGCAGTCAAGCCACACGATCGCATAATCCTTCGAAACGCCTTCCTTTAGAGCCCGGCGCAGGAGGAATTCGTAGTCGGGCATCTGGTATAACCGGCGGCCGATGTCGAGCATCGAGTCATTCGACGGGATGATATCCAGTCCCGGCAGGTTGGATTCCATTATCGCCTGGGCCGGGGTGACCTCTCCCGTCAGCACTTCGGCGATGGAGAACGGGACCTTATCCGGCTCCAACCCGCTGTTGAAGGTTAGGTTGGCCTGCGGGTCGAGATCGACCATCAGCGTCCGGACTCCCCGCTCCACAAAACAGGCGCCCAGGGCCAGGGCTGTTGTGGTCTTGCCCACCCCGCCTTTCTGATGACAGATCGCAATAACGTACGGCATTTCAAAACCCCTTCCCTTATCGGCTCCGTTTGAATTTCATTTTATCGTCGCTCGGTTTGGATCCCGCTTCCGCCGGACCGGCTTGCGGGGATGCAGATATCACGACGCGCGTCTCCCTGGAACCCAGCGCGCGTCCAAGTTCGCGTACCGCGACCTGAAGGGCGTTTTCGACCGTTGTGGTTTCCTGGATCTTCTGGCTGATGGAGGCGATCAGGGCTTCCCGCTCGGCCTGTTGCTGGACCTGGGTGTACGAACGAGCAGAGCGCACCGCGATGGCCACTTGGTTGGCGATCGATTGCAATAGGTCGGCATCCGCTTGGGTCATGCCATTGACTATATTCTGCTGCACATCCAGAACGCCCAGCACCTGATCTCCTACCGCGATCGGTACGGCAACTTCGGACTTTGTCTTGGACAGCAAAGGGTTCGGCAGTCCGTCGGGGTCCTGCGAGATGTCGCCCATTAGGACCGGCGTATTGGACTCCGCGGCGCGTCCTACCGGACCTTTCCCCTTGGGGATCTTGTACCCCTCGGCCAGTAAACGCTGACCAACCTCGCCGGTGCCGCCGGCCATGATCAAGTTTTCCCCGGCTCGATCGTAGAAAAAAATCTGCGCGTGGTAGTACTTGAAGGCATTCTTGACCTGCTCAACGACCTCCAGCGAGAGCCGCTTTTCATCCAGTATGGTAGAGAGGCGGCTGACCTCGCGGAATGTGGCCAAGGCCTTCGTACGGTCCGCCACGAGTTGTTCCAGTGTGCCGATCCGGTCACGTAATTGCCTGGCCATGCTGTTGAAGGTGCCGGCCAGTATGCCGATCTCATCATCGGAAGTAATCACGGCCCGCGAGGTCAAATCGCCGGCACCAAGCGCATCGGCGGTCTCGGTTAGAGTCTGAATGGGTTCGACAATCTGGCGCGCGATTAGAAAGCCTAACGCTCCGGCGATGCCTGCCATCACAACGACCAGGATCAATGTGACGATCACTATGGTGATGGCCGGAGCCCACGCCTTGGTGAGGGTTTGTTCGGCAATAATGTTAGGCTGCTGCTGCGAGGCATAGCTTAGCCAGGCCAGGATACCCCCGATCACCAACAGGGGTCCAATAGCCACACCGATGAAGACCAGGATTAATCGCCCACGGATACTATGACCCATCGTATATACCTTTCTTCGCAGCCCCGACCCTGAAAGCGGCAATCGCCTTCAGGGTCTGTTGCAATGGCAGATGTCTACGGGGTGATCGTGTCAGCCTGGCCTCGAAGATCGTCTGGAACAGTGAGGTCGGTTGCCTGCGCCGATTTCAGGTTGAGCGTTACAAGGAAATCAGCCGTCTCTACCGGCAAATCAGCCGGTTTGACTCCCTGGAAGATTTGGTAGATTACCTGGGCGGACGGTTTTCCGACCTTTACCAGGTCAGACGCGACGGTGACCAACACCGACGGAGTGATGGGATGGGATACCCCCGTCGGGGTGCTGAAGTGTATTGGAGCCTGGGTTAATCTTTTCATATCTGCGGTCCGGAGGGGGGCGGGAGAAAGAAGACGGCATCAATGTCTTCCGGCAAACTCCCGATGGCGTGCATTGCTTCCTTGATAGAGTGCATTTCGTCAAGCACTTTCTCGATCTTTGGTGGGCTGGGGCGTTGTCCAGTGGGGCCGACTCCTCCACCGTAATCCGATCGTCGGGGGCGCATGGCATGTAAAATTTCTTTGCTCCCTAGGCGACCATTACCAACTATTCTAATGCTTTGGAGAGTTCCGTGCCAACTCGAATACCGATCATGTATCCCACGAGGTGATAGATGCTTTCCACAATCCCTCACCCGACGTGGTCTGTGACCGCCAAAAAGACGACGGGTGGTGTCGATGCCCGTGATAGCTTGCTGAGCCCGCAATGCCGGCAAGTCGCTCGCTAGGACGAGCATCTCTTCATCTTGGGCTAGTAATTTCTGAATTGCATCGTCAATGACGTGGGTGTCAGAGGCGAGAATGCCGGTATGGATGCGATGCCCGCCGGGATTACCCCTTCGCCGACTACCCGCAGATCCGCTCCCAGGCGTCGGTCTATCAGAACGGTGATGGAAATGCGCGCAAAAGTACGCGTCCACGAGGTGCAGGAGTCGGTGCAATTAATCCAACTGGCTTTGGCTGGCAAGCCGGACGGTTCGATCGCCGCTTCCTTCAGGCAATTACAAGCTTCGGGAGATCGGAAATCTCTTATACTCTTGCCTTCTTATATACTCCCTAATAGAAAAATTTATCCTATCTATGATCTCCGGGCTTGAAGAATTCCGGGGAAAAAATTAAAAAGCCTCATCGAGAAAATTCAAAAAAGCTCGTGGGTTTCCAAAAGCCACTCATAACCCGGAGGTCCAGTGGTGTGAGAGGGAGCGGTTTATCACCGCTCCCGGCTCGATGGGCAGAGCATTAGGTAATAATCCACGTCCCCGTTTCGCCGTTCAGAGCGCGCAGCATATTTTCCGTGTTCGTGATCAGAGCGCGCTTGCGTTTGTGTAGCGGAGGCGAATCCAGGCCCCACTACCTTGGACAAACTGTAGGCCGTCAGGTCTGCCTTTTTTAGTTGGTCTGCGATCTTTAGTTCAATAATACTTGTTTAAACCATTCTCCGATTTTTCATCCACGTATTTGAGACAATTGGAAACCCATGAATGGATCCGGAAAAAAGTTCCACCGCTTTTCTTGAGGGATTCCATCACAGCTATTCCCGGGTTTCGAGTCCCATACAGGCTTTTTCTTCAAAAGGAGAAGCAAAGGGGCCAGCACAGACGTTCTAGCTCTTATCCAAATCAAAAACTGTTTGGCCTTCTCCTCATGAACTGACTTGAAAAGGCTAAATTTATCTCTTGAATTCGATCATAAATTATGCAATAATATGAAAGAATTTGATTGATTATGATTGGATCGAGGACAAAGCCTATGAACTCAAATTCCATCCTATCTGGTGTTGAACGCCAAAACCAGATTGTCCAGCTGATCGCGCGTAATCAGCGCATCACCGTCGCTAAGATTTGCGAGACTTTCGAGGTCAGCGAAGCCACCGCCCGCCGCGACTTGGAGACGTTGGCCGCGCAGGGCAAAGCCCAACGCGTCCACGGCGGGGCGATCGTTTTACAGGTAGCTCCCCCCGAACTGCCCATGCTCCAGCGCCAGAGAGAGCAAGCCGACGAGAAGCTTTGGATCGGCCAGGCGGCCGCGGCCCTCATCCAGGACGGCGAGACCATCTTCCTGGGCAGCGGCACGACCGTCCTGGAAGTAGCCCGCGCCTTGCGCTCCCGGCGGGGCCTGACCGTCATCACCAACTCCCTGCCGGTAGTCAACGCCCTGGCCGATCTGCCGGATATCACCCTGGTGTGCCTGGGCGGAATCCTGCGCCCGAGCGAGCTTTCCTTCATCGGCCACATCACCGAACAGGCCCTGTCGGAGGTGCGTGCCGACAAAATCGTCATTGGCACGCGCGCCATCAACCTGGAGCAGGGACTGACCAACGATTATCTGCCGGAGACCCTGACCGACCGGGCCATCCTGAAGGCCGGACGCGAGGTGATTGTCGTCACCGACAGTTCCAAGTTCGGCCGCGTCGCCACCGTCCTGCTGGCGCCGATCGAAAGCATTCACACCATCGTGACCGACACCCGCGTCCCGGCGGATTTCGTCTCAGAAGTCCAGGCGCGCAACATCCGGTTGATCCAAGCCTGAGATGATGGAACTGAATCAATACCACCCCCATTCCACCCTGGTAACCAGGACCACCCTGGTCGAGCGGCCGCGCTTTCCCGCCATCGATGCCCACAACCACTTGGGAGAACCCTTCGGCGGCGGCTGGGACAAGCGTCCCCTGACCGAGCTGCTTGACCTGCTCGATGCCACCGGCATCCGCACATTCGTGGACCTGGACGGTGGCTGGGGGGAGGATCGGCTTTACGCTCACCTGGACCATTTCAAAATTCCCGCACCCGAGCGCTTCCAGATTTTCGGCGGCGTGGATTGGTCCCGATGGAAGGAAAAAGGGGACAAATTTCCCGAATGGGCCGCGGGCAGGTTACGGGTCCAGAAAGGACGCGGCGCCCAGGGGTTGAAGATCTGGAAGGGCTTCGGATTGCACGTCCGCGACCATCACGATCGACTAATCAAGGTCGACGACCCGCGCCTGGCGCCCGTTTGGGAAACCGCCGGCGAGCTCGGTCTGCCGGTGATGATCCATGTTGCCGACCCCGTCGCCTTCTTCGACCCGCTGGACGAGACCAACGAACGCTGGGAGGAGCTGCACGCCCACCCCGACTGGCACTTCCCCAGTCCGCCCTTCCCGCCTTTCATGAGTATCGTCGGCGGATTGGCGGAACTGGCGGCCCGCCACCCACGGACGACATTCATCGGCGCGCACGTCGGCTGCTACGCCGAGAACCTTGGCTGGGTCGGGGCGCTGCTTGACCGCTGTCCCAATTTCCACGTTGACATCTCCGCCCGCCTGGGCGAGCTGGGCCGCCAGCCCTATACCGCCCGGCGTTTCTTCCTGCAATACGCCGATCGCATCCTGTTCGGCTCGGACATGGGTCCCGACCCCACGGCGTACCGGGTGATCTACCGCTTTCTGGAGACCGATGACGAATACTTCAATTACAACGCCGCCCCCTTGCCGATGCAGGGACGTTGGAATGTCTGCGGCCTGTACCTGCCGGACGAGGTTCTCGAAAAGGTGTATTTCCGTAATGCCGAACACTTGCTGGCGATACCAGCGACACGGGGTTGAACACGGATGACGACGATGGATACCTTCACCCACCGGGAAATCCTTTCCCAGCCGGAAGCTTGGGCCGCCGCCCTGGAGGTCTTGCAGGAACAGCGCGCCAACCTGCAGTCCTTCGAACCGAAGCGCTACCAACAAATCCTGTTCACCGGCTGTGGCTCGACCTATTACCTGGCCCTCTCCGCGGCCGCCCTGACCCAGGTGCTGACCGGCCAGCCGTCCCGCGCCTTCCCGGCCTCAGAGTTATGGCTTTCCCCGCAGACCTGCTACACCGCCGGCCGGACCCTCCTGGTTGCCGTCAGCCGCTCGGGAGAGACGACTGAAACCCTGCGCGCCTGCCAGGCCTTCATCGCCGAGGGCCGCGGCGATCTGATCACGCTTTGCTGTTACCCCGACCTTCCGTTGGCCAAGATGGGAACGTTCAACCTGGTGTTACCTTCCGGGCAGGAACAATCCGTGGCGCAGACACGCGCCTTCTCGAGCCTCTTCCTGGGAACTGTCGCCCTGGCCTGCCTGTGGTCCCATCGCGAAGACCTTTTCGACTCGCTTTCCCGCCTGCCGGAAGCCGGCAGGCGCATCCTGGAGGACTACGCCTCGCTCGCCGCTGAGCTAGGCGCCGACGGGAGTCTCGACCGGTTTTACTTCCTCGGCTCGGGCCCGCGCTTCGGCCTGGCCTGCGAGCTAAGCCTGAAGATGAAGGAAATGTCGCTCAGCCACAGCGAGCCGTTCCATTTCCTGGAGTTCCGCCACGGGCCGAAGTCCATGGTGACTTCGGGGACGCTGGCGGTCGGGCTGCGCTCGTCCGCCAACGCCGGACCGGAATCAGCGGTGCTGAAGGACGTCACGGCGCTGAGGGGACGCATCCTGACGATGGGCGAAGAGTCGGCAGACGGAGGCCGCGTGGTCGCCTTTCGCTCGGGCCTGGATGAGGCTGTTCGAGACGTGCTCTACCTGCCGGTCGGCCAGCTGATCGCCCTCGAGCGATCGCTTTCCAAAGGGTTGAATCCAGATCGACCAACCAATCTGGATACCGTTGTCATACTCTCATAAGGAGGAAGAAATGAAAAAGATCTTGTTTTCTCTCGTCATAGTCGCCCTCCTGCTGCTGACCGCCTGCGGCGGCAATAAGGCGACGGTCGCTACCAGCCAGGCCCCAGTCGGCACCAGCCAGGCCCCGGGCGTCACCAGCGCGGCTCCGGTTAAGATCACCTACATGGAATGGGGCGACCCAGCCGAGCTGGATGTCTGGAAGGCAATCGTCTCCGACTTCGAAGCGGCCAACCCCAACATCACGGTCGATGTCCAGGTGTCCGACTGGGATTCCTACTGGACCAAGCTCAAGACACTGCTGGCCGCCAACTCTTCACCGGACGTCTTTGCCATGGATGCGCCGCTGTATCTCGATTACCAATCGCGCGGCTCATTGCTGAATCTGCAGCCCTACATCGATCAGAATCCGGGTATGCTGGATGGTCTGTTCCCGAATACTCTGGAGGCCTACAAAACCCCGCAGGGTTACTTCGGCCTGCCGCGCGATTTCCAGACCATCGTCGTCTTTTACAATAGGGACATGTTCGACAAAGCCGGGGTCGCCTACCCGAAAGCCGGCTGGACGTACGACGATTTGCGCGCCACCGCCAAAGCCTTGACCAAAGACACCAACGGCGACGGCAAGATCGACCAGTTTGGCTATGTTATCGATCCGTGGGATATGGAGCCCGGCTGGAGCGAGATCATCTGGGCCTACGGCGGCGACATCGTCAATGCCGACCATACCAAGACCTTGATCGGGGAGCCCAAAGCCCGTCAGGCTTTGCAGTTCCTCTACGATATGATGCGCGTGGACAACACCATCCCCGATCCCAATACGACCACCCAGTACGGCGGCGACCTGTTCCTTTCGGGCAATGCCGCCATGATGGCCATGGGTCACTGGTCCGTGCCCAGCTACTCCGAGGCTACGTTCAAATGGGATGTCGTTCCGATGCCGGCCGGCCCGGCCGGTCAGGCCACCAGCGTCAACAGCGCCGGGTTTGTCGTCGGCAAGGACAGCCCGCACCCCGAAGCGGCTTTTGCCTTCATCAAGTTTGTGCTCAGCCAGGCCGGACAGACCCGGCTGGCCCAAATGGGTTTTGCCTGCCCGGTGCTCAAATCCGTGGCCGCCAGCCCGGCCTTCCTGCAACAGAAGGCTCAAATCAATCACCAGATCTTTATCGACTCGCTGGCGTATGCCCACATGAAGCCGGTCTTCAAAGGCTACGATGAATGGGCTTCGGTCGTCGGCGACGGCATGACTCCCGTATGGAACGGCGAGGCGGATCTGAACAAGACCCTGGACGCAATCGTCGTCGATGCCGATGCGGTCCTGGCCAAGAACAAGTAATCGATTTTCCTCACTTCTCCCTCCTTGCCCCTCTCCCTGCAATACCATCCCCAATGGGAAAGGCTTCCCAAAGGGGCCAGGGAGAGGGGACAGGGCGGGGGGAATAGGAGGCAACTGTGGATTATGGGCTGAAACCCCTTGGGCGCGAAAAACTCTGGTTGGTGCTCATGCTGGTCCCCACCCTGATCGGATTGGTCTTCGGCGCACTAGGCTCCATCTTGGCTACGCTCGCTCTGAGCTTCACGCATTGGGATCTGCTGACGCCGATCACTCCTGCTGGTTTGAGCAATTATGTTGCTCTTTTCAAGAATCCGTCCTACTTTAAGGCGCTGACTAACACCTTCGAGTTCAGTGCTATGTATGTCCCCGGGGTGGTCATCATCTCGATGTTCGTGGCCATCCTGATGGACCGCAAGCTCCGCGGCATCTCCATTTTCCGGACGATCTACTTCCTGCCGGCCGTGACGTCCGCGGTCGCCACCGCCTTGGTCTGGAACATGATCTACGGAAAAGACACGGGCATTTTGAACTATTACTTATCCAGTCTGGGCTTTCAAACGGTCTGCTGGCTGTGCACCAAAAATGCCATGGTGTCTGTTGTGATCGTGAATATCTGGGGGGCAATCGGCGAGGGCATGATCATCTTCCTGGCCGGGCTGACCGCCATCCCGAGCGAATATTACGAGGCGGCTTCCATCGACGGAGCCAACGTCCTCCAGATTTTTTTCGGCATCACCCTGCCGCTGGTGACGCCCAGTATATTCTTCCAGACGCTGATATCCACCATCAACGCCTTTCAGGCCTACGATTATATTTACATGATGACCCGCCAGGGCCAGGGCGATAGTTCCATCCCGGTGGTGGTTTTCTCGATCTACCGCAATGCCTGGAACTTCTTCAATTACGGGGGGGCCAGCGCTCAGGCCATCGAACTGGCCGTCCTGGTGATCCTGCTGATGGCCTTCTACTTCTGGCTCGAAAAACGCTATGTGGTCTACGAATAGGAGCCGGCGATGAATAAAAAAACGCGGAAAATCATCGTGGACATAGAAACCTATGTCATCCTGACCCTCGGGGCGGTCATCATGATCGGACCATTCCTGTGGATGGTGGCCACTTCCTTCAAGCTCCCGGCCGACCAATTTACGCATACCGTGATTCCCAATCCGCCGACGCTGGCAAATTTCCAAAGCCTGTTTTCGTTCGACCTGAACTTCCCTGAGTTGTTCCTGAACAGCACCGTCATCTCCGTCCTGAGCGTTGTCGGCCAGATCCTCACCTGCGCGATGGCTGCCTTTTGCTTCGCGGTTGTCAAATTCCGCGGACGCAGCCTGCTCTTTACACTCCTGATGATCACGTTGATGATTCCGGCGCAGGTCACCCTGATCCCGAATTTCATCATTTTCAAATGGCTGCACCTGGTGGGGACGAGCGTGCCGCTCTGGCTGCCGGCCTTCTGGGGCGGAGCGTTCGGAACCTTTTTGATGCGCCAGTATTTCCTGACGATCCCGCGCGAACTGGTGGACGCCGCACGCGTGGATGGCGCTTCCTTGTGGGATATCTTCTGGAGCATTTACCTGCCGCTGGGCAAACCCGCCCTGTCAGCCCTGGCCATCTTCACATTCCAGGGCGCCTGGAACGACCTGCTGCACCCGCTGGTCTACATGCCGAACGTGCCCAACACTACGCTGACGGTGGGGCTGGCTTTTTTCCAGACCCAGCTCACCCACGGCGGGCGCTTCACCGTTCTGATGGCCGGCGCGCTCCTCAGCATTCTCCCGCTGATCATCGTATTCTTCTTCGCCCAGAGGCAGTTTATCGAGGGCATCGCCCTGAGCGGCGTCAAACGCTAAGGAGATCCCATGACCAAGATCACGTTCATCGGCGCTGGCAGCCTGGAGTTTACCTCGCAGCTTGTGCGTGACATCCTGACCTTCCCGCTGCTGGAAGGTGCGGAGATTGCCCTCACGGACATCAACCCCGAGCGGCTGGACTTCGCCCGGCGGGCGGTCACCAAGCTGGTCGAAGCCGGCGGGCATCCGGCCAGGGTTACGGCGACGCTCGAGCGCGGCGCGGCTCTGAAGGATGCGAACGTGGTCCTGACCACCATCCTGGCGGGCAGCACCGAGGTCTGGCGTTACGACATCGAGATCCCCAAGCAATACGGCATCGACACCTGCGTCGGCGACACGCGCGGCCCTTCGGGCATTTTCCGTTTCCTTCGCACGCTTCCACCCATGCTGGACATCGTCCGCGATATGGAGAAGTACTGCCCGCAGGCCGTCCTGCTCAACTACACCAACCCGATGGCCATGCTGTGCGGCGCGCTGCAGCGCTCAACCTTCATCCCGGTGACCGGATTGTGTCATTCCGTGCAGGGCAGCGCCGAAATGCTGGCGGGCTGGATCGGCGCGCCGGCAGACGAGATTACGTACAGCTGTGCCGGAATTAATCACCAGGCGTGGTACCTGGAATTCAAGTGGAACGGGCAGGATGCCTACCCGCTGATCCACAAGGCTGTCACCGAACGCCCCGAGATCTATAATGAGGAGATTGTCCGCAACGAGATCTACCTGCACTTGGGTTATTACATTACCGAGTCGAGCGGACACAACTCGGAGTACAACTGGTGGTTCCGCAAGCGTCCCGACCTGATCGAAAAATACTGCACCCATGGGACCGGTTGGAATCCCGGCGCCTATGCCGCCATTCTTAAGGAATACCGGCTGTCCGAAAGCACCTGGAAGGAAATCGTCCGGAAGCGCGTGGACGCGCCGCTGTTACCCGAAGACCTTAAGCGCGGCGGCGAGTACGCCGCATCCATCATCAACGCCCTGATGGGCGGCTCGATGTACAAATTCAATGGCAACGTCCCCAACACCCAGCTGATGACGGACTTGCCGCAGGGGGCGTGCGTGGAAGTGCCCGTCCTTGTGGATAAGGCCGGTTTCCATCCCATTCACGTCGGCGCCCTGCCGCCTCAGTGCGCCATCCTGACCGGGGTCAACTCGCAGATCGAGGAGTTGGCGATCCAGGCCGGGCTGACCGGCGACCCGCAGCTGGTTTACTACGCCGTGGCTCACGATCCATTGACCGCGGCTGTGCTCTCGCTGGCCGAGATCAAGACGATGGTTAATGCGCTTTTTGCCCAGAACCGGCCGCATCTGCCGCAGTTCAAACATTTTTCCGTGTGAGATCCGGTGAACAGCGACTATCTGGTATACCTACTTGGTATGGGTTACCCATCCATTTCTTGAAAGAGGAACCAGAAATCCTGGAAAGGAAAGATTGAACTACTCACATGAATACCCTCTCGATTGGTAAACTCCGCGGCTTGCAGCAATGCTCCGCCCCCAACGGGACTTTCGCCTGCCTGGCTCTCGACCACCGCCAGAACCTGCGCCGCGCCCTCAACCTGCCCGACTCATCTGCGGTCGGCGACGCCGAACTCACCGGCTTCAAGCTCGAGTTGACTGTCGCCTTGGCGGACCTGGCTACGGCCGTCCTGCTCGACCCGGAATACGGTGCCGCCCAGGCGATCGCCGCCGGGATCCTCCCCAAAAAGACGGGTCTTGTCGTGGCGCTTGAATCGACCGGATACACCGGCGACCCGGCCGCCAGGATCAGTCAGCTCCTGCCCGGCTGGAGCATTGAAAAAGCCCGGCGCATGGGCGCCGACATGGTGAAGCTGTTGGTCTACTTCCATCCCGAAGCCCCTACAGCCGGCGACATCGAAGCCTTTGTCGGCCAAGTGGCACAGGACTGTCTGCGCCAGGACCTTGGCCTGATGCTGGAACCGCTTTCCTATTCGCTGCAGGCAGAGCGAAAGCTGGGCTCGTCCGAAAAGCGCCAAGTGGTAGTCGAGACCGCCCGCCGTTTGACTCTCCCGGGCGTTGACATACTCAAGGCTGAGTTCCCGCTCGACCCGGTGGACGTCCCGAACGAATCCGAATGGGCGAAGGCTTGCACCGAAATCTCGTCCGCCAGCCGCGCACCCTGGATCCTGCTCTCGGCGGCCGTTGATTATCAGACCTACCTGCGCCAAGTGGAGATTGCCTGTCGTGCCGGGGCATCGGGCATCGCCGTCGGGCGCGCCGTTTGGCAGGAGGCCGTGGAGCTGCGCGGCGCCGCGCGGATGAGCTTCCTAAAGGACATCGCCCGCCCGCGGCTGGAGCGCCTGGCCGTTCTGTGCGCCGAACTGGGCAAACCCTGGACGGATTTCTACGTCCCGCCAGAAATGCAATCGGAATGGTACAAATCGTATTAACTCCGCCGTCCCTGCGTTCCCGCGGTGAATGATGGCTCCCAAACCCTTCGACCTGCTCGTCGCCGGTGAAATCAATCCCGACCTGATCTTGGCCGGAGACGTCGAACCCGCCTTCGGCCAAGCCGAAAAGCTGGTCGATTCGGCCGATCTGGAGGTCGGTTCCTCGTCGGTCATCTTCGCGTGCGGGGCGGCCTGCCTGGGTCTGAAGGTCGCCTTCGCCGGGATTTGCGGCGATGACTTCTTCGGCCGGTTTATGCTTGCAGAAATGACGAAGCACGGAATCAACATTTCCCATGTCGAAGCCGACCCCGCACTGCAAACCGGTATGAGTGTGATCCTGAGCCGCGGTAACGACCGCGCCATCCTGACCTACCCGGGTTGCATCGCCGCCTTGCGCGCGGGGCAGATCCCGGACGGTTTGTTGGAGGAGGCCCGCCACCTGCACGTAGCCAGCTATTTCCTGCAGACCGCCCTGCAGACCGGCCTCCCGGACTTATTCACACGGGCCCACACCCTCGGCTTGACGACTTCTCTCGACCCCAATTGGGATCCGTCCGGGGAGTGGCGCAGCCTCGATACGCTGCTACGCTCGGTCGACGTCTTCCTGCCCAACGCCGACGAAGCCCAAGCCCTGAGCGGCGCGGCGACCGTCGAGGCCGCCTTGGACAACCTGGGCCGGATTTGTGGCACGGTGACGATCAAGCTGGGAGAAAAGGGGGCCATAGCCGTTCGAGCAGGGCGGCATGCCCGCGTCCCGGCACTGGCGGTGGCAGTGGTCGATACAGTCGGCGCGGGCGATTCGTTTGATGCCGGGTTCCTGTACGGCTGGTTGAAGGGCTGGAGTTTGGAGGAAGCCCTCGGGCTGGGGGCGGCCTGCGGCTCGCTCTCGACGAGGGCCGCCGGAGGGACAGCCGCCCAGCCGTCGCTGGATGAGGCAAGCCGCTATGCCGGCCGAAATCCTGGATGAAGTCGTCCATTTGCAGAAGTCGGGCCAGGCGCGAGGCATCGCCTCAATCTGCTCCAGCCATCCGTCCGTTCTGGAAGCGGCCATTCGGCGCGCCGTCCGGACCGGATCTCCCCTGCTGATCGAGTCTACATGCAACCAGGTCAACCAGTTCGGCGGGTATACCGGCATGCGTCCGGGGGACTTCATCGCCTACGTGGGGAGCATCGCCCGTCGGAACGGGCTGCCGACTGACCGAGTTCTTCTGGGCGGTGACCACCTCGGTCCTTCGGTCTGGCAGGAAGAGCCCGCCGAGGATGCAATGTCCAAAGCAATGCAGCTCATCCAGGCGTACGTGGCGGCAGGATATATCAAACTCCACTTGGACGCCAGCATGCGACTCGGGGACGACGACCCGGCCCGCCCGCTGGACCTCGAGGTCTCCGCCCAGCGCCTGGCAACCTTGGCGAAAGCCGCCGAGCAAGCCCAAGCCGGCCCTGGGGCCGCAAGCCTCCCACTCTACGTCGTCGGCACAGACGTTCCAATTCCCGGTGGGGCGCCGGTCCGGGCCGGTAGTGCGGAGGGCGCTGAGTCTTCCCAGGTGACGCGGGTGGATGACTTGCGCTGCAGCCTGGAGCTGACCCGTGAGGCGTTTTTTCGAGAAGGGTTGCAGGCGGCTTGGGAACGGGTGATGGCGGTTGTCGTCCAGCCGGGGGTCGAGTTCGGAGACGATTTTGTGAACGCCTACCAGCCGGAAGCCGCCGCCGGCCTGGCCGGTTTCATCGAAAACCAGCTCGGCCTGGTCTATGAAGCTCACTCCACCGACTATCAGTCTCGAGCGGCTCTCCTTCGAATGGTGCGCGACCATTTTGCCGTTCTAAAGGTTGGACCGGCGCTGACCTACGCCTTCCGCGAGGCGGTCTTTGCCCTGGCGATGATCGAAGCTGAGCTGTTTCCTCCGACGAAGCGCTCGCGGTTGATCGAAACGTTGGAAGAAGCCATGTGCCGTGAGCCGCAGCACTGGCAAAAGCACTACCACGGCAGCCCAGCCGAGCTGGCCCTGGCGCGCAAGTACAGCCGCAGCGACCGGGCGCGTTATTACTGGCCCGATCCTCAGGTTCAGGCCGCATTAAAGCAACTGATCACTAACCTTTCCGATCGCACGCTTCCGGCGGGCTTGGTCAGCCAATATGCCCCGGCGCAGTCTAGGCGCATCCGCGAGGGAACCCTGGAAAATAAACCTGAGGCCATCCTGCTTGACCACATCGACGAGGTCTTGGGTGACTACGCTTACGCTTGCGGACAATGACGCATCGGGGCCAGGGCAGATCAAAACATAATCGGGAAATTCGAGTAGCTGCACGATTTGATTGTCTTTAAAAAAGAGAGGCGGCGGAAGATGCCCCTATGTGCTGATTACTTTGCTCATCCGGAATTTGTTAGCCCAAAGTATAGATATACCCCCCTCATGAATTATCATACTTTTTGATCTTTATCCTATTCCATGCCGGATTCAGCATGAATATTTTTCCCGCTGTGTTCTGGAATTCTTTTTCGAAGAGCCAAGGATTCATAATTCCTAATGATAAAGAATCTCCCATTTCGTTAATCAAAACTTTATACGAATGTACCGATTCATTATTATTATTCTGCCTATCTGAGTTCTCCGGGCTTGATGAATCTCAAAAGAAAATATTTTGAGACTCATCGAGAAAAAATAAAAAAAACCGTGGTTTCCAAAAAGCCGCTCAGAACCTGGAAGTCCCTAGTTCCCGACCCTCGCTACCCTTGACCAATCGCAGATCGTCAGGTCTGCGATTTTTGTTTGGCTCCGTTATCTTCAGTTCAGGGAACTCCAATTCAAAGGAGGATTTCCATGAACCCTCACATTCGGTTGCTTGTTTGCGTTATCGTTTATCCGGATCGGCTCAGTTCCGATTTACGGCCAAATATCCCATCGCGACGAATGCGGGGCGGGGCGCAAATCGCACGGCCTATCCATTTCAAAAACAATGCCGGGTTTCGTATAATATTGATCTGACCGAAAACATCCGATCTCGCAGAAGAATATTTTACGTTCCTACATTTATTAAAGAACCACACGGATCCATAATGGGTTAATCGAGATTAGCTAATTCCTTTTTGAAAGAGATTTGTATCAATCCTTATATTTATAAACCGGATCACTTGATGATATATCCCTGAAAGCCTTACGGCAGCACTTTCTGCAGCGCTTCCAATTCCGGTTCGCCCGGCCCCAGCGGCAGGGTGATTTTCCCGCGCTGCACGACCGAGCGCATCGCCCCCATCATCACCTGGAAACCCTTCAGGGCGGTCTCTCCGTCGCAAGGATGAACCTTGGAGTCGTCTTCCAGCCAGGCGACGATATCCCGGATATAGGGCGGCATATCGTGCGCGTAATCCATGTACCCGGGGCCGGAAATGATCCCGTCTTTTGTCACCGCCCGCCAGCCGCCGCCTTTGCCCTCTTTGCCGGTCAGTACTTCGGCGAACCCCTCGGTACCCTGGGCGCCGATGCGGCATTTGTGCCACATCGAATCCACCTCGGGAACGTCCGGTGCCTCAGCTCCGCATTCGAAGATCCCGCGCACGCCGTTGGCGTATTGCACCAGAGCGCAGATGTAATCCGGCGAGACGTGCACGTCGGCGAACTTCTCCCGGCCGAACGCTTGCCCTACCACCCAGACGGGGTCGGCGCCGCCGTTGTACCAGCCGGCGTACTCGATCAGGTGCGTCATCATATGCAGCATCCAGCCGATGGAGTGGCCGTAGACGGTATGGACCCGGCCGATCGCGCCGGAGGCGATGATCTCTTTGACCTTGCGGTAGTGCTCGCCGTAGCGGTGCTGGTGGCTGACCACGGTTTTCACGCCCGCCGCGCGCACCAGGCTATACATCTCGAGCGCCTCGTTCATTGAGAGGGCGATCGGTTTCTCGTAAGCAATCATCTTCACGCCGGCTCCCAGGCCGGCCCGGATCATCGGTAGGCGGATTTGCGGCAGCGTGCAGAAGATAAACAAGTCGGGTTTGACGGCCTGAAGCAACTGCGCGGCGTCGGTATGCGTTCGCTCCACCCCGAATTTCTGCGCCGCGGCTTCCATCCGCCCCGTATCGATATCGCACAAGCCCACCAGTTTCAGGCGCGGGTTCTTCGCTACGGCGTCCGCGTGGTGCATGCCCCGCTTGCCCAGCCCGGCAATCGCAACGGTATAGGTCTTTTGTCCGGCACTCATAGTTTTTCTTTCTCCCAGAGAACGAGGACTCCCGATCCGGATCCACCTCCTTTATTTTCTCTTCTTGGGCCAGTCCCGGACCGTCTGAATGGTGTATTGAATTTCCTCATCGGTCAGCTCCGGGAACATTGGCAGTGAAATGCAGGAGGAGGCGTTCTTCTCGACGTTGGGAAGCTCCCCCGCCAGGCGGGCGGAATGGCCCCACGGAAAGCCTTCCTGCTGGTGAATCGCGATCGAGTAATGGGTCTTGGCATCCACCCCGTTGGCGTTCAGGTATTCCAAGAGCGGACCGCGGTCGGCCGGATTTTTCGTTTCGATGACGTAGAGATGGTAGACGTGGCGGTAACCCGGACGCGCATGCGGGAGCGATATAAAATCGCAGTCCTTCAAGCCCTGCGCATATTTCCCGGCGATTTCGATCCGGCGGTCGCTCCACTTCCGGATGTGCGGCAATTTGGCGCTGAGGATGCCGGCGTGCAAATCGTCCAAGCGGCTGTTGAAACCGAAACTGTGGACGTCGCGCTTGCCGGAGCCGTGGTTGCGCAGTTTGCGGATCCGATCATTGATGTATTGATGATTGGTCCAGACCGCGCCGCCATCCCCGAACGTTCCCAGGTTCTTCTGGATGATAAAGCTGATGCAGACCGCATCCGAGAGCTCGCCGACCTTGAAATCATCGCCGCGCGAGTCGATTCCCTGAGCGTTATCCTCCACCACCAGCAGGCCGTACTGGTCCGCGATCTTGCGGATCTCGCGCATCGGTGCGCACTGGCCGTAGAGGTGGACGGGCACGATCGCCCTCGTGCGCTTCGTGATGGCCTTGCGGACCGCCTCCGGATCGATGCAGCGGGTGTCCGCGTCGCAATCCACCAGCACGGCGGTGCAGCCCGCAATCCACATCGCTTCAGCCGTGGCGAAGAAGGTATTGCCGTTGGTGATCAACTCGTCGCCTTCGCCAAGCCCCAGCGCCATGAAGGTCAGCCAGAGGGCGTCGGTCCCGTTGCCGACTCCGATGGCGTACTTTGCGCCGGCGTACGCGGCGAGCTCGTCCTCGAACTTCTTAAGCATCGGGCCTGTGACAAATTGGCCGCTCATGATCACTTCCTGCATCTTGGCGTCGATCTCACCCTTGATGCTTTCGTATTGGCGTTGGTGACCATAAAATGGAATTTTCATCGAATTCTCCTTCACGCAAGATCGTTTAAAAAATTTTGGTGTTATATGGGATAAATTATATCATTGAGATTTTCCAACCCGAGAATTCCAATGGCTCATATACAAGGTACCGATCGCGACCAATTCCCCTTGTTCCCCGAATCCGTTGATGACTATATCACCGAGGATAATCCTGTTCGTTTTCTCGATGCCTTTGTGGAAAGCTTGGATTTGCATGAACTCATGTTCCAAAGAGTCATACTTTCTGAAACAGGGCGGCCGTCTTACCTGTCCGGGCTGACTTGAAAATTAATCCGAATATTGCACATTCGTTCAAAAACTGCGTATTTTCATTCCTGGTGGTGATTACCAATCTTGAATACTATTTTTCTCATCCGCTGAAAACAAGGCTAAAAAAAGCGGAGGGAATGGAAGGACCGGCACAGAAATGCTTCCAGCGGAATTTTTCCGCATCGTATTCGATCGTCCCCGGTCCTAAAAAAAGGGAAAAACAACGAAATTACATTGGTCTTTTGATTTTCTAATATTTTCCGCGCTATAATAATGGCAGTAAAAGAGGTGATGAATTATGGCCGAACCAACTGAACGCCAGCACAAACCATTCGAAGGCACCGTTTCCGAGGAAGCCAGGGCTCACGCCCGCGCGGCCCGGGAAGAAATGCACAAGACTTTCGAGGCGCTGTTTCCGCCGGAATTTGCGGAGCACCGGCGCCAAGCCCGCCGCGAGATGCTTCTGGCCTTCCGGAGCATGATTGACGATTCGCTCAAACGGATGGATGAAAAGAAGAAAACCTGACCTTGCCTTCGCCGCCCCGCAAAACGCGGAGCGGTTCCTTTTAACAAACTGCTGATAAACACATTACATGTCATTGCGAGCGACCGAAGGGAGCGAAGCAATCTAGATTTTCTCGTTGGAAACCCCAGATTGCTTCGTCGCTTCGCTCCTCGCAATGACAGATTCGGCGTTTTTCACCAGTCAATCAATACATCAATTTCTTAATCCGCAGGACCGTTTCGCCCGGAAAACAATATCCAGAGAAAGGTGGCCAGGGAAACGACCAGCAGCGCCCCGCCCAACGGGACCCGGCCCGAATCCACCAGCAGCACGCCGCCCAACAGGAGCGCGGCGAAAACCAAGCCGCCGGTCAACCGGTTGATTGCGTTTCCCAGGCGGCTGATCCGCCGGGCGAGCTGCGGCGAGCGCACGCTCAACTCGCCGCGTTCGATCGTGGACAATACGCGCCCCGCCTGTGAGGGCAATGCCGCGAGCGTCTTCACCACCTCCCCCAAAGTATCCAGCAAAACGCGCCAATTGGAACCGCCTTCTTCTTCCATGAGTTTACCTGCATAGGGAGCGAGTTGATTCCACAGATTGAAATCCGGGTCCAGGCCGGTGCACATGCCCGACAGGATCGCCACCATCCGTCCCAGCAGGAGCAGGTTGTGGGGCAGTTGGAATGGCATGTTGTACATCACATCGCGGAAGCGGTCGGCAAAGCGCAGTATGTCTTCATGACTGATCTGGCGCAGGTCAGCCATCGACTTTCCCCAGAATAGATCGAAAATCTGCGCTCCCATCCGCTCGAGTTCTTTGAGATCGGCGTCCGGCAGGAGCATGCCGAGGGTTTGGTAGGAGCGCACCATGCGGGCGGCATCGCGCATCCCCAAACCGACCGCCATCTCCCGAAGTCCGGCGCGCAAATTCTCCGGAACACGGCCGACCATCCCGAAATCCACGAAGGTGAGCCGCCAGCCGGGCGTTTCCCCGCCGGCCGGACCGGGCCGCGGCGTGACGAAAAGGTTGCCCGGGTGCGGGTCGGCGTGAAAGAACCCGTGCTCGAAGATCTGCTTCAGGTAAGCGTCGAGCAGCACGCGGGCCACCTCGGCCCGGTCGATGCCCGCCGCGGTGATCGCGGCGTAATCGGTGATTTTGATCGCGTAAACGTCCTCCAACGCGAGGACCCGGCGGGTGGTGTGGCTCCAAACCACCCGCGGGACGTGCACGAACGGGTCGTCGTTGAAATAGCCGCTGAAGATCTCCGCGTTGCGTCCCTCGGCCAGGTAATCCACTTCCTCGTGGACGGTGTCGGCGAATTCCTCGATCAGCGCGCGCACGTCGGCCCGAGTGCGGATCGGCGGG
>Ga0187886_1001397_pt1 | contig 22111 bp, 19 predicted proteins | sample June2016WEW_20_1_FD_133001 | JGI IMG/M metagenome (GOLD analysis project Ga0187886, IMG submission 133001) | Peatland microbial communities from SPRUCE experiment site at the Marcell Experimental Forest, Minnesota, USA - June2016WEW_20_150 | ecosystem: Environmental > Terrestrial > Soil >... | reverse complement strand
GATGCCGATCCTCTATTATCCCGTGTCACCGAATCCGGCCGCGATGATCGCTGCCTTGGATCCGGACAACGGCATCCGGAAAACGGACGCGATGGAGATAACGCCCTTGCCGGAGCTAAAGATAGAGAACAACTTATTGGCGGTGGCGGTGGCGACGTCGGAATATGGTGCTTTTATTTGCAGTGACGATACATCGATCTTGCACGGTTTTGGTGGAGGACCCGACGAGAATCCGGTTATTGGGGTCGCCCAATCACTCCAGACCTATCTAACGTACCGGGTGGACTTCAAGTATCTCGCCCAAGGGATACCGATCGATGCTCAGACGAGTTCTCTGCCCGAATGCCTCTGGTGCCGCAGCATGACGGTGCTGGCATTGGCACGGAATCTGAAAACACCCCTCTTCGGTTCTGCGGGCTCTGGTCCGGAACCAGGCCATGAACACCGGTGGACCGAACTGGCAGCGCGCTCGATGACGACGATTGCCAGTGGAGGGCATGTCGATGTTGTCCGGCCGATCAGGCCACTGAGGCCGAACTTACTCAGCCCTTTGGAGATCGAATTCTGCGCGGAACTTGCGAGGGCGATGGTAAAGAACAAGATGTCCCGGGAAGAAACGAACAGGATCATTATGGAGGGATTGGCGCCCCGGTACAAGCCCCTCTACGATGTGCCCAGCAAAGGAAGAGCAGCCATCCTTCAGGGGAAACCCTTTGAAGCGCTCTACGATCTGAACACGCTTAAGCCGTCCCAAGAGCATCTTGAGAGCTATCACTCAGCAAAAAAGGAGTTAAAAAAATTGGGCATCAAGTTCGAATGGTAGCCACCGGCTGTAAGGGCACAAGAAGAAGAATAGATGCAGGCGAAGCAGGTTTCCTTGCTTTAGGTTTTGAAAGGCAATTCATGAAAAGATAGTCCAACATATCGATTTGCTTGTATATTGTCACAAATTAAAATTTTGTTGACATTTGGATGAAATGGGTCTATTGTCTACAAAAGACTAATTTTAAATTTTTGGATAATGTGATGGAGATCAAGTCGGTCACGGAATTCATCCTTGAGAACTTGAGATATCAGATCATGACGTTCAAGCTCAAGGGCGGAAAACGATTGAATGAGAGTGAAGTTTCCTCTCAACTCAAAATTAGCCGGCCACCTTTGCGAGAAGCTTTTCGCATCCTTGAACAGGAGCATTTTATCAAGAGCGTCCCCAGAAAGGGTCGATATGTGAACGAATTGTCCACAGACAATTACGAGAGAATTCATGAAGCCAGGGTGATGATCGAATGCTATGTTATCGAGGTTTTGAAAGCCAAAAAAATAAAGGAGTTGCCCGAGGTCGAAATAGCACTGAAAAATGTTCATGAACCACCCTTGCCGACAGCGAGCCCCGATGAGAAGTTGCGGTTCATTGAAAGTATCGATGAATTTCACATCAAGCTTGTTGGTTCGGTTAAAAACGAATTTCTCACGCATTTTTATGGAATCATTCGTTTCAACATCACCCGCTACAGCTTTCTCTATCTCCTTGAAAAGGGGGCGGCAAAGTATTTTGTCCAGCAGCACCACAAGATATTGGATATGATCAAGAAAGGTCAACACGATAAGGCTCGGGATTTCTTGAGATCTCATATGAACGAATCATGGGAAAGGATGAGGAAAAAACTGACAAGCGATAATTCTATCCAATCTGACATTCAGGCAATTCCTCGGCAAGAACGTATTAATGTTCATTGAATTTAACCGGGCAGATTGTATGTTTCAGTATGGACTTCAAAGAGAAAGGAGGAGACGATGAAAAGTACAAGGCGTGAATTTGTGAAACTGGTGGGAGGAGCGGCCCTGGGTGCAGGGGTTGTGCTTGCTGGCCGGGGCATGGCAGGAGCACAGACAAAGACGTATAAGAACGTTCCAACGGGACCCCTGAAGGTTGGGGTCATGACGTTGCTGAGTGGTTCGGGAGCGTTGCTTGGCGTACCAGGTTGGAAAGGGGTGCAGATATGCGCGGGGAAAATCAACTCTGAAGGAGGTATCCTGGGAAGAAAGGTTGAGCTTCTCATGGAAGAAGAGACTACACCCAAGGAAACTCTGGAAAAATTCAGAAAACTAACCATTCAGAACAAGGCAGAAGTCGTCCTGGGATTGATCAGCACTGCGAACGGTCTGGCCGTCGGACCTGTTGCGGAAGAACTCAAACAACTTTGGCTTTCATGGGATGCGACGACAGAAAAAGGTGTAGAGGACCAAATGCCCGATGCGAAGTATTCCTTTCGAGCCCTCGACAATAGTTGGGGGCATACACACGGAGCTCTGATGACCATGAAGTACTGGCCTGAAGTCCAGACGGTTGCAGGGATCAACAACGACTATGCGTACGGACGGGATTGTTGGGTAGGCTACACCACCTGTCTCAAAAAGGTTTTGCCAAAAGTCAAACTTGTTATGGATTTGTGGCCAAAATTTGGTGAAATGGATTTTACCACTCACATCGCAGCCATCAGGAGAGCAAATCCCGACCTTCTCTACTGCAGCTTCTGGGGTGCCGACATCGCCGCCCTCATGAAGCAGGCATACGCTGTAGGCCTCTTGAAAACAACGAAAGTTGTTTTGCCAAACGGTGGACTTGTTTTCGAGAGCCTTAAGAAAGACTTCACCCCGGAAGGCGTCTCTATTGGCTATTGTTGCTATAATCCTTTTTCCCCGAGAGCATGGCCACTTAACAGATGGTTTATTCCTGTCTACTATAATAGATTCAAGGAGTTTCCCAATATTGAAGCGGACAACGCCTATTTTACTCTTGAGTCTTATAAGGCCGCTGTTGAAAAAGGATACTCTCTCCTCGGGAGGTGGCCTACGAAGGAGGAGATTGCAACGACACTATTGCCAGGGATGTTTGTACCATCAGTTTCGGGATGGCGGGGTTGGACAACGGACAGGAGAATGTATGGTGACGCCATCGCAGGGCTTACTCGGCATAACAATCCCTATGACTTCGTGACTGTGGATGAAATTATCACTCCAGGCTCAGACAATATGTACCCCGCCGGGTCCAATTTCCAAAAATGGATAAATGAATGGAAACCGAACGAATACTGGAAACCTGCTTAAGAATACCATAAGGTTGGCCGCTTTTCCGTCAATAGTTGAGGGCAGGCGGCCATCTTCTCCCTTTTCTTAGCGCGATTGATCGTAGGATCGGAGCAGAAACTGCAGTATCAATAGATGTGGACCTTCCTCGAATGAATAACGCTATATGGCAATAGGAGTGAATCGATGATCACAGATATTGTTGTGGTTCTGGGAAGTGCCCTGTTCTACAGTGCCACCGTCTTTCTTGTGGCAGCAGGTCTGCAGGTGGTCTACGGCGTCCAGAAGGTTGTGAACCTTGCTTGTGGAAGCTTTTTCGTGTTGGGTGCATACACGGGGTCTACTTTTGTCAAAGTCGCTCAAGACCTGGGGTTGCACCCCATTCTCTCTTTCCTTCCTCTAATTGTAGCCGGATTTTCGCTTTTCTTTGTGGGCCTGATTGTTGAGAGAGGTTTGTTGAATTTTGTCTACAAGCAGAATGCGCATTTTCAGTTTCTTCTTACCTTTGCCATCGCCTTAATGTTGGATGATGTCATAAAGTTTATTTGGGGCCATGCCCCACGAGTCGTGTCAGGAGTCTACACGGCCTATGGTCGGATCGACCTGTTCGGGGCTGCCATTCCTGGTTACAATCTTGTCGTGATTCTCAGTAGCTGTATCATTGCGGTTCTGATTGGATACATGTTCAGCCGAACGAGATTCGGGAAGATCGTCCGGGCAGCGGCGGAAAACCGTTACATGGCAAACGCCCTTGGTGTTAATATGAATGTTGTCTTTGCTAAGGTGTTCACAATGGGGACGGTGCTTGGGACACTGGGAGGTGCTTTAGTGATCCCATCAAGGGCGGCTATGCCTGATATGGGTTGGGAGCTGATGATGATGTCCTTTGCTGTCATCACGATCGGCGGACTGGGAACGATGAAGGGTGCTTTCTTTGGATCTCTGTTGGTGGGTATTATCAGATCCATTGCTATTTTTACTTTCCCTAAGGTGGAATTGCTCGTCGTCTACGTGGTTGTAATTGGAGTGTTGTCATTTAGACCCCAGGGACTTTTTGTGAAGATGGACTGATCATGGGATATACCGTAAAGATGATCTCGCAACGTAAACAGCCTTAGGAACATGGAGTCAAAGGCAAATCAGGAGAGATTGAAATGGCTTTCAAAGCCCAATTAACTGGAAAGATCATGTTTGGTATTGTGGTCGGGGTGATTCTTTTTCTCTTTCCCAAGATTGCCTCACAACATTTCTCTTTAGTAATGCTGGGATTCTTCGCGTCTGCCATTGCCGTGCTCGGCTTTAACCTTCTTTTTGGCTACACAGGACTTCTTTCCATAGGCCATTCGCTATTCTTCGCGGTAGGGGCTTATACGGTTGCGTTTTCAATGAGATCCTCTATTTTTTCCATGGAACTTATCCTTCTTATCACCCTTCTTGTTTCCGGCCTCATTGCAGCCTTGGTCGGGGCGATCTGTGTACGATACACGGATATCCACTTTAGTATTTTAACCTTCGCGTTTGCTATGCTGCTCTATTCTTTCATAGTCAAGTTTTACTATGTCACCGGTGGGGATGACGGATTGCGGGTCCTCATGCCTCACCTCCTGGGGTTTAATCATTCTGCCGTGCCCAAGATGCAGTTCCTGATGGAGACATACTATTATTATGCGCTGATTGTGGCATGCCTTGCGACCTGGGCAATGTGGAGGATCGTGACGTCATATTTTGGGCTTTCCCTCAAGGCCATCAGGGACAACCCAGTGAAGGCGGAGTACCTGGGCATTAATATCTCGAGGTATCGGTGGTTTGCATTCATCATCTCAGGCATGTATACGGCTCTGGGGGGGGCCCTGCTGGTTCCTGTGATTGGCCACGTGGATCCGACCTTATCCCATTGGTTTCAATCTGGACAATTCATCCTGATGACTGTTCTCGGGGGATTTACATACTTCCTCGGACCCATCCTCGGTTCCCTTGTTTTTACATACCTTCAGGATACCCTCATGTCCGTTTTTCAGTACTGGAGATTCTTCTTTGGCGCTCTGCTTGCCTTCGTCGTAATCGTTGCCCCAGGGGGGATCATGGGAGGGATTGATTCTTTACAGAAAAAGAAAAAGGGAGGCGTGTGAATGCAGAAGGCGGCAATTTTGAATGCCAGTGATGTTAGTAAGTTCTACAAAGAGTTCTGTGCGTTGGATGGGGTTACTCTTGAGATCAGACAGGGAGAAATCGCTTCCATCATTGGACCCAATGGGGCCGGGAAGACCACGCTGATCAATGTATTGACCGGACTGCTGAGGCCAACGGCAGGGAAGGTTTATTTTAAAGGTCAAGACATTAGTGGAATTGGGCCGCAAAAGATTACCAAACTGGGCCTTGCCCGGAGTTTTCAACTACTTCATATCTTTCCGGAATTCACCGCTCTCGAGTTTGTGAAGATAGCGATCATATCAAGGCAGGGGAAAGGGATTCATCTGTTTTCTTCTATAGACAAAGACAAGGAGGTAAAAGAAGAGTCCGAGGAAATCCTCCATATGTTCGGTCTCTATGAGAAAAGAGACGTCCTGTCCAAGAATCTGCCCCAAGGGGATAAAAAACTGCTCGATATCGCCTCCGCCCTTGCCCTCCATCCAGAGATCATCCTGCTCGATGAGCCGACCAGTGGTGTGAGCACAAGCGAAAAGAACCGAATCATGGAAATTCTCCTGTCCGCCTCGGAAAGGACAGGAATCAAATCGATTGTCTTGGTCGAGCATGATATGGACATTGTTTTTTCCTTTTCACATCGAATTATTGCAATTCATCATGGTAAGGTCCTTGCAGACAGCACGCCTGCCGAGCTGGAGAAGAACGATGAGGTGGTGTGCACCGTCATGGGCCAGAAAGAGTGCTTCAAAACGTTCAGCAGCCTCTTGAGCGGGTCGCGAGAGGGGAGCAAACGGAAATGATGCTTGAGATTGACAGGATCAATGTGTTCATCAAGAACAGTCATATCCTCACGAATGTTTCCATCGATATCGACGAGAAGGAAGTGGTCTGCTTGATTGGACGGAACGGGGCCGGGAAGACCACCACACTGAACACCATCATGGGGTTCCTTTCGCCCAGGTCCGGTATAGTCCGATTTAAAGGACGACAGATTACTGGGCTATCGCCACATGAGATTGCCCGGATAGGAATTGGTTTTGCTCCAGAAGATAGCGGCATTTTTGGTGACCTTACAACATTTGAGAATATCGAGATCGCTTCATGGATGCGGGAATCATCGCGAACGTCGGAGGACAAGATTAAGCTTGCCTACACAGTTTTCCCGTCACTAAAGCAATATCGGGCCAGGAAAGGGACACAGATCAGCGGAGGAGAAAGGAAGATGCTTTCTATTGCAAGGGCCCTAGCCTTAGACCCTCAGATGTTTCTTCTCGATGAATGTTTCGAAGGCCTTTCACCTACCATCATTCCTAAGATCTCGGAGAGCATCCACGAGATTGCTCAGATGGGGTGCGCAATCCTAATGGCAGAGTCGAACATTTATCATGTCCCTGATTTCACCGATAAACTATACGTCATAGAACGGGGAGAAATCATTTTCTCGGGAAAACCCGCTCAACTGATGGACGACAAAGAAGTCCTAAAGGTTGTGACAGGGGCGACTTAGGTTGCCGACTGATTCCAATAGGAAACCCCACAGATTGATGTGTCGTTCTGGAGAATGAACAGCGACTTAATTCATAAGAAGAAAACTGAACAAAGGGAGGGAACGGGCGATGAACAATTTCGAATGGAGCTTACCGACACGGATAGTATACGGTCCCGGGCAACTCAGTCGATTGGGTGAACTCGTGAAGCCTTATGGGAAGAAAGTCCTCTTTGTGACCTACCAAGACAAGACAGGGTTAACGGAAATAATCGAGAAGGCAATCACTTTTCTCAAGAAAGAAGGACTTGAAGTGAGTGTTTTCGACCGTATTGAACCTAACCCAAGGACGACGACGGTTGACGCTGGGGTAAAGAAGTTACATGAATTCAAGGGAGATGTCCTGGTTGCTTTTGGGGGCGGGAGTGTGATCGATGCCACAAAATTCATTTCCGGCACCGCCTTCAGCGGGGGTTCTTCCTGGGAGTATATCATCAATTACTGGGACTCAAAGCCTTACACAGGGGCTTATCCTATCGTGGCGGTACCAACCGTTTCCGCTGCGGGATCGGAAACCAATCCAGCCGGCGTGATCACCAACTGGGAGACTAAAGAAAAAAGCGCAAAGAGAAGCCCTTATTTTTATCCGAAGGTTGCCCTTATTGATCCAGAGATTCTCGCTTCGATTCCGCGATCGGTAACAGCGGATACAGGTGTCGATATTTTTTCCCACCTCATTGAACATTATTTTACGAGCCCAGCGGAGTCGGAGATTACCGATCGCTTGACCGAAGGGCTGGCCCTCACCCTGATGGAATATCTTGATCGTGCACTGAAAAACGGACTTGACCTGGAGGCTCGAGGCCAAATTGCCCTCTCTGCCCTTCTTGGGTGGTCGGGACTTCAGTCTCTGGGGAGGGTAGGGGCAATTTCTCTCCATTTCATTGAACATCAGGTCAGTGCCCACTACGACATCAGCCATGGTCGAGGGTTGGCGATCCTTTTCCCAGCCTATCTCGAATACTTTGCAGAGGCAAAACCCGCTCGATGGGCTAAACTGAACAGAAGGGTTTTTGGGGCAGAGGGAAAAGATGACTTGGCCGTCGCGAAAGCGCTGAGCAAGAATGTCGTAACTTGGTTAAGAAAGATTGGGATGCACTTGAAATTCTCCGATGTGGGAATTGGCTCAGAGAAGTTTGAGCAAATGGCCGATGACGTGGTCCGAATCGCTGGCCAGAAGGATGGTAAAGTCCCTGGACCGAGACCGATGGACCGATCGGATATCCTCGAGATTTTCCGAAGATCACTCTGAGTTTAAACTCAATGTCGCAATGAAATTCTCAGACGAACACGGCAGGTCTGGCTCATGCAGCGATGAGGTTAATTGTCAGGACCCTCATCTGAGAAAGAGAACGGAATGAGATAAAGATTCCATGAACCTAAAGGAGTTCTGCCACGAGTTGCAAGCATGGAGGAAAGAATGAGGGGAGGATACGCCGGCAAGATCGGTTTTATCGACCTTTCCACAGGTAAGGTGCAAGAGGAGAAACTTGATGAAAACCTAGCTCGTGACTTCATCGGAGGACACGGTATCGGTTGCAGAATTCTGTTTGGAAACCAGAAACCGGGCGTCGATCCGCTGGGTCCGGAGAACATCCTCGGTTTCACAACAGGTCCCCTGACGGGTACCCCGACGCCAACCGGTTGCCGTACCATGGTGGTCTGCAAGTCGCCACTCACGGGTGGCTGGGGAGACGCCAATTCAGGCGGTTTTTTTGGGAGTGAACTGAAGGCAGCAGGGTGGGATGCTATTTTTGTCTCGGGAATTTCCCCTTTGCCTCAATATCTTCTGGTCACCGATGAAAAAATTGAGTTGAAGGACGCCACCCATTTGTGGGGGAAAGACACGGTTGAAACAGAAGAGAGGCTTCAGGAGGAATTAAGAATTGCCAGAATTAGGGTTGCCTCTATCGGTCCTGCTTCCGAGAGACTATCACTGATCAGCGGGATTGTGAACGACAAAGGGCGCATTGCTGCCCGTTCTGGCGTCGGAGCTGTCATGGGATCCAAGAGACTGAAGGCCCTGGCAGTCAAGGGGAACCGGAAGGCTACAATCGCAGACGAAAGCAAATTGAAAGAGTTGCAGCGAAGCTTCGTGAAGGGCTTGGGTGAAATGGGAGGGTTCGCAAAGGTGTTGAGGGATTACGGGACGCCAGGAATTACGGACGGTCTGTTGGTCAGCGGTGGAGCGCCGATCAAGAACTGGCTTCTGGCCGGCAAACGAGCCATCCCGGAAGTGGATCAGATCTCAGACCCTGAGCGCGTGATTGCTTATCAATCGAAGAAGTACGGCTGTGCGAACTGCCCTATCGCCTGTGGAGGGATCTTCTCTGTTTCCAAAGGGCCTTATCCGGTGCCAGAAGCACACAAACCCGAATACGAGACCATCGTGGGGTTGGGTACCCTATGTATGAATACTGACCTTCTCTCGATCATCAAGATGAACGACATGTGCAACCGGAGCGGTCTGGACACCATTTCCGCAGGCACAGCCATCGCCTTTGCCATGGAGTGTTTCGAGCACGGCATCCTCACGAGGTCAGATACAGATGGAATCGATCTGAGATGGGGCAATGTGGAGGCCATGATGGCCATGCTTGAAAAGATGGCGAAACGTGAGGGGTTCGGTGACATCCTCGCAGACGGGGTCTGCATTGCCGCCCGAAAAATCGGGAAGGAGGCTGAGCAATATGCCATGCACGTGGGTGGCCAGGAGCCGGGGTTTCACAATGCCCTTCTCCTTCCCAGCCGAGGGACAGGTTTTGTTTGCGATCCGACCCCGGGCCGGCACACGGCAGCAGCTCCTATGGCTCGAATCGACACGGGATCAGGTTCCATCGGCCCCTATCCGGAAGTGACGTTTCAGCAGATTGAGCGCTACGAGTACAAGAGCAAGGGACCCCTTAGCGCGAGAACCTCTTCCTACTGGCAAGTAGGAGCTTGCTCAGGCCTTTGTATCTTTCCAGTAGCCTTCTTTGGCAATTTCCCCCTTGTGGAGTTTCTGAATGCAGTCACCGGATGGGAGATGGATATGACACAGGTCCTTGAGACGGGAGCACGGATACAGACCCTTAGACAGTGTTTCAATATCAGGGAAGGCATCAAACCCTCGGAGATCAAACTGCCCCCTCGCCTGGCCGGGATACCGCCCAAGACCGACGGGCCTCTCGCAGGGATCACCCTTGATATGGAGAGTCTGATCTCGGAGTACTACCGGGCCATGGGATGGGATCCAAAAAGCGGCCATCCGACCGATTCAACGCTTGTGAGATTGGGGCTGAAGCCATTGGTGAACCGGGGCGCATAGGAGCAAATGAACCCCTTGGGGGGGGAACTGACTTAACTGACTTAAAGGATTCGGTACATGATACAGGAGGCAGAATGACCAGACTTTCATTTTGGGAAATCCTCAAACGGTCCAAGGAAGGTCCAATGGTCGAAGAAAAAGACTTTGACCTCTTGATATTCAAGAAGACTCAAGAACTCCAGAAGAAATACGGTATCAAGTATGAACCCGACAAACCTGTGGATATGGACGGTGATCTGGCGGACCGTGTCTACCAGGCGGGATTCGAACTCTTTCTCGACCTTGGGACCTATTGCACGACCACCAAGCGAATCATCAAGGTAACCGCTGAGGAATTGCGATCAGAAATAGATTCCTGTCCTGTGGAGGTCATCTTGGGCCAGGGCACCGATCGTGTGAAAATGACCCACCGAGAGGTTGAGGGAAATCAAGAGGCGATCGTCATTGCAGGGATTCAGACTGCCCCGTTCAGCGACGAAGAGATGATGTTTAAGATTTATAAGGGGTGTGCGATGGGTGGGTCGGTCGATGGGATCTGGGGAGGCATCCTGCTCAAGATCGATGGCCAGTATGATGTGGTCGCGGGTGCCCCGTCAGAAATATATCAATATAAGAAGACAGCGGAAATTCTTCGGAAGGCCGTCGCGGCTGCAGGAAGACCGGGCATGATCACGATCAACAATGCACCCACGAGCCCGGCGACCGTTGCCATGTTTGATGAAACGCTGGGGCTTAGGCGCTCGGACTATATGGAGGTCACGGGCATGTCCGAGATGAAAGTGGCTTATGATGACCTGAACCGAACCGCTTTTGCCCTGGCGCACGGAGTGACCATCCACGGAACGCATAGTTCCGTGATCGGAGGTTTTTCTGCAACGCCAGAGGGTGCGGCGATTGTGTCGGTGGCCGGAAGCCTTCAATTAATCGCCGTGCAGAAGGCGGAATCCTTTCGATGCGGAGCAGTGGAGTCAAGAGTCAAGAGCCGGGCAACCCGGCGCAACCTGTGGGCTGCGGGTACGGCCATCCAAGGAATCAGCCGGAACACAAGACTCATCGTCGATGGGAGCATGGGGGATCATCCTGGCGCAGGTCCGGGGACCAAACAGTATCTATACGAATCAGCAACAGGTCATGTTATCTCCACTGTGATGGGTGCTCACTCCACGGAGGGGACGAGAAAGTTTGTTGTCGGGAATGTCTGTAACTTTGGTACTCCGTTAGAATCCAACTGGATGGGTGAGGTCTGTAAAGGAGCTGTAGGAATGACACGCGAGACGGCCAGCCATCTCGTCAAATACCTATTGGCGAAGTACGAGGCCCATCTCACGAACCCTCCGGAAGGAGAGACCTTTGAGGAGCTTTTTGACCAAGAGACCCTCAAACCCTTGCCCCACTATCAGGATCTTTATGAAGAGGTAAAAGAGGAACTGAGATCACAAGGCCTAAAATTTAGCAGCTAAAGGAGATACTGCATGGAATACTCCAAGCTTACGGACAAAGAGAAGGCCCTATTGGATTCGCTCAGAGATGCGATTGTGGTCATTGACACCGAAGCAGCAAAAGAGGCGGCCCAGAAAATCATCGATGCCCAGATTGATCCCAGGGTCGCATTGAAACATTCCATCGCAGAAGCCGCTGAGCTTGTGGGTGCCAAATTCGATTGCGGGGAATTGTTCCTTCCTCACCTGGTAATGGTAGGAGATCTGATGGAAGAGGTAGGCACCATCCTGGAAAAGGACATTCCCCCAGACCAAATTCAAAAGAAAAAGGTTATCGTCATCGCCACCGTTCAAGGCGATATGCACAGTATCGGCAAAAACATTGTCTCCACGATGCTCAGATCAAGCGGGTTCATTATCCATGACATGGGTGTGGATGTGCCAAGTACAGCAATCATCCAGAAGGCCAAGGAAGTCAAGGCGGAAATGATTGCGCTCTCTTCCTTGCTTACTACCACGATGCCTTATCAGAAAGAAGTTATCGATGACCTCGTTAGCATGAGGCTGAGAGATCAATTTAAGGTAATGGTCGGAGGAGGGCCGGTAACCCGGCAATATGCCGAATCGATCGGTGCAGACGGATACGGGAAAGACGCTATCGAAGCCCTCGAAGAGGCTAAGAGACTTTTACTCTAGAAGGGAATAAGGGCCTAAAGGAAGGAGAGGCGGAGATGATCAGTCTCCTCGACATTGCTGAAAGAACCCAAACGGGCGAAAAGGTTGAAGAAAAAACGTGGGACATGGAATTTTTCCAGACGATCAGCGGGTTGGTAAAAAAATACCGGATTCAGTATCCGGGAGGAGATAGTTATATCAATGTCGACGATTCCCTTGTAGAGAGGGCATTTGAGGCTGGCCTGGAATGTTTGGAAAGACTTGGGATCTACTGCATCACGACGCGGAGGCGGGTAAAACTGAACAGAGAAGAAATCATGACAGCCATTCGAGAGGCTCCGAATGAGATCCTAATGGGCGAAGGACGGGACAGGAGGATCTGGAAGCAGCGAAAGGTCGAGGAGAAAGAAATGCTGAATGTCTGCCCCGGACATCATACTCCGTACACCGAAGACCTCGCCGGGTTGATCATAAAAAACTTTGCCCAAATTCCCCGAACGGACTTCATCGAGGGATTCAACTTTTCCAAAGTGGAAGATCGCGATATCATTGGACCCCCGATGGAAGTCTATGCGTCAAGACGGGAGGTGGGCTGGATGCGGGAAGGAGTCCGGAAGGCCGGGAGACCGGGCCTGGCCATCGTCTACTACCCCATCAACACCCGGGCAGAGGACCTGATTTGTGTCATGGACCCTGACTGCGGCCTCAGAAGGACGGATGGTATCCTTCTCTCCCTGCTCCCTGATCTAAAGATGGAGCAGGACATGCTCTCTGCGGCGATTGTATACGAGGAATACGGTTGTTTCAAATTGAGCGGTAGCTTTGCGATCGCTGGAGGGTTCTGCGGAGGAATCGAGGGGGCGATTGTGGAAGGAATTGTGAAACCGATCGCCGCGATGATCGCATACCGGGACTACATTCACTATACAGGTATTGAACATGTCCACATGCTCAATGGACGGCAGATCCTCATCCCGGGCGTCAACTGGGCTCGATCCGTGGTCAACCAAGCACTCAATCGATTTACTCATACCATCTGCATGAGATGGATCATTCCAACCTCTGGGGCAGGGACGGAACTGAACCTTCTCGAGATCGCCATGCAGAGTACGGAGGCCCCCATCAATGGAATGAATCTCTACGCGCCAAGGCATTGCCGCACGACGACCAACCACGGGCAGACACCTCTGGAGGCTGAATGGATGATTGAGGTCTCTGATGCAGTGATTGAGCAGGCATTCGACCGGAAAAGTGCAAATGAGTTTATTGGTAAGTTGGCGAAGAGATTCGAAGGAGCAAAGCCTCAGGACGGTTATAGTGTCACAGAATGCTATGACCTGGTCCATCACAACCCAAAGCCGGAATACGAAAAGGTCTATATGGGCGTGAAAAAGGAACTGAAGGAAATGGGGCTCAATCTGGGGTGAGCAACCGTATTATTTATCCAGAGGAAGGGGATTCGCAAAAGGAAATGATGACATGAGAATTGGGTTCGAAAAAAACCTTCAGAAAATAGACCCTGGCCAGAAAGAGGAAAAAAGAAATAAGTCTTAGACCTTGAACAAAAGGAGGAGAAAGCCATGTTGAGTAATCGGGAGTAACGAAGGGGAGTTTTCTTACGAGAAAACGAGATGGTGTTGTTAACCAATAACAAAATACATTATACAAAAAGGTGTTTTATGAAAACCAGTCTGATTGTTGGAGCGTTTTTGGCGTTATTGCTGATTACAACCGGAGTGTGTGCTCAGGTTAAACAACTTGAGGTGTGGGTTACCGAGCCACGCGCAGAATACAGAACACTCATGCAAGATGTTGCTAAAGAGTTTGAAAAGACTCATCCAGACATTAAAGTCAATGTGACTTTAATGAGCTGGGATGATGCCTATGTGAAATGGGTCTTGTCCCTAAGCGCAGGAAATCCTCCGGACATTACCTACATGGTCGAATCCTGGCTTGGATATCTCGAGATCCTCGAAAAGGGAGGATTTCTTCCTGTTAACGACATTGTCGACGAAATAGGCAGAAGCAAATTCTCTCAGCACCCGCTTCGTATCTGGCAATTAAAAGGAAAACAGTTGGGTTTGCCGTGGCTCTGGGGTTTTTGGGTTCTCCACTACCGGAAAGATATTTTTGAAAAGGCTGGTATCAAAGCACCGGAAACCTGGGACGATGTCCTGGAGGCAGCTAAGAAACTTACCTCCCCTGAGAAGAAAATATACGGAATCGCCATGGGAGCTAAGCTCGACTGGTATCCGAGGAGAACTTTTGCCACTGCCCTGTACACTCACGGTGGAAATCTCATCGATAAGAACGGTAGAATTGTTTTGAACTCACCAGAAAGCATAAGTGCTCTGACAACGTATGCCAACCTCTTTGACTATTCTCCTCCGGGTTCCACAGCGTGGGGCTATACAGAGGTGAACCGCGCCTTGGTTTCCGGAGCTTGCGCCATGACCATGACAGCGCCAGTAGTCTTCGAATTAGCGCTTCGAGCCGATCCTAATCTCGCAGGGAAGATCGGCGTAGTTATTCCTTACAAGAGAGGAGTAGTAAAGGAAAAGCGAGTGGCAGAAGCGCCGACGAAAGGTTGGGCAATTTTTAAAGATACAAAACATCCCAAAGAGGCCAAGATGTTTCTACGCTATATTTTCGAATCGGATGCTTTCTATCGATGGATGACAGTCATGCCACTCTCAGGTATGCCTCTGTATTTCGACCCTATTCAGATAAAGCGTTTGACCGAACATCCGACGGTAAAGGCTTTTCCCGATGTTTTCGAGTATCTGTTGGGTCAAAAGAAGGGCTACCTGATCGGAGTGGAGGAGTTTGGGCCCAACAAATATACAGGTAAACTTGAGGGCGAAAGGATTATAGAGCGAATGGTCAACAAGGTAGTAGTTGATAAATCGCCTGTCCCGAAGGCCGTTGAATGGGCAGATATAGAGGCAAAGAGGATTTACGAGCAGTGAGAAATTTTATTACAGAGAGAAGCTTACCGTATCTATTGATATTTCCAAGTATCATTGTACTGGCGAGCCTCATTCTATACCCGCTTTGTTTTAGTCTATGGATGAGCTTTTATAGCTATGAATTAGGCGGCCTGCAGCCTCAATTCACCGGGTTGCAGAACTATTTTAGGATCTGGAAAGACCCCGTTTTCTGGTTGGCTGTAAGAAATACGATCGTTTGGGTTGCGGGTTCGGTATCGGGTCAGCTCTTAATCGGGATGGCGCTTGCCCTCCTCATCAATCGGCAAATTCGAGGTAGGGCATTTTTCAGAGGAGTATTCTTTTTCCCATGGGTTGTTCCGATCGTTGTCACTGCTTTCACGTGGAGGTGGCTCTATAACGAGCAGTATGGGATTATCAACCATACCTTGATGAGCATAGGAATCATCAAGCATCCTCTGTTTTTTTTATCCAGCACCGAGCTGGCGATGGCATCTGCCACCCTGGTCAACATATGGATCGGGACCCCCTTTGCAGTCGTTATGATCTTGGCGGCCCTGCAGACAGTTCCGTATGTTCAGTATGAAGCTGCGAGGGTTGATGGCGCGTCGGCCCTACTCGAGTTCTGGCACGTTACCCTTCCTCATTTAAGTAGAATCATCGGCATTTTGGTTCTCTTGCGCACTATCTGGATTACCAACAACTTTGCGACAATGTGGCTTCTGACGAGAGGAGGGCCAAGCCAAGCGACGGAAACGCTTCCGATCCAGGTTTATCTCCGGGCCTTTGGAGCAAGAAACTTTGGTGATGCTTCCTCTGTTGCAGCGGTGATGTTCCTAATGCTTATAGCACTCATCATGATCTATCTCAAGCTACTGAAGGTCGAGAAAGAATAGGGATACGCCGGAGGAGATGTAATGGGACGGCACGTTAATAGTTACGTCACCTACCTTCTTTTGTTGGTTTTCTTTGTCGGTTTTTTCTTTCCCTTTTATTGGATGGCGGTGACATCCATAAGACCAGACCGTGAGATCTACGCCTTATTCCCCTCTTGGATCCCGAAAGATGTTACCTTTGAACACTTCAAGACCATATGGTTTGAATATGGTTTTTCGATCTACTTCAAAAATAGTCTCATCAACGCGTTTTTTACAATGGGGTTTGCCACCTCGATATCAATCTTTGGAGCCTATGCCATTGCAAGGTTGAGGTTTAGAGGCAAAACCACCTTTGATCGCTTAATTCTTTTTGTTTATCTTGTCCCTGTGATTATTGTGATCGTTCCATTTTTTCTAACACTCAGCAAGCTTGGACTGAACAATACGAGATTTGGTCTTATCATTGGATGCACCTGTTATTGTCTGCCCTTTTCACTCTGGCTCTTAAAAGGTTTCTTGAGGGAGATTCCGGAGGCGATCGAAGAGGCAGCTATGGTCGACGGAGCCACTCGTATGCAGGCTTTTTTCAGAGTGATTCTACCGCTCTCAACCCCTGGGGTCATTGCCACATCTCTTTTCTCATTCATTTTAGCCTGGAACGACTATTTGTTTGCCTTGGTGATTATCGATAGGGAGGAGCTAAAAACACTGCCTTTGGCTATCGCCAGCTTCGCAGCAGGTCATGACGTTTCTGACGGTATATTGATGGCTGCGGGCGTTATCACAGTGGCGCCTGCGGCCGTTCTGTACCTATTACTACAGCGTTACTTCGTGAGTGGTTTGAGCGCAGGCGCAGTCAAGGGCTAAATGGCGAAGAAAGACGCTTGCCTGACTTGGGTTCGCCTATTTCTTCATGAGGTAAAAAATGGGTTTGACCCATCGAGAACGTGTACTGATGGCGCTGGATCATAAGGAGCCTGATCGCGTCCCAGTCGATTTGGGCGGCTATCCCACGGCGACTTCGATCAATGTTCGTGCATACGAGAAGCTGCTTGCCCGGTTTGGATTTCAGAGGGACCTCCGTGTAGGGTCCACGTATTATTTTACCGCTGAAGTGGATGAAGACATCCTCGATCGACTGGACGTGGATACCATCTTCTTAAATCCAAGCCGTTCCTTCTCGGCATTCGCAGAGCCGAAAGAATTTGTCGATCCTTTTCAGACGAAATGGATTCTTAGCGACGACCACACGTACGCGCCGGTGGGGGGGGCCTTCCAGAACCTGGAAAACCCTTGTGTCGATGATCTGAGGAGATTTCGATGGCCAACTCCGGAGGAGCTTCAATTCCCTCTCTCTATGGTGCGTGACAAGGCCCTCGAGATTTGGGAGAGATCGGACAGGGCTCGGGTGTTTTCAGTCGGAGGATCGATTATCACATGGGCCCAGAACATGAGGGGGGCTGAAAACTGGGCCATCGATCTTTATATGAATCCCGAGTTCTCAAACACATTGCACGAGAAATTGGTCCAGATATGGATTGCCACAGGGGAATACGTATTAGATGCGGTCGGCGAGTATTGTGACATCGTCATATTCGGCGATGATCTGGGAACTCAGAACCAGCCTTGGCTTTCCCCGCAGATGTTCAGGGAGAGAATCAAACCTCTGTACAAGAAGATGATCGAAAGCTTCAAACGGAAAACTAGGGCCAAGTTCGCGATTCATACATGTGGTTCTGTGTACGAGTTGATCGACGATCTGATCGAGGCGGGGATCGACATACTTAACCCTGTTCAGGCAAACGCGAGGAACATGGAACCGGAGAAGCTCAAAAAGAAGGCAGGCGATCACCTGGTATTCTGGGGTGGGATTGACACTCATGTGGTTCTCCCCACAGGCACGGTTGAGGATGTGAAGGAAGAGGTGAGGAAAAAGATCGCCGGCTTCGGGCGAGGGGGCGGTTACATCCTATCGGCAGACCACAACATCCTGGGAGATGTTCCTCTAGAGAACATCCTTGCTATGTTTGAAGCCGTGAGGGAGTTCGGAAAATACTGACAATCTAATCCACCGAACCATCAACTTCGAAAAGAGAAGACGCATCTCCAAATACTGACTTGAAAGGTAGATCAGGGAAAGACACCAAAAAGTTGAAACTAAGCTTGAATAGTGAAAGAACCGTCAAAACTCCCACGCCGAGAGAAAGGGTCCGTATAGCCATCAATCATGAGAGGCCGGACCACGTCCCTCGGGGAGAGTTCTATGTGGAGGAGGCCTTCCTCAATCGCTTCTTGCCTCAATACGCAAAGGCCTCTTACGGGGAGAAGCTGAGACTGCTCATCGAAGAGTTTCGCCTTGATCTTGTGACGATCCGGGTCGACGACCAGAAAGAAGAGGAAGGACTTCGTGAAATCGAAAGGTGGGCCTCCCAGACGGAATATTTTGTTATGGCCTTGGTCGATGGGGTCTTTTGGAGACCAATAGACTATCTATCGCTTGAAGATTTCCTTGTAAGGATTTGCAGAGGGGATCATGACATCCTGCAGATGATCCAGATGAAGAAGGTAAAGGTGAAGCAACTGGTGAAGAGATGTCTCAGTCAAGGGGCGGACGGTTGCATGATCGGAGATGATCTTGCATTCAATGGTGGTCCGTTCCTGTCGCCAAAAGAACTGAGAAAGACGGTCTTTCCGGAGCTCAGAGAGATTGCAGAAGCCGTACGAGCTAATAGAGGGATTGCCTTCTTGCACAGTTGTGGGAATTTGACTGAACTGATTGAACCGATCTTAACTTTGGGCTTCAATGGTCTCCATGGCCTTGCTCCTTCGGCAGGAAACGATCCTTTGTCCATCCGACAGCGAACAAAAGGCAAGCTGTGCCTCATGGGTGTCTTTCAGGTGGATTTCCTTGTTTCAAGTGAACTTGAGGTATTGAAAGAAACGATTCTTCAATCGTTGGGTGCCGAGGGAGGATATATTCTCGGATCATCGGAAGGCTTGTCGAAGAACACTCCTCTAAGTTCCGTAAGAACCCTTTACAAGTTAGAAAAGTATCCCTACTTTTCCAAACAAGTCGGACAAATTGACATACAGCTATAGGAGGCCATTTCATCAAAAAGTTGAAAATTGGAGATTACTCGGCATAGATCAATTGAGGCTGGAAGGATGATATCAAGGGGGTTCTGGAGCATCATTACAAGTGGGGAATGAGTGAGGGAAGAATTACCAAGTTTACCAATGAGTTTTTCTTTCACCCTTATCACTGGATTAAGACAAAAAAGTGGGGATTAGTGTAAAAGATGCTCTTACTATGGGGACATCTCGGAGAGACCATTACCTTTATCCAATGTGAAACCTACTGGCGATACCGAATTAATTCATTGCAGTACGGGGTCTTCTTAGCCAACTCCATCAGTATGAGTATAGCAGGTAAGGCTACATGAAGCACCGTGTACGGACCCTTAGTCACGGTGATGAGGGCCCAAAGGTCGCGAGACCTTCCTCTATCGTGATTTAAATATGGAGGAAAAAGCTTATGGCACAGGTCATACTGGAAAATGTTTCGAGGCAGTTTGGAACCGTCGAGGCAGTTAAGGACTTCAATCTTACCGTGGAAGACAAGGAATTTGCCGTCCTCGTGGGCCCATCGGGATGCGGCAAATCCACCGTCCTCCGGATGATTGCAGGTCTGGAAGAACCCAACACAGGGACAATCTCCATCGGGGACCGGGTCGTCAATGATCTTCCTCCGAAGGACCGGGACATCGCCATTGGTTTTCCAGGAGTATGCACTCTATCCGCACATGTCGGTCTTCAAAAATATGGCCTTCGGCCTCAAACTGAGAAAATTTCCGAAGAGTGAGATCGATGAGAGAGTAAGAGAGGCGGCAGAGCTTCTGAGCATCCAGGGCTTGCTCGATCGGAGGCCGAAGCAGCTTTCCGGAGGACAACGGCAGCGGGTGGCGGTGGGCAGGGCCATCGTCCGGAAACCGGCCGTCTTTCTCTTCGATGAACCCCTTTCGAACCTGGATGCAAAGCTGAGGGTCCAGATGCGAGCCGAACTTTCAAAACTTCATGACCGGCTCCAGACGACGATCGTCTATGTCACTCACGATCAGGTCGAGGCAATGACGATGGGGACAAAAATCGTGGTGATGAAGGATGGTTTGATCCAGCAGATCGGTTTACCATTAGAGGTTTATAATTTTCCTGTAAATCAATTTGTGGCGGGGTTTATTGGAAGCCCTGTGATGAACTTTTTCCCGTCACGTCTCGTCTTTAATGAGGGCCGACTCTTGATAGATGCAAAGGCCTTTCAACTCTCAATTCCTGAGAAGAAACTTCCTTTCTATCAATCGTTAGCCGGATCAGAGGTCATTTTGGGAATCCGGCCCAATGATATTTATCATTGCCTTACTGCCCCAGACCGTATAAAAGGAAGTTGCTTAAATGCAGTCGTTGATGTCATAGAGCCATTGGGCTCAGAGAGTCATCTTTATGTGACATCCGGGAGACATAATTATGTTGCTGTAGTGGATGCGCAGACTTCTGTTCGAGTCCATCAAGAGATTGAGCTTGTAATAGACCTCGATAAGATTCACCTCTTTGAGAAACACCCCCCAAACCTTCGAATAATCAGTTCTTTGGACTCGCAAAGTGCGTTGGAAACGGATACGGCAGGATGTGGAGGCGGATCGGCGAAATTGTGGATTAGGAGAAATTAATTTCTTTGAAACACCACCGGACATTCATCCCAGAAAACAAAAATTCAACCGGCAGAATGAGGAGAAACATGGTTACAAGCGAACAATTCGTGAAAGCTTTCATGAAGGGAAGATTGGAGGAAGTGAGAACCATCGTTCAAGGAGCCCTGGATGCTGGCGAAAAAGCGGAAACCTTGCTCAACCAGGGCCTGATCAAGGCCATGGATCAAATTGGTCACAAGTTCTCGGCGGGGGAAATCTATATTCCCGAAATGTTGGTCGCGGCTCGGGCCATGCATGCAGGGCTTGCCATTTTGAAGCCCATATTAAGCAAATCGACCGCTTCCATAGGAGCAAAAGTTGTCCTGGGGACGGTCAAAGGAGACCTTCACGACATTGGCAAGAATCTTGTTGGCATGATGCTGGAAGGAGGAGGGTTTGAGATTGTCGACGTCGGCATCGACGTATCTGCTGAAAAGTTTGTTCAGGCAGCAAAAGATCACAAAGCCAAGGTCATCGGCATGTCAGCCCTCCTCACAACGACAATGAACCAGATGAATAACGTGATTCATGCGTTGAAAGAGTCGGGTTTGGGTGACCACGTAAGAACTATTGTAGGTGGAGCGCCAGTGACTGCGCAATTTGCCAAAAAAATAGGGGCGGACGGGTTTGCTCCTGACGCGGCGGCTGCAGTCGATACCGTCAGAAAGTTAGTAGGTCTAAAATAAGGACGAAAATAATGGTCTTATGTCGGATTACTTGTTCCACGCGCCCGCCCTTGTCCCGAGCTTTTGGACCCCGGCCGGGATCATGACGGTTCCATAATGCTCCGCCATCCTATTAAGTGGCATTAAGGTCGGGTTCATAGCGGTAGGATCCGGTGACTGCGTTCCTCACTTACATTTAAAAATTGAACTTTCCGGAGAATCCCGTGCTCACTATTATTCTTTCTTTTAATCGCCAACCAGCAGACTCTACCCTGGATCATTTTCCACTCTCCGTAAGATCAACATTCTTGAAAAGTGCATATAACTGCTATAAATGTGCTGTTTTCAGACTATCCAAAATGTTTGGATTTGATTTTCATATATCTAACCGGCCTAATGATTTCTGTCGGAAATCCTCGATTCCTGAAGTATGCATCTGTTGCAGAGTAGTAGGTGAAACATGTGACTGTGGGGAATAGTACGGGAATGCAGTTTGATAAAAGGTTGCTAATAAATTATTAATTAGAACTACTGGAGAATAATGGCGGCGTCCACGGCCACGGGTTCTCCGTCAACAATTAATAGTGGATTGATATCAATCTCCTGAATTTTTTCAAAGTTTATGGCGAGCCATCCCAACTTGATCAACCAATCGGCAAGGCTCTCCATATTG
>Ga0187886_1001395_pt1 | contig 22163 bp, 19 predicted proteins | sample June2016WEW_20_1_FD_133001 | JGI IMG/M metagenome (GOLD analysis project Ga0187886, IMG submission 133001) | Peatland microbial communities from SPRUCE experiment site at the Marcell Experimental Forest, Minnesota, USA - June2016WEW_20_150 | ecosystem: Environmental > Terrestrial > Soil >... | reverse complement strand
CCCTGCCCGCCGGACACGTTATCAAAACACTGATTGATGAGCACGAAACGTTCCTTTGCTTTCTCGACGACCTCGATTTTGTCAATCAGTCGATACAAAGAATGGATGACTATCTGCCCCCGCGAGAGGAATACAGGCGATTGAATCATATCGCCGAGCAGCTCGTCGGCGCTGATTTGCATCACAAACGCGAAGAAGATATCTTGTTCCCCGAGCTGGAAAAACGCGGCTTATACGCCCCCCTCGCTGCGATTCGACGCGAGCACGAGGAAATCAGGCGTTACAAAAATAAGCTGCTGTATCTGGCCGGAAACGTCGCTGATATGGATTTTTCCGATTTTACCGTTCAGCTCGATGAGGTCGTATCTGTTTTGGTCCCGATGTTCCGCGAGCATATTTTGAAGGTTAATAACATTTTGTTCCCGATGGCGCTGAATGTTATTGACGATGACGACGTGTGGCTGCGTCTGAAAAACGACTGCGACAAGGTCGGCTATTGCTGCTTCGCAATGAGCAGTTAATAGTTTTTACGTTGTCACTTTTTATGAAGGCGGCCATAAAAAACGAGGGTCGTTCCTCCTTCGGAACGACCCAACATTTTATATAATCCACAAAATCGGCCTCTTGACTTGCCGATTTTGGCTAAATTTCAAATTGGGCGGAAGACGACTCCTCCTCCTTATCAATGAGCGTTTGAGCGTCCCACCCAATTAGTAATCAAAAATAAGCCAAATTACCAATTAAAGGTAAAAACTGAAAAGGTGCAAATACTATGCCATTCTCAACGCTGATAACGACCATAAAATATATGCGAACCTAACGACTTGCTTTAATTATAGTTACGTCTGTCCGCAGACAAACCGGTAAAGATGTTGCTGAAACTGACGGTATCGTCCTGTAGCTTTTTATAAACATAATCTTTTGGTCAAATTGTGCCATTTCCCATTAAGACCTATAATTTGTTAATTTAGGGCGGATTTGATGCTTATGTTTACAAAATGCAACATATATATTCCAAAAGTCAACATCCTCCCGCTGTTTAGCGCGATGCCGAAGACCTTTGCCAAAAGGCGGCGGCAAGGGCCGCGGTGAAGATGCAGACAAAAATGAAAAACGCTGTAGGAATCGCGGCTTTGGGGCCGATGTGGTCGAGAGCGAGCTTGGTGCCTAATGCGGCGTTTTGCATACCGACCTGAATCGCCAGTGTGCGCTTCTGCGGGATTCCCATTTTGAAAAACGCGCCCACGCCGTAGCCCCCTATCATTCCGCCGATATTGAGAATTACAACTGCGGCCAGAATTGGGCCTGTTGCCTGCAGGATGAATTCGCGATTGAGGGCGACGACCAGGGCGCATATAAAGACGATAAAGGTCGTGGAAAGAGCGGGAAAGACAGGAAGGATTTTCTCGAATTGCTTTTTGAAAAAGTGTCTCGCGGCAAAACCGAGCACCAAGGGGATAATCACCGTCAGCATCAAATCTAAAAGCATATCCCAGAATTGAATCGACAGGCGCGATTTGGCCAGCAGCCATGTTAATCCAGGCGTCAAAACCGGACAGGATAACGTAGTAACAGTCGTTAATGAAACAGCGTATGCGGTATCGGCTTTGGCGATACAGGCCATAACGTTACCTGCCATCGCATCGGGTGCAGCGCCGGCGAGAATCAGCCCCGCCGAAACCTCGGCGGGCAGATTGAACAACCGGGCAAGAATAAATGCTCCAAAGGGCATTATTATAAATTGAGCCAATGCCCCGATAAGAATTATGACGGGGTTTTTAATAATGTGCCTGAAATCGTCAGCGCACAGGACTGCGCCTATGCCGAACATCGTCAGGGCGAAAAACCAGTTCTTGAAATAACCCAGATACGAGAATGGCTTAGGGAAGAAATAAGCGACTACCGCCAAACCAACCACCCATACGGCGAAATACCTTGTATAAAACGAGAGTATTTTATTGAGCATACCCTTCAGTATAAATGACCGGGCACGTCAACGAAAACAAAAAAGCCCCACAGGGAGCGGGGCTTGTGTAATTAATACGTCATGTGTGTGCCCAGAAGGAGGCGCAAATGGTGAATGGGGGAATTATTCAAACGCGCGAGGTAAAAGGATTACAAAAAAATATTGAAAAATTTTAAATTTTCCTATTGACAAGTTCGACACTTGTCGAATATACTCTATGTAAGTAGAATATTTGAGGGTAAATTTATGGCGGTAGAAAAAGAGAGTATGAAGGAAAAAGAAATAAAATGTACAGGCGGGCTGACGGAAGCGGAATGGGCCATAATGAAGGTGGTTTGGGCAAACCAGCCGTGCGCAGCAGGGACCGTGCAGGAATCGTTAGTCAAGGAAAAGGGCTGGGCATACAGCACGGTCAAGACCACGATGGACCGCATGGTCGATAAGGGGTTGCTCAAAATCAACAAGGTGCGTAACCTTCAACTTTTTACCTCGCAGATAAACAGGACCGAAGCGGCGAAAGGCGAATTCCGCAGGATGCTCAGCCGGGCATTCGACGGGGCACTTGCGCCGATGGTCCAGTACCTTGTCGAAAACGAGGGTATCTCGGAAAAGCAGGTCAAAGAGCTTAGAGATATCGTCGGCAAAGCAAAAAGGAACAAGTAGGCCCTTACCGGCTGCTTGACCCGGAAAGGACAGTTTTATGGACACCATAGTCGGCGTTCTCAACAAAGCGGGAGCAATCCTCAGCCAGCACGGTCTGACGATGCTTCTGCAATTCGGATTGCTGACATCGCTGCTTTTCCTTGCGGATATGGCGATTCGCTGGCGAGTCAAGGCGTCGCTGCGATATTGTCTGTGGTGTTTGCTTCTTGTCAAACTTGTTCTGCCGGCGACGTTTGCGTCGCCGACCGGTATTGGTCATCTGCTTGGCGTGAATTTTTCGGTCAAATTGCCGCAAATCGAACAGCCGGTAACACAAATACACACGGCTTTAGCGCTGGCCCAGACGGACCGCGATTTTGCACGGCCCGCCAGTGGATTACACACGTCACAGGTTGTTGCCGATAGTTATGTTTTTAAGACCCAGAATTCACCTGTGTTCGCGGCAGGACAATATCGGCACATCCCACTGAATTGGCATGGATGTGTATTTGTTGCCTGGTTTTTGGGTGTGCTTGTGTTTTCCGCGGTATTCATCCGGCGGCTCGCATCCGTCAGAGCGATGGTTACCCAAAGCAAATCAGCGCCTGCTCGATTGGTTGATATACTTCGCATCTGCCGTGGAAAAGTCGGCGTAAGGGGCAACGTCGAGTTGCGCCTGTCGAACCGTATGGTCAGCCCCGCAGTGTGTGGTTTGCTTCGGCCGGTAATTGTGATACCAACCGACCTTCTTGAAAAGACAAACCGCTCGAAGCTCGCAGTGATATTTATTCACGAGCTTTCACATGTCAAACGCGCCGACATGTGGGTCAATCTCTTTCAGACAATCCTCCAAATATTCTACTTTTACAATCCGTTTTTGTGGTTGGCTAACGCCTGCGTTCGCCGGGTTCGCGAGCAGGCTGTCGATGAAATGGTCCTGACTCGCCTGAATGGCGCAGTCGCAAGCTACAGCAGCACGCTCATAGATGTTGCCGAGATGGCTTTCCTGCGACCACATTTCAGTTTGGCGACGGCAGGCATAATTGAGTCAAAAAACAAATTAGAAGAAAGGATTAAAATTATGTTAAACAAACCGATACCCAAAGACACCAAGATTGGTTTTGCCGGATTTTTACTTTTAATCGTCACTGCGGCGGTGTCATTGCCGATGGCAAAGGGAACAGATAAGAAAACGGAACCGGAATTTGTAATCAAGGGAAGCGTTACGAATGCGGCGACAGGAAAGCCGATAGCCGGAGCCAAGGTCGGAGATGCGGAGCGATATGCGGGCGGAAAATACGGGACAGTAACGGATTCAAATGGAAATTACAGTTATAAAACATGGTATGAAGAACACGACGTAAAATGCGAAGTGTCCGGCTATAAAACAGAAACCAAAGTTCTCCTGACTAAAATATTAGGTTCGGAGCCGGAAAAAGTTTTGGATTTTGCTCTCCGTAGCGAGAAGAGTGGCGGGGACGCGTTAAAGGCGGCGCTGTCAAACAGCTGTAAGAGCAATTTTGAGAGAACGGAGGATATGTCGGCGCCGTTCGCAGAGGGCTCGCTGCTGGTTGCTGAAATTGCCGACGGCACCATAACCGTAACTGGCGGTTCGGGAACCGAGTGCAAAGTTACGGCTAAAATAAAAACCGGTGCATCCACCGCCGGTGAAGCGGAAGAACTTGCAAAGCAGGTCAAGGTGTATCTTAAACAGGAAACCGGTAAATTGACGGTTGTAACAGAAGAACCAAATGACAACAAAAACAGGTGCATCTCGATTGATTTGGCCGTCACTGTTCCCCGTAAGGCGTCTCTGCAGTGCCGGCTTGCAGACGGGCAACTAACGTGCAGTAATTTAGAGGGTAATCTCACGGCAGAACTGGCGGACGGCAACGCTGATATAACAAAACTTGCCGGGGACCTATCGATTAAAATTGCCGACGGTAAAATCAGGTGCGCTGATTCCAAAGGTTCTCTTGACCTGCAGGTTAGCAACGGCAAGATTCAGATCGAAAATATGGAATTTACCGCTAAATGTAATATTACACTTAGCGACGGTGAAATGATTTTGGAGAATATCCGCGGCAAAGCCCATTATGAGATGGAAATTTCGGACGGGAAAGCAAAGGTTGCCTACGCCGGAGATGCCGACGGCGTGGGACATGTAGAAATTGCAGTTGCCGATGGTTCGATTGAGTTTATCGGCCCGGCAAATATGAATGCTAAAATCGAGGCGGAAGTCAGGGACGGTGACATAAAAACCGGCCTTGCCTTGCCTGTTAAGCGCGAACTTGGCGGCGCCTCCGTTGATGGAACGCTTGGGACAGGGGAGGGACATATTGAATTAGAAGTTAGCAATGGAACAATAGAGCTCCGTTAATGAAAATGCCGGGTCTTTTCCGCCCGGCTTTTTCGCTGATATATAATCTGCGCGAAAACAGTGGCACTAAACAAAAAGCCCCGCATCCGCGGGGCTTTTTGTTTGGATTATATTGATAAATCAATCCTGCGGAATCGTCAGGACGACGAAAATGCTTCTGTTTTCATACCTGATGAGCATCATAACCCTGCCTGTTTTGACCGATTTTTGAATTTCATCATTGAACTGCCTGGTATTTGCCACCGGCTTTCGATTCACCTCCTGAATGAGGCAGCCCGGCTCAATACCGGCCGCTGCGGCGGGCGAGTCCTCCTCGACGTTGGTAACTAAAACGCCTTTGAGGTCCTCGTAGCCGTATTGTTTGGCCGCGTCTTCGGTGAGATTCTGCACCGTTATCCCAAGCTTTTCGACAACAGCGTTGCCTCTGCCGGCTTCAAGCTGCTCTTTGGACGGGCGCTTTTCGAGCTTGACGGTAATCGTTTTACGCGAGCCGTCCCGAATAACGACCAGCTCGACTGATTTACCCGGCTCTTTAAGTGCGATTTTCCTTTGCAGCTCCCCTGCTTTATCCACCATCTTGCCGTCCATCTCAACTATGATGTCACCTGCTTGAACGCCTGCTTTGGCCGCAGGTGAACCGACCATAACCTCGGGAACAAGTACCCCTTTGGCTTCGTTAATATCTAATTGTTTTGCCTTATCGGGTGTAAGGTCTGCTATCGCGACGCCCAGCCAGCCGCGGGTTACGGCGCCTTTCGCGACGATTTGTTTATAGACGGGTTTAGCGATATTTATGGGAATCGCCAGGCCGACACCGACGTTCGACATGCCGGGGCTGCTGCTGATGAGGGCAGTATTGATGCCCACTACTTTGCCGTCGAGATTAACTAATGGGCCGCCCGAATTACCCATATTTATCGCAGCATCGGTCTGTATGAAATCCTCGAATGCGGCAATGCCGAATCCGCTTCTGCCTTTAGCGCTGATTATTCCCGCGGTAACCGTATGGCTAAGCCCGAAGGGGTTGCCGATGGCCAGGACCCATTCGCCGACCTCTATTTTGTCGGAATCAGCCATTTCCAGACAGGAGAGATTGTTCGCGTCGATTTTGATAACAGCCACGTCGGATTCGGGGTCGGTTCCGATGATTTTCGCGACGAAATCCCTGCCGTCGGTCAGCGTTACCTTAACCTCATCGACATCGCCTACGAGGTGATTATTGGTAAGGATATACCCATCCGGCGAGACGATAAAGCCCGAACCCTGCCCAATCTGAAGGGATTCATGCGACGGGGAACGTCTTTGCTGCTGTTGCTGGGGGGATTGCCTCTGGAAGAAGCGCTGGAAGAAATCCTGGCTGAAAGGGTCGAGTGGCTGGTTGCCGAACGGCGACTGAGGGTATGAAATCGTTACTTTTTTCTCCGCCTTGATGGCGACTACGGCTGGTGAGGCCTTTTCGGCAATCTGGGAAAATGCCCTGCCCAACTGGCGAAGAGTATCAATGCTTTTCTCGTCCTCGCCAAATGCCGAAACAGGCAAAATCAGCGAAAAAACTACAAACGAAACGAGAGTTAAATCAAGACGTGATAAGTGGTTATGACTATGTAACTTTACAACGGCATTCATTTTCTCGACCTCCAAAATAAAACGAAACCTTAAATTTTCACAACGATACACAGTATTCCGTTGACAAATTATACGGCTTTAATACGATTCTACAAAGGCCGGGTTCAATATGAATGGTATATTATTTTTTGGAGGCGACGCAAATGAAGAAAATCCTGTTTTTAAGCACTATGGTATTTTTTGGTTTTGCCGGCTACGCTTTTTCGGAGGAACCAGCGACGGTAGTTTCAGCGGAACTTCGGCAGGTTTCGCTTTTTAAAAACGGACTCGGATTTTTCATCTCGGAAGTAACCATCCCCGACAAAGTCAAGTCATTCAGTATCGTCCCCGAGGCGGCGGTATCGCACGGGACATTCTGGGTTTCATACCCGCCTAAAGTTACGGTCGAAAGCGTCATTGCCAGGCAGGTCGAAGGCAAAGAGCAGGTCGAGGCAACGACAATCGCTGATTTGCTCAAAGCCAACCTCGGCAAAAAAGTTAAAATATACTTCGCGGATAAAAATGACTCGGCTATTGACGCAAAACTGCTTAATGTGACTGAAGAGCAAAGAAAGACGCCCCCAAACCCCTATGAGCCGGGCAGAATCATTGTCGAAGAAAATCCCTATTACTACGGGATTAGAAATATGGTGTTTTTGGACACCGACCAGGGTCAGATTGCCGTCAGCGCCGATAGGATTGTCAGGGTTGACTTCACGGAAGGAACGCCGGCAACAAAATACGGAAAAAATAAAACAGGCCGGGTCCAGCTCGATATCTCGCTGAAAAAAGCGGCAGGCGGTCAAAAGCTTTTAATAAGTTATCTGGCAAAGGGCGTTAACTGGGCGCCAAGTTATATGCTCGATATAACTGAGCCGAACAAGGCAAAACTATCTGCTAAAGCGGAAATAATGGATGAGGTCTGCGATTTGAACGACGTCGATGTCCGGCTTGTAACGGGTTTCCCGAATTTGCAGTTTGCCGATATCGCCGGCCCCATTACAATGAAGGAAAATCTCGCCCAGTTCCTGCAATCACTGATAAGAGGCCAAAGCGAGCGCGGACAGGCATTGGGGGTGATGTCTAATGTAATGGTGCAACAACAAGCAATGGCTTACGACCGATCAGGGATGGCAGGCGAGCCGGTAATGCCGGCGTATGGCGCAGCGGAGCTTGGCAAGACCGCCGAGGACCTGTTCCTGTACCCGGTCGAGAAGGTGCGACTGAAAAAGGGAGAAGTCGGATATTTCCCGTTATTCACCGAATCGGCGCCGTATCAGCATATCTACCGCTGGGAGATACCGGATTATGTAAATCCCGAAGGCGGTTTCTATGACGACCAGTCGAGGCAGCGGCGTGAGCCGGAGCAGGAGGTATGGCATTGTATCCGGCTGGATAACGTGATGAAATTGCCCTGGACAACAGCCCCCGCGGAAATCATCAAAGATGGCGTCATACTTGGGCAGGACATGCTCAATTACACGCCGGTAAAAGAAAAGGCGACGGTGAAAATCACCCGGGCGATGAACGTCAAGGCCGAGCAGATTGAGCTTGAAAAAGACAGAAAACGCGACGCCGGGCACTGGTATAACTACAACTGGGATTTAGTTACAGTAGAGGGAAAACTCTCGGTAACCAACTATCAGGAAAAGCCGATTGCCCTGGAGATTACAAAAATGCTGTCGGGCGAGGTAAGAGCGTTGGTGCCCGACGCAAAGCTCGAAAAACTCGCCAAATCGCTGCGGGCGGTTAACCCAAACATTAAACTGACCTGGTCCGCTGAACTTGGGCCGGGCGAAAAAAAGGACTTTACGTATAATTATGAAGTGTATGTAAAGCGTTAGAACCTTTTTTGTCATTCCCGCGCAAGCGGGAATCCATAAAATTAAAAACTGAATAACAGAAGAAAAATTTTTGGAGGGCCGAGTATGGAAATAGTATCTTACCTCAAAAAGGCGAAAGTAAAATGCGAGGTCAGGGAGCACAAACCCACTTTCAGCGCCCAGCAAATGGCCGCAACCGAGCACGAGCCGGGGAAATTTGTCGCCAAGCCCGTGATTGTCAGAGCGGACAATAAATATGTAATGTGCGTTCTGCCTGCCTGTCGCAAAATCGATTTGCAGACGCTCAAAAAACAGCTCGGGGCCAAATCAATCGAGCTGGCCGAAGAAGAGGAAGTCGGCAATTTGTTCACCGATTGCGAGCTGGGAGCTGAACCCCCCTTTGGCAACCTGTATGATTTGCCCACGATTATGGACAAATCCCTCGAAGGCGATGACCACATCGTCTTCCAGGCCGGCTCCCACGACAAGGCAGTCAAAATCACAATGGCCGACTACCGAAAGCTGGTTAATCCCCAAATCCTCGATTTCAGCTACCCGATGGCCTCGTAAAACACACGGAGTCGCGCAGAAAAAAAGACCCCCGACGAATCGGGGGTCTTTGGTGTAATCATTGTTTTCGCTGATTGCTATTTCAGTTCCGCGTCAATCCACCCCGTCAATTCCTGCACGTCCTTTAGCGTGATATCGCCCATGTGTGCGATGCGGAAGGTCTGGTCTTTTATTTTGCCGTAGCCGTTGCCGAAAGCGGTCTGATGCTTTTCCTGCACCGCCTTTATCACGTCGCCGACAACGATACCTTTTGTGTTCTTGACGGTTGTCAGCGTGTTTGACGCGTATTTCTCCTCGCAGAACAGCCCGAAACGCTGCTTTGCCCAGCCGCGAACGTAATCAGCCATTTGCTTGTGTCTCTTCCAGACGTTTTCCATACCTTCCTTCACCAATTTGGTGCATTGATAGTGAAGCCCGAAGATATGCGGAATGCTCGGCGTCGTCGGCGTCTGGTTTTTCTCGTTGGATTTGACGAAGGTCGTGAAGTCGAAGTAGTAACCCTTCTGCGGGACCTTTTTGCATTTTTCAATAGCGCGATTGCTTACCGCGGCAACCGTAAAGCCCGGCGGAAGCGCAAACGCCTTCTGCACCGAGGCGAAAACAACGTCCCAGCCGAGCTGGTCGAAATGCATCGGCAAACCTATCAGGCCGCTGACCGCGTCAACAAATACCAGCACGTCGGGGTATTTCTTTTTCATCATCTCGCTGACTTCATAAAGCGGGTTGGTCAATCCGGTGCTCGTCTCGTTATAAACCAGCGTGATTGCGGCGTATTTGCCTGACGCTAATTTGGCGTCAATCATTTCGGGAGTCGTCGCTTGGCCCCATTCTACCTTCAGCTCATCGACGTTTCTTCCGCAGCTTTTGGCCACGTCCGCCCATTTATCGCTGAATGCGCCGCAGCAGGTCGCCAATACCGTCTCGTTGAAATCAACGCAGTTACGGATTGCTCCTTCCCACATTCCTGACGCTGATGATGTTACCAGGAAAACATGCTGGTTGGTAAAGAGAATCTGCTTGAGCATTCCCATCACCTCAGTTTGCAGTTGTGCATACTCTTTCCCCCGATGTCCCAGTGTGGGGCGAGCAAGCTGCTGCAGGACATCATCTTTCACCAGTACCGGGCCGGGGATGAACAGCCGGGGTGGTTTGCGCCAGTCAACCATAAAATACTCCTTACAAAAACAAAAAAGTTACAGTTTCCACGTTACTACTCACCGAAGACTGGTAAGCCCCCAGGTTCATCCTGGGGGTTAACCCCCAACATAAAGTTGTGGGCTTTCTCCGCGGTGAATTACAATTTTTGTATCGTCAGCCCCGTAAAAACTTTCGGGTAAAAAAACGTTGATTTCTGCGGCATCCTTTCGCCCTGCTCAGCAACTTGCTGAACCTGCTGAATTTTGGGCGGGTTGAGGAAAAACGCCGCCTGCTTTGAGCCGGAATCGACTTTGGCTATTATATCATCAACGGCGTTGGCATTGTCCTTTACGTAGTCAATCTGGCCGCCCTTTGCCAACAACTCATCGTTGATGCCCAATAACTTTTCGATAATCAATTTATGGAGAATAGCTACGTCTAAAGACCGCCAGGGTTTGCTCATATTGCCCGCCACCGAATCCATAGCGGTTTTATCCGTCAGCACCGCCGCGTAGAAGGCCCCTGCCCCCGTGTAGATACCGAAGGCGTTGTTGTCCTTGTTTTGCTCGGCCTGCATCTGCTCGAATATTTTCTTTTTCGCGGCTTCTTTGGTTTTGGCTGAATCAAAGGAGTATTCAGTAACCTTGAAATTTGCGGCCAGACCCGTTATCAGGTCTTTGGGATTGAAATTTTGCAAGCCCCCTACCACCCGATGCGTAGCCAGAACGACAAGACCCGGTTGCCTGGTATTGCAGAATGCCAGAACCAGGTATTTGGCCGCGGGGTTTTCCTTTGCGTAAAGCAGACCGGTCGTGTAGCGATGATGACCGTCGGCTATTACGCAGGTTTTACCTTCCATCATTTTGGTTATTGCTTTAATGTCCTCGGCGTCGGTCAGCGAATAGATTCGATGTCGCACTTTGTCGTCATCGACAAAATCAATCAATGGCTTCTGCCTCTCTACCTTCTGAATCGCCCTGTCGGCTACGTTCTGCGGGTCCTCGTAAAGCATAAAGACAAGGCCGAACCTGGCCTTCGTCGCCCTCACTAAGCTCAGCCGGTCAGCCAGCGGCCCGGTCAGTATTTGCTCGTGCGGCTTGACCGCCCTGCCGAATTCCTCGAGCTTGCCTAAGGCGACAAAGCTAATCCGGTGAAAATTCTGCCTGCCGATTTTGAAATCCTGAACGTAACCGTAAATCGTATCCGTGTCGTCCTGCATCAGTGCGCCTGACGCCTGCCACCTTTCGAATGTCTCTGCGGCCCGCGTGTACTGGTTGTTGTTCTCATTATCCGCCGGCGTTGTTATGCCTTTGGTAATGCGGATTATGTTGTATTGGCTCTTTTCGTATAAACGCTGCTGCTGCGCGGAATTGACAACGTCATACGGCGGCGCAATACATCTCCCCGCGTCGCCCACGACGGCCTCATTGAACCTCAACGCCCTGAATGGTTTGATTTCCATAATCTTATTCGCTTGTGATTGAGTTCACATTCACAAAGTCAGCTAAACTGCAATATATGAAATTACCTATGCCGATGTCAAGTCAATTTCGTAAAATTGATGAGATGGTAAGAAGATTAATCCGCCGCGGAGCACGCGAAGCTTTTAGCGGAGTCTCGCCTTAGCGAGGCCGAAACCACAGAGATTATTTTTTATTTATATTTTTCTCTGCGTGGTCGCCGCGACCATCCGCGGTCTCTGCGGTAAGTAAGTGCGGTTTAGACAATATCTACAAGCAGATACCGCTGGGTGAAACCCGGCTCTCCCTCGAAAACCAGGCGGTTGCACTTATGGCAGTTCTGGGCGAGGGGGCTGCGCCCCAATTCCTCGGCCAGACGACCGACCCTGCCGTTAATTTCGTTTAATACTTCGCTCGATTCCCGATGGCCGTTTAACTGTTGCCCGCAACGAGTGCATCGCCCTGTCAATACTCTCCACACGAATCGCATGACTGTTCCTCCTTATCATTCTTCAAAAACCTCAACTCCGGCTGCAGTGAAGAATGAAAAAACTTCATGCTTATAATTCCAGGAATTGAATTGTAAGGGCTAAAAGCGAATTGTCAAGCTAAAAAACCGCAGATTATAGGACATTTGTTAAAAATTTTTCGCCTGTTGCCCGGTTTTATCAGATTTATCGGTATTCTGCGATTCTGAGGGGTTGATTCCGACCTGCCCGTCCCGCGCGGACTTATCTAAATCTGAGGTTTGGCGAAAATGGAATTTTGCCATAAATTTGTGCAATGCGGCCCTTTGCTTTTCGTTCAGAAACCTGTTAAAGAACACAAAATGTATTCCCAGAAGCTCCATTCCTATAAGCGCAAGCCACGACCCCGGCGTCAGGGGCGTAAGCAACGCAAAAACCCCTATAATAATCAGAATTACCCCAAGCACTTTTTTAATGATTGTTTTCATTGATACCATTTTATACGATAGACCCGATGAATTATCACCTTGTAATTCTAAAAAAACCTTACATTGACGCGATATTAGCCGGCCGAAAGACCGTCGAAAGCCGATTTTATAAAACCAACCAGAAATGGCTATCGCAAATCGCCCCCGGCGACAAACTCTTCCTCAAGGCAAGCTCAGGCCCCGTTATGGCAACGGCGACCGTCGCTGATGTAAAGATTTATGACAATCTCAATCCCGCCAAAATCGAACAAATCAAGGAAAAGCACAATAAGCAAATCCTCGGCGACGAGAAATACTGGCAGGAAAAATCAACCGCCCGTTTCGGGCTTTTATGCCGCCTAAAGGACGTCCGCCCAATTACCCCCCGCTTCATACGCAAATTCGACTGGCGCGCCTGGATAGTCCTGTCAAAAACCGAACATTTCGGCCTTATCGACGGCACATAGCCGCCGCATAGCAAAGGCGACTGCGAATATCAATAAAAAAATATACTTACCACGCGATAATTTTCTTGACTTCAATTTGACAAACTCTGTAAGCTCTACCGGAGTTAATGAAGAGCAAAAATGAATATATATTTATAATTTATGATGAACATATTTTACGAATTTTTTGGAGGGGTCGATTATGAGAAAAGCGTGAAGTTGAAATTGCCAATTGTTTGTATTGTCGCTGGTCTTCTTGGCAGCAATATCAGTTCACAAGAACGTTAAACTAAACAATTTATTTTTATGACTGTTTGCAGGAGGTAAATAATGAATAAAAAAAGAATTGAAAAAAACGCGCCCCGTTTTGTAATCCTGGCATTGGCAATCCTGGCTTTGACGCTCGGTCTGTCCAGTCCGGCTTCGGCGATTATAACTGACCTTAACGGGGATGGCTGCGTAAATTTTTACGATTTTAGTTTATGGGCATTAGATTGGTTAAAGGGAGTAACGGAACCTAACAAACTACCCGTGTATGTGGTCAAGCAAAGTGGTGTCCCGCAGTATAATGCCAGCCGCTTAGTGGAAAATCTGGGGATTCCAACAGACCATTACGGCCTCGAGTGCGGCGTGGTTGCGTTTCTGAATCCTAACACGTTCCAGGCCGTGCCTGTGGTCTCAGTTGACCCGAACCTCCTTGACCCGAACCTCCTTTATAATGAGGAAGGTGTGCCACCCGAGGATATCCAGGGTATCGACGTTAATTCTTTGCAGCACATGAAAATCTTCCCGGACTTCAATGCTTTAGCGGATATAAATAACGCGCTGATATACGCAAACCTTGTGCCCCAATCAATCAAAAATGCAACGCCGAGTATCGTTCATTCCGTGTTCAGCGCCGCCGATGTCTGCGGCACCACGATGGTCAATGACGTAAATCTTGACACCGAAGTTGTTTACAGCTTCAGCTTGAACGGCAAGCCGTTGCGAGGTCCCGGAGAACATATTAGCGTGTCTTTCGACCCCTGTGGCAATGTAACTCAGTTGCTGTATTCGCAGCGTCAACTGGAGGCGGGTAAATATGTGTCACTCATCTCCCAGGCCCAGGCCGAAGCACGGTTCGCCAGTATGTTTCCAGGATTGACAGTTGAGCCCAATAATACTGAACTGGTGTACTACTCGCCGCCTGCCGGGCAATGTGGCCAGTGTGGCGTCTCCGCAATCGTTCCACACTATGACTGCGGCGGAACCGCGATGATAGACGGCAACCAGGTTACACTATCGCGGGTCTACATTTCCGCAACCGACGACCCCGAGTTCGTTCACGACGTCAACCTCATTGTTACAGTTACCGACAGCAACACCATACACGCCTCGGCCACTGTAACCGGCGGCCATCCGCCCTACACCTACACCTGGGACTCATCAACAACCAACCTCGGTGATTACGGCGATTGCAACATCCAGTATCAGATTCCACCTGGCAGAAATGATATAAATTCTGAGACGCTTAGGGTAGCCGTCCGTAATAAAAACAGTATCGTTGTGTATGCAGCACGGACGGTGAGCGTATATGTGCCGAAATCCTTGGGGGCCATAGGTCCGCTGGATAATTTTGTTCGGGACTTCGGAACGGAAAGAGGCGTCTCGAATCTGTGTGCCGCTAACCAGCGGGACTTTGAACAGCGTATGCGGTGGGATGGTGTCCTTCAGCGATTCTCCTGGTCGGGCTTGTGGGCGTGGGAATGGGATTTCAAAGACCCAGCATGCTGGAATCCAGGTTATGACACTATATATGTTGACAATGTGGATATGACCTTCTATCTCGGTCATGGTTGGCCTGGAGGTTTTACATTTGAGTCAAACCGTGGTGACAAGTGGCTGACTTGTGCCGATGCCGCTCGTTGGGGCAATGCCGGCGGCTGGGGAAACAAAGACCTTGAATGGCTTGCGCTGCTTTCGTGCCAGGTCCTGTACAGATATCCTTGGGAACCATATCCAGTACGTTGGGCGCCGGCGTTTAACGGCCTCCATCAGATGCTCGGCTTCCACACCTACGCCTACGACGCCCCGGGATTCGGATGGACATTCGCTGACGGTATGCTGGGGTGGGGGTGGTGGCAATGGCCATTGCCGGTCCGGGCGGCCTGGTTCCGGGCCAACCAATTGACACAACCCAAGGGAACGGTCGCTGCAGCAATGGGACCCTACTACGCTTTCCATTATGGACCTTGGATATTCTTGATAAGCAACTACAATGATTTCTTCTGGGGTAAAGGACCGGTAGGTCCTGACATCAGGCCACCCTTTATTAGTGGTTTCTGGTATGTCCAGAATAGAAAGAATTGAGTATTCAAACTCTGTGATTTCCAATGAGCCGCGAGTCCCGATTATGTCGGGACTTGCGGCTTTTTTGTATTTCAATCGCTCTGCACCAAAAATCTCATCTCGCCAAGCTCGTCCTTTCAAAAAACGAACATTTTGGCCTGATTGACCCTAACATCCTTTAATATAAAGCTTTAGGAAGGTAGCTTTACCTGCCGATATTATAATAGTGAAAATTTGCCTTGCAAAATGAAACCTTGCCTTTCAAAATACAAGGATGATTGAGCGTTATATCCCGCCGGATTTCGCATATCGCTAAAAATTTTAGCTGTAAAGGCACAATTTTTTCCCTTTTTCCTTCGTGTCTTAGTGCCTTAGTGGCAAAAATTCCTAATCGCAATAAAATCACCTCTGCATACGTCTGCATTTACGAACCTGATTATTACTCAGATTTGTAAAGGAGCTTAAAAATGGCTAAGAAACTGCTTATCGGCGTAACGGCATTAATCCTGATTCTCGCGGCAATACCGGTTCTATCGGGATTCGCCGCGGAAAAGGCAAAAGAGAAAATGGAAGCCGCAAAACCAGAGCAGCCAAAGACCTGTGAGATGCAAAAGAACAGGGAGGGCTTGCTCGACCAGTTGATTAAGGCCTATAAGGCCGACGACAAAAAGGCAATGGGCGAAATCATCGCAAAATTGGAGAAACGCAGGGAGCAAATGCGTAAGTTTGCTCAGTTCGAGAGATGGCACCAAATGGCGCATCGCAGAATGATGCAGCGCGGCTGGGGCCAGCAACAGGGCTGGCAACGAGGCGGCGGATGCTGCCCCGGTATGCAAATGAACCAAAACTGGGGACCGCCTGCAGGTGGCTTTAGACCTATGCCTCAATGGAGACACCCCGGCGGATTCGGCCCTGCGCCACAGTGGAACCGTGGCCCGCAACAACCCAATGAGCAGGCAACCCCTCCTCCAGCTAATCCGGGCGCAATGTGGAATGATGACGACCAGACGCCGGATTCGGACAATATTTCGGCTTTGGACGATGATGATATGTTCACAGGGCCGGATGACGAAATCGCAATGAACAATGACTCGTCAGCCGATTCGGAATGGTAACTTAGAAAACACGATTCCTCCTGCTAATCACTATATAGCGTTATGGCTGTCCTGACAAAAACCGCCGAAGTCGAACAAGTCGGGACAGCCATTTTTTTGTATTTTTAATCCACCGGTGGTGAGCTTGCCTGCCCTCGAATGTCTTTGTCGGGAGTCGAATCCGCACAGGTCTCGTCTAAAAAGGTCATCAACGCTCACAACGGTACAATAACCGTCGATTCTCAGCCCGGCAAAGGAACAACGTTTACGATTCATTTACCATTAAAGTAATTTGCCGCGAAAAGGCGCAAGAAAGCACAAAAGGTTTAATCACGGACTTGTCACGGCATAGCCAAAGGCGAAGCCGGGTTTACAATCACCCTGCCGAAAAAATAATAGCACGTTAAAATTAAGCAGCTTTCAGGGAAGCTAAATCGCCTTGCTGTGCACTTGACGCAACAGGTCAACAAAAAGTCCCGATTTATCGGGATTCCTTTTTCCCCGGTATGGTGTCCCCAGATTAGCATTCTAAATCAAGCCAATCCACAGCGCAGTCATGGTTCAAATCGACTGCCAATACAAATCAAATTCCCTCCAGCCAGCTTTCGGCAAACATCGCAAAATCCGCAAAGTCAACTGTGCCGGAACCGTTGATGTCCGCTCCGCCGCAGTAGTTATTGGACGAGGTACAGTTGGCTAACAGCCATTGCTGGACAAAGTAATTCAGGTCTTCCACATTCACCCCCTTTGGACAGGCAAAGTCCCCCTCTATCGATTGCCAGTTCAGCCGTGGATAATCCACGCCATCCACACACATCCGCCAAAAATCACTCGTTCCATTGGCCGTCTCATTGGTAAAATCCCACCCCGCCACAGTAAATGTTGAAAGCGTTTTCATTTCCGCCGTGGTCTTGCCTGTCCCGCCAGCGCTGGTCGTCTGTCCGGAGGTCTGTGTATCCCAGAAACTGCTGCTGATACTGCCGTACCAGTTCGTTCCCACCAGACCGCCAACACCAGAAGTGCCGCTGACCGCACCCGTCGAATAACAATTGCTGATACTGCTATCGCCGTTCCCTCCCACCAGACCGCCTACATCTTTAAAACTGGAAGAACCGCTGACCGCACCCGTCGAATAACAATTGCTGATACTGCTGCCGCCGTTGTTGGATCCCACCAGCCCGCCGACGATGTTATAACCGCTGACCGCGCCTGTCGAATAGCAATTATTGATACTGCCGTGGTTATTGTATCCCACCAGCCCGCCAAGAAGTGAAGTGCCGCTGACCGCACCTGTCGAGGAGCAATTGCTGATACTGCCGTAGGCGTTCCATCCCACCAGACCGCCAACATATTGACACCCGGAAGAACCGCTGACTGTAAAATTCTCAAGGCCGAGGTTTTTAACCGAGCCGCCGGGGTTAATGTAGCCAAATAAACCGAGGAAGGAATTACTTCCGCCATTTATGGTAAAATGAGTGATTTTATGGCCGTTGCCATCAAACATCCCCGTAAAGGCCGTCCCATTAAAAGCACTGTCTGAAGTGGTATCCGCGGCAATGATTGCCGTTGTAAAGACCTGCCCTTCCATATCAATATCCGCCGTCAGGATGAAACACTGATTGTAGTCGTTAGTATCGGCTGCAAGCAAGAGCAGGTCGGCAGCGATGGCGATTTGGTACGGGTTATCGGCAGTGCCTGTCCCGCCGGAATATTTGGCCTGGATGAATACGAATACCGCGTGCAGTGTATGGTTACCATTCATAAGAACTGAATATGGATTAGCCGAACCTACATTACTTCCGTCCAGCTCCCAGTGGTCGAACGAGTAATTGACATTCGGAATCGCGCTAACGCCAACAGAAGAACCAGCTAAATAAGTGTGAGTTCCGGGAACCGGATTGGTTGTCCCACCAGAAGTAGTTGTGATTGTTAGGTTATATGTGTTCTGGACGAATACGGCGTGCAGCGTATGGTTACCATCCATAAGAACTGAATATGGATTAGCCGAACCTACATTACTTCCGTCCAGCTCCCAATGGTCAAACGAGTAATTGACATTCGGAATCGCGCTAATATCAACAGAAGATCCTAGTGAATAGACATAAGTCCCAGGTACCGGCTGCGTTGTTCCGCCAGAAGTAGCTGTGATTGTTAAATTGGTTTCCCTGAAGAAAGGATATGTCTGGCCTTCAACGATATTCCAAATAGTAAGAAAGTCCCACCCCGCCGAGGTAAATGTCAAAAGCGTTTTCATTTGAGCCGTGGTCCTGCCTGTCCCGCCGGCGCTGGTCGTCTGTCCGGAGGTCTGTGTATCCCAGAAACTGCTGACAACACTGCCGTAGTTGTATCCCACCAGACCGCCAACATCCTCACTCTCATCATCACCGCTGACAGTACCCGTCGAATAGCAATTGCTGATACTGCTGCTGTTGATTCCCACCAGACCGCCTATGCAGCCGCTTGGATGCCACTGGCCATATTCATCGAAAAACCCAAAACCGCCGACCCCACCCGTCGAATAGCAATTGCTGATACTACCGATAATGCCGTCGTTATCTCCAACCAGACCGCCAACATACGCATAACCGCTGACCGAACCTGTAGAATAACATTGGCTGATACTGCCGAGGTTCTCTCCCACCAACCCGCCGACATAATAAGTGCCGCTGACAGCACCCGTCGAATAACAATTACTGATAATAATGCCCGTGTTGACTCCCACCAGCCCGCCGACACCGCGTCCCTGCAGCCCGTCGGGATCATAAGTGCTGCTGACGGCGCCCGTCGAATAGCAATTGCTGATATTGCCGCCGTCGTCGTTGTATCCCACTAGACCGCCTACATAATAGTAATCACCACTGACGACGCCCGTCGAATAGCAATTGCTGATACTGCCGCGGTTGAATCCCGCCAGACTGCCTACATAGTCACAACCGCTGACCGAACAGTTCTCAAGGCCGAGATTTTTAACCGAGCCGCCGGAGAAAATCCGGCCAAATAAACCGAGGTAGTCATTGCTTCCACCGTTTATAGTAAAATTCGTGATTTTGTGGCCGTTGCCGTCAAACGTCCCCGTAAAGTCGCTTGTGGCAATGATTGCCGTCGTAAAGACCTGCCCTTGCATATCAATATCCGCCGTCAGGATAAAGTGTTTGTCGTAATTTGCGGTATTGGCGGCCATCGCCAGCAAATCTGCTTTTGTGGCAATCGGAATGCGTTGTGTGTAGTTGAAAGTCATCGAGGTCCCGCTGACGCTGAAGTCGTAGAAGTTGACGCCGGACGACGTGCCGTCCCACCAGTGGGCGTTGGGGCTGGAGCTGTCGTCGAGCCGGTTGCTGTACGCGGATGCGGAATTGCCCGCGTAGTAGAGGTCCTTGGCGTCATAGAGGTCTTGGTAGTACTCGAAATGCCACAGATTGTCCGCCTGCACCAGGGTGACCTCGTAGTTGGCGTGGGTCGTGTTGGGAGCCAGGCTTTGGTTGTCCTTATCGCCGAGTTCATCGATGTGCCAGACCGCAACGCCGGCCGCCGGGATGCTCGCGTCATGCCCGGTCTGCTGGCGATTCTCCACAAGGAAATACTCGGTGGACACGCCCGGTTTCCTGTAGCGGTAGTAATTGTTGTAGCCGGCCGTCGGGGCCGCGGTCACTGTGGCCGTCAGATTGGACGTGCTGTCGAGGTCGGTGACGTTCGCCCAACCGGCCGCCCGTTTGAGGTAGGCGCAGATTTGAACAGGGTTGCTGCCGTTCGTGCCACCATCGCTACCATAGCCCATCAGACAGAAGAAGCCCGCGCCACCCCATGAATCTTGGTCGTAATCATAAATATCCGGGAAGCCGCACAGCATGTGGCCGTTCTCGTGGCAGAAGGTGCCGATTTCCAGCGCGCTGCCAATGTTGGAGATTTGGTAGCGATACACTTTCTTGCCGCCGGCGGACAATTCAAGAGGGCTTGCCAGCATCCATGCGTGTGGCCACAGGCCTTTATTCCACACGCCGCCGTCGCCGCCGGCGTAGAACACGTTGAAGGCAACCACGTTGTTGCTCCCGTCCACCGTCAACGCGTTGAAGGTCGGCAAGATTACTGTGTTGTAATCGGGCAACGCCTGCATAACGGTGATGGCGTCCGTGATCAGCAGGCGCGCCTGCTCGCCACAATCCTTGCTCGTGTCGTTATAGTAGGTCTTGAGTTGCGGGGCGCGGATGTAAATCGTCACTACGTTGGTGTAGGTGAGCAGGTTATTCGAGTTGTCGAGGTAGTACTTCTTGACCGAACCGTTGTTACCATAGCCGGTATAATTATCGCCGTTACAGAAGTTGACGATCTCGGCCTGCGGAACCGTTGCCGGGTCGTCGCTGAAATCGATGAGCAGACACAGCCCCACCTTCGTGCCGGTGGTGGTAGAACCGGGCGGCGAGGGTTGTAGCTGTAGCCCGCTGCTGCCACCCTGCCCTTCCGCCGCCAACTCCGCCTGTCGCCGTTCGCTTTTCATCGCTTTCCAGCGTGTCGAAACCTGCATAGCTTGATCCCAACGCTGAAACCTCTCAAATGCTTGTTTCTTCACGGCCTCCGGTTTAATACGCACATGCTTGGCCAAGCCAAGTGCAGCAGGGCCACGTTTGCCCACTTCCACACCAACCGAAATGAGATTGTTCCCGTCGGCGGACAGGTGCGCATAGTGGTAGGCCTTCGTCTGCGGATCAAACACGACCGTGTACCCGTCGAGCGTCTCAAACACGGCGTAGAACTCATCGCCTTCGCCCCAGAGTTCAATCTCCGTTCCGTCGGGTTGGGTGAACGGAATCTTCTTCGCAAACGGAGCCGCAAAAACCGATGCAGTGACAAGAACGACTACCGCAATAATAGCAATAACATAGCCGTGTAGAAATGTGCTTTTCATCTTCCATCCTTTCAAAATATTGTTAATTGGGATTTCCCATATTAATCCGCCAGAGTTTACCCGCCGTAGGCGGGGCGGATTAAACGCCTGGTTACACAGCCAATCCTTTCAATTTCACAATTATATCAAAATCTTTCTCGAATTGCCTTTTTTGGGCAACTTTTTAGGTCAAAGGTGCATAACTCCTGCTCTTGTCAGTATTATCCTCACGATTGTCGTCGAAAGCAAGAAGAATCACAGCGGGCAAAAACAGCGAAGCCCTGCGCAGTCCCGCCTTGTGGGGTGTAAACCAGTGCGGTCGCCGCGACCGTCCGTGTCTAAAAAAATAGCGTCAATCTGTGTCTTATTCATTACAAACCATACCATTGTTGGACGACGGCTAAGAATTCTTCAGCCGTTTTTGCCGTTATAGGTTTGAAATGGATGCAGGCCGACTCAAACCTTTACTGCGGCGGAAATGACCTCACAGGCGACGGCTTTGTCAATTGGAACGATTTGGCTGCTTTCGTAGAAAACTGGCTGAGCGGAGAAGAATATTAAAAAGCAAAAATAAAAGTGTAAAATTGCGGAAAAAGAGCAGTTTGATTTAGTCCGCCTCCTTAATTTTGCATTTTACATTTTGATTTTTACATTTGCCCTGTCGGCCTTTGGCCGACTATCTCCATTTGGAGGGATAGAAGATTTTAGCGGGAGGGACGCTGAATTTGGCCGACAGTGCCTCGACAAGGGCCTCGGTTCTTTTAATCTGGGCGTTGGTCGGCCGGACGCTCTTGCCGTCGGCCACTAAGCAAACCCTGATTGTCCTGCTTGAGCCATACCAGGTATGGTCGGGAATGACCGACCACTGCTTTTGCCATTTTTCGGTGGTTTGAATCTGG
>Ga0187886_1001394_pt1 | contig 22167 bp, 20 predicted proteins | sample June2016WEW_20_1_FD_133001 | JGI IMG/M metagenome (GOLD analysis project Ga0187886, IMG submission 133001) | Peatland microbial communities from SPRUCE experiment site at the Marcell Experimental Forest, Minnesota, USA - June2016WEW_20_150 | ecosystem: Environmental > Terrestrial > Soil >... | reverse complement strand
TTATAATCACCGGGGTAGCCTTCAATTGATGACCAGACCTGTTTAGAGGATTCCAGATCACGGGCAAAACAGGCAACTCCCGTGCCCTTACAGTAAACAGGGGCAAAGACCCCGTATTTGGGCCGCGGTGTTCCGTGTAATACGGCATGCGCGTCACCAAAGAAATAGCTAAGGCCGGCTTCTTTAAGTATAGCGTCCTGCCCAGGCTGATAACCGCATTCAGGAAGCCATATGCCTTTTGGTTTCCTCCCGAAAACACTCTCATAATGAGAAACTGCTACTTTAACCTGCGCGCGCACAGAGTCACGGCAGACATCCATAAGCGGAAAATAACCATGCGTCGCCCCGCAGGTAATGATTTCTATTTTACCTAAATCCTGGAAATTCTTGAAAGCAGATACTAAATTACGGTCATACCGCAGGAAAGTATCACGGGCGCGCAAAAACCCGTCCCGATACATATACGCAAGACTGTTGAAAGCGCCCTGCCAAGCAGTGCGTTCGATCTCTTTATTACTTAACTCAATCAGTTTATTAATATGCTTGATATACCTCTCCTGGAGCAGGGGGTCGCCAAGCATGGAAATCAATGTCGGGCTTAAAGTCAAGGTCAGGCGGAAATCGACATTATCTTTCAGTAGCCCTTCAAATACCCATATCAGGGGAATATAGGTTTCTGTAATTGCCTCGTAAAGCCAATCCTCTTCCAGGAAATCCTCGTGCTCCGGATGCCTGACAAAAGGAAGGTGGCCGTGTAATACTAAGCAGAGATATCCTTTATTCATGGTTAGAATAAGATATTATCCTATTTTAAATAAGCGCATAACTTACGAATCCCGAAACTTCGGGATGAGTAAGTTATGTCCTCACTTATTTGGTTTCCCGCGCTACGATGGGGGTTATGCTGCGCTCATCTGTTCCGTCGCAAGACCTGGCTTTTACGGGTATGTGTTGTTTACCGTCAGGCAGCGCGAAGCGCAAGGTGAAAGTCCCGTCTTTCCTTAATTTTATGTTTTTGCCCTGGACTGTAACATGGGCATCGGGTTCTGTAGCGCCATACACAATCAACTCACAGTCTACCGCCAGCCAGAATTTCTTTTCTCCCGGCTTCTTTACGGGGCTAGCCATTGAGGCAACGCCTCCTGAAGTAATTAACCTCTGCCTCCAGGCCTTTCCTACTGGAGAACTCTTGCCCAATCCGAACCCCATCCCATAGAGGCGGCTAAACATATCATCCGGCACCATCCATTCCTCGTCGGTGATCCAGGATGGCCCCTCGGCAGGAGTCTGAACCACGTTAGACCGCAATATGGTAATGAACTTTCCGTCAGCAAGCAGTAAACCGAAATCGACGCACCAGGATTTTCCGGGAGAGCCAGAGTCAATGTACCAGCTATTCGCATGCTCATTTATGTAGATATCAAAAAACCTGTTGGCGTTGTTTCCGTCAAAATTGATATCCGTGACATCGTAGACCCTTAAAACGCGTTTTGCCTGATAAAAATTCTGCTCGCCGATCTTACCCTTTACTTCTCTAAGAGTAGAATCCTTTACTTCCCAATACGCGTGCAGCCACCAGGGATCGCGCACCTGTAATATCAAACTGTCCCTGTCATAGCGGAAAGGCAATTCCTGAGTAAAGCTGCGGGGTGAAGGTAAGTTTTCTGGATGTGAAAACTTTGCCTGACCGATCAGGACTTCTTCTACGCCGACAGAAACTTTTTTCGCGGCAAGGACAGCACTCTTTTTCTTTACCGCTGCCAAAACTTTTCTGGCCTTCTTTTTTACAACCACCTTTTTTCTTTTTATTTTACGCGCTACAGCTGCCATAGAAACCGCCTCCCCTCTTTAATAAAAAGGGGGATAAACTCCCCCTTTCTAAAAAAATCTGATTTGTTTACCCCCCTACTTCATTTTGCCTTTACTTTGCTTTTACCGCCCGCCAGGGCATCTTTCAAATCTTCTTCGAGCGTTTCCTTAAGCTTGGTTACTTTTTCCAACTCTTCTTTCAGGCTCTGGTCAACCAACTGCTCCTGTACCAGCGCCTTCTTAACCGCCTGGTGCGCTGCTTTCTCGTCATCCAATTCCTTTTCCTTTGCCTTTAATTTCTCTGTAAGGAGATTTCCCTGCTGACTGATCTTACTTAACTTTTCTTCAATATCAAGGCGTTTGCCCATCTCAACGTCGCGTAACTTCGTCATACGAAAATTAGCGCTACAGGAGCCAACGGCGACGATAAAGAATAGGGCACTTAAAATAGCGAAAATTATTACCAGCCTATTCCGTAATGATTCTTCCATAAATTATTCTTTTTTTATTTCAGATTAGCGGGTACGGCTTTCTGAGGAGTGCTTTCTCCTGCTCCCTTGACCTTGTTTATCTTAGGAATTATTACGATCTCAACCCTGCGGTTTGATTTCCTGCCTTCTCTTGTATCATTAGTTGCCACAGGAGTGTATTCGCCGTATCCTATTGCAGATAATCTGTCGGGAGATATGCCTTTTTCATTGACAAGATAATGCAGCACGCTTAAGGAGCGCGCAGTGGATAATTCCCAGTTTGACTTCCAGGTTGAATGTTTTATCGGCTGGTTGTCGGTATGGCCCTCTATACCTATATTATATTCGGGGACGTTCTCTTTCAGTATACTGGCTACTTTACCAAGCACAGGATACGCCTCGCTTCTGATCTTGGCTTTGCCGGAATCAAAAACCAGGTCTCCAACTACCGTGATAACCAGGCCTTTCTCCATCATCTGTAATTTTACATCCTGGTCCTGTATTTCCTTATTAAGCCTGGATTCCAGTAATTTCTTTGCCTGGCTTAATTCATCTACCTGCGCAGATAATTCTTCTATTTTTTGCGCGTCAGAACGCCTGCCCTTCTGAAAAATAAAGGTGCATCCGGCTAAGGCGATACTTACAAATAACACTAACCCCGTTTTAATGATTTTTTCCCGCATTTTGACCTCCTATTTTTTGAAAGTTCACTATAACATAACCCTATATACTAGTCAAGGAAAATAGTATCCGCGCGGGCAGAGCCAACGGAAATTATCCTGATTCTTGTTTCCAACAGCTCCTCCAGAAGTTTAAGATAATCCCTTGCGCCAACAGGCAAATCACGATAACTTCTTGGCACCTTTGCGGTTTTATTCCAGCCGCAAACTCTTTTATACACCGGCTTTGCCTTACTTACCGCTTCTAAATCTTGAGGAAATTCTTTAAAACTCTTGCCCTTATATTTGTAAGCCACGCAGACATTTATCGTTTTAAGGCCGTCTAATACATCCATCTTCATTATCGCCAGTTCCGTTATGCCGTTTAGAAGAATGGATTCTTTGACCATTACCGCGTCAAACCACCCGCAGCGCCTGGGCCGGCCGGTCGTAGCGCCATATTCGCAGCCCTTTTCGCGTATTAATTTTCCAAATGCGGACCCGAATTCAGTGGGAAACGGACCTTCACCTACCCTGGTCGTGTATGCCTTGGCTACGCCTACTACTTTATCTATCGCTGCCACGGATACGCCTGTGCCGGTACAAGCACCCCCACTTGTAGTAGAAGAGGAAGTAACGAATGGATAGGTTCCAAAATCAATATCCAGGAAAGTCCCCTGCGCTCCCTCGAAAAGAATATCTTTTTTATTTTTGATCGCGTTATTCAGAAGATGCGAGACATTACATATATATTTCGAGAATACCCCGCCGTAATGCAGGTATTCCCTGTAAATCTGCCCGAAATTAAACCCGGGGTGGCCAAACACCTTCTTAAAGATTTCGTTTTTTTCTTTGAGGTTATCCTGCAGCTTCTCTTTAAATATCCTGGCGTTAAGAAGATCGACCATGCGGATTCCGCAACGGTTTATCTTATCCGCATAACAGGGGCCGATACCCCTGCCGGTAGTGCCTATCCTGTGCATCCTTTTGGTTTCGCGCAACTGGTCTAGTATCCTGTGATACGGTAATATAACGTGGGCAAGGCCAGATATTTTAAGGCGCCCACCCACCTTTACTCCTGCCTTAGTTATATACTCTATCTCTTGAAGGAGCACCTTGGGGTCAACGACTACGCCGTTACCTATACAGCAGATCTTTGCCTTATGGAGGATGCCTGAAGGGATAAGATGAAAGATATACTCTTTGTCATCTACCACGACGGTATGGCCCGCGTTATTACCGCCCTGATAACGCACGATATAATCTACCTTGGCAGACAGGATATCTATTATCTTGCCCTTACCTTCATCTCCCCATTGTGTACCTACTAGTACTGTATTCATATTTTAGTTCATGGTTCATGGTTCATGGTTGATAGTTTTTAAAATAGGTCTTACTATGAACTATCCACTATGAACTATGAACTATTGTGGATTCATCGTAAATATTTTGCGCGCTATCTCAGGGTAGCTGGCAATAAAGCGCAGCTCGTCGTCAACAAGCGGCTTTTGATTGTGGACATTGGCGTATCTGACCAGCTCAAGTATCTGGGTCGCCTCACCGTCATCTTTAAATGCCACTTCCAGTTTTTCGTATACGTTACGGAAACCTTTTATCCCGGAATATTCCCCGGCAGTGATTTTACGGCCGGTCTCAACTATCTCCGGTTCTCCCCTGCCCAGCTCTTCAAAATCATACAATTCGTAATTGCGCCTGTCTTTCAATGCACCGTCGGCATGGATCCCTGATTCATGGGCAAAAGCATTAGCGCCCACCCCGGGTTGATTTATGGGTATGGGGACACCAAAGGCATAGGAGGCGTATTTACAAATCTTCCATGCCGCCTTAAGGCTGATTTTCTCGTCGAGGCGGTAATCATGCATGCCGGTGCCGTATTTAATGGCGAGTATTACGGAAACAAGGTCTGCGTTTCCCGCACGCTCACCCATCCCGTTAACGCAGGTATTGATATACGCATCTACGCCTGAGTCAACGGCAGCCCTGGCCCCTGCTATTGAATTAGCGACTACCAGGCCCAGGTCATTATGGCAGTGCACCTCTACAGGTATAGCCACTGCTTCGGCTAAAAGCTTAATCCTTTCGTAAATACTAAAAGGGGTGTCGCAACCGAGGGTATCACAATAACGGATCCTATGCGCCCCCGCGATCTTAGCTGCCTGCGCAAATTCAATCAGATATTCCATCCTTGTCCGTGAAGCGTCTTCAGCATTAACTCCTATGCTTTCCGAGCCGCATTTCTTTGCCTCTTTAACCGCTTCTATCATTTCCTGGATCACCGAGGCGTGGTCAAGTTTTCCTTTAAATTTATGTATGATCATCTGGTCGGAAGTCGAAATCGAAAGGTTTAAATGCTCTAGCCCGGGCACCAACTTAAAAGCATTCTTTACATCTTCCTTCGTCGCCCGCAGCCAGCCACCTAGGCGTATCGGCGAAAAGGCACCCTTTTTTGCCAATTCCAGGTTAGCATTAAGGTAATTGGTCTCATGGTGCGTAAGGGGAAACCCGAATTCAGACTGGAATACCCCCATCTCATTAAGATAAGAATTAATCATTGTCTTCTGCAGCTTAGAAAGACAGATCCTGGATGTCTGCACTCCGTCCCTGTTTGTAACGTCGATAAGGTAAATCTTGGGTTTATTCGCCATATGCGCTCACCTCTTTAGGATTTTCTTCAACTCTTTTTTTGTCGGCACACCCTTTGAACTAAATACCCTCTGGTTATCCAGCACATAAACAGGCCCGAGCATTATCTGCAGGTCCCTATTTAAGCTGATGTTATTTTCTAATAAACTAGCACCTTCCCTGCCTCTTGCGCAGGCCTTGATATTGGCGGTATCCAGCTTACCAAGGCAATCTTCCCACCATGAACTGTTTATATTCTTTGCGCGGCAGCTTAGATAATCCCAGAAGCGCTCAGGATAGTATTTCTGGACGCAGACGCTACGCAGATATTCCTCTGTTTCGCTGTCGCCATAGGCTGCCTCAAAACCAGACTCAGTGGCCCTTGCCAGAAAATGTATTGTGGGGTTAAACTCTCTTAATGTCTCGAGCAAACTGCTCATATCCTTATCATATAAACTCAAGAAAGCATCGAAGTTGCCTTGTATCTTCTCCCTGTTCAGAAAATACTCGATGCCGCTTAATTGGGGTTTTAAAACATAGAAATCGCCGCGGTCATCCAAAGAGTCCTTTATATCCGCAAAAGCGTCCTGCCTCTCTATCTCTTTTCCTATTAAATATGCCGGCAGCGTAGATATGAAAAATTCCTTAACAACTTCCTGCGCTTTCTTATCCGGATAATAAAGGACAGTTTGCCTTAGCCCCGGAAAACGGTCCTTCAAGGGCTTAACAACCCGGCCGGGATTACAGGTAATACAATCGGCGGTGGTCACAACAAGGAGCCTGGCTAGAGGTGCTTCTTTAAATATGCACTGCGAATGAATATTGCCCGCATTCTCACAGATTCCCACAAATCCTTCTTTCTTGCAAAAAGAATCATCGAAACAGCGCGGCAGTATCTTTAAGACATCCGGATCTTCTTTAATCTGCGGGGAAACCCGCAAATCTTCTACTTTAAAACGCGCTACCTTATTATTCTCCCATGTAAAAGAAATCTTTCCGATGAAGCGGCCCTCCCAGGAAGCGCGTAACAAAATGGTATTGCCTATCTTGCTGGAAGATTCTCCGGAAAGAGGGGCATTGCCCACGATTAGTATATCGATACCGCTGGTTTCACTTAGCAGTTTTATATCTTCTGACTCCCCTATATTGCTCAATACTATAATGAGCGCAGCTCCTTTTTGCTTTGCTTCAAGGATGGTACGACGCAGGGAAATCTTTGGGTCCTCTATCTTAATGGCTACGGATTTCCTGGCGGCGGCAATATCAGTTAAACCGATAAGCGCGATCTTTACACCCGAAACATCTTTGATTAAATAAGGTAATACATTTTCCCCTTTAAGATTGCAGGACACAAGCTTCAGTTTTGTATTAGCGGTATTCTGATTGAAGAACTCCGGACCGAAATTAAACTCGTCATCTCCTACTGCCACGGCATCATAAGGCATAATCTCCATGGCCTTAAAGGCTACCAGCGTCCGCTGCATATCCAAGGGTAGGTTCTGCGTATATTCATCCTGAGTGCCTGCGGCGGAGAAATCACCGCAATCGACGACAAGCGCGTTAGGATATTTCTTTTTCAGTTCCTTAAAGAGAGTTGCCCTTCTGCTAACTCCGCCGTCCGGCTCAATCGGGCAGTGGCAAGGATAAATCATCCCGTGTGTAGAACCGGTATACAGGACGGTAATATCCCCTGCAAAAAGCAGGTGGGGAGAAGACAGGCACAGAAAACCGTACAAGAAAAATAGTAACCGTTTCATGCTCATAGAAACTAACTCCGTATGATTTTAACGGTGAGAATATTCTTCAATTTCTTTATCTTATCAAGGACTGCCGTGGGAACCGGGCTATCCACATTTAATACGCTGATAGCTTTTCCCCCGGGGGTATCGCGGCCAAAGGTCATAGCTGCTATGTTTATATTGTGCTCCCCCATGACCGTCCCTAAGTTTCCGATTATGCCTGGTTTATCCCAGTTGTTGATAAAAACCATTTCACCTTCCGGAGATAATTCCACATAATACTCGTCGATCTTTACGACCCTTGGCTGCTTATTGGAAGCAAGTGTCCCCGACACTCTTCTGGTTTCTTTATCCGTGACCAGTTCTACCTGGATAAGGTTAACAAATTCCTCTTCCTGGGAGGACTTGCCCTCGTTTATTTTTATACCCCTCTCCTTGGCCAGGGTCACGGCATTTACAAAATTAACCGTCTCCTGCAATATCGGCGTAAGCACACCCTTTACCAGCGCCAAAGTCAAAGGCGTAAGGTCATTTTTAGTTATCTCGCCGCTATACTTAATGTTTAACTGGGAAAGCCTTCCTTCCACCAATTGGCTGCTGAATATTCCTAATTTTTCAGCAAGATTTATATACGGTTCAATAATTTTACATACCTCAGCTTCAAGGCAGGGGTAGTTTGCGGCATTACGAATTCCCCGCCCCAAAAGCGCGTCGCGCACGATCTGGGCTACTTCGATAGCGACATTTACCTGAGCTTCCTCGGTAGAGGCGCCCAGGTGAGGAGTGGTAATAACATTATCCAACTTTAATAATTCGCTGTCGGCAGGAAGGGGCTCCTGTTCAAAAACATCCATAGCCGCGCCAACGACTTTACCTTCTTTGATAGCAGCAGCCAGCGCCCTCTCGTCGATAATACCACCGCGGGCGCAGTTTATGATACGCACTCCTTTTTTCATAAGGCCGAACTCTGCGGTAGAAATCATGTGTTTGGTTTCTTCCGTAAGAGGCGTATGAACGGTAATATAATCTGAATTGGCGAGGAGCTCTTTTAGCTCCACTATCTCAACACCCATACTTTGCGCAACCTCGCGGGATAAAAACGGGTCGAACGCCAGGATCTTCATTCCAAAAGAAAGCGCCTTTTTGGCTACTTCCGAACCTATCCTGCCGAATCCTACAATACCCAGCATCTTACCGTAAAGCTCAACCCCCATAAACTTGGAACGTTTCCATTCTCCTTTTTTCATCGAGGCATTTGCCTGGGGGATATTCCTGGAAAGCGCCAGTATCATGCTGAATGTATGTTCGGCGGTAGAGGTGGTGTTGCCGGCTGGCGTATTCATAACGATGATACCTTTCTGGGTTGCTGCTTCAAGGTCAACGTTATCGAGGCCTACACCTGCCCTGCCGACTACCTTAAGACGGGAGGCGACATTGATAATATCTTTCGTTACTTTGGTAGCACTCCTTACAATGAGCGCATCATACTCCTTAATAATTTCTTTTAGGGCATCGGGTTTTAAATCCGTCTTTACGTCAACTTCGAATTCCTTGACTTCTTTGAGTATTTTAAGTCCCTCTTCCGATAAGGGGTCGCTGACTAATATTTTCATTTACCCTCCTTAAATGAACAATGCCTTGATTTCAACGTGCCTCTGGCGTTTACGTTGAAATCATCCTGCGCCCTGCGCAGGACTTGGTGTTTATTGTTTATTTAACTCCGCGCTATGCGCGGAGTTTTACCTTAAAAATACCTGTTCGGCTGCGGCTACGCCCGCGCCTAGATTAAATTTATACCCCATCTGAGCAAGCACTTTCTCAATGCAAGAGATGCCTGCGATGATATCGAACTCTTCAATAAAACCCATGTGGGCGATGCGGAAAACCTTGCCTTTTAATTCATCCTGTCCTCCGGCAATGGTTACACTGTAAGTATCGCGCATTGTCTTGACCAGTTTCTCTCCATCGATATTAGCCGGTAATCTAACCGCGGTCACGACATCTGAAGCGGCAGTCGGCGCGAACAATTCCAGGCCCAACCCCTTCATGGCGGCTCTTGTCGCGCAAGCCATCTTCTTATGCCTGGCAAAAATATTCTCCAGGCCGTCCTGGCGCATCATTCTTAGCGCCTCATTTAAGGCGATGACTAATGCAATGGCGGGCGTAAAAGGCGTGTCTGTTTTATCAAGCGCCTTTTTTGCCTTCCTTAAATCAAAATAGTACCTTGGGCTTTTTGATGACTCAATGAGTTTAGCCGCTTTGGGGTTTACGGAAATAAAACCTAATCCCGGAGGAAGCATAAGCCCTTTCTGGGAACCGGAGACCACCACGTCGCAATGCCAGGCATCTGTAGCAAGAGGGATTGCCCCCAGGCCGCTAATGGCATCTACGACCAAGACCGCGCCTGAATCCTTGACCACCCCTGCGATTGCTTCGATATCATTAGTTACACCGGTAGAGGTCTCGCAAAGCGTCACGAATACCGCTTTTATATCTGGATTCGATTTAAGTTTCTTCTGGATCTCCTGGGGGCTGACTGCTTTTCCCCATTCTACATCAATTACCTCGGTATTAACTCCATATGCCTTACACAATTCTGTCCATCTCTCTCCGAATTTACCGCCCTGGACCGTAAGGGCGCAGTCACCTGCGGAAAGTAGGTTCCCTACTGCTGCCTCCATAGCTCCGGTGCCTGATGAGGCAAGTATAAAGACATCGCAAGCGGTCTGAAATACGTATTTTAAACCATCTTCTGCCTCGGCAAGCATACTCTGGAACTGCGGGGTGCGGTGATGGATTATCGGCCGTGCCATCGCTTCCAAGACCTGAGGCGGTAATGGTGTGGGTCCTGGTGTAAGTAAATAATTCTTCCTCATTTCTTCGACTCCTTTTTTTCGGGTAAAATAATCGCGTCTATTAAACCGTATTCTTTTGCGTCTTTGGCCGACATGAAATAATCCCTGTCCGTATCTTTCTGGACTCTCTCCAATGACTGTCCGGTATGCGTAGACAAAATCTCATTGATCCTATCCCGCATGTTCAGGATCTCCTTGGCGTGGCGGGCAATATCTTCGGCAGCTCCCTGAATGCCTCCCCAGGGCTGATGTATCATGATCCTTGAATTCGGCAGGGCATGGCGCTTTTCTTTAGCTCCGGCGCAAAGCAGTAATGCCCCCATGCTGGAGGCCTGGCCAACGCAGTAGGTAGCAACATCGCATTTTACAAACTGCATGGTATCGTAAATGGCTAAGCCCGACGTAACAGAACCGCCCGGGGAATTAATATATACGCTTATATCTTTGGTTACATCCTCCATCTGTAAAAACAGCATCTGGGCGATAATCAGGTTAGCCACATAATCGTCTATGGGGGTACCGATAAAGACGATGCGGTCTTTTAACAGGCGGGAATAAATATCGTAAGCGCGTTCATAACCGCGCGATGTCTGTTCAATAACCATCGGGACAAGGGTCTGATTTCTTATATCCATATCCACCTCCGTTTGTTTAGCTGCTGCTTTGTTTATTCCTGCTGCCAATCCGCTTCTTTTAAGAGAAATTCCATTACCCTGCGGGCCATGTCATCGTCTGCCTGTATGTTCTCTTTCTTGGCGATTTCCGACAACACCAGGTACACCTTTACCTGCTTTCTGGCATCCGGCTCGATACTCTCAAGTAATTTCTTTTCTTCTTCTTCGATTTTTTCCCTCGGTACGCCTCGCATGGCAAGTTCTACCTTTGCCTGTTTAAGCATATCCTGCATCTGCCGGCTAACTAAGGATTGCGGAAGCTTAAATTCAACATCCCCGATAACCTTTTCAATAATATTGTTCTCTATCTCCTGCCTTTGCTGATTTTCCTTCTGTATAAACAGTTGTTTTTCTACCGTTCCTTCTAACTCCGCAACATTCGGGTAACCCAGGCTCCTGGCAAAGCTGTCGTCTATCGCCGCTAGCTTACGCATCTCTTTGACGGAATCAAGGCTACGAGTGACTTCATCTTTGGCGATACTTATTGTTTTATATTTTATCTTTAATCCCTTGTAATTTTTTATATTGATCTGCGGCTTAATCTCAACCCTGGCCTTAAAAGAAAAACTGTTTCTGTCCAGTTTTACATCCGTAATTTGAGGCAGTTCTATTACATCAAGTTTCTCCTGGTCGATTGCCTGATTATACACTTCAGGCACCAGCTCCTTTAACACCTCTTCATGCGCATGGGAAGAATAATGTTTTTCCAGTATGTCACGGGGGGCGTGGCCCGGCCGGAAGCCAGGGACTTTTGCCTCTTTCGCGATACGCTGGAAAACATCTTCGAATTTATTCTTAACTACGTCACCTGTGACCTCGACATTAATCTCCCTTGTTATGTCGTCTATTTTCTTTACTTCCGTCTTCATGTTAGTTTCCTCATTTTGTCGTTAGGGCGTTACCGGCTTATTCATTATCTCTTTAAAAAAGAAACAACGAGATTATAAAATAACGCGTAAACGAAGATTACATTTTAAATTTCTCACCCAGATATATCTGGCGCGCCTGGGGATTATTGATTAAATCCGAGGCAGTGCCGGAGATAAGTATCCTGCCTTCTGCAATAAGATACGCCCTGTCGGTGATAGACAGGGTCTCCCTTACATTATGGTCGGTAAGAAGGATCCCTAAGCCCCGCTCCTTTAATTCCTTGATGATTTCCTGCGCTTCATTTACTACTATTGGGTCTATACCGGAAAACGGTTCATCCAGCAGTATAAAAGAAGGGTTGGTTACCAGGGCACGGGTAATCTCAAGGCGCCTTCTTTCTCCTCCGGACAAGGTATATGCTTTGTTTTTCCTTAAGTGTGCGATATTTAATTCTTCCAGCAATGCGTCCAACCTTTGTTTCCTCTCTGTCCTGGTTATCGGCAGCGTTTCCAATATAGCCATAATATTTTCTTCTACGGTCAGCTTCCTGAATATGGAGGGCTCCTGCGACAGATAACCAATACCGTAGCGGGCGCGCTCATGTATGGAAAGGTTGGTCAGGTCATTATTATCAAATATAATCTTACCGCGGTTAGGAGAGATTATCCCTACTACCATATAGAATGTGGTGGTTTTTCCGGCGCCGTTAGGGCCAAGGAGGCCGACTATCTCCCCGCGCCTGACTAAGAGGTCTACCCCTTTTACCACCTCTCTGCCGTCATAAGATTTGCTTAATCCTTTAATTTCCAAGAGGTGCATCTTGCTTGAAATCTCCCGTAGAATAAATGATTAATTTCGGCCTTCCCGTCAAAACGATCTTTCTATCTCCTGCGGTGTAAGTTGCTTCTTCGCTATATGAGATATTTTCTCCGCGGACAATCTTCACATTGCCGCGGCAGACAATCTTATCTATTTTATTTGACGCAAGCGGGTTAGTCGCGTCTTTGGTTTTTTCTTCCGGTTTATTGTTTTCGTTACCGGAAACAAAATATACGTCCATCCTGTCGCTGTAAATTGTCGCCTCAGTCCTTTCTACTTTTACATTATTGTTAAATACAGCCACATTCTTTTCATAATCAACCTCCGCTGGTCCGTCGCAGGTAATGACTATTTTTTCCTTAACGGGGCTAGGTCCTTTATCCGTGGGGTTAATATCCATACGCACGTCTTTTTCTAACGCCACCTTCTTAAGATTGGGGTGGCCATTTGCCCCTTCTGCCACGGCGGTAACATTTTCTTTATATATATTCACCGTATCGGGTGTGCTTACCGTCTGGTTTGTTCTATCCCAATCCAGGGAATTGGTGGTTAATTTTGCTCCTGAAACAGTAGTAATCACTACGTTCTTCTCCAGATGCACTTTGCCGTCTGTCTTGTAAAAATCACCTTTATCCGCAGTCAGATGGACATTTTCCTGGTCTCCGTAAAGATTTCCCGTTACATCGTCAAGCTTTACTACATTCGTAAGGATATCTGCTGATTTTCCGGAAACATCCCAGGTCTTCTTCCCTTTTTCCCCGTATCCTGCCAGTGAAAATCCGCTTATCTGCTGGTCTGATTCTTCCTGAGGATTCTCGGCTGCCGTCTTATTTTCCTGGGCATAAGCGGGGCGCAGGATGATAATTGCCGCTAGGGCAAAAGATAAAAACAGCGCATCTCTAAGATTCATAAAGTTTCAGGAGCTCCTCCCATTTATTCTGGGATTTAAGTATGAGTTCTGCGATTTCCCGCACCGCACCCCGCCCGCCTTCTCTTAGCGTGATGTAACTGGATGCCTGCTTGATTTCCGGGCATGCGTTAAATACGGCAACGGGAAAACCCACCAGTTTCATAAGTCCCAGGTCCACCAGGTCATCGCCCGCAAAACATACCTCTTCGCGGCTTACCTTATATTTTTTCAGTATCTTATCCAGTATGGAAGTTTTAGGTGAAATGTTTTCAAAAACCTCTGCCACGCGCATATCGCGCGCGCGCGGCCTTATGGTCTTAGAACCCTTGGCAGTAATAAGAACCGTCTTTATGCCTAACCTGGAGAGTGCATAGACACCCATGCCGTCGTGCACATCGAAGAATTTCATATCACGGCCTCTTGAGTCATAAATAATCCTACCGTCGGTAAGAACACCATCTACGTCAAGAAGCAGGAGCTTGACCTTGGCTGCTTTATTTTTCAATTCTTCTTTTGTAAGGGGATTAAACATGGAACTAGACTAAGCCGGCCTTAAGGAGGTCCTGCACATCAAGCAGCCCCACCGGCTGCTTCTTTTTATCTACTACAGGGACCTCGTCAATTTTTTTCTGCTGTAAAATACGCATCGCCTCTGCAGCCAACATTGAACTATATACCACCGCAGGGTTCTTCGTCATTACTTCCTTGATCTTACGCCCCGGGAGATTCTTATCAGTCTCCAGGTGGCGGCGCAGGTCTCCGTCGGTAAATATGCCTTTTACCCTTCCTTTTTTATCTACAACCGTAGCAGAGCCCGCCCTTGCCTGAGTTATCTTTAAAAGCACCTGGGAAACTTTCTTATCTTCATGAACAACAGGATTGGCAGTACCCTTACGCATAATATCCTCGACCTTAAGTAAAAGCCGTTTCCCGAGCGCTCCACCCGGATGAAAAAAAGCAAAATCCTTCTCCTTAAATCCTTTTAGTTCAAGCAGGCACACTGCCAACGCATCTGTCATGGCTAATGCGGCAGTGGTAGAAGCAGTAGGCGCTAGGCCCAACGGACAGGCTTCTTTCTTTACTGAAACATCCAGGACTACATCGCTATATTTAGCTAATAAAGAATGAATATTCCCGGTCAGGGCGATAATCCTGGAACCGATTTTTTTAAGTAAAGGCAATAGCTGTTTCATCTCTTCGGTTGAACCGCTATTGGAAAGTATGATTACTGTGTCATCCGCCGTTACCTTACCCAGGTCCCCATGAATTGCCTCGGCAGTATGCAGGAATAAACTGGGTGTTCCAGTAGACGCAAGGGTAGCGGAAAACTTCTGGGCAATAATACCGGTCTTGCCCATGCCGCTGACCACCACCCTTCCCTTACATTTCAAGATTAGATTAAGGGCTTTTATAAATCCGCTGCCAATCTTATCTTTTAACCCCTTGATTGCGCTTGCCTCAATATCTAAAACCTGGCGGCCGCGTTTTATGGCGTTTATCTTCATAGTACCTCTTTGATTTTCTTTATCTGTTTTAACAGAACTTCCAGCGTCTTTATATCAATCATATTCGCTCCGTCGCAGGGCGCCTTATCCGGGTCAGGATGGACTTCCAGGAATAACCCGTCGCAGCCAAAGGCAACTGCGGCGCGGGACAACCCCTCTACGAACTGACGCTGCCCGCCTGAAGAAGCGCCTTTTCCTCCGGGGAGCTGGACGCTGTGGGTCGCATCATAAATCACCGGGTAGCCGAAATCGCGCATAATAGAGAGCGCCCGGAAATCAGTGACCAGATTGTTGTAACCGAAACTTACCCCGCGCTCGGTAATGAGAATGGATTTATTGCCTGTGCTCTCAACCTTCTTGATTATCGGCAGGATATCCCAGGGCGCAAGGAACTGCCCTTTCTTTATGTTTATGGCCCTGCCTGTTTTAGCAGCAGCTACCAGGATATCAGTCTGGCGGCACAAGAGCGCCGGTATCTGGATTACATCGGCAACGCGAGCAACCGCTTCTATATCTTGCGAGCAATGAACGTCGGTTAAAACCGGGACTTTTATCTTCTGTTTAACTTTCTTTAAGACCTCAAGGCCTTTTTTAAGGCCTGGCCCTCGAAAAGAATCTATGGAAAGCCGGTTTGCCTTGTCAAAACTGGATTTAAAGATATAGGGGATTTTCAGACGGCTGGTAATTTCCTTAATTTTCTTTGCGGTTTCCAGGCACAACGTCTCTGATTCAATTACGCAGGGCCCCGCGATTAAAACCAAGGGATTCTTACCACCTATCTTTATACCCTTGACTATAACTTCATGCATAGCTGCCTCTACTTAACAATAATTTAACCTTCTCTAAATCCTGCGGCGTATCAACGCCTATGGTATCATATTTGGTCTCAATCACTTTAATACGAAAACCGTTTTCAAGGACTCTCAGCTGTTCTAACTGCTCTATCTTTTCTAAGGCCGCAACAGGCAGGTTCTTGTATGTAAAAAGGAAATCCTTAGTGTAACCATAAAGGCCGATATGCTTGTAATAAGCTGGGTTATCCTCTTCGGAATTCTGCGCCTTAAAAGGTATGGGCGCCCGGGAAAAATAAAGGGCGAAATTATTTTTATCCACTACCACCTTAACTACATGCGGGTCGGAAAGCGCCTGTGGGTCTTCAATTCTTTTTATTACCGTGGCCATACATAAACTTTTATCTTCCATAAGGCAACGCGCAAGGCTGTCTATCGTAGTCGGATGGATAAGCGGCTCATCACCCTGGATATTAATAACTATTTCTACGTCTATAGGGTTTACTACTTCGCTGATTCTATCCGTGCCGCAGGTGTGGTCCCTGGAAGTCATCGCAATTTTTGCTCCGAATGAAGTTGCTACCTCTGCCACCCGTTCATCGTCGCAGGCGATAATCACCTCATCCAGTGTTTTTGCCTGTTTTGCCTTCTCCCAGACATGCTGAATCATAGGCTTACCTAACAGGTCGGCAATGACCTTACCTTCAAAGCGGGTGGAAGAATAACGGCTGGGTATAACGCCGATTACCTGCATATCTATCCTAGCCTTTCTAAAAGTTCGCCTCGAGTGGTAACCGCGGTCCCGATTTTACCGACTACAATACCGGCGGCAAAATTAGCGATATGCGCTGCCTGAAGTTTATTTGCCCCGGAACAGAGGGCCAGGGTAAAAGTCGCTATTACCGTGTCGCCTGCGCCTGAAACATCAAAAACCTCCTGCGCTACCGTCGGAATATGCTTACTATCTTTGCCTTTCTCAAAAAGGCGCATTCCATGCTCGCCGAGCGTAATCAAGAGGCTCTCCAACTGTAAATGCTCCAGGATCGCGTTACCTGCTTTTATAATATCATTATCGCTAAGCAATTCCTCTTTATAAATCTTGAACTTATTATGGGCATCTTTCATCCTAAGGTATCTTACGGCATTCTGGGCCTCTCTACGATTAGGAGTAATACAGGTGGCCTTAAAATAACAGTCAAAATTATCCTCTTTGGGATCGACAGTTACGATTTTCCTAAAACTATTTGCCTGCCTTATAATATCTTCTGTCAATCCGCGGTCAAGAAGCCCCTTTCCGTAATCCTCGATGATAATTGCGTCAAAATTCTTTATATTGTCGTATATATATTGAAGCAGCTTGTTTTTTATACTGCCCGCTATATTATGCAGATGCTCCCAATCGACTCTTACTACCTGCTGATGGCCCGCGATGATCCTTGTTTTAAGGCTTGTATACCTTCCTTTTTCAAGGAATATACCTTTTGTTTCAATCCCGCGCTCTTTAACCTGCTTTAAAAATATTTCTCTAGGCCCGGGTTCTTTATCACCCAGCACCCCGCAGAGACTTACCTTAGCGCCTAAAGCAGCGATATTATTAGCGACGTTAGCAGCGCCTCCCGGCACATATTTCCGGTTTTCTCCTAAGACAACCGGCACAGGCGCTTCCGGAGAAATCCTCTCTACGCTGCCCCAGACATATTCATCGAGTATGAGGTCTCCGACAACTAAAATTTTGGCATTTGTAAAATTACTGATTATCTTCTTAAGCTCTTTCATATTTTCTCAATCACTGCCTGGGCGAGGAGCGGCAACATGATTTCATGATGTCCGATTATATAGTAACCCTTGCCTCCGGAGGCAACCGGACGGCTGCAGATATTCTGCGCAGGCCGGTAAAGGTACATCATATCAAAGGTTACAGCAGTAAAATCCGTAACCTTGTTTCCCAGGTTACGCGCAAGGTTTAAAGCCTTAAGGAATACCTCCGGCAGTATTACCGCCGAGCCGAAATTTAAAACTACGCCTCCTTTGTGCAGGCGACAAACATTATCTACCAGTGAATAAAAATCCCGCAGGCTTCCTTCCGCGGTAAGGGCAGCGTTAAAAGATGGATGCTGGTGTATGATATCCGTGCCTATGCCGACGAATACGCACACGGGAATCTTATATTTATAGGCAGTATATAAAAGGCTTAACTCTTTATGGCGTAACTTTGATTCGCTTATTTTCTTGGCCAGTGACTCTCCGAGGCCAAACCCTTCTCCTACCCCATTACTTACCGCTTCGTTTATAAAATCCGCGGTTTCCCTGCCCATCCCGAATCTACCATCCTTTAAATTCGCTCCCACATCTTCGGAAGTTTGCGCCTGAAAGGCAACTTCAAAATCATGAATCATCCCTGCGCCATTTAAACAGATGCAGCTGATAATCTTCTTTTTAATCAATTCGTTCACGACCGGGTTAAGGCCGCATTTAATCACGTGCGCCCCTGCCATAAAAATGACTGCCTTGCCGCTCCTATGCGCTCTTACAATGGCATCGGCTGTCGCGCGCATCTCCTTAGCTTTTAAGATGTTAGGCAGTGAGTCGTAAAAGCGCAGGAAACTCTTCCTGGCAGCCGGGGGTTTGGCAAAATCGCCTGCTTTTACCTTGCTTACGCGTTTCTTCACCGAATATCTTTTTATCTTATTTAAAGTTATCATAGAGCTTATAATTTTAGCACAAATCCCGCTTAAATCAACCTTAAATTTGCCCACGAGGGCATACTGGCGCAATACCGATTAGCGCCAGGTATATGGTGTTTAGCGGGTGTCTTGTCTGGGTTTCTCTGGAGCGCTCGGCGCGCCCCAGCGTGTCGCGCCTTCGCTCGGGTCGGCTGCGTCGCTCTCCCGCAGCCGGGCCCTATATAAATCCGTCTTTTTAATTTAGGAGCCGGCTTGCGGGAACCCTGCCCGCTCCTTGCCTCCACGTCCCTCGAAACTCCATCCAATCCACCCGCTAAAATAGAACCATCCCCTATTCCCCTTTATAGCGAAAATGGTAATCTCTATTTTTTACTGTTTTGGAATCTTTGGGCTATGCTCTTCATCAACGGGAATTCTTTACTACTATGGAGATTCTTCTTAAGAATATATAATGGCCGACCATTCTCCATGGAAAAAGACCTCAATGGCTCTTCTGATCGTCTTCTATCAACTTTAATCCATGCTAAGAAATTACCTAAGTATAGTTTATAGTAATTAATGCTATCGATCTTTGTTTTTTGCGGATTCAGGGTGCCCACGCCATTTTGGACTCCGGAGAATACCGACAATATAACTGAATAAAAATCGGAGTCCCCAGCATTATTTTCTAATAAAGCTTTGCGAATATTTTCTTCGTGCTCTCCCAAATCAACTACTTTAAAAAATTGCTGTTGAGAAACACTTGCGCGCCATAGGACGGAAAGAAAAAATAGTTTTAACTTATTATAATCATAATTATCAATTTGTAAGATTTCACCATCGAAAGCGGTTTGAGCAGCTAAAAAATTCTTTATTAGTAAATCGGACGCATAGTTATCAAGGGATTGCAAAATATTTTCCCCTTCTTGAATAACTATGTTCGGGTCATAAATACCTGTCTGGCTTCTTTGAGGATAAATTCCTTCATTACTACTTAATATCTTAAGAGGTTGCTTATTTTTGCTGTCTATCCGATAAAAGCACTCTGGAATAACATGTGCTTTTACTCCTACTCCCTCTTTTAAAGTGAGCTTACAAATCATTTTTTATGTAAATCTATACCATTATAGATAGTTTATACTCAAGCTTTTTCATCTTAAAATGAACCAGAGTGAAAAATTTCTGCCACTTTTCGGCGGCGGGTGACGAGGCGCGATTCGAGCAGGGCGTAACGCAGGCCGAACGGGCACGGTTCACCCGCTAAAATAAAGTCAGTGAGAGTGAGGCCGAGTAGCCGAGCGCGATTTTCCACGCTGGGGAAAATCGTGCGGCCCTGCGAGAACGCGCCTCGGCAGGCCCCGCAAAACTGCCTATTTCAAAATCTCGTCAGCCGCAGATACCACATCATCTACGCTAATTGCCTTCAGGCAGGCGAATTCTTTAATGCAATTATGCGCCAGGCATTCGATGCAGCCAACCTGCTTATGAAGAATTTTATCTTTTATTCCCAGCGGCCCCCAGCGTTTTGGGCTTAATCCTGCCTGGCTTCTTCCGAAAATAGCGATTACAGGTGTACCCACAGCTGTTGCTATATGCACAGGGCCAGAATCATTAGAAATAAATAACCTACATCTTTTTAAGATGCTCGCTAACTGGCTAACTGAACTTTTACCTGCCAGGTTAATGGATGGATGATGCATATTTTTAATTACGCTTTCAGCCAGGCGAATATCTTTTGGTCCGGCTACTACCAGGACCTTAAAACCGTATTTTTCTACAAGTTTATCCGCTACTTCGGCAAAACGCTCGCAAGGCCAAATCTTGGAGGGACAGCTTGCGCCCGGATGTATAGCCAGGAGCGTATCAGTATCTTTTATTTGCATCTGTTTAAATAAGTCATTAACCTTTTCTTCAGATTCTTTTCTAAGCGGCATAAACAGTTCCTTCTCCTGCGCTTCTATGCCGAGGTAACGCAATAGGTCAAAATTATACTCTGCTTCATGCTTCTCTCCGCGCTGTTTACTATGTTCTAACCTGTCTGTAAGAAGGAATCCCAGTTTCCGGTTATAGCCAACCCTTTTTTTAATCCCGGCAAAAAACGTAACCAGGTGAACGCGGTTTGTCGGATGAAGCATAAGTGCCAGGTCAAACTTTTTAATCTTTAATTCTTGCGTAAACCCGAAAGAGCGCCACCAGCTTTTATGCTCTTTGTCTTTATCATAGACGATAACCTCATCCAGGTAAGGATTACCCTCGACTATATCCTTTGCGTAAGAAGAAACCATCATACTGATATATGCGTCCGGATAATAGCTGCGCAGCGCCTTAATCACCGGGGTAGACAAGAGCACATCGCCTATTCTATCAGTACGCACAATCAAGATGCGCTTAAAATCCGAGAAGGTCTTTGTGACTTTGTGACTTTGTGACTTTGTGACTAACATATCTTTAACTGCGTTCAACACATCTTCCGCCTTTATAAGCCGCATACATTTTATCGTGCCGAAGCGGCATTGCGCCTCTTGGCATGGGCGGCAAAATATCTCTTTCTTTATTACAATACTTTTCTCTGACCAAGGCCCATATTTTACCTCATCACTTGCACCAAACAATCCCAAGACCGGAACGGCCATGTAACTTGCTAAATGTAAAATCCCGGTATCACAAACAATCACTAAAGATGCCTTCTGAATTAAATAAGCTAGGCCTTTTAGATTAGTTAAGCCTGCAAAATCAAAGATTTTGCTTTGGCAATTATTAGAGATATATTGGGTGACTGCTTTATCAGAGTCCTCTCCCACCAAAATCACTTTATAATCCTGGCTTAAGCTTCTAGAAATACAAGCAAACTTTTCTTTCTCCCAGCGGCGATTAGCGCCCCTCGCCACCGGAGCAATAATAACGATCTTGTCATTCGGATGAATATTATTTTTTTCTAAAAGACAGTTTACGTAATCTTTATCTTGCTCACCTATAAACAATGATTTTTTTATTATCGGCCCACCTATAAATTTTTCTTGCATTTTTAAGGCCTTATACAATCTATACAGATTACGCTCTTTCATGTGTTTAATATGAGAGGGAATATATAAAAATGGCGAAGTTCTAAAGCGGCTAGGAAGTAATGCGCCAAATAAGGTATTACGTAAATCGATTACTATATCAAAGCGCTCTTTCTTAAGCGCAAAAAATAAATTCATCTTTTCTCGCAAAGCCGCGTATTTATCATAGATAATAAGTTTATCTATATAGGGATTATTTTCAAAAATCTCTTTTGGCCGTGGCCCTACCATAACCCAAATTTTGGCTTCTGGAAAATTTAGCTTTAAAGCATCTAATACCGGCAAAGTTAGAATAACATCGCCCATATTACTTAAGGTAATAAAAAGAATTTTCTCTATCTGTTTCATTTCTTATACTGGGCTCTTATATTCTGGATTTCACTGAAAACATCGTCGGGCGTGACCGCTTTCATACAGCGGCTATCCTTGCAATTGACTTCGTAGCATGGTATTTTACAGCCGACATCCTTCCTGAGTATAATCGCGTTTGTGGCAGGATAGGGCCCGGTTATTTCCGGAGAGGTGGGGCCGAAAATGGCGATTATTTTTTTTGCGCCTACGCTCGTAGCTATATGCAAAGGCCCGGTATCAGCGGTAATAACCAGGTCTACCATCCTTGCGAGGGCACCGAGTTGTTTGATATTAAAAGCGCCGCAGGCGATAATTGGTTTTTCCCTGGTTCTTTGCTTTATGTGTGC
>Ga0187886_1001393_pt1 | contig 22214 bp, 27 predicted proteins | sample June2016WEW_20_1_FD_133001 | JGI IMG/M metagenome (GOLD analysis project Ga0187886, IMG submission 133001) | Peatland microbial communities from SPRUCE experiment site at the Marcell Experimental Forest, Minnesota, USA - June2016WEW_20_150 | ecosystem: Environmental > Terrestrial > Soil >... | reverse complement strand
GTTCCTGGCGGAACTTTGATCTACTTGGGAAATTCGTGGCACCAAGATGATATTGTTGCTAGATTTTTAAATGACCCTCGTTTCGTTGTTGCAAAAAAAAGAGGTGCAATTGTCAAGGAAGCAGAAAATCAAGATTTGTGGCAGAAATGGGGAAGCATAATGATGAACATTTCCGTCCAGCCCAAAGAACGGTTTGAGCAAGCAAACTCATTTTACATTCTTAACAAGCAAGACATGGACAGTGGAGCTCACGTTTTGTGGCCTGAACGCTATCCATATTCACGCCTTTATCTTGAGCGATTAATCAACCCTTATGTTTTTGCAAGAATGTACCAGTGCAACCCATCAGACAGGCCAAACCAGACAATCAAAGATGAATGGATCGAAAAAGCACTAAAAAAAGGAAAACATTTGAGATTTCAAGATCAACCACACGCTAACAATTATCTTGAAGTCAGCGCGGCAGGAATGGATTTAGCTATCAGTTTGCAAGAATTTTCAGATGATACCGCTTTAGTTTATTTAGATCTTGTGCGTCATGGTTATGAGGGAATTGAAGATGGTGATTACATCGTCAGGCAAATACACAGAGGGAAGTTTACTCCCAACGAGCAGCGCAAAGTTGTCAAAACTGCATGGGTAGACCACAACATACAGACAATTAGAGTAGAGAGCGTCGGTTATCAAGCGGCATTGACAATGGATTTAGCAAACGAAGGTATTTCTGTCAGGTCTTACAATACCGGCAAAGAAAAATTCGACCCGGAAATAGGGATTAATTCTTTAGCCGTAATGATGGAGCTGGGGAAACTTGTTATTCCGTCTGATTTTACAGATGCGAGGACAAGCATGTTAGCTGCACAACTGGTTAATGAAATGCGAGCATTTCCAGATGGACACACTGGAGACAGTTTGATGGCCCTGTGGTTTGCTTATAGCGAAGTGAGAGAACTATTGGGTAGCAAGATTTTATTTCCTGTTTCATCACTTATGACAATCAAAGATTCCCCTCCTTTACAGAAAGCAGAGCAACGGGTCGTGTTTGAAAGAGAAGCAGACATCACAATGATTAAGGAACAAGAAAAGCAGAGAAGCAATTACGATAGGATGGTCGGAGTCTTCAGTAATAAACATTAACTAATTTTTTATGGGAGCATTATTACTAGCAATCATCTTTTTGGCTATATATTTTTTGCCGACAATAATCGCATCTAGCTATCACAAGAAAAATGTTGTTGCAATTGGAGTGCTTAACTTTTTATTAGGATGGACATTGATTGGTTGGGTTATTGCATTAGTCTGGGCTTCAATGGTAGATAACTAAAAGAATATGAAACTCGCAATTGTCGTGCCAGTCTTGAATGAATTTGACTTAGCTGATACAGCGATTGATTTGATGTCCGCTTATTTAGTGCCGTATGAAAACAAAAACTGGACAACTGAAATTATAGCGATAGACAATGGCTCTGCTAAACCCTTTAAGAGAGAATCTATCCATTGTGTTTACCTAAAAAAGAACATCGGAGTTTATCCAATTTTCTGGGAAGCACTGAAGCATACTGACGCAGACATCTTGGCATTCTTCCACAGTGATTTGATACTTGCTGAACCTAATTGGGGCAAGAGAGTTCTGGAGGAGTTTGCAAAAAGACCTAAACTTGGCTTGCTTGGTTTTGTAGGTTCAAACGAGATTGATAATGATGGTGGTCGCGGTCATGGCACTACGTCAAACTTTCAAGGCAATGAAAGCATGAGGCAGAATGCAGATGGGACAAAGACAGTTTGGAAAGGCAGTCCAGCTGGAATGCACGGCAGGTGCAGTGATGGGTATTCACAGGCTGCGGTTGTGGATGGATGTGCTATGATATTCAGAAAAGAGGTTTTGGAAAAGATTAAACAGAGAGAGAATTTCCCGCCTCATCATTTCTATGATAGATTGCTGTCTTGTGAGACGAGAGAAATAGGATATGAAATTGGAGTTTTAGGAATTGCTTGCGACCATATCAGCGGACAGACAGTCGGAGCAAATCCTGATTATGGGAAAGAGTGGTGTGAAGCACATAATCTTTCGATGATAGAAACTTGGGACAAAACTGTTTACTTAGAAGCTGAAAGACAGTGGCTTACGGAGTATAGAGATGTTAAAAAATTAATTCCTTGCAAAGTATGAAAATCGCAATCGTAATTCCTTGCCACATTAAACTGACAGAAGAATGGATAACTTCTTTGCAGAGAGAAGCTGTCGCTGGAAATGCTGATGTGATTATTGTGGATGATAGCGATGGTGAATTAGAAAGTTTGCCTGCTGAATGGCGGAGATATAACTACTTTGACCAAGCAGTATTCTTGGGAGATCTTTATGATGAGTTTGCTAAGTTCTTTCACCATCAAGCTGCTTGTCGTGTGTTTGGTCATATTTTAGCTTATAGCGAAGGCTATGATGTTATTATCGGATTGGACAGCGATTGCATCGTGCAGTCAGGTTTTGTAGCGGAACATCTGAAATATCTTGGATGCAAAATAACAGGTGGTTGGGAAAATCCTCTTAGAGGAACTGGCTATTATTCTCGCGGCTATCCATATTTTATGCGCAATTGGAAGATTGTTGCCAATATGGGACTTTGGAATAATGTCTTGGATATTAACGGCAAAGACAGGAGTAAGACTGAACCGACTGAAGTCTTGGATGCTAGTTCACATCCTGCCCTTGCGCCAATTCCTTTTTCTGGCGGTAACTTTGCCATGTTGAGAGAAGCAGTTCCAGGATTCTTCTTTATTCCGAATTTTGAGTATGGTGATGATAAGTTTCGCAGGATTGATGATATTTGGGGAGGATATATCTTCCAGCGCTTGATGCGCAAGAGGCATGAAGGAATGAGTTATGGACAGCCGATTACTTATCACGACACAACGATTGATATCGCAGCAGACACAGCAGCGGAAGAGGCTATGTATAAATGGGAAGAAAGTTTTATTGAAAGAGTTGATATGGCGATATTTTTGAGAAATGATGAAATAAAAAATAAACAATACGACAAGTCTTTTAAAGTTTTTGTTGAATGTTTTAAGAATTTATCTAGCAAAAGTCCGCAGTTTAAAAATATGATTCCCGCTATGGAATGGTGGGTGAAGGTTTGGGACAAATATGGAAAACAAGTTTGACATCATCTTAAGGTCTTGGAATCGTTTAGACTATCTTAAACGCACAGTGGCATCATTGGTCACTTCTGGAGCATTGGAAGCATGCGAGCGATTCATTGTCGTAGACAACGGCTCGACTGAAAAGGGAGTTAGGGAATTCTTAGATGATATGAAATGTCTGTATCGCGCATTTCTCGTCTTGCTTCCCGAGAACAGAGGTTGGAGCTATGCAACGAATAACGCTTTAGGTCTGTCTCGCGCTCCATTTCTTTTTATATCCGACAATGATGTAGAATACAGCAAAGACTTTCACAAGAAGATGTTTGAGACATTCGAGCATCATCCCAACATCGGCATACTTGGCGTTTGGCGTCATACTGCTCATGGCTTTCTTAAAGGTGGAATTATGGATGAATGGTTCAGAGAAATGGATCAAGTTCCAGGAGTTGGCTGGATGCTTCCGAAGGCGGCAATGCAGGAAGTTGGAATGTTTGATGAGCGTGGAACTTGCTTAACTAAGGGAGGAAACGGCGAAGATGTCGATTATGTTTTGCGTATGAGAGAAGCAGGATATTTTATTGGAGTCACGAAAGAAGATTTGGCTCAACATATAACAGGCTATTGATTTTATGATTGTATGCACCAAGCAAGGATTCGGGACTAAGAAAGCGGCACATCACGCTATGCGCAGTTTGTTAAGAAACGGCAAGCGAATGAGAGTGTATCTTTGTGACAAATGCTATAAGTGGCATTTCACTTCTTTACTTAAAGTCAATTATTTATGAAAGTTGAAATCATAGTTCCAGTTATCAATCTCTGGCAGAAATATACAAGTCCTTGCTTGGATTCTATCTTTGAAGCTATGATACGTGCGAAAGTGCATAATATCGATTCTCATATTCTTTTGATTGATAACAATTCCACAGACGAAACTAGCAGGGAAGCTTCGAAATTAGAAAGCGAATTATTTCATTATCACAAGAATAGTGACAGATGGGGATTTCAAAGGTCTGTAAACTTCGGAATGATGTATGCTTGGGAGAATAAAATGGATTTTGGGTTAGTCTGCAATAATGACATAGTCATGCATCCTGAAGCGATTTGGAGACTCGTTGAGAGATTTGACAAAGGTGATGTGGCTATGGTTACAGGAATGCCTGTTGATGGAGAAATGAAAGCAGCCAATCTGATTCCATCTCTAATCAGCACATTGAACGCCAAGGACAAAGAGAGCGTGGAAGAAACGGAGCATCCTTGTTTTTCAATGATTATGATAAACAAACCTTGTTGGGAAATTGTGGGAGAATTTGATGAGTTGTTCGCTCCTGCTTATTTTGAAGACAATGATTATCATTATCGGATGCAGCTTGCTGGACTTCTGGCTATTCTTTTGCCGACAGCGATGTTTTATCATTATGGGAGCATGACTCAGAATGTGGGAAGCGAGAGAGGCAGGCGAATAGTTACATCTGAGATGTTTGAAAAGAATAGAGCGGCTTTCATTGAGAAATGGGGAGGAGTGCCGACAGAAGAAAAGTTTCAGCATCCTTACAATGATGAAAAGAAATCTATAAAGAGCACATTACAAAATCCAAGTGCGTAATTAACAAAAAATATATGCCTAGAGGAATTTATGACAGAAAAAAGAAATCTCAAAGTTTAAAAGAAAAGCCTTTAGATAAGACTTTGAAAGAATTCATTGGTGTCACTGCTAAAACAAAAGTGACAGTCGTCGTTCCGTTGTTCGGATATTGGGCAGACATACCGAAGAATCCGGTTAATGGAGAGGTGTTGAGACTTGCATTAAGCAGGTTATATTCTAACATACATTCTTTGTATGTTATTTTTGTTGCGCATCCAGAATCTTTGTCAAATGACTTAGCAGATCCGACATCTGTTACAAACATCTTAATTGGCTGGACAAAACGCGGCAATGTTTTGAACATCCCAGTTGGGAGAAAGGCAACTTATAATGAGTATTTAATAGAAGGACTACGAGTGGCTCTAGATGAAACTGATTCTCAATTCATTATGGTTTTCAATCCCTGGATAATGATACAGGAAGGTGCTATAGATGTTTTGATAGATAGAGCGAATAGATCAGATGATGCAAAAGTAATTTCTGGCTATGATTTAAGGTCGATAATCGAGCCTGAAAACTTTGACAAGTATAACAATTCAATGCCAGTAGAAGAAAGGGATCTGCAATTTAATCTAACAGCAATGCCTCGTTATGTGGCTGAGATGATTACTCTTGATCCAGAATATCATACGCATGTATTCTTACAAGCTGATTTGTGGCAGCAGATTAAACAGAAAAGTTTTGAAGCTATAACTTCGCAACGAATCCCTATCTTTCCATTTGATTTTCCTTGGAGCGATTATGAAAAAGAAGAAGACTTTGAAGCCGATAGAAAAAGATTCATTGGCAAGTGGACTTACGATCCTGGACTCAAATACATTGACCCCGAAGGAATCGGTAGAAAAGACAAAACTCACGTTAGACAAGTATAATTTGCCGCCTGTCCAGAAAGTGGAAGTTAAAGATCCATTTACAGGTCATAAGAAGATTGTCAAACTTGACAGAACAGGAACGCATGAACAGAAGCTCATTGTGGCATTAGCTGATCCTAAGTTGAATCAAGACCAGAAGGACAATGTGTTGTCTATGTATTTGTTTGAAAGAGGCAAAGAGAGCGCTTCTTTCTTAGCGGAGTTGTTTCGTTACAAAGGTCATCATACGAAAGAGAGCAGAGTATTTCAGACTCGGATGCGGTTTGACTTTGAGATGTTTGTGAATATGTTCATAGAATATCTGAGGAAACAAGCAGAAGTTATTGGTAAGATATGTAAAGTTAATGTAGAAGAAGAAAAGGAAAGATTTCGGAAATGGCTGCAACTGCCTAATAACAAAGCGAAAGGATATACTTACATAGATTTTTGCGAGACCCAAGAAGGAGTAAAAAGGTTGGTCTGGGATATGCTGTTTATCCAGTTGGCTATTAATAATCTTGATGAAGCTGAATACTTGCGAGAAGAGGTAGATAAAATTACAAGAGCTCGTGAAGCGCAAAAAGGTGGAGGAATTTACATTGATAGCAAGGGACAGCCGTTTTCTATCAATGATCCCAATTTGGATGACATAATTAAGCAAGATAAGAAACTACAAAATGATACTGCATGACCTGAAAAGACAGCGTAGACTTCGTCGTAAATTAAACACCTCTACTAATCCACTTGATTGGAAAAGGAATAAAATATGCAAATCACAAAAGATTCCAGTGATAAAGAGATATTGGATTATCCGCTTGATAAATCGGGTAATATCGTTCGTAATATGGGTTCCATCTCATTTATGGCGTGGGTTGCAAAGAAGATTGATGGTGCTCCAGCGTATAAAGGAGCTACACAAGAGATACTTTTAAGAGTGGCTAATCCGACGTTAGGCAAGATGTCTGAAGGAGAAAAGATTCAAATTATTCGCAAGTTGCTAGAATTAAACATAACTGTATGAAGATTATAGAAATTAGAAACACACCGAATGGTGAAGTTGCTTATTTGTTTGATGGACAAAGGGTAATGAAAGTGTTAGTTGAAGATTATACAGGAGGCGTAAGTGATTATGAAGATCCTCCTCGTAGAAGAATAGTAACACCTCCTATATCAGAAGATATTCAATTTGAAGAAGAAATTCCACAGTCTCCAGTCAGAAGACCTGTCGGTAGACCAAAGACCATTATTCCAGCTAACTTAGCAGGAGTATTTAAGCAGCCTGAGACACCAGGCGCTGCAGTAGAAGAAAGAAGGGTGTAGTCTATGATATGATAAAGAAAAATAAAATTAGACCACCGATCGAGCAACTTCGAGCAGCTGGAAAATGGGCAAAGGAACAGCTCATTAAGAAAGGCATTCTTGCTAAAGATAGCATTTTAGACAAGATCGCTCATGAAAAAGATGCTCCATTGCTTCCTGGTTATTCTATTACTTATCTGCCACATCGCTGGACACTTCAAGCATCTCAGCACATGATGAAAGATTTCTTAAGTATATGGATTGATGAATGTCAGAAGAAGAATCCTAATGATGCAGAGGATGTTGTAAAGTTTTTCACGTTTCTTGTTCATGAATTGCATCGACAAGAAAAGAAAGTTGATAGAGAGATCAAAGAGATGAGCAAAACGATAAACAATATGAGCAGCGTGCCGTTGCTGAAAGATGTTTTTTCACCATTAAGAAAGAAAGAGACGATCAGATCGATGCATCGTTTTTTTGTTGATAGTTTCGCAGTAGCAATTATCCTGAAGAATAATACAACAACATCTCAGTTTGCTAATTGGTTCTTAGATTGGACACAGCAACTGTATCTTCTTTGGATTAAGCCCGAAAAGCGAGAAGAATTCAAGCAAAAACAATGATTGATTATGGCTATGTAAATTATAATAATTTGGAAAGCGAACACCCAGAGTTGGTTCCAACGGTTTTTTCTAATGACGATGCTCGTATAGATTTAGAACTTGAACTTGAGAAATTTTTTCATTTATTGCCGCAAGAGCAATTAGAGATTATACTTTGTCGCTATTTTGATTTAAAACCTATTGAAATTATGAAAATTCTTGAATACCCTGGAATTGGGCGCGTTTATGAAGGAAATAAAAAGGTTCATAATTCTTATAAGAAACTAAAATTGCAATTTTTAGTTTATAATTAATATGTAAGGTTAATAAGTATATCCATATTTTATGCCTGAAGAAGAAACTACGTTGACGAAGTCTATTTTGATTCCGAAAGGTATGCAAGATATAGATTTTTATAGGATTCAGAAAGGATTGAAGGATCCTGATAGGCAGAGAGGTCTTGTTTTTGAAAATGAAAAACAGCGCAACGCAATGGCGATTCGTAAAGGACTTACCAAACCTGGACGAATTGCTTATGATACATTACGTAGAGTTGCATTATCAGTATATGTGGCTAGGATTTGTATTAACTGCCTAAAATCTAAAGTTACTAAAACTCAGTGGATTATTCAGCCGACAGACCAAGTTAAACGCAAAAATGCAATAAATTCAGACAAACGCATAAAAGAGATAACAGATTTCTTAAAACATCCAAATCAAAACGATGAGACATTCAGAACATTGCTTGATAAGATGGTTGAAGATCTTCTTGTTTTAGATGCTATTTCAATAGAAAAAACTCGTTATCCTGATGGCAAACTTGCTGAATTGCATTTTGTTGATAGTGCGACAATCCGCCCAGTTTACGACCAGTACGGAAATCAAGATATAGTTATTCCGCTGCCAACTAAAGGCGAAGAGAGTGAATTGCCTGTATCATATCTTCAGATATTTAACAACTCGCAGTATGGCGGTCCTGAAAGTGGTGATATAGTGGCTGCATGGCCGAAGAAGGATTTTATCCATTTTCACATGCATCCGCAAGGATCGTTAGAAGGCTTCGGTTATGGGCTGTCTCCTCTTGAAGGTATTATTTCTGTTGTTGCAAACTTACTTAATTCAGACAATTTTAATGGAGCTTATTTTGAAGAAGGAGCTTTTCCTCCGATTATTCTGAACCTAATTGGAGAAATCAATCAGCGTGATTTAGAGGCTTGGAAAGAATACTTCTATCAAGAAATTGAAGGCAGATTCCATCGTCCAGCAATACTTGCTTCAAAACAGAAATCTGAAATTATCAATCTCAAAGATCTGAATAATCGTGATATGCAGTTCATGGAGTATACTTTATGGCTCGGTAAGATGTGCTGTGCTGGATTTGAAATGTCGCCTGAAGACATTGGCATTACAGACACGACAGGAAGCAAGAGCGTATCTGAAGTGCAGAAAGACTTATCAGAGAGCAAAGGATATGGTTCAATCTTGGATTTGTTTACACAAGTATTCAATCAGGAAATTATCTGGAAAGATTTTGGTTATGATGATTTAGAGTTTGCTTTTATCGGTAAAGACAACATTGAGCCTGATAAAGCTTCAACTATCTATGATAGAGCTTTAAGAAACGGCACATTGACACTAAATGAAGTCAGACAACAAATGGGTGAAACTCCTTATGGTGAGTGGGCAGACGAGCCGATGATTTTGACCGCTAATGGTTATACAGGCTTGATGGCTTCAGAGCCAACTGAAGAAGGACAACCTAAAGAAATTGGTGGTGAAAAACCTTACAAGGAGCAGAAAAGTGTAAAAGGAGAAGAAGTCACTAAATCTTTACAGAAAGCAGTCTTTACACAGAATGGCTATAAAGTATGGGCAGACGACAGAGGTTTCTCGCAGCCGTTTATCTTTATGGATATTAAAAGTGGTCTTGGCTATGTCATCAAAACGCCTGTGGCTGTCAATCTGCAATCACAGAGCTTGGAAATAAAATTGACACAAGAGTTGGCAAGTATGGGATTGAATGTGAATCCCATAAGTAAGATGACGTATGTTGAAGTGGTCAATATGTTACGCTCTAATCCAGAAGTATTAGCTCAGTTTGAGATGTATTGTGCAATGACACCAGAATACGATTCTGAAAAGTGGCGAGTTAAGAACGGAGGTTCGAGATTGTTTCCTTATTATTTAGTTTCAAAATATGTCGATGGTTATGATTTAACCAATCATCTTTTACTTGCTGACATGAAACGAGATCCTGATAGTTATTCTGCAGCGATACAAGACTTGGCTAATTTGTGGAAAGCAGAGCGAGACATGGTTTTAGGAGACAGACGATCTAATCAGTATATCATCGGTCATGACAAGCGTGGTTACGGAATTGATTATCAGTTTCAAGGAGATGTCAAGCGTTGGGAAGATCATAAAGATGCTATCCCAAAGGCTTTAGAAACTATATCACAGCTCAAGACATTGTTTGAATCCAGTATTTCAAGTGAAGCATTTTCAATTAAATCACTTAGATTATTTTTGAAGAGTTTATTCAAATAGGTTATGACTACAAAAATCTATGGGTTAGGCTGGGTAGGCAAAGCAATGCAGACTTTGTTTCCTGACTCTCTTATCCACGACCCTGCGCAAAATTATGTAAGCGAGGAGTTCGTGGATATTTCATTTATATGTGTGCCGACACCACTGAAAGACAATAAGTTGGATTGCTCTATAGTTGAAGATGTTGTTAAGAAATGTGATAGCCCTTTGATTATTATCAGATCCACTGTAATGCCTGGGACTTGCGACAAGCTAGAGAAGCTCGGAAAGAATGTAGTGTTCCAGCCAGAATATCTAGGCGAGACTGTGAACCACCCGATGACTGACCAAAAAGCGAGGCAATTTTTGATATTTGGTGGCAGGCCAGAGAACAGACGAAAGGCTATAGAACTTTACCAGACAGCTTATCATGCGAACATCACGATAAGGCAAGTGACCAACTATGAAGCGGAAGTGATTAAGTTGAGTGAGAACCGGGCTATTGCTTTCAAGATAGCACAGTGCCAGGAGCTGTACGATGCATGCGAGAAAGCTGGAGTAGACTATTATACTATCAGAGATGCGGTTTATGGAGATGATACAAGGTTCAATCTCTGGCATACTTTCATCTTTCCAGACAAGCGAGGCTTCAACTCTAAATGTATTCCGAAGGATGTTTACGGCTGGGCAGCGTGGGCAGAATCAGTTGGTTATAATCCGCAGTTAACAAATAAGCTCTTAGAGGTGAATGATGAACTTATCCGTAATAATCCCTAATCTGAATTGTGTTTATTTGACAAAGACGATAGAGGATATTTTGGCGAAATCTGAAACTGACATTGAAATAATCGTCCATGTGGATGGCAAGAAGCCTGATAAATTGGTAGAAGACAAAAGAGTAAGATATATTTTTCCAGACAAACCTAGAGGAATGAGAGGCGGTATTAACGAAGGATTGAAGATAGCTACTGGTAAGTTTGTGATGAAATGCGATGACCATTGCATATTTGGGCAAGGATTTGACAAGATACTTTCAGAAGATTGCAAAGAGAACTGGCTAATGACTCCTAGGCGATATTCATTGGATGTTGAAAATTGGAAAAGAAATGAAGCACGTCCTATCAGAGATTATCTTTATCTTTCATTTCCACAGTCAAGCAATTATGGAACAGGAATTTTTCCAGCGGAGTGGGAAGGAAAAGAAGGAAGCGAGATAGATGACACGATGGTGCTTCAGGGAAGTTGCTGGTTTGCGAATCGTAAGTATTTTATGGAGCGTGTTGGATTTTTGGATGACAGACGGGAGACTTACGGGATATTTGCTCAAGAGCCAGTAGAGATCTGTTTGAAATACTGGTTAGGTGGAGGCGAGGTTAAAGTAGACAAAAGGACTTGGTATGCCCATTTCAAGAAGACCAAGATTTATTATCAGAGAGGAAATGTGATTGAGAAAAGACTTAAGAAAGATAATCATGCCGAAAGAAATAACACTTGGTCAGCTAAACATTGGATGAATAACGAAGAGCCGAATATGGTGCACAAGTTTCATTGGCTGATAGAAAAGTTTTGGCCTGTGCCAGGATGGCCAGAGGATAGGAGCTTATGGAAGATCTAACGCCACTTTGTGAAATAGCATACAAGTATGGGACAGACAAGTGTCCACAGCTTAAACATTTTTATACGCCATTTTATTATGAGCTGTTAAAAGACAGAAGAGAAACAATCAAAAAAGTTTTGGAGATGGGAATCGGCTATTGGAAGACTATGAAGTATGAAGACCAGATTTATGACAAGAGACTCAAAAGATATTATCAGAAAGCACCAAGTTTGAGAATGTGGAGAGACTTCTTTCCGAATGCACAAGTTTACGGGGCGGACTGCGAGCAGGATGCCATGTATGAAGGTGAGCGCATAAAGACTTTTGTGTGCGACGAAAGGAAAGAAAAACATCTAAGATGGCTGATTAAACAGACGGGTTCTGATATTGACTTGTTTATTGACGATGGTTGTCACAAAACAAACTATCAAATCAACCTGGCAAGAATGATTCTGCCGATGCTCAAAAAAGATGTGATTTATATTATAGAAGATGTTTTTCATCCTGATGTCGTTCTTGCAGGCTTAGCTGGGTATGAATGCGAACTTCCTCCTCTTCCTCGTGAAAGATGGAAGGAAAAACTAATTATCGTAAAAAACAAATGATTAAATTGTCTGTGATAATCCCATCATATCACGATCCTCTTTCAATGAAGACAATAGGTTCTCTCTTGGAAGGTTCTCAATTAGGAGATCAGTTAGAAATTATCGATGTGCTTGATGGTTATTGGCCAGAGTTTGATATAATAAATGATCCAAGAGTCAGATATGTCCATCTTGGCAGAAATCGAGGCATGAGAGGAGCGATAAATGCAGGAGTGGATGTTTCTCGAGGTGAGTTCATTATGCGGACAGACGAGCATTGTGCCTTTGCTCCAGGCTTTGACAAGGCGATGACTGATGTTTGTCAACCTGATTGGATAATGACCGCGAGGAGATATTACTTAGACCCTGTCCAGTGGAAGCTGATGGATATTCCTTACGTTGATTATGAGAAATTGGTCATACAGGATTGTGGTGAAGGCAGATTAAAATTCGCTGGACAAAAATGGAGCAGCAGAAGCGAAGAGCGCAAAGACATTATGTTAGATGAAACAATGGCGATGCAAGGGAGCGTATGGCTGATGTCCAGAAGCTGGTGGGACAAGGTGATTAAAGAGCTTCAGACAGAAGGATATGGTCCATTATACCAGGATTCGCATGAGATGCAGTTTAAGACATGGCAAGCTGAGGGCAAGTTGATGCTGAATAAGAACACTTGGTTTGCTCACAAACACAGGAGCTTTTCTAGAACTCACAATGACGGGACAGCGGAGAATCCAGCAAACAAAGAAGCGGGTTGGGCTTATTCGATTGCCACTTGGAAAGATTATTACGAAAAGGAGGTTCTAACGAAATGGCAAATGTGAAGAATTTAATGGTCTATCTTAATCCTGCTAAGAAGTTTAATCAAGAATGTGAGCTTTTAGCTAGAGTGCAAATTGACAATGCGATAAGTTTGGGATTGAAAGATGACCTGATTTTAGTAACTAATTTTTCTTATGATTATCAAGGTGTTAGAGCTACTGTTGTTGGTGATGGTCATTATTGCGATGTTCGACCTCGGTCCATAAAGACTTCTATAATCCCGCACTTGATAGAATTGGGAATTATAGAGAAGGATAAGATTTATTGGAATCACGACTTGGATGCCTTTCAGAATGAAATCATCACAGAAGAAGAATTGGGATTAGACGGACTGGATGCTGGATTTACGGATTATGGCTGGCGAAGCAGGTGGTGTCTTGGAAGCGACTTTATCAAAGCGAGCGCAAAAGACATTTTTGAATATCTAAGAGACCATATTTTTCTTAACATTGAAGATGAAACAGTGCTTCTGGATATGCAGAAAGATAATGTACTTAATGTTAATTCACGAATCAAAAAAGTAAACATCACTTACCAGATTGGCATGAGGCACATTGAGCATAACCATCGGAAAGCTCATAAGCCATTGAAAGTATTACATTTCCATCCTTCAAAGCCTGGTTTGCTAGACAAGTTTATGCATGGGAAGAATAGCATTGGAATACCTTTTATGTCAGAAAGATTGATAAATGTATTCAACTCACATGGAATTAAATGAGCAAATCAAAGATTTACAGTCTTTGGAGATTAGGCAGAAAATCAGGATATGGAAGCCTTACATGAGAAAATATCACTGCGATGTTATAACTGAGATCGGGATATGTAAAGGGTATAATTTTAGGCAATTGATAGCGCATAAGCCGAAGATGGCTGTCGCAGTAGATATCTGGAGAGATGATGGAGTTAGGTCTAGGAATGATTTTGGCTTTCCTCAAATTGAGTTGGATGCGCAATACTTGAACTTTAAAAATGCAATGATTCGCAGACCGTTCGTTAAGATTTACCGAGATTATTCATTCAATGTGGTTAAAGAGTTTGCTGATGAGTTTTTTGATTTTGTGTATGTTGACGCCGACCATACTCATGACGGGTGTCTGAAAGACATTGTTGATTGGTATCCGAAAGTCAAGAAGGGCGGAGTTCTGATAGGTGATGATTATAGAATATCAACTTACTGGCCAGGGGTTATCTACGGAGTTATTGAAGCGGTGGATGAGTTTGTTGAGCATAATAATTTAAAAGAAAGATTCTTTGAACTGCCTAGATACGGCTGGGGAATTATTAAGCCATGAAAAATCTTCTAATCTATCTCAATTCAGAAAGAAAGTTTGATGAAGAGACTTCCACTCTTGTTAAAATACAGATTGATAATAGTCTTGATTTGGGTTGGAAAAAAGAAGACATTTTATTGATAACTAATTTTGATTATAAGTATAACGGAATAACAGCTACGATTGTTCTTGATGAGCTGTTTTGCACATTTTATAAGTATGTCAGCAAAATTAACGTCCTAGTGCATTTTTTTGCTTGTGGCATGATAGAAAAAGGACAAGTGTATTGGCTGCACGACTTTGACGCTTACGAGAATAGCAAGATAGATGAATTGGAAGTCAAAGAGGAGCTAGGCGGAGTCGATGTCGGATTTACCAGTTACGGCAGAGGATTGCGGTTGAATTGCGGAAGCTTCTTTTTTAAAGACAGCGCTGGGGATGTATTCAATTGGATCAAAGACAAAGTTTATGAAAATGCTAAAAAATGGAAAGGAGTAGAACTTGGAGTGGGAGAATACAAAGACGCCTATCGTCGCTATTCGGAAGAGCTTGCATTGGAGCAGTTAATTGATGATAACACTCACAATATCAATAGCAGGATTAAGAAGATAAATTATTCATATAATTTTGGGATGAGAAATCTCCGTACTAATTATGTTGATACGTTAAAGCCAATACGGGTTCTGCATTTTCATCCGCATAATGAGTTGATAAATACCTTGGCGATTGCAATGTATGGGAAGAACAGATTGAAAATGCCTTTGATGTCAGAGAGGTTAATCAAGATATTTCATCATTATGGAATCAAATAAAACAATTTTATACTACACCAGCAATCGTGAGAATCCAGAATTTGAGGAAAAGATTCGAAGAAATATCGTTAAGAATTGCGGCAGTTTGCCGATAATTAGTGTGTCCCAGAAGCCGATTGAATTCGGGGAAAATATCTGCGTAGGAAATATCGGCCATTCTTACATAAATGAGTTCAAGCAGATACTGATTGGAGCAAAACAAGCCAAAACTGAATATCTAATTTTTGCAGAAGCTGATTTTCTATATCCAAAGGAGTATTTTGAGTTTAATCCTACCACGGAAAATGTTTATCGATATGACAATGTCTGGTTAATCTTTAAAAAAACCAATCTATGCTATAAGAAATCATATTCAAATGGGGCTTCGATTTGCAAGCGGGAGTTTGTCGTTAAGAGTTTGGAAGCATATCTTGAGAAGCAAAAATTATGGGTAGATTGGAAACCATTTGAATTTTTTAGAGGAGAAACCGCGTGTGTCAGTTTTAAGACAGGCAATGGGATGACTAGAGGCGCAACCTTTGAGCGTGAAAAAGCGCATGTTTTGGCTCATTGGGGAAATGTTAAAGAATTAAAGGAAAAATATCTATGCTGAAAGATCTGTTAACTGTCCTGTATTACACTTCCAATCGGGAAAATGAGGTGTTTGAGGAGAAAATCAGACAGAAACTGCTGGAGGCTATGGGTGATTTGCCGTTAATTTCCATCTCTCAAAAGCCGATAGATTTTGGAAAGAACATTTGTGTAGGAGATGTCGGCACTAGCGGATTTAACATGTTTCGCCAAGTTTTGATAGGATGCAAAGCTGCAATTACTCCATTTGTCATCTCTGCCGAATCTGACTGTCTTTATCCTCCTGATTATTTTACCTTTGTTCCGCCGAGAGACAATGTTCCATACCGAAACAGCAATCTGTATGTCATGCCTGACAGAAGACCATTTTTCTTTCATAAGGAAGAAGGAGCTACGCACTCTCAAGTTGTCGGAAGGGAATTCTATATTGAAAGACTGGAAACATTATTCAAAGATGCGCCTGAGTGGAATGTGGCAGAGAAGAATTTTCCGAAGGAGCGACATCACAGAAGCGACGTGTTTAACGAGATTGAGCATTTCAAAACAGAAAATCCTGTATTCCAGATTAAGACGCACAAAGGGATGAGATATTATACTCGATCAGAAAGAACTCCGATTCATGAGTTGCCTTACTGGGGTAGAGGAATAGATATTTATAATTATTATGTGAGAGGAAGCTAGTATGAATATAGAAGTGTCAGTTCCTCACGGAACACTCTTGCCAGCACTTATTAAAGTTGTGAATAAAACAACTGGTCCTGTGATAGAATTTGGTGGAGGTTTGTTTTCAACACCATTCTTGCATGGTGCGTGTTATGAGACTAGACGACCACTTTACACTATAGAAAGTGACAAGGCGTTTTACAATTGGCTAAAACCTTTTGAAAGCGATTATCACAAAGTTGTTTTTGTGGAGAATTGGGACGATCCTAGTCTTTTAAAACTTTATGCATCTTTTCATTGGAGCGTTGCTTTGATTGACCACCATCCAGGCTGGAGACGAAGACAGGAAATAAAAAGAGTGGCTTCTTGCACGGATTATGTGGTAGCCCACGACAGCCAGCCGAGAAGCGAGGGAACATATAAGTATTCACGAATTTACCGTCTATTCAAGTATCGCAGGGAATTTGGGCGAGAAAAGCCTCTTACGATGGTATTTAGCAATATTGATGACTTATTGACGCTGTGATGTATATCTAATGCACTAGGATGACCCAGGAGGCATTTAAATTGAAAAGACAATATAACTATCATTCTAAATTTATGACACTAAAAGAAGGTCTCAAGCTAGTAGGACAGCCAGTTGAAATACCTAATTGCTCAAGAGATGGATTACCAGAATTCTTTGCTGAGCAGGGATATAAAGTTGGTGCTGAAATCGGCGTCTATCAAGGCGTATTTACTGAACAATTTTGCAAAGCTGGATTGAAGATATATGGAATTGATCCTTGGATTTCTTTCAAAGGACAAGGTCGCTCTCAAAGAGTCCAGGACAATCAAGAATCAAATTACAACTATACCAGAAAACTTCTTTCTCCTTATGGCAGTGATAGATGTGAATTGATTAGAAAAACTTCAATGGAAGCGGTAAGGGATTTCAGAGATGGGAGTTTGGATTTTGTTTACATAGACGGAGATCATAGTTTCAGATATGTCGCCGAGGACATCTATGAATGGACTAAGAAAGTCAGAAGCGGAGGAATAGTTTCTGGACACGATTACTGGCACAGCGGTCCTGAATCTAGAAATCTCGTTTGTCATGTTGATGCGGTAGTAGATGCTTATACTAAATTGTTTGACATTAAGAACTGGTATATCTTCGGAAATATAGGTCGCGGCTCTAATAACAGCGTCTCAAGCTGGATGTTTATAAAGCAATGACCAAGTCGATCGTATACTATACAGATAATCGGACTGGAGAGCCAATCATCTCTCTTGCAAAAAAGTATATCGCAGCCAGTGGATTGCCAATTGTGAGTTGCTCTTTACAACCTATAGATTTCGGAGAGAATTATGTTTTGAAAGATAGGGTAAGAAGTTATCCGACAATGGTAGAGCAGATATTGATTGCTTTAAAGCACAGCACTTCGGATTATGTTTTCTTCTGTGAGCATGATGTTCTTTATCACAAGTCGCACTTTGATTTTACACCACCGACAGATACGATTTATTATTATAATGTAAACAACTGGCGCTGGAGATATCCGACAAATGTAGCAATCTGTTATGATTATCTCGCATCGCTTTCTGCTCTATGCTGCAATCGGAAATTAGCTCTTGACCATTTTGAAAGGCGATTGCGAGTTGCTGATGAACAGGGGTTGTCCAAGTTGAGGTCAAGAGAGCCAATTTGGGCGAGAAGATGGGGATATGAGCCAGGCACGAAGAAAGTGAGGCGAGGAGGTTTTAGCGATGAAAGTTATGAGATTTGGAAATCAGAATATCCGAACATAGACATCCGCCACAAATGGACATTGTCTCATCCAAAAACCTTTCTTTCAGATTTCAGACATGCACCTCGCAATTGGAGAGAAATTGACATTCGCAATATCCCTGAATGGGATTTAAAAACATTATTTAATCTAACTATATGAAAATACTCATATTGGGCAAACGTGGTTGGTTAGGGAGTTTGTTTTATAATTACTTAAAGAAGATTGGCGTACCTGTTGATTTTGACAATAACGAGATAAACATGATTGATCGTTTGGATCCAGACATTACTGCTGTGGTCAATTTTGCAGCTTCGGCTAATATAGACTGGTGCGAGAAGAATAAAAACAAGACTCTGTTTAACAATATCCTCGGAGCTAGAAATATCGCTCTCGTCTGTAAAGCGCAGAATGTAAAATATGTATTCATCTCTTCAGCCTGTATCTTTAGGAGTCAAAACGAGAATGATGTCAGATATGAAGATTCCACACCTTCGCCTGCTTGCTTTTATACGGAGACAAAACTGATGGCTGAAAAATTGATTAGAGAGATAAATTCGAACACATTGATTGTCAGACTGAGATTGCCTCTCTCGGAAGTCTCGCATCCTCGCAATGTCCTGAACAAGTTCTTGACTTATAAGAAACTGGTTAATTCACAGGAATCAGCCACAGTCGTTGAAGATTTTATTCCTAAGTTGTATGAGCTAATTAAGAATGATGAAACTGGTTCGTTTAATTTGGTAAATGAAGGGACGATTTCTCCTGCTGAGATTGGCAAACTGATAGGGCATAAGTTTGAAGTATTTACGAAGCAGGAATTGGATAACGAGATTTCTTCAGAAAAAAGAGCTAATAGAGTTACGACAATTATCGGAGCAAGAAGAGGCTATCTTCCGCCGATTAGAGATAGGATTAACGATGTTATAAGTAAATGGAAATCAACATGCAACTAAGCGTCTTAATTCCAGCGAATAATGAGATGTTCCTCGGTCGAACGATCGATGATCTTTTGCAGCATTCAGAAGCTGAGACTGAAGTGATTGCGGTTCTAGATGGCAAATGGGCAGAGCCTCCGCTTATACAGAATGAGAAAGTTAATGTTATTTATGTCCCTCAAAGCATTGGACAGCGTGCGGCAACGAATTTAGCTTGCAAGTTAAGCAAAGGCAAGTATGTTGCAAAAATTGACGCTCACTGCTCTTTTGATCAGGGATTTGATCGCAAGATGCTAGAAGCATTCAGAGAGACAGGAGACAATGTGACAATGGTTCCGACAATGAGAAACTTATGGGCGTTTGACTGGAAGTGCTATAAGTGCGGGTGGAAAAAGTATCAAGGACCAACTCCTCTGAAATGCGAAAATTGCGGCAGAACCCACAGATTGCACAGGAAGATGATGTGGATCGGCAAGGAAAGACCGCAGAGCAACTCTTATTGTTTTGATTCAGAGCCACATTTCCAATACTTTAATGAATATACTAAGCGTCCAGGATATCGAGAAGAGGTGGAAAAAACAGGATTAACAGAGACGATGAGCTTGCAAGGTTCATTTTTCATGTGTACTAGAGAGAAGTATCTGGAACTTAATCTTTGTGATGAAACTTTCGGCAGTTGGGGCAATCAGGGATTAGAAGTGGCTTGCAAAACTTGGCTGTCTGGCGGAAGAGTTTTGGTGAATCACAAAACTTGGTATGCCCACATGTTCAGGACACAAGGCGGAGACTTCGGATTTCCTTACGAACAGCACGGACGAGAAGTGGATAGGACAAAGAAGAGAGTCTGGGAGTTTTTTACAAACGGAAAATGGGACAAGCAGATTCACTCTGTAAGCTGGCTGATTGAAAAGTTCTGGCCAGTAAAAGGTTGGACTGACGAAGCTCTTAAAACTTTGAAAAAATAATTAAAATAATATGGCAGAATTACTTGTAAGAGCAAAAAATCATTGGATGGACAGCTTTACGCCCGACCAAGTGTCAGCACTTTCTCCTGGGCAGTTGGCTGAATATAATGCGAGAACCCAGTTAGGCGACATTATCGTTGTTCGTCCTGATGGTTGGGGTTGGGGCAAAGAGGAATGTCTGCCGAATTTTATAATTGTCCAACTCCCTAATGTTCCTGTAGCCGCTGTCCAACAAATGGAAGATTCATTAAGCGATACTGTTCCTGTGGATATTAATGATTCGGAAAAAGGCACGATGGTAGTCTTCAAGAAGCATTTTAAGTATCAAGTTCCTCAGTCTCAGGTGAGAGCGTGGGTGGCTTTAGGACAGAGCAAACTGGTTCCGCCTAATGCAGTTTTGTTTATTGGAACGATTATAACTAAGACGAGTTAAGATTATGGCAGCCCAACTTCTAAAAACAGTCATGCCGTCTGGTCAGGGTGGAGATTATACCACCCTGAATGCTTGTATGGTCGCCAATGAGCAGGATTTGGTTGCTGCTGATAAGTATTTTGATGTGCAGATAGACGGCACTTGGTCATCTGCCGACACAACCGCTTGCTCAGTTACAGGATATACGACTGATGCTACACGCTATATTCATATCTATGCCGCAGCGTCAGCAAAGCATTCAGGGTTATGGTCTACCTCGTATTATATCTTGCAGAATGGAAGCGCAATTCCCCTTAACATACTTAATGCGTATGTTCGTGTCGATGGAATCCAAGTTAACACTACTGGCGCTCATAACGGCATTGAAGTCAATCCAAACGCAACAAGCGCAATTTGGTTAAGCAATATAATTGATAAGGGACCAGGAAATTTAGCATGTATTGGTGTTGAAACCCTGGCTAATTCCAAGGTGTATGCTTGGAATTTAGCAATCTTCAATTTTACCAATGCTACATCCGGTACTGGTGGATTTCGTTCTTCTGGGACGAGTTATTTATACAGTTCTACAATTTCCCATACTCGTTGTTTAGGAGTTGGGAAAATGGCCGGGACACTAATCTGCAAGAATTGTTATGCCTATCAAGGTAACTTAAGCGCATACTACGGTTCTCCCACCATGACCACCTGTGCTTCGGGTGATACCTCTGGAAGCACGGGACTGCAAAATATCCCTTACAGCACCGCTAATTTTGTGAATGTAACGGCAGGTTCAGAAGATTTCCGCTTGGTTGGTGAATCGGTATTACGCAATGCAGGAACTGACACCAGTGGTGATTCAGCTCCATTGAACTTTACGACTGACATTGCTGGACTGACAAGATCAGGAGATCCAACGAATTGGGATATAGGAGCGTTTGTATATCCGCCTGGCAGCACTTCTCCGAGCATTAGCCCATCGCCTTCTGTTTCTCCATCGGCGTCAGTTTCTCCATCAGCTTCTATTTCACCTTCAAAATCACCATCCCTGTCTCCATCAAAATCGCCGCCGTTGTCTCCTTCTTTGAGCCCTTCTAAATCACCAAGTCTTAGCCCTTCAGTTTCTCCATCGGTATCGTTATCTCCGAGCCTATCTCCATCACTTAGTCCGTCAGTTAGCCCATCACTTTCACCCAGTCTGAGTCCTTCTGCCGCGCCGACATCGTTTTCGCCGTCAATTTCGCCAAGCGTCAGTCCTTCAGCTTCTATATCTCCGTCAATCTCCCCTTCTCTCAGTCCAAGTATATCACCGAGTCTAAGTCCATCGATATCGCCAAGCGTCTCTCCAAGCGCCTCACTTTCACCTTCACTGAGCCCGAGTCTGTCCCCTAGCCTATCACCCAGCTTGTCGCCATCTGTAAGTCCTTCTGCGAGTTTGTCTCCAAGTATAAGTCCATCACTATCTCCGTCAATTTCTCCAAGTTTAAGTCCATCTATCTCTCCGAGTGCCTCTTTCAGTCCTTCTCTAAGCCCATCAAGATCACCGAGTCTCAGTCCTTCATTATCACCTTCAATATCACCGTCCGCAAGCATATCGCCTTCAATCAGCCTAAGTATCTCGCCAAGTTTGTCGCCATCACTCAGTCCATCAAAGTCTCCAAGTCTTTCGCCATCATTGAGTCCTAGCATATCACCCAGTATCAGCCCAAGTGCATCAATAAGTCCAAGCATAAGTCCAAGTAAATCTCCGAGT
>Ga0187886_1001389_pt1 | contig 22241 bp, 20 predicted proteins | sample June2016WEW_20_1_FD_133001 | JGI IMG/M metagenome (GOLD analysis project Ga0187886, IMG submission 133001) | Peatland microbial communities from SPRUCE experiment site at the Marcell Experimental Forest, Minnesota, USA - June2016WEW_20_150 | ecosystem: Environmental > Terrestrial > Soil >... | reverse complement strand
GCCGCCCCCGATGCCCGAAAAGATGCTAACCATGCCCCTGCCGTTTTTGTGGTAGTAGACGCCCGCGGCCAAAGGCCTTCCAGCCCTTATGCTTTCAGTAGCATTTTTGTAAAAGAAAGTTCTTTGGCTCCATTTAGTGCCTTCTGCAAAGGCTTCATCACTAGTTACTTTAGTAGCAAGTACTTTTGATTCTGTCCTTTCTCTTGCGGATGCGCTCATATTATCACATTGAAATTAGTGAAATTTCAGGGTGATAATAAGGGTGCTGCCTTTCGATAGTTCACCATGCTCACGATGTCGAATGAACAGATGATTCGATAAGGCATTCAAGCTTCCCCCCGCACAATATATTGTGCTGAAGTCCCACGCCCTGTGTTTTCGATCGAGCCTCTTGTGTCGACTAATGCTTGGCATTGATTCATCGCCAATTCAAGAGCCGCGCAACAGGCTTTAGCTAGATCCAGGTCTCTCGACGGTTCGTGGATTAGGCGCGCATCTCGAACCCACGATATTCGTGGGCTCGTATCCCTCCGGGCCCACCATAATACGAGTTGTCCGGGCCACCGATGATGTTGCCAGCGGGATTTCTATTTTGTCAGTCGTGGAAAGCAGAGGCATGCGTAATAAGGTCACTTTGTTTCCCGAAGCGGAGAGAGCAATGTCTAGCAAGAAGGCGGACTTGGCTGGGCCGGGCATCGGCAGCTATGATGAACTTGAGAAGGTTCTGCCAAGTGATTACAATTCCCTTCTGACGCCGAAAGACACGCAGAAGGCTATCTTCGCTGTCAAGGGCTACATCGAGGAGAATCTGTGCAAGGAACTCAACCTAATGATGGTACAGGTGCCGCTGATTGTTGATGCTGAAAGCGGAGTCAACGACCTGCTCGACCGAGACGGCTCACGTACCCCAATCCAATTTCACATATCCAACGATTATAACAAGAACCCGATCGATGCGCAGGTAGTGCAGGCTGCGACTAAATGGAAACGAGTCGCTTTGAAACAATTCGGCCTTCGAGTAGGTGAAGGGATTTGTACCGACATGCGCGCGGTTCGCAAGGACTACTTCTTGGACCATGACCATAGCGCCTACGTGGACCAGTGGGATTGGGAGAAAGTGGTAACTGAAGAGCAGCGGAACTTGGATTACCTAAAGGAAACCGTTCGGAAAATTTGGAAGGTCCTTAAGGGCGCTGAAAATCATGCGCAAAAGCTCTTTCCTCAGCTCAAAACCTCGAAATATCCCAGCCTGCCAGATGAAATCACTTTTCTGCACGCCGAAGACATCCTCGAGAAGTACCCGGACATGCCTCGCAAGGCGCGTGAGACAGCGATACTGCAAAAGTATCCAGCTATTTTCATAATTGGAATTGGTTGGGTGCTCAAGGATGGGTACCCACATGAGATGAGGGCGGCCGATTACGATGATTGGGTTACGGAGACAAGGTCCGAAGACGGTAGGACAATGCACGGCCTCAACGGCGATATTCTGGTCTGGAATCCGGTGACACGGCGCCGCCATGAACTAACCTCCATGGGCATCCGCGTCAACGCCAGCTCTCTCAAGAAGCAACTGGAAATCACCGGGCAGTTGGATTTCCTAAAGTTCCCGTATCACCAGGGCATTATTAACAACGACCTGCCGCTCAGCATAGGGGGCGGCATAGGCCAATCACGAACCTACATGCTCCTACTGAAGAAGGCGCACTTGGGCGAAGTTAGCGTTACTGTCTGGCCAAAGATCCTGAAGGACATGTGCGCGAAGAAGAACATCCACGTCTTAGAGTGAGAAAGGCTCCACTTACACGGCGAACGCTTGGAAACGTTTGACTGTCTCCGCCATCTCCCGTAACCGCTTGTCCACTCGGCCGTAGATAGAGTCCTCCTCGTAGCCCCCGTTCGGCAGCCGCTTTCCAGCTGGGACGCCGGTCAAGATTTCAATACCTTCCTCGATGGTTTTGACAGGGTAAATGTGAAACTTTCCCGCCTTCACGGCGTCGACCACTTCCTGCTTCAACATGAGGTTCTGAACGTTGCTTGCCGGAATGATTACGCTGTGCTGCCCGTTCAGGCCTCTCGCCTTACAGATTTCGTAGTAGCCTTCGATTTTCTCGTTAGCTCCTCCAATTGGCTGCACGTCGCCACTCTGGTTTACTGAACCAGTTACTGCGAAGTTCTGTTTGATCGGGGCGCCGGAAAGTGCGGAGAGCAACGCGTACAATTCTGTGCTTGATGCACTATCTCCTTCAACTCCTTCATAGTTCTGTTCGAAAACTATCCTGGCTGACAGCGTCAGGGGCTTATCGTAAGCGAACTTTGAGGCCAAATATCCAGCAATGATCATAACCCCTTTCCCATGTATCGGACCGCTCATGTGGACTTCTCTTTGAACATCTATCAACCCCTCTTTTCCGAGCCCGACTGCAACGGTTATGCGTGACGGGGCGCCGAACGAAAAGTCGCCCACGCTCAGAACTGACAATCCGTTAATCTGACCAACCGCGGCTCCATCGGTTGAGATGAAAATCACATTTCGCTGAATGTATTCCTTGATCTTATCCTGCACGAGGTTTGAACGATAGACCTTGGCCTCAATCGCCTTCTCAACATGCGATGCTGTTATGTACTTCGCATTTTCCTGCGAGGCATAGAAATGTGCTTCACGCACAACATCTGCCACGAGGCCAAATTGGGCTGACAGCTTGGTCTGGTCTTCAGCAAGCCGTGAGCTGTGTTCTAGAAGTCGAGCTAGGGCTGATGCGTCGAGGTGTTTCAGATTCTCGTTTACCACTAGAGTCGTGAAGAATCCTGCGTAGCTTTTGAGATTGCTATCAACTTTTTCCATGGTTGAATCGAAATCTGCTTTTACCTTGAAGAGTTCACGGAACTCAGGGTCGTAAGCGAAGAGTAGTTGGTACGTGGAAGAATCGCCGATCAGGACGACCTTCACATCCAAGGGTATCGGCTGGGGGGCCAGGCTCTTTACACTCGCGTATCCTACCCTCTGTGGCAGATCTTCGATGACAATCTCCCCGGCCTTAAGCGCGCGTTTCAAACCCTCGTAGACGTTTAGGTCGCGAAGGATCTGTTCTGCACGGATTATCAGGAATCCGCCATTTGCCTCGTGTAAGGAGCCGCCTCGAATCAGTGTGAAATCGGTTGTCAGAGTTCCAAGCTGGCTTTCCTTCTCTATTCGGCCGAGCACATTATCATAGGTGGGGTTGCTTTCTACGACAATGGGGGCGCCTTGCACTCCTGAATTGTCAGCGATAACGTTAACATCATAAACTCGGAAGGCCAAATCGTCCGCCGAGGCGTCTTGATCTGTTTCTTTCTTGTCTCCTCGCCTTCCCCTGAAGGACCTGTCCAAGTCCTCCACTATGTGTGTTTGAATCTCGTGCAGAAAATCTGTGATTCCCTTATCTTGCTTGTACTTCTCGAGTAGGCTTGACATTAGACGTTCGATAGCGTACAGGGTTACATCTTTGTCGAATTTGGCCATTTCATCGTGTGCTTTCAATTCGAGGTCTCGAAGCTCTCTCATGAGGGGCTGAAGTTTCTCTTTCATTGTCTCACGCTGCTCAGCAAATTTCTGCTGGCTCTCTTTGGGCAGCGATAGGAACTCCTCTTCCGACAATGGGTGGCCTTTCACGACTGGGACTAAGGAGATGCCCAGGGCTGTGAGTTGCATCGCGAATCCTGCGCTTTCTGCAACCTGGCCCATCTGTGTAATCACCTCTTGTCTCCGCTTGTTCAGTTTCAGGGACATCTCATCGCGGTTCGCAGCGTAGTCGTCCCCTTCGAATAATTGTGAAATTGCGAGGCGTGCGGCTTGAATCATTTCACGCATGTCCTGTTTGAGCTGCTTTCCGAGCCCGGGGGGACAGCGTAGTGCCTTGGGTTGATAGTCGTCCTCGAAATTGTGAACATAGCACCAGTCGTAGGGGGTGGGCAATTTCTTCGCGATGTCCTCTAGGAAGTCGGTTGTAGTAGTTGTCTTCCCAGTTGCTTGTGGGCCGGCCGCGAAAATGTTGAAGCCGTGTTCTTTGATAATGAAGCCAAATCTTAGTGCTTCGTAAGCTCGTGGTTGGCCAACCAACACATCGAGAGGCCTGATTTCCTCCGTGGATTTCGCTCCGATAATCTTGGGGTCGCAGGTCCAACGCAGGCTTGTGGACGGTAGTTCAGAAGGCAATGGAATCCAGCGGGTCTTCGGAAGAGCGTAGGCTAATTACTTTACTGACTTCCTAGTGGTCCCAGCACTTGTCGGGTGTTACCAAATGGCTCCAAGCATAGTCGGGTGGTGCCAGCTGGGGTGAGGTGTCCCACCTCTCAAAGCGCCCTAATTCAAGGCAATCAGCCAGCACCATGGATTGAGACGAGAAGATCTACTCGGCCAGTGGTTTCACTGCATCGAGCTTGACAGGGCTGTGGGTTTTTGGATCTATCCAGATAAATGGGTCGTCCCATCGATCCGTGAGTACGATTTTAACGAGATGATCGCACCGGGGGCACCTTGGTCCGCGAGGTTCGAAGACGGTGTCAGGGCATTTGCAGTTACAGCCAGCGTGTTCCAAAACGAGTTTTCGGCCTTCGTATCTCGGAATTCTAGGTGGGCTGCATGCCTCGCAGAAGGTTTCCACTTCCGTCGATCCAACCTTAGCAACCCCACTCCTAATACGCCTGAGAGATGAGTGAAACTTCTCCCGTGTCACTCTTGGCGTTTCTCAGGAAGACGATTCCCACCTGAGCTTTCCACACGTAACCCATAACGTTCGCGTATCGTTTCCGCCAGCCTATGCATATCAAATCCGAAAACCTCCCTCAATTCCTCAAGCGACAAATCTTCGCTCTCCGATATTTCACTGACCGTCACGTCCCTGAACAGTTTTCGTTTTCGTTCCAACACGTCGCGGACATGTTCTTCGACCGTGCCTTTCACAACAAAGTTTACTGCGAGAACCTTGTTGGTCTGACCGATTCGGTGCAGGCGGGCAATACGTTGTTGTAACCGTGCGGGGTTCCAGGGCAAGTCGTAGTTAACCACGACATCTGCGGCCTGCAGGTTCAATCCGAATTGTCCTGCATCTGTGCTGGCTAGGATGCGGTACTCGGACTGTTCCACGAATTGTTTCAGATGCAATGTTCGAACGTCGTCGGAAAGTTGTCCATGGTAAACGAGAGTTGGAACTCCCTGGTTGGATAGTTCTTCCTGAATCAGGTTAACGACCGCGACAAATTGTGAGAAGACCACTAATTTGTGCCCTTGTTCAGTCAGGTCGTTTACTAGTTCCTTCAATTCGACTAGCTTCGCATTCTCTGGTTCGAGGTCTGCTAGCGCCCTGATTAATTTCCTGAAGATGGGCGATTCCCGGAGGGATTGCGCGTCCTCGGTGTTTTCGCGCTGCTTGCGCCGAAGGTAGCCGGCTATCATGCTTATGTCTGCGCAGGCTTCGCGTAGGAGCGTGTAGAGCCTGATACGGTTGGCCGTGAACGGGTTCGGGCCGGCTTGGTTACTTTCGCTATAAGCAAACTCTTCGAGAACCGTCTCGCCCAGGCCTTCTTGGAGTATGTCGTAAATCATCTTCTGGTTTTTCGCCGGTTCTGTGTACACGTACTGAACCGTGAGCGCAGGCAATTGTTTCAGGACTTGGTTTTTCGTTCTTCGAATAGATATCGTTCGTAGCTCTCTTCTTAGCTCGGGGAGTGTTTCAGGGTTGACGATGGGCCTGGAACTCTGCCATCCTTGACCGGAAAGTTTGAGTGTAAATCTGGCCAGAAAGTCTTCGTTATAGCGGCCGAAGAAGCCAGGTTTCACGATACTGACAATGTTGTAGAGCTCCCCAAGATGGTTTTCGAGGGGGGTGCCGGTCAAGGCGATAACGTTTCTGACGATGAGTTTCTTCGCCGCTTCACTCGTTTGAGTATCCCAGTTCTTAACTCGGGTGACCTCATCTAAGATCAAGGTGTCGAAGTTCTTCTGAAGTATCAACTCCACATCCGTTCTGAGTAGTTCATAGTTCATCACGATGAGTGGATCATCGTAGAGCATCATACGCTCATTCAATGTGCGCTTAGATGAGACTAAAGTTGGTTCAAGGTTGAACTTCTCAACCAACTCACCACGCCATTGTTCGACCACAGCATTCGGCGCGACAATGATGGCTCTGGACGCCTTTCTCTCCCTGACAAGCCCCAAGAGGGCTGTCGTGGCCGTGATAGTTTTGCCGAGCCCCATTTCATCAAAGAGGCAGGTCCGACCATCGTTCCTTAGAATGAAATCCACCGCTTTCCGTTGAAAAGGGTAAAGTGTTACGTTGACCTTTCGCGGAGCCCGAATAGCCTGTAGTTGAACTTCGCTCTCGGGGAAGTTCTTGAGTTCAACGCGCACATCATCCTCTTCGAATGCGCGCTTAGCGAAATTTACTGACCCAGCTTGCCGAAGGCGGTAAGCGTCATAATAGGGGCTCCAGATGGCGTATATCTTGAAGGTTCGGTCGTCGAGAATTTCTCTTAGTGAATCGCCCTTCACTGGCTTGACCCATACAATGCCGTCTTTGTCGTATTCGAAGAGTACGGCGCGGTGTTCACGGATGAGCTTCAGGGCACGAGGGGAGTACTTTAGCCTTAAGCCGGCTTGGCGGTAGGTTTCCTTAGCGACTTTGGGGTTTAGTGTAAGCGGATGGTGAAAGAATCCGTCCTTGAACGGCGTAATCTCCGTTAGCGATCCGAAACTAGGTTGGGGTACGTGAACTTGTGGTCGTATAACCAAGGAGGGCTCGACTAGCACCTGTCGTAACCTGACCCGTTTTGCCTTAGGCTCTGAAGATGCCAAGTCGTCTCAACGCCCCCACTGAATTCAAAACCCAATAGTATGGAAAAACCGGAATATGAGTCTCTCGCATGCGAATTAAGGCCGAGATGGGTGTCATACACCAATTCATTGAATGTGTATGCTGGCCAATACATTCAGCCGCGAAATGGGGGTTATTCGGCACGCTTCAGATCTGACCTACTTTCGTCCGTTGGCTTGCTCTCTAGGAAACTTGTGAACAGGTCATGGCCCAACTACGGGACGGCATGCTCCAACCCTACGCGCTCCTGTGCCTTCAACTGGCAATATTTGTACAACGCATCGTAAAGCGGGAATTGAAGCTTCATGTTTTCGAAGTCGTTTCTCGCGAGTTCCCTGAAGCCGATTGCTGCAGCTTCAAGGCCCGCCGACTCTGGCGGTGCGTCCGGGATATGTGCGTCAGCGCCTCGAACAATTCTCGCCATTTCTCCCAAGGCCTCGTCTCTAATCCGGTACTTCTTTATGATGGCGTCGAAGCTGACGAACTCTTTCCCATCTTCCTGATAGTGAGTCAGTTCCACGCCAGGTGCGTCAAATGGAACCGCACCCTCCACCTTGGCAACCTCTTGCACTCTTTCTTTCTGGACGAATAGAAACTCAGCATTCTCATCTACAAAGTGCGTGATCAACCATGGGCAAGCAATCCTATCGACCTTTGCCTTCTCGCGAGTCACCCACTTCATTCTCAACGCCTCGATAAACTGAGCGGACTAACATTATACGGATTTAAGTACGAGGCTTCGCTACCGTGCTAACAGATTTCGGAGAGTCAGCTATGAGTTCGCCTTTGAAGAGTTGCTCTTACATTCTAGCAGTCATTGAACGCGGACAGATTGCTGATGTTGTTAAAGCCGTGAGGGAAATCAGCCAAGTCGATGAAGGGGCGCTTCTAATCGGCAGGTACGATCTGCTGGTGCGTGTAGCGCATTATGATCGCGCGGATCTGTACAAGTCGGTTTCTCAAATACGTAATATGCCCGGAATTAAGGCGACGAGCACTCACATACCCTTCGAAGGGTTCACGAAAGAGTACATTGTTGACGAGAATGACGCCTTGGCGATTTCTCTGCTACGCGCGCAGGGATCGCTGCCCGACGTTTTGTCCCAACTGAAGCAGCTGGAACATGTTGTAGAGGGACATATCATTCCAGGTGACTGGGACCTGCTCACGATTCTGCATAGTAAAAACGTTGGCCAGATTCTTGAAACTGCCGTAAATCAATTCGAGGGTGTGCAGGGCATTTCTAAGACTGAGACTTTGATTGCCCACCAATACTTCCATAGGACACATGATGAGACTGTTTCAGTCGGAACCTACGTGCCACAATATGCATTTGACAGGCTGAAAGACAGTACCGTTCTTGGCGCGCAGAGCCTTTCATGATTTCCGTCGCGGAAAAATATGCTTAAGAACTGCCTGTTGTGGTCTCAACCTCTCCACAGTGGTCCGCTAGTTGCCAACCGATCCGAGGAAAGAACCATCGGCCAAGAGCGACAAACCCCAGTCCATTCAAGAGACACACAAACAGCTGGATGAGGTCCGTAGGCAGCTGGGTGAAGTTGCCAAGGAGAAAGAGCAGAGCGAGAGGAAGGCAGCGGAATACTTTGACCGGTTGCAGCGGCTACAGGCGGACATGGAGAATCTCCAGAAGATCGCGCAGCGTCAGGTCGACACCGCAACAAAACAAGCATCCGAGAGGCTACTGGTTAAGTTACTGCCGATTCTAGATGCGCTCCAACAGGCCGAACAAATGGTCCATGAAAGCAACACGTTACCCCCAGATGAAATTGCGGTAGGGCTGAGGATGCTGCAGCAGCAATTAACTGAAGTCCTAGCCAGCGAGGGCTTAAAGGAAATTCCCGCCATTGGGCAACCACTGGACACAGAGCTGCACGAAGTTGTGGGCTACATGGAGAGTGACGAAAAACCCGAGAACACAGTGGTAGAAGAAATCCGCAAGGGTTACTCATTAAATAATATGGTGATTCGGCCAAGCCTGGTCATTGTTAGCAAGCGAAAGAGTTCTGAAGAGAGGTCGCTCGAAAACGAAAGCGCGAATTAATTCTCCCATAAGGTTTTTGAACCCATCCCTAGTACCTTGTTACGTTAAGTAACTACTGGGAGAGCAATCGTTGCCTAAAATAATCGGAATAGACCTTGGAACTAGCAATTCTGCTGCAGCCGCCGTCATTGCCGGACGCCCCACAATTATCCCTAGCGCGGAAGGGACGTCAGTGGGGGGCAAGGCGTTTCCTTCGTACGTAGCCTTCACCAAAGATGGGCAGCTGCTCGTAGGGGAACCAGCTAGGCGCCAGGCCGTCTCGAATCCGGAGGGTACGGTTCAAGCAATCAAACGCAAGATGGGTACTGACTATAAGGTCAACATTTTCGGCAAAGAATACACGCCGCAGCAGATTTCCGCCTTCATACTTCAAAAAATCAAACGCGACGCGGAAGCCTTCTTGGGTGATAGCGTCCAGAAAGCCGTGATCACCGTCCCAGCCTATTTCAATGACAACCAACGTCAGGCGACAAAGGACGCAGGCGCAATCGCGGGCCTTGAGGTTGTTAGAATAATCAACGAACCAACTGCCGCATCGCTAGCGTATGGCCTTGACCGGGTGGAGAAGGAACTCAAGATAATGGTCTTCGACCTGGGAGGCGGAACCTTGGACGTAACTATGATGGATGTAGGTAAGCCCGATCCGAAGGCACCGCCAGTCTTTGAGGTTCTGTCAACTAGCGGCGATACTCAGCTCGGGGGAACCGACATGGACAACTCCCTCCTAGACTACATAGCAGGGGAATTCAAGGCGAACACGGGAATTGACTTACGTAACGACAAGGTCGCGAGCCAAAGGGTTCGCGAAGCGGCTGAAAAGGCCAAAATCGAACTATCCACCGTCCTGACGACGGACATTAACCTTCCATTCATCTCAGCCGACGCGGCGGGTCCAAAGCATCTCACAATGACCCTAACTCGGGCCAAACTAGAGGAGATTGTTCGACCAACGATCGACCGTTGCCGAGGCCCCACGGAACGGGCTATTCAAGACGCCAAGCTTACCCCCAAAGATGTTGACAAAATCATCCTAGTCGGTGGACCGACCCGGATGCCCATCGTTCGAAAATTCGTACAAGATTACATGGGCAAAGAAGCAGAGAGCGGGGTCGACCCGATGGAGTGCGTCGCCACGGGGGCAGCTATTCAAGCGGGCGTAATCGCTGGGGAAGTTCGCGACCTATTGCTCCTCGACGTTACTCCGCTGTCTCTTGGCGTTGAGACTCTTGGCGCCGTTGCTACGAAGATAATTGAACGAAATACTACTATTCCGACGAAGCGAAGTCAAATTTTCTCAACGGCGGCCGACTTTCAGACGACGGTCACAGTCCATGTTCTCCAAGGTGAAAGGCCCATGGCAGGCGACAACGTCTCACTAGGCATGTTCAACCTGACAGGAATTCCACCGGCACCTCGGGGGGTACCACAAATCGAAGTCACATTTGACATAGACGCAAACGGCATCCTGAACGTGGCCGCGAAAGACTTGGCTACTAACAAAGAGCAGAAGATCACCATAACCGCCTCCACAAAACTTTCGAAAGGCGAAATTGAGAAGATGGTTAAACAGGCGGATCAATTCTCGGCTGAAGATCAGAAGCGCAAGGATGAGGCGGAGCTTCGGAATTCGGCTGACAACCTAATCTACAGCGCTGAGCGGCTGACAAAGGAACTTGCCGGTAAGATCTCAAAGGAGCACTCTGAACAGGTCACAAAGAGTGCAGCGGAGCTTCGACAGGCCATGGCAGGCAAGGACCTTAACGTGATTAAACAGAAGTTCGAAGCACTTCAGAAAATTATGCAGGACATTGGAACTGCAGCTTACCAACAGGTTGCGCAGCAACAAGCAGGTTCAAGCGGCTCATCGGAATCAGCCCCGAAAACCGATAACAAGACCCAGCCGGTAGACGTTGATTACAAGGTAGTTGACGACAAGAAGTAGCAATGAGACCGCGGCCGACCAGCATTGTCGAAGCGTGACTACTACGATGTACTCGGCGTGCCGCGGAACGCCAGTAAGGAACAAATGAAGAATGAATACAGAAAACTCGCCCTGAAATACCACCCTGACCGAAACAAGGAACCCGGCGCTGAGGAGAAATTCAAGGAGATAACCGAAGCCTACGCTATTCTTTCAGATGACGATAAGCGAGCGCAATACGACCGTCTCGGCCACGCTGGAATCGATTCACAATACTCTACAGAGGACATATTCCGCGGCGTAAACTTCGACGACATATTCAGGGACATCGGTTTCGGTGCTGGTGGTGCTGGTGGCTTTGAATCAATCTTTGACGTCTTCTTTGGGGGGCGCGGGCCACGCCGCCCGACGAGGGGCGAAGACCTACGATACGATCTAGAGATATCGCTTGAGCAAGCGTACTCTGGGCTTGCCACTGAGATTGAGGTTCCCAGGAGGGAACGATGTTCAGAATGCGGCGGGACGGGTGCGAGCCCTGGGACTTCACCGAAGAAATGCCCAGACTGCGGAGGCACAGGCCAAATTCAACATGTCCAAACGAGGGGGTTCATGCATTTTGCACGAATCGAGCCCTGCCGCAAATGTCGTGGCAGAGGAACGATAATTGAGAAACCCTGCAATGTCTGCCGAGGTGCAGGGATCGTTGAACGCCACAGGCGAATCAGCATAAGGATTCCCCCTGGCGTTGATACAGGTTCCCAATTGGTCTTACGTGGCGAGGGAGACACGGCCGATGGTGGTGGGCAAAGGGGAGATCTATACGTTGTCGTTGATGTGAGGCCGCACGAGGTCTTCAAAAGACAGAGAAACGACCTCGTTTGCAATATCGGTTTGAGCCTTTCCAAAGCCGTTCTGGGCGGTGAGGTCGAAGTTCCCACTTTGGATGGGCTGGCGAAAATTGTCGTGCCCCCTGGAACCCAAAGTGGAGCCATCTTCCGCCTACGGAAGAAAGGAATGCCAAGCCTTCGTGAAAATGGCAGAGGAGATGAACTCGTAATGGTCCAGGTAAAGACGCCTACGAAACTGACTTCCCGGCAACGCGAACTCATGAACGAGCTCGCCCGTGAAGGCCTCTAATTCTAGCTTGGTTTACCGCCTTCGAACTAAGGATAGAAGCTGCCTCTGGACTCTTGGGCCACCCGCTAATATGGAACAAGAGAAATGCTTCCAGCTTCCGCCTGACGAGTTAGTTATTCGGCCTTTAGCTTCCTCAAGGATCACGCAACCTGCCGCAGTTTCGTATATTGGGGATTTCCTGAAAACTGTAACGAGACCATCGAATCGACCGGAAGCCACAGAACACAAGTTCAACGCAACGCTTCCTGGCGATCGCAGCCTTCGTGTAAAATGGTAGAGTCGCTTTTCCAGTGCCAGTGGGTCTGGTATCGCTGGTTCTTCCTCCCACCACTCGAAAATGAGGGACGAATTGTTGAGCGATCCGGCGTTGGAGACATGAATTCGTTTTCCGTTCAAATGGGCCCCTCTTCCGCGGCATGCGGTGTGCATCTCGTCCAAAACAGGGTTGTATATCGCGCCGGCCACGGGTTCGCCTTTCACTAGTACGCCGATTGAGACTGCAAAGTATGGGATTCTCTTCACATAGTTCAGTGTTCCATCAAGTGGGTCCAAGGCCCAGACAATGTCCCGTGACCCGTAGCTTATGGTACCTGCTTCCTCCGAGTTCACAGTGGATTTGATTCGACTTCGCCTGATCTTGCCCAGAATGATTCTTTCAGATTCTATGTCCGCGTTTGTGACGAGGCTACCTGGATAATCATACTTCCGCCTAACGGACAGCCTTTTCGAGCCTTGAAACAGTTTTAGAAGTTTCTTTCCAGCTTCCTCGGCGCTCGCGGTGGCGACATCGAGCAATTCTTCGGGTCCAATGTTCAAAGCATTCATCACCACGAGTGGATGCGGCTACCCAGCTTGAAGGCCGTCAACCAAAGCAGCTTGGCCTTTGGTGAGCCAATTTTCCATAAGCTCCGTGATCAGGAGTAACAGGCCGATGACGAGTAGAAGAGCTCCTGCTGCAGCCAGAATGGGAACGTTCGCGAAGGGGGCCGATCGAATTAGTACCGATAAGATGGCGAACGCGATGAGCACAACCCCTAACGCCATCAGCACTAAGGCAACTAGAACTCGCGTTCGCAATTGGGTTCCGGGCAAGCTCGCAAGTGGAACGCTTTAAACCATCCTCAATCATCCTACGACCGGTTCCGGGCGAAGTGCATGGACAAGCTTCCCGAAAGTTGCTCTAGAAGTTAGATGATTAGGATGGACTCCAGTAAGGCGGTCGTCATGAGCGATTTCGACGAGACAATTGTCACCATCGACACCGCCGAATTCGCGTTGCAGCTTTTCGCAGATCCCAGTTGGAAGCGAATCGAAGAGCAATTCGAAGCCGGTGAAATTAGCTTCGAAGAGTCCCTGCAAAGAGAGTTTGCAATGATCAAGGCTCCAGAGAAGGTGATATTGGACGAGCTGGACAAAGTTGCGGCTCTCAGGCCAAACTTCGAAAGGCTAATCGAGTACTGCAAGAGACAACGTTTACCGCTCATCATTGTTAGCGGTGGGCTTGAGTTTTGTATTCGTCATTTCCTAGGTCGCGGCGATTGGTTGAATTTCATGGAAATATACGCCCCGAAATCACAATTCACCGGCAAAGGTTACGAAGTGACTATGCCCAGGTTGTTCGGCAAGGGATCATTTAACTTCAAAGATGACTTTGTCAGGCACCACAAGGAACAGGGCAACAGAGTTTTCTACATAGGCGATGGGTTAGGCGATTTCCCGGCGGCGAGAGAAGCTGATTTCTCATTCGCAATCAAAGGCTCCAAGTTAGCGGAGGCCTGCCGAAAGGGCAACGTTCCACACAGGGAAATAGCTGACTTTCAAGAGGTTATCGACGCAATCGACGATTTGAAAGGCTGACGGCCATCTCAAACAAGTTTTATTTGGGCACCCAATACGGGTCAGGCCGTGGTTTTGCAGGTTGATAGTAATTGGCGGCTCGTCGTCTGAAGCCCTAGCTTCGAAGGTCGCACAGGAACTACATCTGAAAGCAGGAGCATTGGAAGTCCGGCGTTTTCCAGACGGGGAAAAATACCTGCGCGTACTCGACGATGTCAAGAACGAGAACGTTGCAGTTATTCAATCAATACACCATACCCCTGACGAATTAGTGTTTGAGTACCTGCTCCTCGTTGACACACTGAAGGATCTCGGAGCTAGGAAGGTAACCGCTTTCATACCATACTTCGCTTATGCGAGGCAGGATGAACGGTTCAAACCTGGCGAGGCGATGAGCTTCAAAACTGTCAGCAAACTCATGGAGAGCGTAGGGACAGACGAGATTTACACGATTGACATGCATCAGCATCGGGTTCTGAAATCCTCAGAGATATTCAAAATCCCTTCCCATAACCTATCCGCGATGCCCCTGTTAGCGGACTACGCTAAGAAGACGGGCGAGCTCAAACAGCCCCTAGTGATCGGCCCCGACGCCGAGGCTGAACAGTGGGCGAAAATCGCCGCTGAAAGGTTGGAGACCGATTACGACGTTTTCGAAAAGAAGCGGCTTGGAGATGCACAAGTGGAAGTGCGTCCTAGGAAGTCGAGCGCCAAGGGGCGAGACGTCCTGATCGTTGATGACATAATTAGCACTGGAGGAACGATCGTAGAAGCCGCAAGGATATTGATCTCGCAAGGAGCGAATAAGGTCGCCGTCGCGTGCACACATCCAATCTTAGCAAACGGCGCGCTTGAAAAGATACAGAAGGCTGGAGTCGCCAGTGTGTTTGGGACGGACACCGTTCCAAGCCCAATAAGCCGGGTAAGCGTTGCCCCGTTGATAGCCAGCGAAATACGAAAGGCCGGAATGAAGTGACGAGTTACAAGAGAGACATTTGCGTTACCTTCGACCTTTGGGGAACGCTCTTCATCGACAAACCAGAACTAGACGATGCAAGGAATAGGATGAGGTACGAAGGAATCTACAAGGTACTCTCCGATTCAGGCGTCAAGATTTCGTTAGGGGACCTAGAGAGGGGTTACGAGCAGAGCGCTTCCCTGTTTCAATCAATTTGGCGCAACAACAAGGAGCTCCCGATAGCGGAACAAATTCGTTTGATTATTGGTTCTGCGGGCCTAGCCGATTTTCGGATGGATTCACAGACGGCTGGAAAGCTTGAGCGCGCTTATGTTGACCCAATATATGCCTCTCCTCCGGAGCTTGAGGGCGACGCCGCCGCAACCCTTCAAGAAGTGCGTGACCGAGTCCGAAAGATTGGATTGGTCAGCAATACGGGACGAAGCCCGGGTACGGCCCTGCGGGAGCTGCTTAGGAAATATGGTGTATTGGATTTGTTCAGTTCAACCGTTTTCTCCGACGAAGTAGGGTCAAGGAAACCGGACGGGCTGATATTTGAGAAGGCGGCAATCGAACTCGGAACAGAACCGGCAAAGATTGTGCATATTGGCGATGACCCTGAGGCTGATGCTTGGGGTGCTAGGAAGGCTGGGATGAAGTCCATACTCTTGGATTACCCAGTTCCGGAGGGCTTCAGGCAGCAACCGGGCTCGTTATTCGCGCTGTCAAGGTCTGACAGGCGGATTCCGGATTCTGAAATTCAGCCAGATCGCAGAATTAGTTCGCTGAGAGACGCCGTCGATGCCTTAGGTTCCATAAACTAAATCGAAGCGAGGAATTTCAATAGAGTCTCGCGGTTTGGGCCCCCGCGCGTTTCCGCGCGTGTTGCTTTGATCCCGCCTGCCGCGTTTCCCCAATTCAAAGCCTCCAGTTCGCTACGGCCCTCAGACAATGCGGATACAAAGGCACCGAGGAATGCGTCGCCGCACCCCACAGTGTTCACCACCTTCATCCCAAGCGACTTCAGGTCTAGGGCACGAGAAACCATTTTCCGCTTGCCAGTGTACATGATCGAACCCTTTGCCCCTAACTTGGCGACGACTCTAAGTTCGCCGTTAATCTTCATAAGCTTCCGTACGGCTGCACTCCGATCCTTCGTGCCGGTCAAAAGCGCCACTTCAGATTCGTTCGCTACCAGGTAATCGACTTTCCGCAGTATCTCCTCCGAACCTTTGACGCCCCTTCTAGATTTTACTCCCGGGTCTAACACGATAACCTTGCCAAGTTCTCGTGCATCCCTAGCCAACTTCAAGCCGGTATCGAAAGGGGGATCCATTATTGTGATGACAGATGATTCCGTGACTAGTGCACGGCGTGTCGGGTCGTCTAGGTCATCCGGGTTGATTTTGGCGTTTGCGCCAACGTGAGTGTGGATGATATTTTCTCCTTTTGCGTCGATGATGATGTATGCTTGTCCCGACTCGGCGTTCTCGCTGAATTTCAGGCCTGATACGTTGACACCTTCGTCCTGGAAGATTCTCACCTGGTCGGACGCAACCGTATCCTTCCCCAGTGCTCCAAGTATAGCAGCTTGGTTACGCCCCAGCAGTCTTGCGGCTGCAACGGCGGTGTTCCCTGCTTTCCCACCTGGGACGCGAGCAATCCGGCGAACGACTACTTCTTCGCCTCCTCGAGGAAAGTTGTCGATGAAGAGGTTGATGTCCCAGTTTATCGCCCCAATGACAACTGTTTTGACCAATCCAATTCACAGGCAGAAAGGCTTCGAATCTAGGTTTGTTGTTATGGTTAGCTTGGATACATCTTATTTGTTTTCGGCGAAGACATCGGCTGGCAGCCGACCAATCCCTGGTTACGGGATTGAAGCGCCGTATCTAGTAACGTAGTGGTTAGTCAGAAATGAATAACTGCTACGTTCAAGGCCGCTAGCCTACACTGGTCATGGGTGGTGACACCTCACAAGGTACACTGGTAACTTATCGGGTGGTTGACTGTTGGCTCCTGTATCGTGGACGCCAATACAGATAGCTAACTCCTACTGGCACAATTATCCACAGAGCAACGATTCCGAAAACAGTAGGTGAAGTATGCGACCTTAGCTCATTCGCTCGCACCAGTAGAATCACAACCACGACAAACACGTAGACGGCGGCCACGATAAGCAATCTAGTAACGAGACTTACCATAGGCCCTTTCTGTTTGCCATTCAAAATGAATAGCGGCAGACGATTGCCTTTCCTTTTGTCCTTTTGACGCTTACTGTTTTCGATTCAACTCACATCTAGGGTGGCTACCACCCAACGTTTGGGTGGTTACCACTCTCCCGAAACTGCCTAATTACCTAGAGAGAACACTCGACACATCTGCCCACAACAAACCTGCAGCCAGAACAAAGCTAGGGAAAATCCTCTGTGTTTTTATGTGTAATGCAGATGCGTATGCGCCTGGCCTAACCAAACTCAACGGGTTAATCTGAATTGACGTCTTCTAAGGTCTTCCTTCGAGATGCGACTGGGCTGACGAAGAAAGTTTCGTTGCTCGACGCGATTGCGATCAACGTTAGTTACATGTCGGTAGGTGCTGCGCTGGCACTGGTTGGGTTTACGATGCTTGCGCTTCCGACAGTTTCAGGCGTTAACCTAGTTTTCGGGTCGGCGATCGCCGCCCTATTGGCAGTTCCCCAAATGATTGTCTACACCATGATGTCGAGTCGAGTCTCTAGGACTGGAGGAGACTATGTGTGGCTCTCCAGGTCGCTTGGCGGTTTTCTCGGTAGCACGATAACGCTAACTGGCATCACACTTGAAACAATGCCATATCTGGCGCTCATCGCTTTGTCCGCTGTGTTCGCTGTAGGTTCTGTCGGGCTTTCCCTTGGTTACTCAAGCATGCTGGGACTCGCATTGCCCGGCAACATCTCAGGCTCGGCTCCATTCTCACAGTTTTTGTTGGCGTCCGGTTTGGTGCTAATTTTGGTTGTAATCAATATACTGAAGCCGAGGCTCGGATTCAAGTTGATTTCAACGTGCTGGATTATCGGCATGTTTTCGGTGGCTGTTGCCGTAGTTACAATGATCATTGCAGGGCCCGCCGGCGTTGAGAATTACATTAACAAGCTGAATATTCCGCAGACCACCTACGCCTCGCTTGCTCGTTCTTATTCCGGGCCCACGTTCGATCTAAACTCAACGTTATTGATGATGCCCTACTTTGCTCTCTTTACTTATCCGTGGTTTAGCGCCGCACCATCAGTGGGTTCCGAGTTGAAACAAAAAGCATCAAAGTGGAACATTCCGATTTCCCTCCTGCTGGCTTTCCTTGTAGTAACCATTCCCTACTCATCGATGTATTACGCTGGGGGATTTCAGTTCACGACCGCAGCTCTCTCAAACCCAACGCTCGTGAACAACTACTCCTTCAATTTCTGGACGTTGGCCATAGGCGTCTCTTCGAATTACCTGCAGGCTTTGATAATCGGAATAGGTTGGATAGTGCTGACCGTTGCGATCTTGGCATTCGGCATAATCACAATCTCCAGATACATGCTCGCACAAGCCTTCGACCGGTATCTTCCATCTAAGTTAGCCTACGTTAGCCCGAAATACGGTTCACCCGTCGTTGCGCACATACTTGACCTCGCAGTAACCGTCGTCCTAATCGGTCTCGCGGCTTTTCTCTATGGGACGATTTCTTCCCTTTACGGTGCCGTGATGGCATCAATGATCTACTTTGCGTTCGTTGGTGTTGCTGCAACTATCTATGCCGTAAAGAAGGAAAGGGGAGGTTCCAAGGTTCTCCTTGCAGTCGCCGGGGTACTGCAATCCCTAGTCTTCGCCTACCTGACTTACCAGTTCTTGACGTACCCACGCATTTGGGGCGGCAATGCCTTAGCCTATGGATACATTGCAGTTACATTTGTGGTGGGCGCTCTGCTATATGTGATTAGAAAGGTCAGGCTTCGGAATGAGGGTTTGAACATATCGTTTGCTTTCAAGGAAATTCCCCCAGAATAATGCGCGTTTTCTGTGACATTAGGGCAGAAAAGAAAGAGAAATCCTTCACCTAACCCGTTGCTGATAAGTTCACGTTGTCTTGTCCGGGTAGGGGCATAGCTCGCTTACAGGACATACTGGGCAGAGTGGCTTTCGAGCCCGACAGATTTGCCTTCCAAGAGCCATGAAATATAGCGGGACCAAACGCGAATCCTCTTCACGGAACAACGGCATCAACGCCCCCCTAACCTTCTCCTCCCCGCCCTTTCTTGGGGCCAAGCCGAGTCGTTTCGAAACGCGGTAGACGTGGGTGTCGACTGAAATTGTCGGCCAGCCTAGAACTCCTAATAGAACATCGGCCGTCTTAGGCCCAACTCTGGGCAACTCTTGAAGCTCGGCACGCACATCTTCAAATGAACCATTTAGTGCAGACGCAATATTTCCTGAATATCGTTCAGCAATAATCTTGGCGAGCCGCTTTATTCCCCGTGCCTTCTGCTTGTGTAAGCCTGCAACATGGATTGCCTTCTCTATGGTACGGACGTTTGCCTGAGCTAGCTTAGCCACGGTTACGCCAACTTGTCGGTCAAGGTTTCTGAATGCTCGGAGCGCGGCGACATCAGTGCAGTTCTGCGTGAGAACTGTTACGATAAGGATTTGAAATGGGTCCTTCGTTTCACGCGCTACGGTTAGCGTGGCAAAGTCTTCTTCGCGTATCTCTAGGCTTGCACGAAGTATGCTGAAGATTTGTTCGGCTCGTTTCTTCTCAGCTTCGAGTGCAATGTTGTCCAATTGGGGTTCTTCAGGCGAGTGCGTTGGCAATTAGGATTGTTCTAGTCCCGTAAACGAGCAAGAGGATTCCAGCAACCGCCAGAATCCATGAAACGCCCCTTTCCCATCTCTGGCCTTGGTGGAATTCAATCAGAATTACTCGGATTCCGTTCAAGGCATGGTAATCTACGAAGATCAGTAGCAGCTCCAAGGTGACGGCAAGCATCAAATTCCGGTAAACCTCGATAACTGAATAGGCCCCGCCGCTGAATGCAAGGTTCTGGAGGTACGGTCCGGTCAAGAATACTGTGAAGAGGTGTAGGCCGCCTGCAACAACTATGCCGAGCCCTGTTATGTAGTGAAGAAGCATCCTGGTGGATTCTTTCATTCCTCAAGCCCCGAAGAAAACATTTAGGGCATAGACGGCTGTCGCTGCAGCGAAGAGTACGCTCAACCAAAACAATGCTCTCTGTGATTTTGTGAAGGACTTGGGTTCGTACGGGAAGTCGGGCCTGGTCGGCCGGCCTTGGAGTAATCCGAACTCGGTCAGGGTGAGCCTGATCCCGTTTATGGTGTGGTATGCAAGCATGAAGCCGATGACAACAAGGCCGATGTCGAAGACGGGGTTCTCCAAGAAAAGGAAGGTCGCTGTCCAAACATCCCGGGCCACATCAAATGACGGAACACTCCAAACACTCAGGCCGCCCACAACGTTTCCGGTTTCCACAATATGCGCCAAAAAATAGCCGGTCACGGCAATGCCTGAAATGCGCTGTAGAGCGTACGCCCATCTCTCTAGGTTGTACTTTGCGGGGTAGAACCAGCCGAGCAACGCCTTCTTCAGTTCAGAAGTGAGCGGCTCGGCCAAACCAAACACTACTGCGCCTTTGCGTTTTCCCAGAGGCCGAGTACGTTTCCTTCGGTGTCTCGGAAGTATGCGGCGAAGCCCATGTCTCCCACCGCCATCTTCTTCCTGATCATTTTGCCACCGTTCTTCTGTATGCGCCTCTCAGCGTCGTCGATGCTCGCGACATTGATTGTCACCACGGGATGCTTGACAGGCTCCTGTCGTTCGAGCATGCCACCGTTTATGGCGCCTGTTTCAGTGGGCCGTCCCTCGGCGTTCGTGGGAGTGGTTCCGAGTATCGCGTAGCCCATTTCCGGCATGGCGTTTATCGACCAACCAAAGGCCTCTTTGAAAAACTTCTGCGCGCGTTCCATTTTATCCACGGGAATCTCAAAGTGTACAACACTGTCAGCCATTGACGTTCGCCTGCGATTTGGAGTCAGGGCGATTCATAAAAGCGTTTGGCGGTTCAGATTCACCCTGCAGGCCACAGGAGTTAGATTGGCAGAGTTCCAAGCCCACGATGCCGAACATGTTTTCCGCCTTGGCCTTTGAAGCGTTCTTCATCCCAAATGTTACCTCTTTCATGGTAACCGAAATTTTCCCAGTACCCATCCACATAGTCGGCTAGGAACTCAATCGCTGTCAACCATTTTGCGCTCTTCCACCCGTAAAGGTGTGGAATGAACGGGCGCGCAGGAAAACCTTGCTGGGTTGGGATTGGTTTGCCATTCATCTTGAAAGCGATTAGAGAGTCGTCAACCATCGCATCCTCATGTGGGACAGGTGCAGTGTAACCGTCCGCACAGTGGAACATCACCCACTTAGCCTCGGGCTTAGCTCCGGTTAGCTTTGCGAGGTCGCGGAAGGCGACGCCTTCCCAGACAACGTCCCTTATGCCCCACGAAGTGACGCAACTGAAATCCCTCGTAAGTTTAACTTGGGGTAGCTTCTGCAAATCATCGAAGCTGAGGCTCAGCTCTTTCTCGACAAGCCCCTTCGTGGACAAGCGCCACGTTTCAAGTTTGATTTCTGGGACGCCAAGGGCTGCGTAGATTGCCCACCGTTTCGCGAAGGTTTGCCCTGGGGGCACAGTTGTCGCCATGTTATCTACCGCCGTATCGGTTTTCCATGCTCTAGGGGTGGGAGCGCTTTAATGATTGCTTGGAACAGTAAGGTGCTTGGTAAGCCAGAGGATTGCATTTTGAAACTTCTAGACCTCACTACTGAGTTGCCTCTCGAGGCAGTCTTGCAGGATACCCATGCGGGTACGCACATTGAAGCCCCTGCATACCTCATCCCTAACGGGAAGAAACTTGACCAGTTCGCTCTAGATTCCTTCATGGTACAAGCGGTGCTTCTCGACTTGACGAGCAAGAAGGCTGGGCAACCAATCGATGACGAAGACTTGGAGGGCGCGGAAGAGAGTGCAGGATTAGCGTTGCGCGAGGGTGAGGCTGTCGTTCTCCATACTGGCTGGGGTGATTCCGCGGGCACTACGGCGATTGGGAGCCATGGTTACCTAAGTGAGAACGGCGCAGAATTTCTCGAATTCAAACGGCCATCAATGGTTGCAACTGACGCCCCCAGCCTGGACGCGCAGGATGACAAGGCTCTACGAGCGCACTCAACGTTGATGCGGGCGGAAATTCTGGTGTTGGAGAACCTTCGCAATTTGGATAAGGTTCAAGAGTCGAGGTTTCGGCTCGTGGCGTTTCCATTGAGGGTGAACGGCCCGATTTCACCTGTTCGAGCGGTGGCTGTTGTCGAAGGGTAATCGAAACGCTCCGTATGGGGGGATTGAGGCGTAAAGTGAGGCGAGGGTTACCTTCGTTTGGCACCGTT
>Ga0187886_1001388_pt1 | contig 22279 bp, 23 predicted proteins | sample June2016WEW_20_1_FD_133001 | JGI IMG/M metagenome (GOLD analysis project Ga0187886, IMG submission 133001) | Peatland microbial communities from SPRUCE experiment site at the Marcell Experimental Forest, Minnesota, USA - June2016WEW_20_150 | ecosystem: Environmental > Terrestrial > Soil >... | reverse complement strand
GTGTTTTACTTCTTCCACAATTTGGTTGGAGAGCCGGAGCCGTGAATCGAACATCGTCAACAGAACACCTTCGATATCGAGATTGGGATTCAATGTCTTCTTGACCATGTTGATAGTACTGAAGAGCTGGCCGAGTCCTTCCAGTGCAAAGTATTCGCACTGAACAGGAATGAGGACAGAATCCGCTGCCGTTAATGCATTGAGTGTCAGCAAGCCAAGCGAGGGCGGACAATCTACAACAATGAAATCGAATCGGTCACGCACCGGTTGGAGCGCTGTTGTGAGCAGCCGTTCCCGGTTTTCCATCCCTACCATTTCGATTTCTGCCCCGACAAGATTGATGTGTGATGGAAGAATGGAAAGGTAGGGCATTTGTGTCGGCTGAATTGCCGCAGCTGCTTCTACTTCTCCAACGAGAACTTCGTAAATGGTTTTTCCATCAATGCCGGTGGAACCGACACCGCTTGTGGCGTTCGCTTGCGGGTCATTATCGACTAGTAATGTGCGCTTCTCCGCCGCCGCCAGTGAAGCTGCAAGATTGATGGCAGTTGTGGTTTTACCAACACCGCCTTTTTGATTTGCTACGACGATTATTTTTGCCACAATGATCCGGTTGTTCCTGGAGGTGTATACTTCATTGCGAAAAATATACTGCCTTTTTTCTGCTCAAGCAACCTATGAAATGAGCCGGAGGAATGTTCTCAGGATGCAATATCACACTTCTTGCGAAATGGCTCCGGCAGGGGAGAAATCTTACGTGTTTGCGGATTCATAAATACAATACCGGTTTTTGCACGCGCAACTTCTTTACCCGTTGCCTTATTGGTGAGTTTGAAAACGAAATCACAATTTGCCGCTTGAAAATCAGTGACCCCGGCTTCTATCGTTAATACATCCCCATAAAATCCTTCAGAAGAATAAACGACAACGGCATCTGTCATCATAATGCCCAATCCTTCGATATTCAGTTCCGAATAACCGAGGTTCTGGAGAAATTGAATACGTGTTTCATGAACGATGGAGAGCACAGCATCATTGCCGAGATGACCGCCGTAATTGATGTCACTTATACGGATTGGAATTTCGGTTCTAAACGGAAGATAGGTGGGGAGTGTCAGTTTTACGCGAGCCATATATGTTTCCTGTGAGAATTATGAATCAGCATCCCAAACAGCTGTTTATATTGATGAAAGGTACAAGAATTCTTGAAATAATGCAGAAGTCTTCGGAATGAATATTTGGATGGGAAAATGGTCAATATCCATGCAACTTAAATTGCTAGATTACCGTAAATACATTGAGTAACGACGGACATTACCTATGAGAACCTTTATCCTTTGGCTCATCCTTTTCTTGCTCTGCTGGCCATTAGCATTGCTGGCACTCGTACTCTATCCAATCGTTTGGCTTCTGATGCTGCCATTCCGCATTATCGGCTTGACGATGAAGGGATTGTTTGAATTTCTCACCGCGTTGATACTCCTGCCGGCAAGAATTCTTCGTGCATCTAAAGGGTAGGCAGAAGTACTTTCATAGTGCCTGTTCCTTCAGTATTGTTCCATTTTCCTTCCCCCAATGATTTTCTGGAGATGTTCCGTTGCAATTAGACGCATTTTTTGGTACCGTTTCATAAAATAATCTGAGAAATATCTCTGTGCATCTACGAATATCTTGTATAATTCTTCTTCTCTTGTTGACGGTGCCAACTCTGATGTGCGCGCAAAGCACTGCTCAACCGCAGACCCGTGTTACAATTATTCGGCCGGAACTTGGCGAAGGTACCTATCGCTATCCCCAATTGCTTTCCTACCGATCTGTGCAACACCCGCGCATTGCTGTGGTATTCAGTGGAGGTGGTGCGCGCGGGGTAGCTTCTATAGGTGTGCTGCGTGTGCTGGAACGAAACGGTATTCCCATCGATCTTATTGTAGGCACAAGCATGGGCAGCGTTATCGGCGGTTTGTATGCAATGGGATATTCCCCTGACCAGCTTCAGCGAATGATTGATACAACAAATTGGGAAGACTTACTCAGCTATACGGATGAAGCACGACGGCGTGATATGTTTTTGGATCAAAAAATTGCGCGTGATAAAAGCGTACTGGTGCTTCGATTTGAAGGATTAACGCCGGTCATTCCGGAGGCGTTCTCCACAGGTCAGCGGTTGACAAATTATCTCAACATCCTCACGCTTCAAGCTCTCTACAAACCTGAACCAAGCTTTGATGATCTCCGTATTCCGTTCCGGGCTGTGACGACAGATCTTGTGACTGGAAAACGTATTGTTCTTGATGGAGGAGATATGACGGAAGCGCTCCGTGCAAGCTTATCCGTGCCGTTGTTTTATAGCAGCGTTCCGCGTGATTCCATGCAGCTTCTTGATGGCGGTTTGATAGACAATCTTCCTGTCGATGTGGCGATAGCGCATCATGCAAATATCGTCGTCGCGGTTGATATGGTCAGCCCGCTCAGACCGAAGAGTAAACTGAATGCACCGTGGGAAATTGCAGATCAAATTACTACTATTATGATGCAAGAGGCGACCAAGTTAGCGCGTGCGAAAGCGAATATTGTTATTACCCCAAAATTGGATGATCATTTATCTTCCGACTTTACAAATCTTGATTCTTTAATTAGTGCCGGTGAAATTGCTGCCGAAGAATCACTTCCGATGTTCAAGAAACTTATCAGTGAATGTACGCTCAAGAAATATCAGGCGGACAGCACAATACGGTACGAGCGGCCTCGGTTTTCTTGGACAAGCGAACTGCCGTCAGAGTACCGGGACAGCCTTCAAATGTATGAGAAGCGAGGCTGGGTAACGAAAATGGATCTGCAAGTTCTTGTAAATGATATATATGAAGAAGGTGACTATGCCGCTGTGGAGGAAACTGTTGAACAACAGAGGGATTCTACCATCATAAAAATTGCCCTTTCACCCAATCCTGTTTTACGCGACATAAACATTTTAGGGAATTCTATTTTTCCTGTCGACACATTGCTTTCACTATTCCGGCCATTGTATGGACAACACCTGAATGCCAAACGAATAACGCTCGCCTTCGAACATCTCCTTGCGATGTATCGAACATCCAGTTACTCGATTGCCCGCGTATTCCATGTGCGATTTGATTCGACATCAAACAGTGTCAACATTGTTTTAGACGAAGGTGTTGTGTCTCGTACGGATATTGACGGCACGACAAAGACTCGCGACTGGGTTCTCAGGCGTGAGCTGCCATGGCATGAGAACGATCTGTTGACTCTCTCAAAGGTCTCACAAGGAATGGCAAATCTCTATGGGACAAATCTTTTCGATCAAATGCATCTTTCTGTCCATCATGAAGGCGATAGCAGCCAATGGAATGTCACTACGATTCATACTCATGAACGCAATACGGAATTAATTCGCTTCGGGCTCAGAGTAGATAACGAACGTAATATTCAGCCTTCCATCGATGTGCGGGACGAAAATTTGTTTGGTGCTGGTGCAGAAATCGGTTTGCTGATTGGTGGAGGGACGCGAAATCAGAGCTTAGTCGCTGAGATCAAGGCAACGCGCATTTTCAACACGTACCTGACGTTCAATGTTAAGGGGTATTTGATTGTCCGCGATATAAATGTTTATGACGATGGACCGACAAATAATTCAAGCTGGTTCGAACGTGATCGTATAGGAGAATATGAAGAGCGTCGCAATGGCGGTTTAATGAGTTTCGGCACCCAACTCGAAAGACTCGGCAGCGTTACCGTCGAAGGGCGATTAGAAAAAATCAATGTCTATAATATTTTCAATTCTACTATCACCAATCAGGAATATAACATTTCATCTATCCGATTTGGCACGAGCGTAGACACGCAGGACAAATTTCCATATCCGACCGATGGAATTGTTATCAATTTCTCGTATGAATCAGCGTTGATGAAACTGGTCAATGCACCGGGATTCACGAAAATGTACTTTTCATACGACACGTACCATACGATTTACACAGGACACGTGATTCATCCTCGATTCATGATCGGTGTGGCGGATGAAACTTTGCCGGTCAGCGAACAATTTTCGCTTGGCGGTCAGCAAGATTTTTTTGGGTTTCGAGAAGATAATACACGCGGTCGACAATTATTGGCAGCAAGTTTGGAGTATCAGTACAAACTTCCATTCTCGCTTTTCTTTGATAGCTATTTTAAAGCACGCTATGACTTTGGGTCGGTTTGGACAAAAACGGAAGAAATGCGGTTGAAGGATTTTAAGCATGGTGTCGGAGTAACGATTGGATTGGATACACCTATAGGTCCGGCAGAGTTTTCGCTTGGCCGCAGTTTCTATTTCTTAAACCGTTCAGTAAGCTTTGGGCCGTTTACAGCCTATTTCAGTATCGGTTACCCTATTTTTGGGGTTGTGAGGAATTAAAAGTGTGCCGGACGTGTTATGTTCAACCAACTCTGTGTTTCTTGTGTGATCATGAGTAACTTGTTCCTCTTATGTACCGTATCTATACATAGCAAGTATTGATAGACTTTATTCGAGATCAACAATGACAAATCCGTTTTCTCATTTATCGGCACGATCCATCAGAATTATCTATACACTGATATCGATTGTCGTGCTTGGTGTTTGTCTGATCAATTTTTCGTTTCAGATGATCGAACGTGTTGTCGGCAACGACCAGTGCCGTTGGGTTGACAAGGACACCTCAAAGCTTCTTATTACGAACATTATAAGAGGCGGAGTATCAGAACGTGCCGGTATTAAAGACGGCGACATTCTCCTGAAAATCAACGGCAAAAGTTTCAAAACATCGATCGATGCACAACTCATCATTAACGGTATCTCCGGCAACTATGCCACGTACTTAATCGAACGAAACGGTGTTCAAATTGATATTCGTATCCTGATTCTTAAATTCATCGATCTTGCTTTCCTTTCTCAATTCCTTCTTGGATTGGGGTTCTTACTTGTTGGATATGTCGTGGTGATGGTTAAACCGCAGGGTAAAATCCAACAGATGTTTGCTCGCTTCAGTATTCTCTCGATGCTTTTCTTTGGTTTGACTGTGTTGAATCTTAATCCGGAAATAGATCCATTATGGAAGATCCGAGTGCTCGGCGTGGGTTTCATCATCGCTTCTATTTTTGCCCCACCGTTATTTGTTCGATTCTTTCTTTTCTTTCCGGTGAAACGAAAAGGACATAATAGCCGAACATTGATCCTTGCATTACATGCAGTGAGTCTTGCGATGACTATTATACTGCTTTTGTATTCCAGAAAGATTGAACACCAATTGCTCACTGGTATCATCTACTATTCCCGATATGGATTTTACCTTGCCGGATTTATTCTTTTTGTTCAGAGCTATTTTGTCTTCATTCCAAAAGATCGACGTAACCAACTTCGACCTGTGTTGATTGGCGTTGCAATCGGTTTAGCCCTGTTTGCTTATGGGTTAGCTGTTCAGACAATCAATCCATTCGCAGCCTTTATTAATCCCGCAATCTTATTGCCTGTCATGCTTTTAGTGGTTGTGCCGGTATTTTTTGGTTATGCAATCTTTCGGCACAGGTTGATGGATGTGGATGTTGTTGTCCGATGCAGTTTGATTTATGGAACCGTCACGGCATCACTGGCAGCTATTTATTTAGTATCCGTCTATGGTATTGGTACACTTGTTAATTACTTTTTTGGTGAACAGGAAAATCATTTGCTTATTGTTGTATCACTGGTGGTAGTTGCTTTTGTGTTCGATCCTGTCAAACAGAGATTTCAAAATGGGATCGATCGAATATTCTTCCATGAACGGTACGATTATCAGCGGGCATTGTTGGAATTCACTCAAGAACTTCCGCGCTTGTTGGAGATGGAACATATTCTTCATTCAATTGTCTCACGCCTCTCCTCAACAATGCACATCGAAAAATTGTCTGTCTTTATTTGCGGAGAAAAAGAAGGATGCAAGACGGCAACGCACAATATAGAACAAGCAGACTGCACATTTGGTGACGGTGATAATACACTAATGGCACTCTTGAAGAAAACACGTAAGCCGGTCGATCTTCATCTTCTTGATGATGAGTATGATGTCACCGAGGTGAAGAGTGAAGAAAAACAAAAACTTCTCCGCGCCGGTGTGGTGCTATCGGTGCCGATGTTTTTACAAGATCGGTTGGTGGGATTTATCAATGTTGGACCGAAAATGTCCGGCAAAGTATATTCGCAAGAAGATATCAATTTGCTGGCGACCGTTGCAGGACAAGCTGCTATTGCCATCGAGAACTCGCGCTTGCACAAATCCGAGATCGAGCAGGGGCGTATCAAAGAAGAATTGGATCTAGCGCGAAAAATTCAGCAAGGCCTGTTCCCGAAAGCGAGTCCTGAGGTTGCCGGTCTCGATATATCCGGTGTGTCAGTCCCGGCGCAGAGTGTTGGCGGGGATTACTATGACTTCGTCCAACTTGGTCCAAAAAAAATTCTTGCCGTCGTTGCAGACGTCTCCGGCAAGGGAATGTCTGCTGCGTTGTATATGTCGAAAATTCAGGGGATGGTCCAACTTGCGGCACATATGTACGGTACACCGAAGAAAATGCTCGTCAACATTAACCGGCGCATCTTCGACGGCCTTGATCGTAAATCGTTTATCACGATGATTCTCGCGCTTTTCGATTTGAAGAAAAAAGAAGTACGCATTTGCCGCGCCGGACACAATAAAGCGCTTTTGAGTGTGGATAGAAAAATTCGGTTCCTTGAAGGCGGCGGAATTGGGTTGGGGTTAGAACGAGGCCCATTATTCGAGAATGCCATTGAAGAAGTACGGATTCCGATCAAACTGGATAGTCTTTTCCTCTTTTATACTGACGGTATCACCGAAGCAATGAATGAAAAGCAGCAGCAGTTGGGTGAAGATGCAATCGTGGATGTGTTGAAAGCGAACCGGCTTCTCTCTGCAAAAAAGATCCAGCAAGCAATTCTCACAGCCGTAGAAAAATTTCGCGGTACCGCTGAACAGCATGATGATGTGACGATGGTGGTAGTTAAAAGCGTGTCTACAAAGAAAGTAAAAAGATAAAAGGTAAAAGGGAGAAGGTAATGAGTAGAAGTTAAAAGTTAAAAGGTAGAAGGTAAAAGGGAGAAAGCTCTTTTACGCGTTTCTTTTAATATCCCTCATCAATTGTTTACCAGTGATTTCTTTATTCTGCTCCCTATATTTTGCCTGTCTCGTTTCTTTGTCTTTTCTTTGAAAACTCTCTATATTCATAGTGTTTATTTTTCATAAGAGAATTCAATAGAACGTATGACGACAAAACCTCCATCATCCATTGTAGAGTTTCCGACCGAGTCGCTGGAAAAAATCGCATACAGCATTGCCGCGGAAATTCCAACGCAAGAACCGAACGATAATAATCGCCTTGGCTATTGTCTGTGGGGATGGTTGAGCGAACGGCGTGGATCACTTTTGCAGACCATCCATGCAGCAGGCGCTCGTACAAAACTTTCCGATGAAGAAATTCTTGCTGCCATAAGCAAGAGGCTCGAAGAGAAAGGAATCAAGCTTCTGTAAGGAAGATGTGAAAAATTCCAGCATCCGTGTGATATTTTGTTGTATTGTCTTCATGTGAGCTGAAACGTCATGCCCTACGATCTCAAAATATTCGTTCTCTCTTTCATCCCGCTCTTTGTCGCTATTGACGTGCTGGGATTGGTGCCGATCTTTCTTTCGCTCACGGGTAAAATGAATCCTAAGGAGAAAAAGAAACTCATTACGGATGCGACGTTGACTGCGCTTGCTGTTTCGTTGGTGTTTCTGTTCGGCGGCAGAATGATTTTTAATTTCCTCGGAATCACGGAAAACGATTTTCGTGTTGGCGGCGGCATTGTTCTTTTGGTACTTGCCATTGTGGAGCTTATCTTTGTCGGTGAAGACAATCGGACACCCCAAACATCTGTAGGCGTTGTTCCCATCGGTATCCCGCTCATCATCGGTCCTGCCGTACTTACGACGCTCCTGATTGTTGTAGATGCGTACGGGTATCTGGCTGCAGTGATAGCGTTACTGGCAAATCTTTTTCTTGTTTGGCTGATCTTCCGAAATTCCAATCTCATCATACGGATCATGGGAGAAGCAGGATCGAAGGCATTCGCGAAAGTTGCGGCACTCTTCATGGCAGCCATTGCGATTATGATGATACGCGTTGGACTGACAGCAATGATTTCTGCAAGGTAATGAGATGAATCTGGGACTAAAAAATAAAATAGCAATCGTTACCGCGGCAAGCCAGGGACTTGGCAAAGCATCCGCGCTGGCTCTGGCACAGGAAGGCGCAACCGTCGTTATCTGTTCACGGAGACAGAAAGAAATTTCGGAAGCGGCAAACGAAATTCAGAAAACCACGAATGCAACCGTCATCCCGTTGGTTGCTGATGTTGCCAAGCCGGAAGACATCGAGCGATTGGCAGCAGAGACGAAGCAGCGCTTCGGCACTGTGCACGTGCTTGTCAATAACGCAGGCGGTCCGCCTACGGGTGACATTCTCTCGTTAACCGATGAAGATTGGAGGAAAGGACACGACCTGACACTCATGAGTATGGTGCGTCTCACTCGCGCCGTTCTTCCGATGATGATTCAGCAGCGATGGGGAAGAATTATCACCATCACATCGATTGCCGCAAAGCAGCCGATCAACGAATTGCTTCTTTCTTCTGCGATTCGCCCCGGAATTCTCGGACTCACCAAAGTGCTTGCGAACCAGTACGCAAAAGATAATATTACCGTGAATACAGTGTGTCCCGGTCACGTTCTGACCAAGCGGCAGGAAGAGCTTGCAGCTTCGCGAGCGGCAGCGAAAAATATTTCCATGGAGCAGTATTTGAAAGAGACTGCCGGTGCCATTCCCGCCGCCAGACTTGGCAGACCGGAAGAAATTGGCAATGTCATAGCATTCCTTGCATCCGAGCAGGCAAGTTATGTCAATGGAGTGAATATGCTTGTCGACGGCAGCGCGGCAAAGGGAATCCATTGAACAATTCATACATCCTCTCTGCAATATCATAGTGTTCCAGTCTGTGTAGAAATTAGGATTTTTATAGATATACGATCTCACTTCTAGAAAGCATTTTTCAGATGAGCGATATCATCAAAGCGATACTCTTAGGGATTGTTGAAGGGATAACGGAATTTCTGCCTGTTTCCTCAACAGGTCACTTGATACTCGTCAATCAGTACATTGCATTCGATGAACAGTTCACAAAAATGTTCGATATCGTCATACAGCTCGGAGCGATTCTCTCTGTGGTTGTGTACTTTCGGAAACGGCTGTTCGCATTTGAAAAAGTGAATGGTTCGTACTTTCAAAGTCAGACCGCCGATCTGTGGAAGAAAGCCATTGTCGGCGTGCTCCCCGCCTTAGTGATCGGTGCAAAGTTCGGGAAACAAATTCAGTCTTCGTTGTTCAATCCTCTGACCGTTTCCGGTGCGCTCATCGTTGGAGGTATTGCATTGATTCTTTTAGAGAACCGCAAGCAGAGAGAGAAAATTTCAACGATTGCCTTGCTGGACTACAAGACTGTGTTGTTGATCGGTTTGATACAATGTCTCGCGATGATTCCCGGAACTTCGCGCTCGGCAGCGACAATCATAGGCGCTATGTTCTTAGGATGTTCTAGGCTTGTAGCGGCAGAGTTCTCTTTCTTTTTAGCTATCCCTACGCTGCTCGCCGCGTCAGCATATTCATTGCTTAAGACAGGATTCACAATGACGTCAGAAGAAACAGTTGTACTGACTGTTGGCTTTGTTGTTTCATTTATCATTGCACTTCTCGTTATTGCAGGGTTCATGAAATTTATCAGCAGACATGATTTTAAACTGTTCGGGTACTACCGGATTGTTCTTGGCGGAGCTATTCTCGCATTCTTTCTGTTGATGTGATAACCCAAGTTCGCTGACCTCCGTGATCCAATTACTTGCTGACCCCGTTCAGTTTTTTAATATCCAGCACAAAATCTCTCTGATTGACATTCACTCTGTGATTTCCTAAGTTGTGTGAGAAATACTTCATGAAAATTCTTTTATGAATAAATATATTCTCCTTACTTTCCTGATTTCTTTCTCTGGAAAATGCGAACAAGATGATCAATTCGCGAGTGCAAGAGAACGAATGGTGCAAGATCAAATTATTGCACGAGGTGTTCAGGATTCTGCAACACTTTATGCAATGAGGATGGTTCCACGGCATGAGTTTGTTCCATCGGCATTAATGAACTATGCATATGATGATACTCCGCTTCCCATTGGCTCTGAACAAACAATTTCCCAGCCGTACATTGTTGCCCTGATGACTGAGCTGATTAAACCGAAAAAAGGTCAGCGGATTCTGGAAGTGGGGACAGGCTCCGGATATCAGGCTGCGGTTCTCGCCGAGATTGTCAAGAGTGTTTACACAATAGAAATTTTGCCGGAACTGGCTGCGTCATCTGAAGAACGGCTGAAACGTCTGGGATATGATAACGTGGTTGTCCGTTGTGGTGATGGATACGAAGGTTGGAAAGAATTTGCACCTTTTGACGGAATCCTTGTTACTGCAGCGGCGGAGGATATTCCTCAGCCATTGATCGATCAGCTGAAAGATGGCGGCATACTCGTAATTCCCGTCGGTTCAGTAATGTCTGTCCAGTCCTTGACGGTTGTGAAGAAGCACGGAAAGGATATTGAAACACGAACGGTTCTACCTGTTCGGTTTGTTCCGCTCATTCGTTCCCGATAGATAAGCACTCTGTAGCCATGATGGATCATCGCAGAATTATCTTTTGTTTCTCCTCTGATAATATTTATCATAAAACTATCTTGAGCGCCAATTTACAATTTGTATTTTTTTCATTTATGGATTAACCGTCCCCTCTCTCTTTTCTCTATCTTGTATAAGAGTGGACTTCTATCTCAGAGATTCTTTACCTCTTCCTCACATAATCGAGGAAAGAGAATCCCGTATGACGTTCTTCTTGTACGAGTTGAAAATGTTTAAGTAGGAACTCTTGGTACGGAGGGAAATATATATCTCCGTCAACTTCTCTATCGACCAGAGTTAAGCGCAGTTCATCAGTCAACCTGAGAGCATCTGCAAAGAGCCGTCCTCCACCAATCACGAATACTTCCTTTTCATTCTTTAATGCTTGTAAAGCAAAATCTAATGAGGGATAAGATTTTACACCGTTGATGACTCTTGATGTGATGACGATATTGGTTCGGTTGGGAAGAGGGTTGTCGAGAGAATCGAATGTTCTGCGGCCCATGAGGACTGTGTGACCGGTGGTCAGCTGCTTGAATCGCGCGAGGTCTTCAGGGATGTGCCAGGGGACTTTACCGTTCTTGCCAATGACACGGTTGCGGGCTATTGCAGCGATGATGATGAGTTTCATTTGTTGAAGTTGTCGTTCCCAGCCGGAGGCATAAGATTGAATCACACGAAGCGTGATACAGTTTCAGGCTTCCAGCTGTCAGGATGTAAATCCTGACGGCATAGAACTATGCCTCAAACCATGGCGGGCGTATGCCAAGGAGTTTCATTTTCGCTTCGATTTCTTCCCGCTCGATGTTGCGCTTCATCTCTTGCCCCGGGGGCGGAACAAGTCCGTACTCTTCTGCCACTGCTCGCGCGCCGGTTCTATCGCCTGCCTGCACACGTGAGATGATGGCAATTTCCTGCTTGGAAAGTTCTATGCTGCTGAAGAGATAATCCTGAAATGCTTTCCACACCATCGGGCACCACTTGCTGACGATCTCATGACCGATCGTTGCCGCATAGGTACGAATTTCGTACTGCGCATGCGCTTCCATCCGGAGCGCAAGGAAATGAAGAAGATTGCGGAGATCGATTTTCCAGTACGCTTCGGTATACGTGCTGAGCGTTAAATCCTTGCGTGCTTGTTCGCGTGCAATCCCGGTGGCGATGCGCTCGTTGTACACTTTGCGTGTGAATTCCTGCAATTCCGATTCTTGCGCAGAGAAATAAATTCCTTGCTCTGTCGTGAGAAATCCGTCGCTTCCTTGGCGGTTGGTTGTTCCCTGTGTTCGCCATTCTTCGGGTTTCGTTCTCTGCGCCGCAGAGACAGCAAGAGAATAGCGGGTGGAATATTCATTGACATTCGCAGTGCGGTGCCGGATCCATTGGCGCCAGCAATCCATCGGTACGCGTATGTGTAATTTAATTTCGCACATCTCGAACGGCGTCGTGTGATGATGACGGAGCAGATACCGGATGAGTGTTTCGTCTTCGCGGAGTTTCTTCGTGCCTTTGCCGTATGAGACACGTGCTGCCTGCACGACGGACGAATCATTCCCCATATAATCGACCACGCGCACAAATCCATCATCGAGAACCTTGAAGGGGACTCCGAGAATCTCATCTATTTCTTTGACAACGGTGCGCTCCAGTTTTTCGACAGCTTGTTCCATTCTATAATGCGTAGTTAAGAATTTTAGAAACAAGTTTTGCCGTTGTCACATCGGCGTGGGGCAGCAGTTTGATGGGTGCCAATTCAACTACATCGAAACCCACAATGTGCCGTTTGCGGGCAACCCTTCGGATACATCGCATCACTTCGTCCCAAAAGAGACCATTGGGTTCCGGGGTTCCTGTTGCCGGCATGAGAGATGGATCGAATACGTCGACATCGAATGAGATGTACACGTCATCTGTCAAATTTTCTATAACGAAGTCGTCCCAGTATTTCAAGATTCTCGTATGGCTGCCCTGGCGTATCTCGTGTGCGTAAAATGTGTGAATACCGTGGTCGCGGATGAACTCCGCTTCCTCTTTGCACAGTGCCCGGATGCCTACTTGTACCAACCGGTTCGGATCCAAAAATTCGCATACACGTGCCATTACCGAGGCGTGGCTGTATTTATTTCCCTTATACTCGGGACGGAGGTCGGAGTGCGCATCGAAATGCAGGACGGAGAGATTGGGATACAATTTTGCATGTGCTGCAATGATAGCGGAAGAGATTGTGTGCTCGCCTCCAAGCGTTACAACAAATTTCTGCCGCTCGACCATGTGAAGAACGGTGTCGTACATAAGCTGGAGCGCCGCTTCATCCTTTTTCTTTTCGAAAATAAGCGGGGAAAGCGTGGCGATTCCGTGCTCCTTGTAGATTTCGCGCTTTGTTTCCTCATCGAAAAATTCAACATAGTGTGATGCCTTCAGGATTGCATCCGGGCCCTTCTTGGTTCCGCCGCCGTAGCTCACGGTGCGCTCGTATGGTACCGGCAGTACCACGACCTTTGAAGTCTCGAACGTGGAATATTGTTTTTCTATACCGAGGAAATTTTGTTTGCTATCGAGCACCTTTACCATAATTCCTTCTCCAAAAAATTGTGTTCCAATATATCTCTAAGCTGATGGAAAAGCAAGCATCTGAATAGCACGAGTTTACCCATCATCCAAGTGCTGTCAGGACTTTCGTCCTGACAGAGAAAAAGCCACCTTTAGGCGATGGATTTGGTGTCCCTTCAAGTGTCTCAGTTTAGTGCGGTCAGGACTTACGTCCTGACCGATACTGTAAAGTGTCAGGAGGGAACTCCTGACACCACTTGGAATAATTTCTTCACGATCTTCTGAGGAATAGGTAAACTCGAAATTGAATATGCAAGCTTTGAGAAAGCGAGCTTTGAAAAAGCGAGCTTTGAAAAAGCGAACTTGACAAAGAGAGCTTTTGTTCCGATAATAACAACATGCTCTTATGAAATCATCCAAACGATTATATGGTTTTTTTACAGTTCTTGTAGCGCTCTGGTGTATTGGTATTCTTGCCGCACCGCTCCTGAAGCATGCCGGCTGGGCGCAAAGCGCAGATATGCTCTACTCGTTCTTTTCGCGTGTTTGCCACCAAGACGATGCACGTTCCTTCCATGTGGAAGGAGAGAAAATCGGCGTATGTATTCGCTGCAGTGCTATTTATTTTGGATTCTTTTTGGGATTGATCACCTTGCCTTTGTCGCGCGCGTTGAAGCGGAAGAATGTTCCTGCAATGGGATTCTTTCTCTTCGCGGTTCTTCCCATGGTTGTCGATGCCGTGCTGAATGCCGCGGGTATTCATGCGAGCACACCGATGACCCGAGTTATCACCGGCGCTTTGTTTGGCATGAGCATGCCGTGGTTTGTCGTTCCAATTTTCATTGAAGCTTGTTTGCAGCTCAATCATCGAAATAAAAACCATTCACCAGATTCCGGAGCCGTTCGATATGATCGAAAAACCCAGTAAACTACGCGCCGCTCTTCTTGGCGGACTCATTGTCGGTGTTATTTCAGGTCTTCCAGGCCTTAATGTGCTGAACTGCTGCTGTTGTGCCGGAATTCTTTTCGGCGGGGCAATGTCGGTCTATCTCTATCGTCGGGAATTTACAGATCAAATGCCTCCGATGGAATCTTCCGATGCGTTGGTTTTGGGAATCATCGCCGGCATCGTCGGCGCGCTGGTCACGACGTTCCTGAGCGCAATGATTTCTCTCATTCTTGGTCCTCTGGAAACAGAGATGGTGCGTAACCTTGTAGAGAAATTTGGACAGAAGCTTGAAAATTCCGGATCAATTCCACCAGGCACCATGGATGATCTGATTGAAAAGTTAGAGCAGGCAATGAAAGAAGGCGGAAAGATCGGCGGTATTCTCCGCTCGCTTGTCTATGCGCTGATTCTCTACCCGATTTTTTCCATGCTGGGCGGGCTTATCGGTTATGGAATTTTCGGAAAGAAGAAACCGACAGTTCCGCCCATGCCGCCGATGCAGCAATAGTCTATGTGGTGAGAAGATTCCCGAAGTTTTCCTGTCACTTCTCGTGAGAAACTTCGGGAATCTAAAAGAGGAGGATAGTGGCGTCGAGGGTTTTGTATTAATGTAAGCAACGAAAATGGAAATGAACGCGCTTGAAGCCAATGAATGCACACATTTTGTGAACTGCTTCTCTATGAATATAGTTGACAACGAACGAAAGCTTGTGTAAGTTTGAGGTGCGCCGCTCCTACCTAAAATGGCGGCGTAAAACACTTTTTGTGTACCCTCAGTTGATGGCGCTTCTGAGGGTTTTTTATTTATGCTCAACATTTTACTTTTAAACTTGCCCTCCCATCGAGAAACATGTATATTAAAGCAGCAAAAATCTCAAATCTCTGATTATTACCATTGGGGGATCGCCAATGACAGTTCTTGAGAAATTAAATGTAATATTAAACACAAAGTCTATATATCGTCCTATTACGGACAAAATACAGACTAAGTCTCCCGAAGGTGGCGAAGCCATACCATTGGTAGATGCCTTTGGCATATCTAATCACATGTTAGCCAGCAACTCTATAAACTAAAACTATAGGAGTCAAAATGGATTATAAAAATTCTGAAATGAAGATTGATCAACTCATTGGATACCTCAACGACGGCAAAATAAATTTATCCCCCGCTTTTCAAAGAGGGCATGTCTGGAATCTTAACCTTCGACGGAAACTGCTTAAGAATATTCTCGATCGCAAACCAATTCCAGCAATATTCCTCTATAAGGAGGCTTCAGGTGCCAAATATTCTTACAATATTCTTGATGGCAAACAGCGACTAGAGAGTATAATTCTTTATGTTAACAACTCACGGAATGATCTAGCTGTTAAACAATGGCAGGATTATTTCCTTGTTGCAGGAAGACAAAGAGACCAAGCTGGCTTTAGTTACGACCGTAAGGATTCGCGCACTTGCTTCTCTAGTCTCAACGAAGCCATTGTAAGAGATTTCAGAGAATATTCAATTCCAACCATCGAAATAACACTCAAAGACGACTCCTCTTCTTCTGTTAGTGAGATTATTTCACTTTTTATCGATATTAACCAGCAAGGAGTTCGAGTAAGCAGATTCAATATTGTTAAAGCGCTTTGTTTAGATTCTGAACTTCTAAAATCAGTTTTCAACATAATTGCGCAAAAACAGAAGAGACGAAAAGATCCTTATTACAAATTGATCGATAATGATATTAATCGAGTTATAAAAAGATTGCGGGATGTTCAAGCCGTTCAAGATCCGAATTTCAAAGCAGATAAAATATGGGAACACCTTTTAGAGTTGGCCCTCTTTTGTGAAACCTCCATCCATCGCAAACCCATTGATATAACAAAAGGCTTTATTAATAAGAAGGAATTCACGGGAATTAAATTGTCTTCAAAGACCATTAAAACATTGAAAAGGGTTTTTGCATTGTTAAATTCTGTAAGTCGTAGAACACCTGGACAGTCACCATTCTTTTCAGATTATGCATATTTTTACACAATCGCTACGCATCTAACACGCGATGGTGTGATTACTCAATCTAATCAATTAGCAATTATAGAAAAATTAGTTTTGCTTGCAAAGGCTTTAAATGATAAACCTAGATCTCAATCCTCGGCCGTTAAAAGATTTGCTAGTCCTTCTAAACAGCATTCAGTCGAACTATCAGTCAGAGACGAACGTGAAAAAAGACTCAAGGAAATTCTTAAAGGGCCTAAATCCAATCTGATAAGAGGGAAAAAATGATCTAGTTGCTGGCTAACCAGGCGCTCCCCGCAAACAACACGGGGTTTCGCAAACAACGCTCAACAAGCTCGGCTTGTCCAGATAATTGAATCGCAGCCGGAGGCCGCGTGTAAATAATGCACACAAGAGTGTGCACCAATAATTACGCAGACATCATTCAAGACTTTTGCACGAAGTGCAATACAACTTCATACATAAAGATACTATATTTATTAAGGAACGCACTGCAAAATTCATGGCGAGTATAGGTTTAGTGTTTAATTGAAAGTTGGTATAATGAACTTGTTTCGTTTAGTGCATGTTGCAAATATGCAGTGCCGCAGCTTAGCGCCGGTCCGTTAGCCAGCCAATGACAGACAATGCTAAACGATACCTCAAATAAAAAGGAGTAAAAATGAAAAATAAGATAAGAAATCTTTTTGTCGTACTGACTATAGCGACTTCAGTAATTATTTGGGTTATATTTTATTTCACTGCACCCGAATTAATGGTATATCCTTTAATCATAGGTAGCTTAGCTGCCTATCTTGTTTATGAGTACGCTTTTTACAAGGTTGACGACATTCCTGAAAATTTTTTCCTTTTTAACAGAAAAATGCCAGAAAGATACTTTGTCTGGTCTTTTGTCTCAACGAACATTGGCTTGTTCAGCTCAATCGCATTTTCTGTTATTCTTAGTTTCTATTTTGGGATCGCTGGAATGTTTTGGACCACTTTTGCTTGGTTTGTCGGAATGTGGTGGTTCTCAAAAGCAATTCCAAAATTACTTCCATTTTTCAAAACAGGAAATACTTTGCATGAATTTATAGCGGTTAAGTACGGCAACACTTTTGAAGAGAAAAAAAGATTGCGTGTTATTACTTCGACAATTACATCGGTTTTATATTGGGCGTCATTAGGTGTTGAGATAAAGTTTGCATCAATGATTCTTTCTCCATCTTTGGGAGTAACGTCTTCAACAATTCTTGCGATGGCAATAGCCTTAACTGCATTCGGATATTGTTATATGGTCGGTTATCGTGGTGCTGTAATTACTGATAAATTTCAATTTTGGGCGATGGCGATTGGTTCAATAGTAATTCTTGGCTTTCTAGTAGAACTTTGCTTAACGAAGCCTTTTGAGATTTCAAGTGATTATTTTTCATTAAGAAGTATTCTCATTGGGCCTGATTGGTTTAGCTTATTAGCTTTGGTACTTGTGCTAGTTCCTTATCAATACTGTATTATGGATATGTGGCAAAGATGTATTGCTATTTCAAAAATGAACGATACCGCTGGAATACCGATGACCGATGAGACATTGGTGAAAGAAATGCAAAAGTTGACTTATTCAAAAGCGATTATCCCCTTCTTATACTTATTTGTTGTTTGGTTTTTAATTGGAATTGTTGCCTTAGGGACAAAGATGACGGATGATCCTTCTCTTATTCTTCAAGAATTCTTAAAAATTGCGGATACGTATGGCAATTGGGGTTTTGCTGTTAAGTCAGTAATTGTTCTAGTTTTTATTTCAGCAGCCATATCTACTGTGTCAACATTCTTAATGGCAATTGTTCAAACCTTTATGTATGACATATATGCAACTTGGATTGTTCCTGATCTAGCCGATAGAGTCAATCAACTTGAAATAGAAAAACAATATCGATTTGTAAACATATCACGTTTTTTTGTTGCACTAATTGGAGCAAGTGGTATTGCTGTTGCTTACTTTGCTTTTGATCTTGTAAACTTTTGGGTAAGCATGTATTCAGTTATGCTCTCTATGCTTCCAGCAGTTTATTTACAAGTTTCAAAGAGGTTAAGTTCAATACAAACTAAGCCAAGCTATCAACGAGTGTTTTGGGGTATTGTTGTTGGTTCGACCAGTGCATTAGTGTTGGGAATTTTAGGAACTTTTACTCCTTTAAAAGAATATAGTTTAGCAAATTATTGTCCTATAGCTTCCATTGTTTTATCTTTTGCGATTACTTTTACTGGGGGGGAAAAATGATTACTAATACGATTTCTTTTACCGTCATGTTTGCTATAGTAACTGCCTATCTTGGTACAAATTCTTTACGAAAGGATATCCTCAATCGTATCTATGAAGAACTAACGGCAACTTTTAATAGATTGAGAACAACAGAATTATCAGATGTCCAAACGCACAACATAGTCGATCTTTTCAATCAAGAACGAAAAGTAATGAAGAATAGTCAAATATTTTTAGTTCTTCTTGTCTTTCAATTGGTTATTTCATTTGGCATCGGATTTAGTGAGAAAGTATTTGTCGATCCCACAACTCTTGGGAATGCAAATTTAATTTTGTCCGCCCTAACTTATATTAATATCGTTAAATTCATTTTTGCAGTTGCTGTTTTTGCAAGAAACCCGAGATTACTTATTTTCAATCAACGATCCTTGTGGTAATATGTAATATTTCACCTATAGTGAATTTTAATAAACAGTTATGCAAAAAGGGGCAAAATTGAATCTGCCAATAAAAGATATAAAAGCCATAGATACATTATTAATAAGCGAATATTCAAACACAATACGATCATTTTTTTTGAAGAATAATTATTATGAAGTCTCTTTGTTTAATACTACAAAACATAGAATAACAAATACAAATCAAATTAAAACTTCTACGGGAGATTTTCTAAGATACACAACTGAACCTGAAATATGGAAGCAGGGTTTGGATTTAGACAAATTTTTTTGTCTTACAAGTTTATTCCGTGAAGAAGATGAAGCCTCTTTACTTCATAAAAATGAGTTTAAAATTGTAGACTTCTACATCAAAAATGGTAATCCAGAATTAATAGTAAAGATCTTTTTTGAAGTATTAGAATACCTAGAATCGTCGTTAAAATTGCCAAAACTATCAAAGCTTAATATAATTCCTAGTGACTTTGAGGAATTTAATAACGATAAATTTTCAGGGGTGCCAAAAACTATTTACAAAGTTGATAATTATCCAATTACAGAATCATTTTATGATGCTGCTGATATTAAAACAGGAAAATCAAAAAAAAGCGAATTGTTTTATTCCGATGTCGGACAACTTATAGAGTTTAGTGTATTCGGACAAGTTGACAAAAATAGTAATCCTCAGAATAAAATTGAAAATTATACTTTCGGGAATACGGAAATTAAATCATTAAACCTATACGGTATGTGTCTGGGTATAGAACGAACTATATTGTGCTATGAAACATTAAAACATAGCTTGGCTGGCTAACCAGCGGCTCAAGCTGACCGAATGAGCGTTGGTGCATTTTGCATTGCGTGTAGAGGTTTCGGTTTTTAATAATAAACTTTTCAGCATGAACTTGTTTCGTTATCAATATTTTGAAAATTATCACCTGCGTGCCGAAGTGCCTTCGGCACGCAGGCAGGGTGCCGCAGTCCCCAACAAAAACATTTGGGGACAAGCTTACTTGTCCGCCGTCTTGTTGGGCGGAGCGCCCAGCCGTTAGGTAGCCATGAATCATGGATAGAGTCCCCAAAATGGAACCCGAACTACAACAGTATTCTGAATTCTTAAACATCTTTAATACCGAATCTGAGAGAGGAGCGGCACTAACAGCAGCAGCATTTCTTGACCAGCGATTGCTGGAAGTTCTTCAAGCCTTCTTAGCGGACACAAATGAGCTCGAGAATCTCTTGGAAGGTCAGAATGCACCATTGGGTTCATTTTCATCTCGAATATCTGCCTGCTATTGTTTAAGTCTGATTGATGAAAGTGAGTTTAAAGACATCAATATAATTCGTCGCATTCGGAATGAATTCGGTCACAAATGGAGTGGCGTTACGTTCAGATCACAGAAGGTCAATGATCTCTGCATGAACTTATCTTGGCAAGGGCCTGAAGAACTTGAGAAGGATACGAATGCACGCGGAAGATTCAACTTCGCGGTTGCAATCCTATTAGCAAATCTACTTTGGCGAGTTCGAATAGTACAAAAAGGGAAACGGCAACCAAGGCTGTGGTCGAGAAAACTAACGCAAATATAAACTGGCTGCCTAACCAGGCGCTCAAGCTCGGCTTGTCCAGAAGAATGAATCACGCAGAGCGTGATACTAATTTTAAATAAACGTGAGTATGTTAAGCATGGCGCGTAACGGTTTAGTATATTTTGGGAGCTATCAACTTGAAACTCAGTTCGTTCACTACAAAATTGAAAGTTATCAGCGCCGCAGTCCGATCCCGCATAAGCGGGATCGCGATCGCGTTCCATTGTGTAACAATGGAACGGACTTAGCGCCCGTCCGTTATACCGCGCACGTGGCACAAAAAGTATATTTCTTATTAAATAAATATTCCCATTCATATTCCATAACATGGTTTCTATATCGCTAAATAATAATGCGATAAAATAATTGGTCATCGTCCACATTCCAATAATAAAAGTAGGAGATAATTTATGCAAAAACAGAAAAACGCGAAGAATCTTGTTGCAATGGTATGTATTAGTTTATATCTAGTCGGATGTAGCAGCGAAACTAGAGATTTTGCTCAGACAGTAAACAATTATCATCGCAGCAATCGAAAAGTCGATCAGCTTGAATTGTTTATGGAAAATGAAAAACCATCAAAACCATTTCAATCTGTCGGTATACTCTCAACTAAAAATCTCTGGTCAGAAAAACCTGAAGAGAGTCTTAGAATAATGCGCGAGAAGGCAACTGAATTAGGATTAGATGGTGTTTACGATATACATTGTGCGCCTTATGGGACTTATAATGAAGGTGGCTGCACTGGCAAAGGTTTTGTGTACGAGAAATAAATTTATAGATGCATTTCATAACAATATTCGTATTGCGCACGGATATTTTGCTCAGCGCACCCAAGATCAATAGAATATTCAGCGCGATATAACCAGGCGCTCCCCGCAAAAAGCGACGGGGTTTCGCATAAAGCGCTCAACAAGCTCGGCTTGTCCAGAAGATTGCATCACGCAGAGCGTGATACTAAATTTGAATGAGCGCACTGCAAAATTCATGGCGAGCATAGGTTTAGTACAAATTTGAAAGCTATCAGAATGAACTTGTTTCGTTATCTACATTTTGAAAGTTATCACCTGCCTGCCGACCTGTCCGCTGAAACGAAGTGTAGGCGGAAGTGCCTTCGGCACGCAGGCAGGGTGCGGCAGCTTACTTGTCCGCCGTCTTTTTGGCGGAGCGCCCATCCGTTAGGCAGCACGCTCTAATTAAAGGACAAAATAGTGATTCATGTTATTACCACGATTATTAAGTTTTTAAAAAATAATTTTGAATGGTTTGTAATACCATTTTTAGTCGTTATAATTCTGAAAGGAATTATTTGTCCACTCAAAAATAGGAATCCTACAAATGACACAATATTGATCCCAAGCGACTCACCTAATAAATCAGTTTTAGAAAGGGATACTCGTTTACAAATTCTATTAAATTCAATTCATCAACATCAGGGATTTGTTGTCCAGTCTACCGTTGCTAGCGAGAATCTTAAGATGCAAGGTCGACTTCTATTTATAACTCTTTTCTCCGCACTCATAACCGCCCTGTATTCTGTCAGGGATAAAGAACAACGTAGAGTTATTGCGTTTACAGCTTTATTGGTTGGTTATTTTTGGTATGGTATCAATGTACACAAATTGGATATTGAAAATCGTAGATTGCCTGCTGTTGAAATGATCGATAACACAGAATCAAAACTGCTAAACATGCAACCAGAAGACAATCGATTATACTACTTGGATTATGATAAGTTACAG
>Ga0187886_1001386_pt1 | contig 22309 bp, 22 predicted proteins | sample June2016WEW_20_1_FD_133001 | JGI IMG/M metagenome (GOLD analysis project Ga0187886, IMG submission 133001) | Peatland microbial communities from SPRUCE experiment site at the Marcell Experimental Forest, Minnesota, USA - June2016WEW_20_150 | ecosystem: Environmental > Terrestrial > Soil >... | reverse complement strand
GGCCGATCCACACACGGACCACCGCGCAGACCTCTACGCCTTCGGGGTGATGGCGTATGAGATGCTGACGGGGCAGCCGCCGTTCGTGGGGGCGACGCCGCAGGCGGTGCTCTCGGCGCACGTGACGGAGCCGCCGGTGCCAGTGACGCAGCGGCGGGCGACGATCCCGCCGCCGCTGGCGCAGCTGATCATGCGGTGTCTGGCGAAGAAGCCGGCGGACCGCCCGCAGACGGCGGAGGAGCTGCTGCCGGTGCTGGAGGTACTCGCGACCCCCTCGGGTGGCATCACGCCGACGGACACGCAGCCGGTGCGGGGGCTGCTCCGAGGGCAGAGCCGGTGGCGGCGTATCGCGGTGTTCAGCTTTGGGGCGCTGGTCATCATCGGCGGAGTCGTTGCCGTGGGACGCTGGCTGCGACCGAGCCCGTCGGGGTCACGCCATCCCCGCACGGCGATCGCGGTGCTGCCGTTCGAGAACCTCAGCGGCGAGGGGCCGCACGGCTACTTCGCCGGCGGGCTCCACGACGAGTTGATCACTCAACTCGCCAAGGTCGCGGCGCTCTCGGTGCGGCCGCGCACGTCGGTGATGAGCTACGCCGGCACAGCCAGGCCAATGCGGGAGATCGCGGACGAGCTGGCTGTCGGCACGATCGTCGAGGGGAGCGTCCAGGTCGAAGGAAGCCGCCTGCGCGTGAACGCGCAGCTCATCGACCCCCTAACGGAGACGCATCTGTGGGCGGAGCACTACGACCGCACGCTCGACGACGCCTTCGCGGTCCAGAGTGAGATTGCGCAGCGGATCGTAGAGGCCGTGGGGGCCACGCTCACCCGGGCAGAGGCGGGCGCGATCGCGGCGACGCCCACGGCGAATGCGGAGGCGTACCGGCTCTACTTGCAGGGCCACGAGTGCTTCGTGCGGCCGGGCCAATTGCGCCAGAACTACGAGAGCGCGCAGCTGCTCTTCGAGCGGGCGCTCGCGCTCGATCCGGGCTTTGGGCTGGCGCATGCGGCGCTCTCGGAAGCCCATTGGCAATTGTACTGGCAGGGCTACGACCGTTCTCCTGCGCGGGCGGCGCGCCAGCGAGAGGAAGCGGAGGCGGCGCTGCGGCTCGCGCCCGCCCTGCCACAGGCGCATGCCGCCATGGGCCTGGTGCACTACGTTGGCGGGGACTTCCAGCGAGCGTTGGACGAGTTCGCAATCGCGCTCAAGGGACTGCCCAACGACGTGCAGCTCTGGGTGTACGTCGGGTACGCGCACCGCCGTTTGGGGGAGTGGGACGAGGTCGTTGCGGCGTTCAACAAGGGCACGCAGCTCGATCCGCGCGACGCAAACCTGGCCTGGGATATCGGTGGTCTGACCTACACTCACTTGCATCGCTACGCTGAGGCGGTGCGGTTGTACAACCGGGCCTTGAGCCTCGCGCCCGATCTTCACACTGCCGCCGTACTGAAGGGGTTCACCTACGTTCTCTGGCAGGGGCAGCTCGACACGCTCCGAACGGTGCTGAGTCGCCTGCCAGGGGACGCGGAACTTGTACCAACGTACGGGACCAGAGCCAGTCTAGAGCTTCAACTCTTTTTGCTGGAACGACAGCCCGATAGCATGCTGCAGGTGCTCAGGACGGCACGTACCCGGGTCTTCGCGGGGCCCTTTGCCCTCGGGTTCGGACCTGGCGCGCTGTTCTCTGCCTGGGCGCACCAACTCCGCGGCGACCGGCCCGCGGCGCGCGCGGCGTTCGATTCGGCGCGGGTGCTCCTAGACTCCGTGATGAGGGAGCGCCCGGACGACTTTTCCGCCCATGCGGCCCGCGGCCTGGCGCTGGCCGGACTGGGCCGTCGCGCCGAGGCGCTTCGCGAGGCCAGCTGGCTGCGCCAGTCGGCGGTGTACCGCGAGGATGCCATGAACGGCCCTAGCGTGGCGGTGACGCGTGCCCGGATCCTGGCACAGGCCGGCGACACCGACGCAGCCCTGGACGAGATCCAGCGGCTGCTGGCGGAACCCTCCATGTTCAGCGTCCACCTGCTCCGGCTCGATCCGCGGTGGGACCCGATCCGCAACCATCCGCGGTTCCAGGCGCTGCTCACCAAGTACGCCGGGCACTGAGCCCAACCGGCCCTGCGCCGGGGGCTACTGCCTGGCGCCGCCCAAAACGGACATGGAGTCCGTCGATCCACCCAGAAACTCGGCTCGCCGCTTGGACTCTTGGACAGGGGCCTTGAGCTGTGGGATTGAGCGTGGTGTAGGCGACGCCACGGCGGCCCGCACCTGAACAGGCCTCAGGGGGTCGGTCCCCCTCCCTTCTAGATCACGGCGGGGCGGGACGCGCAAGAGCATAGACGCCGTCTGTTCGCCCAGCGCATCATCTCTCTGCCACCGCGTCGGTTACAGCGTCCGAGGATTCCGTAGGGGGCTGGGTTCTTGGCAGGCTGGCGGCGCGAAGGTCCGTGGCCCCATATTTGCCAACGATGCTATAGGAGGGGAAGACGGCCCATGGAGGAGAGTCCGTTGAAGCGCGAATTTGAATACTACCTCGAGAACCAGGCGGAATTGGTCAAGAAGCACAACGGCAAGTTCATTGTCATCAAGAACCGCGCTGTGATCGGCGACTACGACGATCAGCTGACAGCGATCAGCGAGACGGCGAAGACGCACGAGCTGGGGACCTTCCTGGTCCAGAAGGTTGAACCGGGGACGGATGCCCACACACAGACATTCCACTCCCGCGTGGCCTTCGCGTAATAGATGCCGCAGTCGCACGCCCTAACCATTAGGGCAGCTGGGCCGTTAGCCGCTCTCATCACAGACTGCCAGGCATCCGCAGCGTTCGACGTACGAATCACACCGCAGGGCACGCCGCCGCCGTATCATCCGTTCAAGGCCATCTGGGACACCGGAGCTACCGCGTCCGCAATCACCCAGGCGGTGATTGACGCCTGTGGCTTGAAGCCGACAGGCATGGTACAGGTTTACGGTGTTCATGGCCCGGAGTTCGCCGAGACGTTCCTCGCGAACATCGCCCTTCCCAACGGCGTCGCTTTTCCCAACGTTCGCGTGACCCGGGCCAAGATCATCGGGGCGGACGTTCTCATCGGTATGGACATCATCACCACGGGGGATTTCGCCGTCACTAACTTCGGCAAGAAGACCGTCTTCTCGTTTAGGATTCCGCCTCAGCACACGATTGACTACGTGAAGGAAATCAACCAGCAGAAAGCAAAGGTCGCCCAGCCGTTCTACAAGGGGTTTCTCCGCAAGAAGCACAGGTAACGAACCAGCGGGGACCAATATCCTCCGACGCGCAGCTCCCTACCCGAGTCGCTCCAGGCGTTTGGGGAACGCGCGTCAAACGTGCGTTACCGGCCTCGCCCGAGCGCCTGCGGGACACTCCGGCTCACTGAGGTTGAGGCCGCCTGCCGGGATGATCCTCGCTTAGGTAGGTCTGTCCTGTGCGCGTCAGCTGGTCACCGGCGTACATCATGTCGACCAAGGAGACGACGCGTTCGACGTGCACGAGCGCCGTCCCCTCGGCGACAACTTCGGCGATGAGCGTCATACCCCCCTTCTGACGGAGATCGCCAATGGCGAACTCAATCGTGGCTACCTTGAACTCGTCTCGTGGGTAGATCACTCCGTCCGACAACCCCTGATATCGCAGGTGCCATCCATGAGGAGCGTTGGCCGTTTGGAACGGGCCTCCGACCTCGCCGGAGCCGGATACGCGGAAGAACGGCCACGACTTTGGCGGATGGCCAATGGTGAGGCATGGGAACCTGGCTATTCCGCGGCCCCGATTACTGACCATAAAGTGGACCAGGATGTGGGCCTCAGTGGCTCCGACGAAGTGCATCTCCCAGGGGATCTCAAGTCGCAGGTCGGGCTGCGGGCGGCGTCCGAACATGTCCGCGACCTCATGATGCTCCATGTGTTGAAACCGGTCCACGGTCCGCCGATAGTACCGATGCATCTCCGGGCCGGTGGCCATGTGAGGCGTCATGTCGCTCCGTGGAACGACGGTCACCACAATGCCCTCGTCCGCCTTCCCCGGCGCGAGTATCGGCAGGTGTTCCACGTCTGGCAGGGGACCAGATGCCATGTCGGGCGTAACCGTCTTCAACTCCGACGTGAACCGGGCGAGTTGCTCGATCGGCACGATGCCTTGAACGCGGTCAATGCCGTCCACCTTGTGTGCGTCAATGCCCCACACCAACAGACCGCCATCCGAGTTTGCGAAGCCGCTTAGCGCGGCGGACAGGTTCTCCCGATCCGGGCGGTCCATGCCCGGGTTCCGGGGGTTGCTCTTTCGCTTGAAGTCGAGGTGCAGCGTTTCCTCTCGGCGGGATGTCACAAGCGACTCCACGAATGGCCATCCGCCCTTGAACTGCTCGACCAGACCGTCCACGGCAGTTGTCATCCGAGTCCCCCAATGGTGGCGCGGGGGAAGGTAGCGTCCGTGGCTTTGCGCTGCGACCGCGCCCGCCCGGCTGATCCCTCGCGGGCAACTCGCGCGGCGTCGGAGGCCTCGGACGCCACGGCGGGAACTCCGGCCAGATCATCATGCCCATGTCCTAGAAGCAAACGCTCTGGCATCACCGGGGTGTCGTTTGCCTATCGGGGACCCATGGCCTAGCCTCGCCGCCTCGGCGTCCTCGGAGCAAGAACCGCCCTGAATGGCCCGACGACTTCCGCTGGGCTCACGACCAGCGCAGGAAGAATTGCAGAGAGCGTCTCGACGGTCACCCGGCTCTCTCCCCTCTTGAACCTCCCCAAGTGGCTGCCTCGCCATCCTGAGCGCAGTCGGAGTGAGCGGAAACTCCCATATCATGATTCCCATGGTCGGGAAGTAACACCCGCGCCGTCACCGGGTCGTCAACCGGCTGTCACCATCAGGCTATTCCCGCGCCTGCCGCCCCGGCGTCATCGGCTTCACGACCTCGTTGAATGGTCTGAAGAACTCCTGGGCTCACATCGACTGGCGCCACGAGGATCGCGCGCCGCCCACACGCCTTTGAGGCGCCCCATGACACCTCCTAACGCTCCCCGACTAACGTGTGCATTGTAGGGGTGCCACAGGTAGTACAGCTTGCAGACGCTCGCCGTCTGCTCTGAGCCTCATTGGCTCGGGCGCCTGTACTCAATTGACACAGGACAGACGATGGCCTACTACGTAGATGTCTATTCCCCCGAGACGTACGAGGCGTTCGGGAAGTCCGACCGCACCGTTTCCGGGTTTCGACCTCGACAGCACAACGCTGCACACCGCGTAGTAAAGGGCGACGCGCTGATTTGCTACATGATAGGTCTATCGCGGTGGATTGGCGTTCTAAGGGTGGAGGCCGGGCCCTACAGCGATCGCCGGCCCATCTTCCATCCTTCGGTCGACCCGTTCACACTCCGATTCAAGGTGCGAGCTGAGGTATGGCTCCCCCTCGACCAGACCATTCCTATCCATGAGATAGGGGTCTGGAAGAGCCTCAGCTTCACGCGCCACCTACCTCAGTCGTCGACCGCTTGGACGGGCAAGGTGCGCACCAGCCTGGTTCACCTGCCGGATGCGGATGGTCGATTCCTTGAGTCGTTGCTGCGTAAGCAGGCCTCCGCTGGCCGCTCTCACCCGGTGGATCTGGCCAGGTACAACAAGCTGCTCGCTGCCGAGGTTCTGCGCCGCTGAAGTGCGACCACAGAATTCATCAGGATGCAAGGTGCGCCGATGCCGACTCCACTCGAACTACCCTTTCCACCTCTGGTCGAGATCGTAACGGATGATCCGGTCTCGTGGGATCAACTGCTGCAGTATGTTGGAGAACGATTGGCCACTGGGGTAAGTATGGTCGTCGTGAGGAAGGATGGTGTAGCGAAGAGAGGAGGTTACTTCTTCCACATACGGAAGACTGGCAACAAGTACGTCTTCTCGACCTTTGACAGGTCGTCCGTCCTCGCCTATGAGTCAGGCTCGGAGTGTGCGCGGTTCATCAACCACGTTGCGGGGCTGGCGTACGATCCGCAGATGTGGGAAGTCGCTCAGAAGGTGAACCTGCGGTCAGACGAGGATACTGTCTAGGAGCGTTTGGCCCAGCCCTCGAACCACTCCATCGCGGCCCGAGGCTTGCTGCCGCGACCAAGCTCCCTGCCCGTCCGGTCACACACTTGCCATCTGAACTTCGCGTTCATCAGCAGGACCAGCTGGATATCATCCTTCACCGCGATGGGGACGACCTCCCTTGGCGATGGCATTTCAGCCGCAGCCGCGATCAAGACTCGTCCGGGCCGCCCTTCTGCAACCGCGAGCAACGGAAGGCCCTTGGATCGCGAGACAGATCGGGCGCCGAATGAAGCCATGATGCGGTCGGCGATGCGTTCAAGCCCCAGCCGATAGATCCGATCTCGGCACAGATAGTACTCCTTTAGGGTGGTTCCCGACCTGGCCTCCTCCGCGAGATACTGCTCGAAGTCTTCGTCGAAAATGCGCATCAGCTTCCCGTAGTTCCCCTCCTCGTGGTTGTACTTGCCTTTGCTGCAATTCACTCCAAAGCACAAGTCGAAGCCCTGCCGACCCGGCTCCACGTCGGTTGGCGGGCAGTTCAACCAATAGCAGTCTCTCATTTGAGCGAGCTGGTAGGCATCGAGCACAAAGACAGAATCAATTCTCGGATAGCTCAACGGCAATGAAGCGTGTCGCTCCCACTCCCAAAGGAGGACTACGACGAAGTCGGTGCCCTTACGGATGTCCTTGAAGAGCGTGTCGAAGTTGGCAGCCTTCTCCTCAGCCACCGCCTGAACCGCTTTGACTTCGAACCTGACGCCAGTCTCGCCAGCGCGTCCACGGAATGCGAGATCGGGGAACTTGTTCGCCAGCACAAAGGTCATCGACAGGCGTTCCAAAATGTCCTGCGGCAGCACGCGCTCAATGGCCTTCCCGAGTTGGTATTCAAGCAGTACGCCGACTCTGGTTCGGACGTCCGTGAGATTTCGCTGATTCGTCGGAAGTGCATCGCTTGAGAACAGCGAGCATTGGAGAGGTAGCCATTCGTCGTCTAGTAGCTTGACTGCAGCAGGAAAGAGGTCTCGACGGAGGTATCCTAGGACCACCTCAGCGTCCGCAACCTTCCCCCCTAGTAGGTCAGTAATCGAGTCCACGCTCACCTCACGCCGGTGCCTTTACTGCGTTCGGAGGATTCTTCTGGCCAGTTGCATCTCCGCTTCTGTCATCAGGCCCAGGGCTTGTTCACGGGCCCGTTCGCTCTGGCGTTGTAGCTCCTCCGCTTGGGTCTGAATACCCCTGTAGTAGTCCATCAACTGGAGTTGTACGGAACGCGGTGGCACAGGAAGTCTAATGTCGAGTGCCGCGGACTTGGTCAGCCTCGGCCGACCGATTCCTGTCACGAGATGAACAATCTGACCGTAAACAAGATCCGAACGGAGCAACAGCGCCAGTAGTTCGGGTACTATCAGTGCCTCGCCATCATCGCCTAGCTTCGGGGTGAGAACTACGCATTCGGCCGAAGCATAGCCTACCTCCATGTCGTCAGGGACGAGGCAGACCTTTCGCAGCTCAGGTCGCATCCTCGCCCATAGAATGTCTCCCGCCTCAAACCTCTTCACCGCGCTCTTCAGGGAAGACGCATTGATTACTGACGGCGTCACAATCCCCGTATGCGCCTCGATATTTGCCAGTCCGACCCACGTGATGTCCTCCTCTTGAAGCTCCTGCAGCGGCAGAATTAGCTCGTTTCGGTCGTCACAGAGCTCGCCTATGGTCATCAATGGAAACGGCGAACCCGTTAGTGCCGCCTCAGCTTCGTGCCGCGCGGGATGATGAAACGCGAGATCGAGTCGAACTCCATCCTTCTTAAAGGGCGCATCCGCCAGCGCCGGGAGTTCAGACCAGTAGCCGTGTGTGTCTGATGCGTCGTGACTCGACGAACCGCCCCTCCATAGTTCGATGATCCTCGGCAGATCTGAGTCAAGCTCCAGCTTCCTGGTCGCGCGATTCACGCGATACAGCGGATCTCCATTTGGCTTTCTGCCAACAACCTCTGCGTCACCGAAGAATGTGTCCCCCGACTCCGTGCGTTCGCCCCCGGTCCTCTTCTTCAGAAAGAGCACGGACGCTTTGACGGTCGCGTACGGCATGAACGTGGTGTCGGGCAAGCTCACAATTGCGATAGGATGCGAGCGTTGAAGAACAAGTTCCCGTGTATCGGTGTTGGACGGCCCGTTCAGTACGCCATCATCGATGATTATGCCAACCATTCCGCCCGCCTTCACGAGGTCCAGGCATCGCTCGATGAAGAGGACGCCACGTCTACGCGCCGTGCGGCCAGAGCCGAGTTGGAAGTCTCTAAGGGCTTCGGTAGAGGAGAAATCGCTACCAAACGGGGGGTTAGTGATTATGACATCAACTGTGCCGAACATGGGCCTGCTGTCTGAACCTAGACTGCCGGTGCCCGGAAGATGCTTGACCTCAAACCTGACCGCTCGGTGAAGGTCTAGGTTCATTCCGGTGACCCAGGCCAGCCTGTCGTCGACCTCCAGTCCGACAAGGAGCGGCGGCTCGGCGGTCGAGTGACGCTGACACCACCGATGAACACTCAACAGGAATCCACCTGTGCCGCACGCAGGGTCACAAACCATCGTGGCGTGCGACAGCGGCTCCCCAAGCATCTCCACCATGAACTCGACGACTGTTCGAGGAGTGAAGAACTGCTGATTATCGCCTTTCTCAAACGTGTTCCTGATCAGCTCCTCATACGCCAGTCCTTTGAGGTCCTCTGTCCCGCCCGAAAGTCTCGTTGGAGCGAGTGCTTCAACCAAGCGGGCCGAGGCATCATCCGAGAGCTTGATCTCAGAGAAGCGGTCAGGGAAGAGCTCAGGTCGACGGCGGACGAGTTGCGTGAAGAAAGCCCTCAGACGTCGCGCAACCTCCTGCTCTCCTTCGCCCTTCGCGACGGAGAAGACTGGCTGTGCGCCCTCTGCTTCGAGCAACTCGTCATGGATCTTGCAGTAGAGGAGTTTGGTCAGTTCGTCGAACCTCTCAATCAGACTGCTGCCACCCTCCGAATCTCGGAGAATCCGGTGCAGACTGCTCACCAAGCGCCGTAGGTCTGACGTCGACAACCGGCTCCCCTCACCCAAGCGCAGGCTCTCGACGCTCGGCAACATCTCGGGGAAGACGCCGATCTCGCCCCTAAGGGCAAGCACATCTTCCAACCGGTACATCCGGTACTTGTTGACCGGATGCCGGACCGCCTTGAGGCGACCCTTACGGTCCCAGTTCCGAAGCGTAGTAGTCGTTACGCCGACCAACGACGCTGCCTCTTTGAGCCCTATGTAGTTGTTGCTACGTGAGTTAGTCACTTATAAGCTTTGAACCTTATAAAAGTTGAGCGCCAAGATACTACGCTAGGCGAGCTTCGCAAGAGGGGCCGCGCGGGCTCAGAGCAGCGCGACGAGTGCACGGGTCGAGTGAGACCTCGATCGTGTAGGCATTGATTCTCGGCGTTGGGCGCGCACTTCAGCGCCCGATCTGACGACGAAGGAGCGTCTCGGCCCGTGCCGTCTGCTCCGCCTCCGTCAATGTCAGCCACTCCGCCACGCCCGCGTCCGTGAGCCGCTCCTTAGCCACGCGGATGCGGATGCCAGGTCCGAAGGCGAACAAGACGGCGCCGGGCCCGCCCCTTACCGGCCACAGCGAGTATGAAATGCCCTCGTCTTCCCAGCGGCAGAGGGGCTTCGAGGTCGAAGCAGAAGCGCTCGTGGCGCGTCGCTCACCTTCTGCGGGGCCGGGCCCTTGCTGGCACCCGCTCAACCAGATCGCCCGGCTCGCAGCCCAACTCTTCGCTGAGCCTGTCGAGCGTGGCTAGATCGACGCGCTGGGTGGCGTTCGTGGCCAGCCTGTTCACCGTAGCGAAAGCCACCCCTGTGCGCCGAGACAGCTCGCTTTGGCTGATCCGTGCCTTGTGGATGAGTTCGCGGAGACGGAATCGCGTTGCCAGAGTGATACCCTCCCGGATCTGTGAACCGGGGTTCCGGCGAAGGGCCGACCCCCGTTTCCGCCTAAGTTAAGCGCCCTGGCGCTGTGATGCAAGTGCTATAGCACATCTGACTTGCATCACTATCGCACATGTGTTATAATCCCTAAACGGATCTTCGGAGGTGGCACACGGCGCACATGGCTACTGGATCAATGGCGGACGTGCCCAAGCCTCGGGCCATTGGGTACGTGCGTGTCAGCACGCTTGAGCAGGCGCGCGAGGGCATCTCGCTCGGCGCTCAGGAGGCGAAGATCCGCGCCTATGCTCTCGCGAAGGACCTGGATCTCGCCGAGGTGATCCGCGACGAGGGACTGAGCGGGAAGGGCCTGGACCGCCCGGGCATGCAACGGCTGATCGCGGCATGCCAAGCGGGCGAAATTGGCGCGGTGGTCGCGGTGAAACTGGACCGGCTAAGCCGGCGAACCCGTGACCTGTTGTACCTCGTCGAGGACGTGTTTCAGGCGCACGACGTGGTGCTGCACAGCCTCCATGAGACAGTGGACACCTCGTGCGCCTCTGGCCGCTTCTTCCTCCGCATCATGGGGGCGCTGGCCGAGATGGAGCGTGAGCTGATCGGCGAGCGTACCGCCGCGGCGCTGGCCCACAAGCGGACGTTGGGCGAGCGGCTCGGGACCACGCCTCTGGGATACCGCACGCCCGGCCACCGGCTCGCGCTGGAGCCCGTGGCAGCGGAGCAGGTCATTGTCCAGCGCATCCTCGGCCTTCGTCGCCGGGGCCACACCTACCGCGCCATCGCTGCCAAGCTGACCGCTGAGGGGGTACAGACCAAACGTCGGCGGCGCTGGCATGCGTCCACGGTCGCGGGGGTGGTAGGGTACGCCGCGCGGCTCCATCGCGCGTTGTAGGGGCGCCTGGCGCGCCGGCATACATCAAACGGTCGTTTGTTGTACGGGACCCGCCGGACGGGGCCCGCCGGGAGCGGGGCTGACGCTGATCTAACGCCCGCGCGGTAGCGTGTGCATGGTATGTGGAAGCGCGGGCGGGTGGCCCGCCGCGGCGTCTACCGGCAGGAGACAGCGTGGATACCCCGAGCATCCTTCTTGGAGTGGCGGCTCTAGCGGTTTCGGGCTGGGCTGTGATCCAAGCCCGCGGCACCGCCGAGGCCCAGACGCGACTTCAAGGACGTTTGCTCGCGCTAGAGTCGGCGCGCGAGCGCGATCGGCTGCTTCACGCCAGGCGGGCGCGACTCGGAGCAGAGATCACCCATTCCGGCCACGACTACCGGCTTGTCATCCGGAATCACGGTGATGCGGAGGCGCGGGCGGTCCGAGTCATCGTGGATGACAAGTCTCTAGCAGAACACGACGTCATCTCTCTCTCCGAAGACGAGGAAGTGACGATGCTCGGCCCCGGCGTCGACGTCCGCTATATCATGGCAATCGTTATGGGTAGCCCCATGCGGTACGATGTGCGAATCGAATGGGAAGACGACTCAGGTGAACCTGGGCGCTGGCGGTCACAACTCAGGATCTGATTCTGTCGTCTCACCCGCGCCTGCAGCGGACGGGCGCGTGGGGCCTAACGCCTCCCTCACGCCTGGCATATAGGTTCGGCAGGTGTTGTGTGGCCGGGGGGGGTTGCCCGCCGCTGAGGTGCCGAGCGCAGACCAGAGCCGAGGAGTCGCGTTGGGTGTGGCTGTGAGGATTCTCGTCCTGCTGCTTTGCGTCGTGAACGTGGCCGCATGGCCCCAGCAGGCCAGGCTGCGGCCGGTGACGTGGTCGCTCGTCCTGTCGGGCGACCTGCGCGCTGGCGACTCGGGGGTCACGGGTGTCGCGGAGTTGCGAGCCCGGATCGACGCTGGGTGGCATCTGTATTCCCTGACGCAGCCTGCGGGCGGACCCCACGCGACGGTGATCCGGATTCTCAGCGATCCTCCCTTCCGACTGGCCGGAGCCATAGGCCGGCCAGCGCCTGACACGATCCCGGACCGGACTTCGACCGGGGTGAGTGAGCTGTACAGCGACTCGGTCACCTTCCGCCTGCCGATCGCTTCCCGTGCCCGTCTGTCGGAGGGGAGGCGCCCGCTCGTGATCGCTGTGACCTACCAGGTGTGCAGTGCCCGCCTATGCCTTGCGTCGCGCACCGACTCCATGAGTGTGAGCGCCAACGTCGTTCGCTGAGTGTCTTCGCACGAGCACGCGGAGGCGTGACATGAGCTCATCCCGATTCGTTCTCAGCCTGGCCGTTGCGATCCTGCTGGCTGTTCCGGTGCGGGCCGCCCGCGCGCAGAGCGCCGGGAGGACCCTGGCTGAGCGCCTGAGCTGGTTCAACTACGCCATGGATTACGCCGGCGGCGTGGCGGAAGCGCGCGCGCGTCCTCGGGAGCTACGGGATCCCCGAGCGGCGGCGTGGTACGTTCTGCTCCTGGCCAGGGATCAGGAGACGCCGGCGTCGCTGGCCCTGGCGGATTCGATGATGGCCGCCGACCCGGGCTCCGTCTGGGCCTGGTTCGCGCGGACGGCGGCCCTGGGCTACCACTCCTACGCCGATTCGTCGGCGGCCGCGCTCGCGGCGAGTGACTCCATGTGCGGCCGCGCCCCACGTGATCCCGATGTCGTGTGGCTCCGCGTCGCGACGCTGAGCAACGCCCGGGGGATGAAGGACGTCATTCCGATCGTGGACTCCGCCCTGGCGCGCGATCCGTCGGCCACCCGCTTGCTCGTGCTGCGCGCAAACGCGACTTGGTCCGCGGCGAGTCAGACGCATCCACCGAATGAGGCGATGCGGGACACGGCCGAATCGCTCTGGGCGAAGGCCCGGTCGATCGACTCGACCGATATCCGGGCCTGGGAGTTCGCCGGCTCCTATCTGCTCGACGTGGGCAGGCTCGAGGATGCGCAGGCGCTGCTGCGGCGCGCCTCCGAGCTGGCTCCGCTCTCGCTGGGCGTGAACCGCGACTACTGGCGCGCGCTGCGCAGCCTGCACATGCGCGATCGCGAGCAGGCCGCGTCCGCGGCGCTGCCGGGCATCGAGCGGGTGCGTGCCGCGCGGGGGAACGATCCGGCGGCGCTTCAGCTCCTCGCCAACGAGTATGAGGCGTTCGGGATGCCCGATTCGCAGCGGGTGACGGAGGACCGGATTCTCCGCGACCACCCGGCCTCGATCGCCGCCGAGTGGGTCCTCGTCAGCCGGTATCGGGCCGTCGGGACGAAGGTGGCGGACACAACGGTGCACGACTCGACGCTCAAGGGCACCTACCGCGGAATGCTCGCGGCGTTCATCGCGCGCCCGACGCATCTCAACGAGCGGCTCTTGGGGGACGCATACCGAGAGCTGTTCCACCAGGCCGATTCGACAACCCATCCCGATACGCTGCTGCAGATCATCCTCGGCATGGAGCGATACGAGGGTATCAATCCGCAGATCACCTTTGCGCAGGGAGCGATCGCGCTGGCGGACCGGGGCGTCCATCTAGACGAGGCGGAGCGTCTCGCACGCCAGGGGGTGATCGCCGGCCGCCAGCGAATCGAGCAGGAGCGCAGCTTCCTCGATCCGGACCAGTACACCCAGGCGCGCGATTGGATGGCCTCGACCATGGCGGACGCGCTGGGCTGGGTGTACATCCGCGCCGGGCGGCTGCAGGACGCGGAACAACAACTCCGCCAGGCCCTTGACCTCGCGCCGAAGAACCTCACAACGCTGAACCACCTCGGGCGGCTCCTCGAAGCGGCCGGTACGCTGGATTCGGCGGAGGCGTACTACATCCGGGGCGCGATGGTGCCCACCCCTGGCAAGAATCCGAATCGGGAGGCTCTCCAGAAGCTCTATGTGACCCGCCACGGCTCGGCCCAGGGATACGACGCGTACTATGCCACGATCCGGGACCGCGATCGCGCCCGGCGCCGCGCGGAGGTCACGGCAGAGCTCAAGACCGTGCGCGACACGCTGCCCGCCTTCACGCTGGTCTCGCTCGCCGGTGACACCGTGCGCTCGAGCGCGCTCGCGGGCCACGTGACCGTGATCAATTTCTGGGGCATGTGGTGCGGGCCGTGCGTGATGGAGATGCCGGAGGTGCAGCGGTACTGGCGGCAGGTCGCGCAGGACAGCACAGTCCGGCTGCTGACGATCAACAACGATCCGGACCTGACCGCATTGCGCGAGTGGATGCAGCGGCACCAGTACGACCTGCCGGTACTCGTGGACGCCGGGTACGCGGGCCGTGCCGGCGTGCAGGCGTATCCGACCACGTGGTTCGTGGACCGGGCCGGCCGGATCGCCTTCAGCAAGGCTGGCTGGAGCGAGGAACTGGCTGAGGAGTTCGGGTGGCGAGTGGAGATACTGAAGGCGGAGTTGCGGTGAGACTCACGTATCGGAGGTGTTGAGCAGCTGGCGGACCGTTGCCCGCCGCTGAGTGTTCGTTTTGCGAGGAGGATCGCATGTCGCTGATTCGCCGGTCTTCTTGGGCGCTCGTCGTGGTGTTTGCACTCGTCTCTGCGAGCTTCGGACGTGCGCAGGCCCCAGGGCAGGCAGACCTGCGAGCGTGGGCTGCCGCAGTGCGCTCCGATCTTCGGAACCTCATCATCGCGCAGGAGAGGTACTTCGCCGACCACGTGCGGTACGCGGTCAGCATTGACTCGCTGCAGTACAGGCCGAGCGCGGGCGTGGAGATCGAGCTCACCGCGGCCACGCCGACCGGGTGGAGCGCGAGCGCCAGACACACGGGCGCCGAGTTCACGTGTGTGATCTTTGTCGGGAACGTGCCGAGGCCCCGCCCCGACGCGGTCGAAGGCGCGCCGCTGTGCGAGGGCGTGCCAAGAGAGGCCATCGGCGCCGACTCGGTCCAGCGCATGATCGCGCAGATGGCCCCCGTGTACGGGAACTTGGTGTCGAACATGTACGAGGGCCTCGTCAACACCCTAGCTCGGCCTGACGTGGCGGAGCGACTAGCCACGTTCACGCGCAACTACTATGACGCCCTGGTGCGGCGTGGCTTCACGCAGAATCAGGCCCTGCGGATCGTCGCCGCTGTCGGCATTCCTGCTCTCCGATAACGGCCCGCCGAGGACCTGTGTCGGGACGCTGGTGCCGAAGCAGCGCCGGCGGCGGACGGCGGCTCGCCCGCCGCCGAGGCGCATTTCGTTAGGCGGCACGCTCGCCACGGGGGGGGCGTTGCACACTTCTCCAGTCAGTTGGCTGTCTGGTCTTGCGATGGTTGCAGCGCTTGGGGCATCGGGCTGCGCATCTCACGCAATCACCCTGCCACCACCGATCACGATCCGTGTGCCGGGTACGCCCTCTGCGACCATCCCGCCAACGCCTCCCCCGCCCCGAGGCCCCCGCGTCGCACTCCCTACCTCGGAACTGGCGTCTGTATATGCCGCCGCGCTCCTGGCTGCGGAGAGCCTAGCGCTCGGCCGAGAGCCGGTCGGCGCGCTCTTGCTGCAGGAGCTCGCACCCCGCGACACTGCACTTGAGCGCGCGCTGATTCGGCGACATGCCGTCGCGGGCATCTGTGAAGTGTTGAGACCGTTCACAGACGTGTGTACGAATGACGTGCGTGGCTTCACAGCGACTATCGTCGCGCTCTCCAGTCCGGCGGTCGGCGACAGTGTTTTCCTGGCGCTTCTGCAGGTACGGCCCATGCGCGGGGCTTTCGACCGCACTTGGCTGGTCGATCCGCTGTGGCTGCAATGGTTTATTACGCTCGTTAGGCGAGATTCCATCTGGGTGGCGGTCTCCGCGGAGCCCTAGCGTGCCGCCTAACCCGCGCCTGCAGCCGCCGGGCACGGCCGCCTCACGCACGGCTGACGCCTGCGCACCATCTTCGGTGCGGGATGACGGAGGCAGGCTGGATGGTCCTCTGGCTTCGGACACGCGTACGAGCGGCTGTCGCGTTGGCGGTGGCGGCAGTCGCTGCGGGAGCGTGCGCAGACCTCTTCGGGCCGAGTCGCTACGCCCGACCCGAGCTTGCCGGGTTCGATCTCAGCGCCGTCGCGGTCCTTCCGCGCGGGATCGTCCTGACGATCGTCAGCCACCCGGCGGACACCTCGTTCCGCCTGCAATACGGCCAGCGTGTGCACGTGGAGATTGCTGTGTCGAATGGAGACCGCGAGAGCTCAGACCTCTATCGCAGCTGGTGCCCGGTCAGGGAGCGCGGCGCGCACTTCCGCTGTTTCGACTTCACGGTATCGACGGGAGACAGCCTCAACGTGTGGAACCTCGCTCCTGGCCTCGCTAGCGTCGGCGCGCGGCTCCACGACCTCGGCGTGTGCTCTGCCAGCGGCTGCTGGTCCGATCCGCACCTTGGGAACGTTATTGTCTTCTCACCGGACGACCTGATCCCCGTCGCGAAGATCACCGGCGCAACGCCAGGCGTGCTCCTCGTGGAGCTGAATGGCCCGTACGCATGTGTCGACGTATGTCCCCCGTTGCCAGAGTGGGATCTGGAGCGGCCGGTGTTCGTCGATTCGGGCGCCGTGGTGCCCCACGACGGCACGGTCCAGATGCGATCCGGAGACACCGTTATGGTCTCCTACGCTCAGCCGAGCGGCGGCACGGTCACCGGGCGCTGGGTGGCTCCGTGAGCGTCAGCCGGCCGTGGGCCGCCCTGGCCGTCGCCAGCTCTGCGATCCTGCTGCCGCCCCGGACCCGGGCGCAGGTGTGTGACGGCTATGCTTCGTTGCGGGACCGGCACTTCCTGGTCGCGGCGAGTTTCGCGTCGTACAGCTACGCAAAGTCGCTCGAGGGCTCCTTCGCCGCGGGTGGGGTTCTCTACGCGAGCGCGGCCGCAGGATGGACGCACGACGCGGAGCTGGACGCGAGCACGGCCGACCTCCGGGCGGCAGTCGGAGCAGATCTGGCAGTTGGGCTAACACGGAGGGTCTTTCTCTGTCCCGCGGCCTCCGTATCCGTGTCACTCGGCCCGTACAACTTCCTGGCGGAACAGCAAGACTATCGGTACGTGGACCGTGCGATCAGGATGGGCCTGGCAGCCATCCCGATCAGGACCGGGCATCTGGCGCTTATCGCGTTCGGCGGGCTGAGCCTGTCGCGGCTCACCGTGATTTACTGGCCGACGGGCCTCAGCCGCGCGCTGGACGCCGAGGGAGGTGGAGGGACCGGTACCTACTGGCTGGCGAGCGGCGGCGTCGCGGTGCTGCTGGACGACGTGCTTGCCTTGCGGCCGACGATCACGGTGCCGTTCGGCCTCAGGCCCGCGGGACTGAACGATTTTGTCGTGCCGTTCGGCCGCGAGAACAACGAGGTCAGTCTCGGCATCAGCATTGGCGTTTCCTTCGGGCGACGGCGCTCGACCAGCCGCGCCGCTGACCCGCGGCGCTAGGGCGCACCATGGCACCTAACCCGCGCCTGCAGCGGCCGGGCGCGTGATGCCTAACGCTCGCCCGACGCCTCGCACTCATTACCGACCTCACTGCTCGTTGTTGCTCCGCTTGACTCTTGCTTGACGGCTCCCGCCTAGAGTCGTGCACAGTCGGAGGGCCAGATCTCGGCCCGCCGAATCCCGCCAGAGGGAGCGCACGATGACCAACATTCGCGTCGGCTTGATCGCTGCCGTTCTCGGCTCGGGTGTTCTCGCCGCCTTCCAACCGCTGTCTGCGCAGCAGCCACCGCCGCTCAAGCCGGGGCAGCGCGTGCGGGTGACTGCGCCGTCCGCTGGATTGGATCGCTCGGTGGGTACCATCCGGGTGGTGCGCGGGCGCGAGATCGTTCTTGAGCCGGATTCGCCTCCCCCGGCCTGGAGCCGCTCTGGGTATCAGGCGGACTCGCTCGATGTGGCCGTCTCGCTCGACTCGGTTCGCACTCTTGAGGTAAGTGTCAGCACGCACGGGCACGCCTCGGCTGGTGTGCTGATCGGCGCCGCGATCGTCGGCACGGGGTTTGGCTTCTGGGCCGGCAGTTGCCGGGGTTTCATGTGTATCTCCCCCGGTGCCGTGGCCGCCGCGGGCGCGTTGTTGGGTGGATTGGTCGGAGCGGTGGTCGGTTCCAGCATCGTCACGGATGACTGGGCGAGTGTGCCGGTGAGCAGCGCCCAGGTCGGTCTGATCGTGACACGGGGCGGCCGCCTGGGCCTCGGCGCATCGCTGACGTTCTGAGTTGTGAGGAGGGTGACCTTGTGAGAGCAACCCGTACTCTCAGTTGGCTGCTTTGCGCTGCCGTCGAGGCAGGGTGTTCCGTGGGCACCGCGCCGAAGCGAGCGACAACTCCGGTGACCTGGATGAGCCTGACCGCGGGCGAGGACCACACCTGCGGCCTGACGAGCGGTGGGGCCGCGTACTGCTGGGGCGCCAACTACGATGGTCAGTTGGGCGACGGATCGACGACCCAGCGCACCAGACCCGTGGCAGTAGCGCGAGGGATCAAGTTCGCGACCCTGACCGCAAGCTGGTGGCACACCTGCGGCCTGACGAGCGATGGCACCACATACTGCTGGGGCAGCAACTCGTCCGGCGAGCTGGGGCGCGGCGACACGGTCGCCTCGACCACGCCGGTGGCCGTGGCGGGTGGGCTCACGTTCTCGAGCCTAGCGGAAGGCGCCTCGAACACCTGCGGTGTGACGAGCGGCGGGACCGCGTACTGCTGGGGCTCCAACTACTATGGCGCGGTCGGGGATGGGTCGACCACAGACCGCAGCACCCCTGTATCGGTGGCGGGGGGGCTCACCTTCGCAAGCCTGACGGGCGGCGTCTTTCACACCTGCGGCGTGACGAGCAGCGGGGCCGCGTATTGTTGGGGCGGCGACAATGTTGGCCAACTGGGGGACGGCTCGACCAACGACCAGAGGACGCCCGTGGCCGTGGCGGGCGGCATCGCGTTCGCCAGCCTGACCGCCGGCTGGGTCCACACCTGCGGCGTGAGCACTTCCGGGGCCGCGTACTGCTGGGGTGACAACGGCTATGGGCAGTTCGGCAATGGCTCATGGGTCAGCACCAGGTCGCCGGTGGCCGCGGCCAGCGGACGCACGTTCGCAAGCCTGACCGCGGGCAACGACCACACCTGCGGGGTGACGAGCACCGGGGCCGCGTACTGCTGGGGCTGGAACGAGTATGGCCAGGTAGGCGCGAGCTCCATCGACACCCAGTATTGTGTGTTTGGCGCCTATTGTAGCACGCCGCTGGCCGTAGCAGGTGGGCTCGCGTTTGCGAGCCTGACGGCGGGCGGGAATCACAGTTGCGCCCTGACGAGCGGCGGGGCTGCGTACTGCTGGGGCCAAAATCAGTATGGCCAGCTGGGTGACGGCTCGACCAGCCATCGCTCCACGCCGGTGGCCGTAGCGAACCCGTAGGTAGAGTGGGGGCGCCAGGGAGGTAGCGGTGACGAACCAGGCTCGCGTGATTGCGGCCCTGGGCTGCGCGTGCGTGGCTCTGGGCTTGGGCGGCTGCGAGAAGTCGCCGGTGGGGCCGACCCTCCCCGTGAAGCTGACAGTCCTCGCGTTCTTGAGTGGCGGCGGCTTTGCGGTAACTGACATCGGCTAGCATGCCACCTAGCCCGCGTCCGCAGCGGCCGGCGTGCGACTCGTGGAGCTGGGTGGCTGGTCAGTTGAGCTGAGATTATGCGGGTGTTGTTTGGCTGGCGGGTGACGGCCCGCCGCTGAGGCGCATGTCGTCGGGCGGCGCGAACAAGCTCTGGCGGAAAGGCGCACGCCATGAAGTCCCTTGCTGACTTCGTCAGGGAGTGTGGCGAGTGGAGTGACGAGTTCTTGCTCCAGCAGTTCGCCCTTGGCCCAACAGCCTATAAAGCCGCCGGGTATTTCGAGGCGATTTGCGCCGAGTTGTCTCGCCGTGGCCTCTCTGCATCGCACAGTTCTCTTCCTTCTCCTTTGCCCGCCGGTGCTCACCTCTGGCGTGCGACTGCGGACAACGCCGCGGCCTCCTCCGTAGGCGTGAAGATCATCTTCCACCTTGTGGGCTTGGCGATCCTGTGGCTCGTCTGGCGGCCACTCGGCGCAGTCTTCCTCGTCTTTGCGCTACGGAACGTCAAGCTGCTTGCGGCGCGCAACGCTCTTCTCTGGCGACCCAAGGATGCGGTGGCCTTTGGCTGGATTGTAGGCCCCGTGGTTGCGCTCCTAACGCAACTAGCCACTCCCTTCGCGTTCTCGTCGCCGCATGCGGTGGTCGCGATGGCCGTCTTGGGGTTCTATCCCGTTGTCTATATCGGCCACGGCGTGCCGCGCGGCCGGCTGTTTCGGTCCGGCTCGGATCGGCTTCGCCTCGCGGCGCGCGGCGCTGCCGTGGTCGCCTACGTGTTGGCGACCGGGCTGGCTCTCGCGTGGGCTTTCACCCACGGCTGGTACTCGGCGTGAGAAGTGCCGAAGGCAACTGGCTCTCATAACAAACGTGCGGCCCAGCCCGCGCCTGCAGCGGGCGGGCGACGGGCCGTCAGTTAGGCAATGATGGGGACTCTCGCGCCGTCGTTACCGGCAATGGTCAGACGGCTCCGTCGTTCGTGACGCCGGGCCTAATTCTGGCGGCGAGCCGGTCCGCCGCTGCAGGCGCGGATGCGTCATAGGGGTAACTCGATTTGGGGTCTGACCCCGGATCGTGTATGGTCCCAGAACTCCCTGCCCAGTAAGTGCTTGCTGTAGAAGACAAGCTGGTAAATCAGAACCCCCTTGTTGTGCACTCTCACCGATAGAGCATCATCCGACGAGGCCGATCGGTAGTCAATTCGAACCATCGCCTGGTCGAACTTCCGCATGAGGAACGGGATGACTTTGGAGCGTCGAGCAGCAACCTCTCGGCGCCATTCTTCCCGCCAGTCTGGCGCATCGATAAGCTCGGCGATACGGGTGTCTGACTCATCCTCCAGGTACGCCCTGAAGTTCACTCGCGCATCCCATCCGAGCATCAATACGATCAGGAAGTCCATCCTGAGCCGCCCGAGTTCCCTGATAGTGGCGAACTTCAAATTCGCGGCGAACGGATCCACAAAACAGTAGGAGAGCAGTCCACGATCGCGGCTGTACCGGGGGAGGGCGGCGCGAATCTCGGGTAAGAGAGCGTTGACATCACCGGTCAGAATCGTGGGATGGTGGTCCCCTGGTAAGGCGCTGACCCGTCGTGCCAGTGCCGACGTGCACTGTTCGTCCTGATCGACGAAAACGTAGTGAGTAAAGGGATCAGGCAGCCGAAACACGGCTGTAGCTGTTGTCTCGACTATCTCTCCGCTGTCCTCAAGCCGCGCTCGTCCAGCCCCGGAGTAGAGTCCGATATACGCCCGCTGTGGCCACCTCGACTTCATCGCGGTCGCGAACATGCTCACGTTGTGATTGTGGGCCCTGTATTTCTCCAGAGAATGCCGCTTTATCGACGGCAGATAGAGGCCGTCGTCAGGCAGGTTTCGCAGAGGCGCGGGATCGAACACCGGTTGGCTAGCAGATGGCAGGTGTTCTCACGGGGTAATCGTCCCAAGTCCGGCCATCAAGAACGCGTCCTCCGGCTTTCGGCGTTCGGCCGCCAACCTGCTTGAAGAAGAAGGGTACGCCCGCGGTCACGCACTGATCTCGCACGCAGCGCGCCCAGTCCAGATTCAGCGGTCGGTGGTCAATTCCGCTCTCGCCGCCGACGATCACCCAGTCAATCGAATCCAGATTCAAGTCGAGCGGTCCGAGCAGTGGCTCACATGATAAGAACCGGATCTCGGCTGGCACCTCACGTAGCTGGTCGACGCGATAGAGAACGTCCTCGGATTCGACCGAAACTCCGATCCATATGTGCGCCGGCACCAGACCTGCGTCGAACAAGTCAGCATTGCGGCGCACGAACCGCTGGGCCCGCGACGGGCGCTTAGTCAGGACCTGGTAGAAATGATGATCAGCTTTGAGCATCACCTGAAAGACCTGCCGCTGGAAATCTTCGGCGATTTCCGCGTGGAAAAGGTCACTCATGGAGTTGACGAAGATCCGACGCGGTTCCCGCCATCGCAGGGGATAGTCGAGCCGCTCGGGCCACAGTCGGATCGCAAAAGGATCCCTGCGATTGGTGAGGGTATCCCTCGCAGGCGCGCGAGAGAGATAGGCGTCGCGCAGCCGACCGCTCGCGAGAACCGCCGCATAGCAGTGATCGCAGCCCGCGCTAACCCTCGTGCAGCCAGTCGTAGGGTTCCACGTCGCGTTCGTCCACTCGATGTGCGTGCGGTCGCCCAGGGAGCACCCTCCGCGCGTGCCAACCCGAATGAATCCCGAAGCCACAATCTTGGTTGCGCTCTACGCTGCCGTCAATAGGTGAAGCTACCGAGCCGCGAGCAGCATCGTCAATGCGTCCCAGTGCCGCGGGTGCGGAATCCGGCGCCCCGCCCGGAT
>Ga0187886_1001385_pt1 | contig 22321 bp, 23 predicted proteins | sample June2016WEW_20_1_FD_133001 | JGI IMG/M metagenome (GOLD analysis project Ga0187886, IMG submission 133001) | Peatland microbial communities from SPRUCE experiment site at the Marcell Experimental Forest, Minnesota, USA - June2016WEW_20_150 | ecosystem: Environmental > Terrestrial > Soil >... | reverse complement strand
TTCAAAATTCGCCCTGATTACTGCAGGACCATATTTCACTATATCGTCATTGCCTGGCTTGGTAGGATCCCACGCACTGAATGCATTGCTGCCGGCCAGTAAAAAAATTAACGCTGTTATCAATAATCTTCTTTTCATATTCCTTCTCCTTGTTCTGCGTGCGATTTGGCGTCCTCTAAGACCTTATTGATTTCTTCCTGATTGATACCCTGCGTAATCCCCAAAGTACGAAACTGCCTTTCTTCTATCTCGTCTATTTTAAGTTTGTACTGCAGGATTCCGCTCTTAAAGGTTCCGTCCTGGTTAAGAGATATAATGAGCTTATGAGGAATGATTTGCTTCATATCTATGCTCCTTTAATTAAAGAATTGAAAAAAATCTCCGTTGTGGTTTGTTCCGCTCGGCAATATATTAAAGTCATCTACTTTAGCTGTAGTGGCAGAAACAGTTGCAGAGGTAGTGTATACAGAACTACTCCCTCGGATAGCTGTAATAGTAATAGGATTGGCAACAGAATTAAAATTATTCCAATTTAACCCATCAGCGGAGTAGTCAAAATAAGTAGTTCCTGAAAGTTCCCTGATTTTTAAGTAACGGTAGGTATTAGCGTTATAAGCGACATCTGTCCCTATTAAAGTAAAAGAATAATTAATTCTTTTAACTGGGCAAATGCGCATATTTATACCGTCAAGAGTAAATATATCCCATCCTATAAGGTCATAATTCCCGCTCCAAATTATCGCAAAAAGAGGATAAAAATAAAGGTTAGTATTAGTTATACTCCCCCTATCTATGACTTTTATTGTCATAGATGAACCTGTTAAATCGTAATCATTTACAGAATATAATTCTGTATATCCTGAAACATTAATATTAGTAGTTATCTCAATTTCTTGATTAGCTTCCGCAATAGAACCAGCACCAGTATCTATATAAGTAGTCCACTTCGCATCTAAAGAATTATCATTGAAATTATCTGTAAGTGCAGAGACTAAAGGAGTGGTATAAGTAAGAATAGACTTCCCGGCTGCGCCTGTGCCACCATTTCTGCTTGATGTTGTATTCTTGAAACCGCCTGACCCTCCGCCGCCAGGAGCAGTTCCATTGTTGCCATTCCCGTCGGAAGATTTTCTTGCACCGCCTGCTCCTCCACTATTTCCCCCTGCACCGCCTGCTCCTCCATAAGTGGTCGTTCCGTCCTCGCCACTTACTCCTGCGGTAACTGTGCCTACGCCGCCAGTTGTTGAACCTGTGCCATGGGTTGCGCCACCCTGGTATGAAGTTCCATGCTGCCCGCCTTTGGCAACTACACTATTGGTATTAAAGGTACTATCGTGTCCATCAGAACCATTTCCTGTGCCTACTGTCGTTTGCGCCGCCGCAACCGTATAGTTATAAGTAGTACCTGCGGTAACCGCTAAACTGCTGTTAATAGAATACTGACCGCCTGCCGCACCACCTCCGCCGCCGGGATTAGTCGTTGAACCGCCGCCTGAACCTCCGCCACCCCGAAGTTCAACTTGTAAAGTGGTAACGCCAGGAGGACAGAGCCAGGTATAATTTCCTGCGGCGGTCTGAGTAACTGAAGAAGTTGCAGCAAATATCTGTAAGGGTAAAAATAATAAACCAAGAGTAAGGAGAAGTTTTTTAAGGTGGCTGTGGCATAGTAAAGGCAAACCTTGAACTATGTTCCCACACTTGCGCTCTCTGAAAGACCACCTTTTATAAAAAAACTTTTTCATATTAAGCCTCTTGCGTTGATGCTATTAAATCCCATTGGCTTATACTGGCCCGCCACTGGAATAGCATCTTCGTGCATTTCGAAGCCACGGTAGTCGTAGGTAATGCAATCCCTGACTTAGCTACATATTTATCCCCATAAGTAATTGCCCTAGGTGTGGCGTCAGAAAGGATGATAAATTCCATCGTTTCTCCATCGGCAGGAGTGCTAGTTGAATGATTATTGATTACTAGGTCGTGCGCCTGCGCGCTTCTTACAAAGATGTCGTAAGTTGAGATTTCAGGGGTAATAGTGTTTGTAGTCGTTTGGGAATCAATTCTTTTCTGGTTACGCTTATTGGTAAAGGTATCCGTAGAGGAAGTGGTCGGCTTAGCATTCCAGTTGCTTATATTAGCATCACTCACAAAACGGTGAGTTGTATCTTGGGTTACATTGGCGGGATTTATAGTTCCTGAAAGATTACCTGCGCTAATATTCCCTGGAGTAGTAAAATTTCCTGTGCCATTAAAATTATGCGCGCCAAACTCATAGTCCGCTTTAGCATTCCAGTCAGATTTCTCGGTATCATTGACAAAACGATGATCGCTATCTTGGGTTATGTTTGCGGGATTGGTGGTATCGATATCGCTGACATTCCCCAGGCCGATATCAGTTTTATTAACTGTTATATTGGCAGAAAGGGCATGACCATTGACTGTGGTGGTATTCGATACCTTGCTATTGAACTCCTCTTGTAAATCCGTCTGATTGGAGATATTCCCAGTAATTTTACTCCATTCTACTTCTTCCGCAATCACTCCTTCCAGATGTGAACCATTCCCATAGTATTCAGCTGCACTGACATTAGATGTTGTAGTAAAATCTCCCGTACCATTAAAATCATTTGCCCCAAATTCATATTTTGAATATCCAGCTTGTGAATGGTTGCCCCAGCCGTAGGCGGTATCCCAATTGGAATGATTGTCGGTTATTGATGAATTCCATCCCGAACCAGTAGATACTGCTATACCTGCTCCTGGATAACTCGCTATTGCACCTGCGCTAAAATAAGCGAGAGAAGTCCAGGCAGTAGTGCCATCGCCCATCTTGAATTTTCCCGTGTCTGTTTCAAGACCTATTTCCCCGGATGCGAGGGTGGGGTTGACGGAAGTCCATGTGGCAGCGACATCCCGCCTGAACTGTATTTTTTGCGCGGCTAATCCTGATGAGATAAAACACAAAGAAATTAGAATAGATAAAATAAGTCTTTTCATTATGCCCCTCCTCCATCTATGTCTGGAACCTGGTTATAGTCAGTATCGGCAGATCCTCCATCTATATCGGCAGTGCCGCCGGAAGGGTCGCCTAGGGTACCATCGTCTTTCCAATATTTGCCACTTGGATAGTATTCCACAAAAGAACCGTTCTGGAGCTGGTAAGTTTTGCTTGTATTCGTTACATAGACTATTGTGCCATTGGCCCAGGCTATATTCTTTTCGGTTTCCTCATCGACATAAATCTTCAGGGGTTGGATGGTCATATCCGCGTAAGAACAGGTTATGGCCAGGAGGAAAATGCTGATTAAGATGATTATAAGTTTTTTCATATTATATCCCGTGTACGTGGACCTTGATCTGGCCGGTCGCAGGAGCGCCGACAAGGTCATAAAGTTTTATGTTGCCACCTGTCGTGTCAAGATTGGTTATTTTACGATAGACTCCATTGCCGGTTAAAGGAATCACATCTACACCGTAAGGAATCTCATGGAAAGTCTTGTTAAAGACGACGTCCTTACCCGCTGCGGCGTCTGTTATTTCATCTTCGAACTTGTCGTCTACGTCCGGGAGGTCTGCAAAGTAATTCATCTGGGAACATTGCAGGTCCTGCGCCGTAGAGTTTCTTATCAGGGTCATTTCTACCTGGAAGAATCGGCAATTGTAGTCCCCTGGCTGCCATAGTAGCCAGTCGCTCCAGTTAATGTTGTCTTCAGATGTCTTTATCCTAAAAGAGGCCGCGCCTGCGAGTTCCTCCCCAGAGAATCTTAGATTATCAGGTAAGTCACTCCATTTAAGGGTTTCTGCGAAATCGGACCATTTTGTATCCCCTGTGGCCGTGACGATGCTGTCGATGCCTATCTTGAAAGGGGCGACGTATCCGACATCCCTGACTGGTGTGATATATTTCCCGGTAAGGTTGCCTTCTGTTATCTTGAGGACCCCATCTACGACTTCGAGGTTCTCCAAGGTGCCGGACCAGACTGATTGCTCGGAATAGCTCTTTATGATGTTTTGGAAGGGAATATTATCTATGGTAATGATCGCTTCGGTTGCGTTTTGGGAATAGTTGCCTGAGGTGTCCTTGGCTTTGATATAGAACTTCTGGTTTTCGCCTGTCTTAAAAATGGGGAGCTCAGCGGTATTCTTTTTGTCTTCGTTTAATATGGGATAGCCGCTTTCCCAGGACTCGCCCATCCTGATCTCGTAGCCGGCGCGGTCGACGTCTGTGACGTGTGACCAGCTGAAGACGATCCTGTCCCTGGACTGGTTGACGATGAAATTGGCGACATCTTGGGGCGGGGCGGATTTGCCTACTAGGGTGATATTTTCCTGGGGGCTGGTTAAGATGGATTTTTCACCGGTAACGCCTACGGAAACAACGGCGATCCTATAGGCTTGGAGGTCTTTGAGGTTACCTGTGATGGCGAAATGGATACCGGTTGTTTCCCCTGCGAAACTCCAACTGAGGCCGGCGTTGTCTGATAAGTAGATCTTGGCCTTGGTGAAGTTATTTACAGAATAATTTGTCATGTTTGGCTTATCGAACCAGACGTCGATGGCATCTTCTATGGTGCCATCATTGGCCACGATCATGCGCTCGGTAAGTTTGAGGCCTGTGACATCGGGGATATCCATGCTTAAAGAGGAGTATTTCCTTTGGGGCAAGATCACCGTGCTGTCATCATAAATGCGCTCATCATATTCAACGGCTTCGATTTCCAACTCGCAGTTACGTTTGCGTTTAAGAGATACGATCCTGGCCGGTTTGACAACTTTATCTACCTCGCCAAAGGAATAACCATCGTGTTCCATGGGAATCTTGCTGAATGGTGAGCTGACAGTTACTTCGGTATAGGTACCTGTAGGATCTGTTATTATTCTTTCCTCGTACGCGCCTTTGGCGAAATCTACCCGAATGGCGTAACTTTTGCCGGATTCGATGATGACGTTGCGGTCTAGTTTGACTTTAGTCCTTGAGATTATCTGCCAGTAATCGGTATCTGTGGGAAGATTGCCTAAGGCTGGTTGAATAGCTTTATATTCATTTTCTTCATAGGCGACTGCGTCATTTATGGCATAAAGGGTATCTGCGTCATAGGTGCCTTTATAATCAAAATCCGCCTTTACAAGGCCGGAAAAACCCCATTGTGGCACGTCATGGGCTATATCGATGAGTTCACCGCATTGGCGCACGAGAGCGCCTATGCCGGCTGAGAGTTTTATGGTATTAGAGATATATTTGCAGATTTTAAGGTAATCGCGACCATAACGGATGGCGTAGGAAAGTTTTGTGCCATAATATCGGATAGTTTTAATATTTACAGGCTTGCCGGCAGCCAGGGCCTCATCATCTATGGCAGCTTGGATAGTACTTGTTTCATAGTTATTATCCTGGTCATTAAATTGAACATTAACGATATTGGGGACATCACGGATAGAATCCCAAGTCTCGGAAAAACTATCTTTTACAATATTGCCCATGTGAATGAGCTGAACCGGGATCTCTGGTTTCTCGATGGCGATCTTGATTTGGCCTCTATCGGAATAAAACGGAAGTCCACGGAAAACTGAGCAGAGTTGTAATATTAGATCCAAGGCCTTTTGGGGGCTATCTATGCAGATATCGAGGCGGAAGCGCTTTTCCCAGCCTCCCAGGCCATCAGGGACGCGTTCTTCGCAATATTGGGACATTTCTACCAGGTAATCCAGGTTATGATCGCTAGAGGTGATAAAATGGCCAAGACCGAAACGTTTATTGATCATTAGGTGATAAAGGAACCAGATAGGGTTTGCGGAATAGGCTGTAATGAAAGTTACGCCATCCCATGTAAGAATGATCCCATCGGAAAGGAGTTTATAGCAGGTTGCAGTGGGATCCCAATAATAATCATCCCAACTTACAATATTTTCTCCATTCATGACTTTGGGGATCATAAACTTTCCGCGCGCAAGGAATTCATAATCCGGGAAGGATCCGGACAATTGGTCCATGGCCAGGGATTTGACGCCGGCTACGGCGATATTGGGGAATTCCTGCTCATCTTCACAGCTGATCTCATCTATACGTTCGATATAAAGATCACTGGTATGTGTAAAATCACTATCATCTGAAGTCTTGGTGACGCGGATATCGTACTGACCGGTTGTAAGTCCGGACTGACGGAAGATGCGTTTCAGACTGCTACGAGATTTGGCGCTGATAGTGGTTGAGCCAAGATCTATCCAGGTTTCAGAAGAATGGAGTTTATACTCGATTTTGTAGGTTACATCATTAGATAATATATTGCCGTTTGCGTCTGTCTGATAGAGTCCAGAAGGCAACTGGAAATGTACTTCAAAGGCTTCTACATCGTCATCTTCAGTAGTGTAGGTATAGGCATCATCTTTAGTAATCTGGATGGCGATGGATTTTAGGTTGTGATTATCATGAAAATCTGAAATGACTGTTTGAGTATTGGTGCCAAGGCGGCTTTCAAGGGTATAACCGGAATAGTTGGCTGCAGGGTTGCGGTTAATGCGAATCAAGGTAATACTATCTACTTCACCATGGCAGATCCCCAAAAGAGTATGCAAATAATTTTTATCCCCGTCTGTAGAAACGTATTCATTAAGGACATTCCCCCCGGTAAGAACCGTGCCGCAAATAACAGGTATAGGAGTACCGACATTTGCGGTTGTACGCACACCATCCCAAGAGGAAGAAGGAGAATCAGCATCAAGTCCATCTCCTGAGGTATCAAAAGAAGGAGTTTTTACTCGTTGAACAGCAATGGCCTGATAAACTGAATAACCCATAGAAACTGTTGTGAGAATTACTCCAATTTTTGCTAAAACAGATAAGGCCATAAACCATTTAGCTGCAGCAATAATAAAAAGGATAGGATGTTCTATTTTCGGAATAACCAAAATCTCGTCTCCAATAATTAAATGCTGATTCAAATTTTTAATTTCTTTACCATTAATTTCAATATGCATATCCTTAAATTCAAATCCTGATTTTTTAAGATATTTGCGAATAGTCCAGTCACGGTTATATGGGAAAGATTTTAATATCCTATTTTCCTCTGAAAGGATATTGGGAATAAAACGAATAGTGATATTTTTCTTTTTATAAGCCATTTTTATATCGATAAAATCCATTGAATTTCCGTTTAAAATCTTCATCGTTGTATCTATTAATACTTACCCCATCTTTGGAACAATGAATGAATTTACCATTTTGCAGGACCACTCCGCCATGATTGGCAATGCCTTTCTTATTTTGAAATAAAATAATATCGTATATTCTGGGTAAGGAAATCTTCTCGAATTGCTTATGGTAATTCTCCAAAAAATAATTCTTGTTGCTCTTAAATGCCCAACTTTCATCATAATCCTGATATACATCCAGCAATTCAATGCCCAAGAAATCACGGTAGAACAAAATGATTAAGCCATAACAATCCGCGCCGTCATATCCGCGGCCGCGGTGTTTATAAGGAATAGTGAATAATTTACGGATGAATTCTATTTCTTTCATATTTTTATATGAATCCTCTTCTCCCCGGAATTGAACGGCAACCAATAAACCTGCGACTATTACCTAATTCCTTGCATCTCTGCCAAGTTCTATTGCAACTTATTTCTGAACCAAGATATCCACATTCTTGTCCTCTGCCAGCTGTTCTTACTGCGGGTGATGCAAATTCCCACTGGCAGAAATCACGTAACCATATCATTCCGGGGATGGTAACGTTCAAGATATCGAATTTGCTCATTAAGCTGAAAACTACATCTTTGACATTGGAAGAATAAGAATCTATATAATTAGAAAACTCTATATAACAATCAGGATCATCAAGCTTATTGGCCCAGACCATCTTAATTGAAACCTTTTTGCCACGTAGGTCATAATTTTGGAGATAATATTCAACTAGACGGGCAATGTTAGATAATTGCACCTTAGTAGTATCTATTTCCCCTTTAGTATTTTCGGTAATTTCATCATGGGTAATTGGGAATCTTATATACTCAATTGGAGGATCCCCGAATAGTACATTTATGTCATAGGCAGCATAATATAAATTCTCTCCATTGCCTTTATAATCATAGACGGTATAGAGAAAAATTGGTTTGGTAGCTTGTTTGCGGGATTCTTCTTTAAACGCAGAATTTGTTTCTACCATTAAGGCACCTCTTGGAAAGTAAACCCATATTCATAGATTCCGGCAGAAATAGGAGAGTACCAGAAGGTTCCCGGTTCAAATTTCCCGGTAATTATCTCGCCATCTATGGTTACAGTGAAAGGATTAAGGTTCTCTTTTTGCGTATCAAAGAAAGCGATAACAATATCCATTTCAGTCTTAGGACGTACGGTAAAAGGAAATTCAAAGGTGCGAAGTTTTTTAGAAGTCAAAAGGCGAGAGTCTTCAACTTTATTCTCATATTGGGTAGATTCAACATTATATTTCGGGGTTACTTTGTATTTAAAATCGGGGGAATAGGGAAAATTGTCCATTTTTATCTTGAATTTTGGTTAAAATATGGTATATTTAATGCCATGAAAACCTTAATTTTGATTTTTATATCTCTTATTCTATATGGCTGTGCCAGTATCCATACTACGTATGATCAGAATCTTGTTAAAACAATACATTTGGGAATGACTAAAGAGCAAGTCTATAGTGTTAATAGTTCTCCATCTAATTGGTCTCGCCAAACTATTAATGGACATGTTTATGAATCTTGGCGATATAATAGTATGGAAAATGTCTTTGATTTTGTTGATAATATTTTGGTTGGATATAGTACTGGTCATAGTGGGATCTATCATTCGCAATCCGCAACTGAAGATGTTCGTAACTATCCTATTGAATAAGTCCATTTCTTCTCCAATTTAGCGATTCGCATTAATTACCTTCCTTAATTTATTTAAATCTATCGATTCAGCCATCATGGCCTGGAATTCTTCCTTATGCGCATAAAAATCAGCGAAATCGTATGCTTTAACGATTCCCGTAGGATTCATGGTTATATAAATATCACCCCTACCGCTGCCTTTTTCATAATCTCTATTCTGGCTTCGGGATAAAACTCTTTCACCTGTCTGCACTATTATCGGTCTTTCATCAGAGGCTAGATATCCACTATGGGCCCGGATGAGGCCACCTTCATGAAGAGTAGCAGCAGAAGATAAATAATAATTGGCGGGGGCCACTGAAACTGTTCCCATGCCGGCAATAGTAGCGGTACTACCTCCAAGACCAAATAATTGCCATAATTGACTGGAAATCCACATTTCTACCATTTTGGATAGGATATCAGCAAAAATATTGATTAATGTATTCCCGAAGGCCGCAAAATAATCAGAGGCTTTTTTCAATTGTCCTGAAAAGGCATCCACAAACATGGTCTTGAAATTTGATTGCATCCCACTAAATAAATCTGTTGCTTCCTGTAATCCTATATCTCGCCAGCTGGCCAAAGCTTCCCTTGTCTGTTCCAATCCCAATTTAAAACCACTGAAGAAATCTCCTTGGGGTTGTTTCATCTTTTCCCAGCCAGCACCTCCGAATTGATTAATAAAATTCTTATATAAACCGGCAACATCAGTGAAACTTTTCTTCCAATCATCCAAACCAGCCGACATCTTCTTATAATCAATATTAATCAATCCTACAGTCAGGATCTTTGTAAGTAATGCAAATGTCCCCAGTACCCCATCTGCTATTGCTTTTGATTTCAACATGACAACGACAAGAACTCCGAATGCCGCGGCGGCTGCCAAGATAACAGGATTCATGGCCATCAAAGCAGAAGTTAATAAAGCTAAATTGCCCAGGAAGGTTATACTTTTGCCTACAATTAGAAATGTCGTGCCTAAAAATATAAGATTTTTACCTAAATTAAATACAGAAGTTATTATTTTCTCTCGCATGGCCCCATCGAGGTTTTCCCACCAATTGACCATCTTGGCGATTTGATCAGTAGCTTCTTTCATGACAGGAAGAAGTGCCTCTCCGATAGAAACGGAAAGATTTTGGAATACGTTCTTAGTTTCATTAAGTTGGTGGGCTATGTCTGCATTAAATTTCCCGGCTTCTTTATATGCGGCAATAAGCGGCGCAGTAAGGGCTGTGCCGGCCATAAGCATAGATGTCCCCATAAAAGTCATTTCCCGGCCGGTTTTACGCATATCAAGGCCTATTTCCTTGACCTGGTTAGAGAATTGATGAAGCCCGACCTGCGCTTGCTGCAGGCCCTTGGTGACCTCATCGCGCAATCTTAAAATAATCTCTATTACTTTGTCATCTGGCATGGTTATTACCTTCTTATGTTCTTATTCGCTTCTTCATCGAGTTCTTTCCTTATGGCCACTTTTTCCGCTGTAATTATCATCATTGCCTCTAGGAACTTTGCCGACTGCTCTAACCATCCTCCGGGGCCTGGAAGCATCCCTTTATTAAGGAACCAGTAGGCCTGGAGATATTCCTCGCTTTGGCGCGTTATTATCTTTAACGGGCATCTCTGGAATTCCCAATCATCTACTTGCCATACTCCCGGGATAGGTGAATCTTCTTCGCAGCCATTATTGACTTTGGCTTCCGGCGAACATTTGCGGCAGTCGAGGTTAAACTTCCCAACCCAAACTGCCAGGATTAGTTTTTTGTTTCTTCTTCGGTAAGCCCGCTTTCCTTGCCGATTTCTTCAGCTAATTCCCCAAGGACCTCCGAAGGGATTATTTCCAGGATCCTATCTGAAACAACATTATAATTTTTTCCGAAACGGCTGATGCTTATGGTGTCGAATTTAATCGGTTCCTTGGTCTGTGGATGTATGAAATTCTCAAACCCCTTTAACCCAAACCTGACTATCTCCAGGGCCTGTTCCTTTACGTTGATTGTTGCCTTGGCTTTGACGTTCCTGGGATTGCTCGGGTCAGCTTCATAGGTAGTGACGACATTCTGGATTTTTGATTTTAAGATTGAGTCGAGTATCCCGATCTTCCAGATAGTCGCTTTTTCTTTATCCGGGTCATATTTGGAGATATAATCTTTTGTTTCCGCGATATTAATTCCCGTAATCATTTGTTACCTCCTTTTAAAGTTTCTTTTTATAGGCAAAGGATCGCGAATTCGCTGTCCTTTAACCCCAGGGTGCCGTTAAGGCAGTATGAGACTGTGATTAGCTGCCTGCCGGATGCGTCATCATCCTCTATCTTGGTGTATTGCAGTTTGGGGGCATAGAACCTGAATTTGTTGCCTGTTGTGGCTCCCAGGATGAAATTAAGTTCCACTTCCGTATTGGCCTCTAATTTAGCGTAGAAGTCATAGGTGGCCGCGGGGACCATCTCTGTCTTGAATGATCCTGTGGGATTCCTGTCTGTAAGCAGAAATGACAATATGCCTTTGGCGTCATTAATATCGTCTCTTTGCGCCAGGGCGTTTCCCATGTCTAAATTCAATTCGCTTACACGGGCGGCATAACTGTCTACAGTGAAGCCGGCATTAAGGAAGACCGGCATCTTGGTAGATTCAAAGGTGACTCCTGATAATAAAGGAATATCCGCGATGGCCTGTTCGGCGCCTTTAAAATCGAGTTCCATGATGACCGGCTCGCCCATTTTGAAGGGGAATTTAACATTGCCGCGCGCGCCTTTTATCAGTTTCCTTATGCCGTCTTCATAGTTGCCTAATGTCAGGGATTCTATCTGCGTAGTGGCATACAGGGATAATGGCTCGATTGCCTTGCCTGTGTCGGATGCGGTAGATGAGGTTACGGCGGTTGCGCCGGATATGCTGCCTGTGAGGGTTTCTCCGCTCTGGAAGGTCCCGGATATGAGCACGAAGTAGAGTGTGGTTGTGCCGGTTACGGTTTTGATCAGGACCCTGCCGGTTGCTCCGGATATACTGCCTGTGATGACTTCGCTATGCAGGAAAGGACCGCTGGTGATTGCGCCAATGGAGATTGTTTTAAAGGTGTTGATCTGGAAGCCGCAGCCTTTTAAGATCTTGCCGAATTGCGGTTCGACTGTGGCTGTGCCGGACCCTTTAAGGCCAAGACCGAAGGTCAGGCCCATGGGGATGGAGCCGACTAGTTTCCCGAATTTCGAGAAACTGTCGGTTGCCGGCTGTTTGTCATGAAGCTGTGGATCTGGTGTTGCCTTAGGATCATAGGCCAGTAACTTGGCGTCTATAGCGGCCAGGGTCTCTGCTGTGCCTTCGATACTCTCGATCTTTGCGGCCAGTTGTCTTTTCTTGGTTAATTTTGCCATACTTCCTCCTTTTATCCGGCGACTGCCGGGTCAGTTAACTGGTGCTGATAGGTTATTTCTATCTCTATGGAAATGCCGATTGAGGGTTGCCCTTGTACGGCTTGGAAAGGATAGTTCCTGAGGATCTTGGTATTTATTGCGTGCCCTCCCCGAGTAATGTCGGCCATTAAAGCCTTTTCGACGTCCCCAAGGAGGCTGTCAAGTATTTCATCTGAAGAACGGGTATCAGTTTCCTCATGGTTTGTCCAGATATCCAGGTAGACATTAAAGGTGCAGGTCGCTAAAGGGAAAGGGCTGGGATCTTTCTCTTCAGGGCCGGCATTGATGATGACGGTAGGTATATTGGCAAGAGCCGGGCCGCGCTGGTTCCATCTTTGGGCGCTGGCGAAATCGTTATTAAATCCTGCGGTCTTCTTTATCGTTTCCAGGACAGTCTGAAGATTGATTAAGATATTTTCCCTGATTGTAGGTGTCTCAGGCATCAGTGCCACCTCTTTAATGCTTTGATGACGGCGTTATTTAAGATCTTTGCCCTATATCCTTCCATTCCCGACCAGGTGTCATAGAATCTCAGGCGGGGCTGGATCTGGACCTGGTTCTTAAGGACGAAGAATAATTTCAGTTTGCCTTCGCTGTCGCGCTTTACCAGGAACATCCTGCCTTTTAGTAAAATTGGGAATATGCCGGGTATTTCTCTGTAACTTGAATATTTGCTGTATTGGCTTTTTATGCGGCCGCGCTGGTTTAGGGCTTCGTCTATGGGGATTGCGAGCATGCCTCCTGATCTTGATGTGATTGTGGCGCCTTTCTCATGCGCGGCTACGATCTTGGAACGGCTGAAGATGCCTAATTCCATATCCAGGGGATTTCCAAGATTTGGATTGCGGTAGACTTTGATGCGCTTGCCGATTCCCCTGTCCTTGGTGCGGATGAAACGCCTGTCTTTGATACCTGTATTTTGATAGAAAGCGTTAAAGAAGGCGCGGCGTATATGGTCAAAGGCGTCCATCAGCTCTTCCTTCAGGAATTGAGGGGCGAGTTGAAGAGCCTTTTCCAGCTTGGAAGTGTCTATCTGGGCGTCAGTTTCGAAATATTTATTGGTTGTAGGTTCCTGGTTCTCTGCCATTTATTTTTGTATGAGTAGGTGAAACATCCCTTCGTCCTGGCTAAGAATATCTACTACCCTGAAATCGACAAGTGTGCCGCCGATACGATCCAGGAGAGTTACCATGTCGCCGCCCTTGTTGATTGTTATGGCGCCGTAGGTTTCGTTATTTGCGATCATAATGGAATATTCATTTAAAAGTATCCGGCCGGTATCTTCTCCTGCCGGCTGCGCGCGCGGGCGGTCCACGATGGCCTTGATCGTCTTCTCTGTGCCGGATTTAGGAGTATATACTATCCATTCGGCGAATTCGTTCTCGTTCAGGAAGGTATTGATTGTGTCTACGGCCAGCTGGTCCTTGAGATAAGTCCTTCCCGGGATGATGACGGGGATATCGGTGTCAACAAAGTACCTTATCTCCCCCTCAAGGCCTCCGTCCGGCAAGTTCACAAAGGTTATTGACTGCCTGCCGGAATCCTCTGTATAGTCCCTTCCCAGGCCCTGGTATACGCCATTTAAGAAGATAAGGGTGGTATTGGCCCGGAATTTCTGGGGCGTATCGTAGGTTTTATTTATGCCGTCGGTTATAAAGGTGACTGGAGTCATATAATAGATAGACCCCGGGACCCGATAGGGCCCCGAGGTCTGTTTTTTACTCCTTAGGCGTCTACTTTAAGCAGATGTCCGAAATACGGGTCGATGATGAGCTCGTCAACGCTGTGGCGAACGCGGAAGATATCGCTTTTCTTTGCTTCTTCGCGATATTGCTCAACTAAGGTGTTCTCCGGGCTGTCTTCAGTCCAGAGGATCGTCCTTGCCAGTGCCGGTTCGGTAAGGCTTTCCGCATTTTTGGCAACTACTGCGAGTAAAGCATAATCGTCACTCCATACATCCGCGCCTGAGAATGTCTTGCCTTTGTTAGCGGTATTGCGGATGGCCAAGCCGGTCAGGATCCTCTCAACACCCAGGATATCGGCGAGGGCGTTTAAGAGTTCTGCTTCGGTCAAACGGGCAACATATTGGATAGCTGCTTTGATGCCGGTATTCAGGAGCAGCCGGTCGATGTTGGTCTTGCTGATGATGAGGCTGACTGAATTGATGCCGCAATTCTGGCGGATCTTTTCCCTGGCTAGCTTAACCTGCCCGATCGCATCAGAACCTACCGCATCCCACGGGGCGCTTGAGTTATCGGTATAGAGCGCTGATCCGGTAAAGGTTGTGGTATTGAATAATGCAGCTGCGATGCGTTTCTCCTGGGCAAGAAGCAGTAAATTGGTTATCTGCTGGACGGTTACGAGTTCGCCGTCAAAATCTCTTGCATAAAGCTTTCTTTCCCCGTCATCGAGCGCACCTTCCAGGCCATGCTCTTCGCAATCAAAAGAGATCTCTTCGGTGACGATCCCTTCCCTGTTGTAATTACCCCTCATGGCGCGCTTTGTATCTACATCCTTGGTGAGGCATTCCCTGGTGATGGCGTTAAAGACGGCTTTCTTTAACGGGCTCTTGAAGATTGGTGCTGCCTGGACGCCGATGAACGTTTTCTGCTGATCGATGAACTCCATGACTGCCGCGCCAAGGTCAAGGCGCGGTGTTGACCTACTGCCTGACGGCTGTATACCCATCTTTACTTCCCTCCTTTTAGGATTGGTTAAGAATCATTATTTGCAAAGAGCTTTGAAAAATGATACTACGCTACTTTATCGATAACTGCTTCGATAATTGCCCCGCTTCCGGATGCCTCTTCTAATGCCTTTCCGAATTTATCCGCGCCGGTCGATGAATTTGATACTTTTCCATCATCCGCGCCATAGATGGTGGAATTGACGGTAATTGCAGCCGATGCTTCGACTTCCACGGAACCAGGTGTATTGTGCATCTTGACGGCTACAGGGCTGCCTGATGCTGCGGCTTCCAATGTTACTCCGATAAAATCATCATTCTTATCGGCATATTCGACCTGTTCCGCTGTGGAACTTAATTTGACGCGCCTGTACGCTTCTAGTGCTTCCCCTGCGGTAAATGTTCTTACGCCTTCGTTATACATCTTTACTTCCCTCCTTTTGGAATTGGTTAATTGCTTTTTGCCAACAAAGAACGATGTTAAACTCTGCTTATTGCTTTTTCACGGGCACGGTTGCTTTCAATGCCTCTACAATGGTACATTTGTGCTCTGCCTGGTACGCTTTTGCCAGTTCAAGGTGCGTTTTTTCTTTCCCGGATTCTGCATCATCTGCACCCGGGGCCTTATTGCCGGCTGCCGTAAGGTCAGCTAACCTTTTACCGCGCATGGATGCGAGAGCAGCATCAAGTGTGTTGCCTTTTTCGATGGATTCTTCACTTAAGGCTTCCATCCCCATGCCTTTGAATTCCGTATTGGCTGCTTTGGTAATGGCCAATGCGCGGGCACGTTCGCCTGTGATTGCCTTATTCGCTGCCTCACTCTGTATCGAGGCAACCAGATCAGGCCTTTCCTTGGTCAATATTTCCAATGTCAACTCTTTTGGGTCCATTTCTCCTACCTCCTTGTGAAGTTGGTTAGATTGCTTTTTCTCTTCTTCTAGCTCTATTTCAACCCGATTTTCTCTATATCTCTCGAGAAAGCCCATCACGCGGTCTAATGCATCGGGATCGCAAAGTAATTTATCTAAAAACTCTGTGGCTTTTGCCGATAATTCCACGCTTTCATTGAAGAATTTGCTGAACATGCCGTTTGTGGCCGCGGGATCATCAACAACATCAGAGCCAAATAATTTTTTAAATCTTACCAATGCCGGCAGGGGTTTGCCGCTCCCATCTTTCTTAGGGGTACTGTCTTTTTCCAGCCGGGTTTCCAGATCTGCAGAAAATACTATTGAGGTGCCGAAAGATGCCGGATCATTACTGGCAAGATCCAATATATAGGTTGCCAAATCCCCGTTGGGGGTCTTATAGGCTGTTTCATCGAAGTAAAGATCAGCTCTTACTACATCACCATCGCGCCGGAAATTCTTGGCGCGGCCAAGGAAGGTGCCTAACGCCTCTCCGCTCATATTGGGATGGCCAAAACGGGATTTAATTCCGATGGCGCTTTTATTGCCAAGTTCTACGATCTGATCCAGGGATGTATCATCCATTTCCCAATTGCGGACATCTTGCCCGTTGAGTTTGCCCTTGGTGATCACGGTATATCCGAAAATCGCACCCTTGCCTTTATCATGTTTAAATCCCGGATCCACACCTTGAGCGCCCTGCTCTATGCCCTGGGCAATATTCGACCTTAGGAATTCTGTTTTTGGCATTTCAATACCCCCCTTTTTCTTATTGTGCTTATCCCAAATGCTGTGGCAAATAGCTGAGGCCTCATCCGGTTTACGTCCTTCTGTCTCGATCAATTGAGGTATGCATCTATCAATAAAATCTTTCTCTTTTTCCTTAGGCCTGGGTGTAGGCATATTTATAATTCTTTTTTAAGAACCGATACTATGAAAGTTTTTGCCTTGACCATCATGTTCATGGGAGCAAATGATATCTTTATTTTCTTTTCTTTATTGGATTTGGATTTTCTATTTTTATTCATTTTGATTACCTCCTGCCGGCTGATCACCAGGAGCGGGTTCACCAGGCTGTTGAGCATCAGGACCAGCTGGTTGATCTCCGGGAGCAGTATCCCCTGGCTGTTTCTTACCCGGAAGTTGTTGTTTAATTATAGGCGGTTGCTGAGGGGTCAATTTTATGCCATACTTGGCTTCAAGTTCTTTTATCTTTTTCTGTTCCCTGGCGCGTTGCTCTAATATTTCTTCATAATCCTGGCCACGATCAGCTGCTTCTTCGGCTAATGTAGAGAAATTATTATTTACAGAATCCGCAGCGGCCGTGACTTCATTTTGAGGATCTATCCACTGCCATCCAGGAGCTATCCAGCGGCTGCGCACGTAAGCTTCTCTATTTTGGTAAAAATCAAGGATGGGGAGCTCTCCAAGCAGATAAGCTTCTTCTATAAGCGCGAAGAACACCGGCTTACCAAGCCTATCCGCTATAAAACGCTGCTGCATCATAAAGAACCTGCGCGCCTCAAGTAAGGCAGCGCGAGTATTGGAATAATTTGACTTTGAGAAATCCTTAGAGAGTATTTCATAGGGTAGGTTCAGGCCGGATGAAATATCCCGTAAGATACGCTCCATGAATATCCCGAAATTATTGCCCGGACGATTGGGGTTGGCAAAGGAAACATCTTCCCCGGGCTCGAGATATTGGATTAATGCCGGTTCGATACTTTCTAACTGTTTGCCTTCTTCATCTTTTTCTGATTGCCCCATGGCATATTCATTTGCCATTTCTTTTTTGACAAATGCGGCGAAACAAGCAGCTACCCTGGCGGCCATTATTTCGGCTTCCATATACTTATTTCTATCCTGGAAAAGAGTGATTACAGGGGTGAAAAATGGTTCTCCGCGGGTCTGCCCAGAACGTTTTAGATGATAAAGATGAAAAATGTTTGGATCACCTAAATCATTAAGAGCCGGATAACGAATATAATTCTGGCTGGAATTATCAAAGCTTTTTGAATAAAAATAATCTCCAGGATGGGTATTACGTATGTAATAAGCTACCGGTTCGCCATATTCCCCTATTTCCACTCCGTAACGGATTTTCCTATTGGAATAAAGGTCGCTTGGTGTGGCGAGTCGGTCCGCTTCTACAGATTGCAAAGCAATGGAATAGGGTCTTTTCCTTTTGGCTGCGGGGATCCTTAAAGGAACGATTATTGATTCTCCATTTGTAAAACGGCTACGTTCTGAAAGTTCTTCTATTTCATAGAAATTTAGCCGGTTGGCGGCATCGGCGTAGGGAACCCATCTTTGCCATATTTTCTCGAACTGTTTCTGTAACTTATCGGCATAATCTTCATTGATTTTTAAGATCTCTTTATCTATCCTGCTTTGCGGACTGATACCTGAGCCGATGATGTTTGTAATAATGGTATCCATTGCGCCCGATGCGATACCATCATTGCGGATTAGATCCCTGCTTCTTTCGCGTAATTTGGCGATATCTCGCAGGAGGTCTTCATCTGCGGATCCGCTACTGGCTATCCAGGAGCCGCGTAACCGGCCGCCTAAGGCGCCTTGGTAAGAGCCAAACATGGTTTGTGCGATAAAACGGAAATATTTTCTTTTTGCTGCGGCAATTGGAGAGAATACCCCGACTAAGTCGTCTATTCTATTTGCTACCCAGTTATTCGTGTTTTGTTTTTCTGTTTTCATATTTAAGTTGGGTCCACAAATTTCGCATAATTACGGCCGCTGCCGGTGGCAGCTGCGATGGCTTTTTCAAGGTCCCTTCTCATTTTTTGGAGTTCGGTTAAGGAATATTTCTGCAGATTGCGGCCATTAATATTGTATGATTGGACTGCCCCGCCGGTGAGGATGGCGTAGATGGCGGTTTTTACGGCATCGAGCATTTCCTGATTGGTAGGTACTGTCATTATCCTCCTAAAAAAGAAAGCGGCAAACTAGTGGAACTGGCACCAGTCTGCCGCTACTAAAATAAAAAGGGCAATGCGATGTTGCGGCACCGCAATGCCCTTTTTAATTATAAATCCGGGGATCAGCCGGAATTATTCCAGATTGTCGATTATATTATCTCATTTATCTTATAAAATTGTCAAGGGGGTCGTTACTACGCTGTAGTAACGACTTTTTTACCTGTTTTTGACCCTTTTTGTGCTATAATTATTTCAAAAACCATGTATATATTAATGCGGCCGTTACGACAATTGACAGAATATTTGAGAAGAAAAGAACATCTCCTTGCCCCTTATAAAACTGTTTTAGCCATCTTTTCCTACCTGATTGTTCTGGTTGGTTTTCTTTTAGGAATTTTAAGTAAGTATGATCATCAAGTAATATCTTATTTAACTGTTTCTGTAGTATTAAAACGATTCCTAATATTAATCCTAGGATTAATCTCATTATCCATATCAATTGCATGCCTCCTCCTTTTTAGAAAGAATAAGAAACTTAAACAACAATTAAAAGATTGCCAAAAATCAAAGAATTCATCGCGGCCTGATAAAGAATCCTGGATTATACGGCAATAATCTTCTCTACCTCTTTAGCTTCCCTGCTTCTAAAATTATACCCACAATCTCGACATTTATGATACCTGATAGGTGGTTCAGATTTATATGTCTTAATATTCTTACTTCTGCATCTTGGACAGCGCAAAGGATGATAAATAACCCCATATTGTAATGATTGCTTTTTTTTCGATTGTTGATTCTCTTCGGCTTCTTTAACAATAGACCTATGTTTTTGTTTACTCTGGTGTGGTATCCATTCCTCAGGTCTTTCTATCCAATCACCCATGATCTATCCATTTTCCTTCTCTTGCGATCCATTTGGGAGGTTTTTGCTGAGGTTTTTGTGCAGGTCGTTCTGATATCGAACCAGGTTTATCCTCATCCTTTAGAGTAAATACGCGCATCATTTCAGCTGCAGCCAGGGCATATACTTCAGAATCCCAATAATGAGCCTGAGCATGTGAGGAAATTGGTTCCCAGGCCTCATAAGTCCTGCCGGTCTTTCGATCACGCTTAGTGATCTTATGTTCACCACAAAACCACCTGAAATATTCTTCAGTAGGCTCCCTATGCAGATGCCATGTTGGCGAGGCATGTTCCGTATGCACAAAAAAGCTAATTTTATCTTTGAAATAATTAGTATCGAGAAACCAAAGTTTAAGACCTCCTGGAATACGCTTGCCGTCCGGATATCTATCAATAGTGACCATTTTATAAGGTACACCGGTTATCTGATCTTTTCCTTTAATCGCCCTGGTTAAACCCGGATACTTCCGACAGAAGTTATATACCTCACTAGTCCTGTATCCTGTATCAAAACAAGTCAATCTTACAGGAAAAGGTTCAATTCCTGGAACGACAGAAGGATACCGGGTTTCAAATAAAATATGCTCTACTTCTTCCCATTCGGCGACTCTTTCTTCATGAATAAGCCAGGATTGAGGATAAACGCCCCAGGCGCGGATCGTAATTATAAAATAATCTTTTTGCACATCCACCCCGCCAGCCAAAACAATACCGCCATCCGGGACCGTATCCCGGGCATAATCCCCACAAAGGTGCTTTAACCTTTCCGGCTTGGTTTCTATCGCTTCTTCTTCCCAAACCTGAGCAAGCCAGCTGTTGATGAAATTCATAAGAAGTGCCGGCTCATCGTGGGAATCAAGAAATTCAGCCGCTACATCCGAGAAGGTAAGCCAGGGGGAATATAGGGCATTAAGGTGGAAACCGACATGCGAAACTATTGGAAAATCCAATTTTTCTGGTATATGCCCTTTGGAATCAAGTTTTATGGCCGCGGGGATCCATTTACCCTTAAGAAGCATCTCTTGTTTCATTGAATCAATTATCTTTCCCTTACAGTATTCGCATTGATACCAGGCAAGTTTATTTTTCTTAATGATATCCGGATCCCGCTCTTCTTCGGGGAATTTTACATGGTGTCTGAATTCCAAAACCTGGTATCCACCACAATGAGGACAAGGTACGTAGTAACTTCTTTTATCTGAGCGTTCATATTCCCTGTAAATATAGCCGTTTTTGGTGGTAGGAGTTGAGCAATCTATGCTTTTCCTATTCCAAAAGGTATGAGTTCTTTCATTGGAAAGCTTTATTGGATCTGCCTCTTCACCTGAAAACTTGGGATACTTATCAACTTCATCACGCAAAACATACCTTACCGGCTTGCCGGAAAGAGCTGCAGGACTATTGGCGCCTGCGAAATAGATAAACATCCGGTCCAATTTTATTTCTAGTCTGGTTAAATCATCTGAATCTTTAGTAAGATGTTGGCTTAACTCAGGGGAGATCCTAATCATTGGAAGGACTCTGCTCTTTGAAATATATTTTGCATCGGGCTCGCGCGGCATGACGATTAAGACAGGGGCTGGGTCTTGGTCTATGGCATAGCCGAGCATGTTCAGCCAACTTTCGGTTTTTCCTACCTGCGTACAGGACATGATTGTGATCTTCTCGACAAGAGGATCATTAAAGGCATCCATAATGCCACGAAGATAGGGAGTGCGATCGCTGCGCCACTGGCCAGGTTCTGCGGAAATCATAGGGTCGAGTTTACGATATTGATCTGCCCATTGCGATACCGTCAGCTCATTGGGGAGTTGCCATGCACTGCGGACCCTAGGCGTCCATATTGTTAGCGTTTCTGCTTGCTTGCTCATTCTTTATTTTTTTAAATAAGGCTTTACCGTCTCTAATAACTTCTATGACTTCCTTAATGCGATCACTAAGTAAAATATCTATCTGCCGGGCTTCGAGGCCTACGAGTTGGGATGCTACTTGCTGGGGAAGAGCGAGAAGGGCGCGCTTGATGCCTATACTAATCTGAATAAGCTCTTTTTCTACGATTTCTTTGGGGATAAGCTCACCTAAGACCTTTTTGAGAGTTATCTCTGCCAACTTTGCCTTGCATTCACGAAAGAATGCGTCAGCTGCGTCTTTTCTATCTTCTAGTTCACTTTTCTTAGTAGATTTGGTATTACCATACCTCCTCATTTCACGCCAGGCGCGGATCTCTAGAAGATCATACTTCCCATCAGAAGTAGTCGGCATCCTTTCCCTGACCCAACGTTCTACGGTCCGGGTGGCTACGCCGAAGACCTTGGCGACTTTCTCCTGGCTATCTACGATACCAGGGGAACCGGGATCCCCTTCATACTTCTCTAATTCTTCGATCTCTGGCCGGGAAAGGGTAGGTGTGGAAGATTTTCCTTTGGCGAGCTTTTCAACCAGATGCAGATGTCTTCTCTTTTTGGCCATTTCGATAAGATTGGGTTTAGGTTTAATTGGTTCTTCCATAGCCACATGTTAGGCATTGACTAAACAAAAGCCGCCTAGTAGAATACTGCTATAGCGTAAAGCGGCTGGAAATCCACATGCCTCAATCATG
>Ga0187886_1001384_pt1 | contig 22324 bp, 20 predicted proteins | sample June2016WEW_20_1_FD_133001 | JGI IMG/M metagenome (GOLD analysis project Ga0187886, IMG submission 133001) | Peatland microbial communities from SPRUCE experiment site at the Marcell Experimental Forest, Minnesota, USA - June2016WEW_20_150 | ecosystem: Environmental > Terrestrial > Soil >... | reverse complement strand
CGTGAAAGCCGATTTTTCATTCCCCAATCCACGAAATATTCTCCTTTCTGCATCTCGATCTGTTTTTCATGAGTTAAAGAAACACCTGACCTCTCCCCCTATCATTTGACCCCGATCTCCAACCAAGGGTGGAATTGGTTTGTATTATCCGACATTTCCCAGATGACATCATTTTTAACCATTCCCCAGAGCCAGGATGCTACCAATTCCGGTAAACATTGTCAACTATTCGGAAATGCGATAGGAAAGCGAATGCCTATTCTTTATGGGGGATCTGTCAACATCGAGAATGCTCCCCACTTTGTTCGAAAACTCGATATCGATGGGCTCTTTATAGGCAGAGCAGCTTGGGATGTGGACTCCTTTATTCAGATTATTCAAGTAATTCAAAAAAAAGTGCAAGTCCCGGAAATCTAAGGTTCTTTCTGGAATCTGGTCAAAGGAAGCTCACTTCTTATCTTTCAGCTCTCTCTCATACTGGCAAATTCGTTGAACCTTCGGTTCTGATCTTTCTCCAGGGGTATATTCCGCGTTCATCCAAATCGTAACAAGCGTTTTGGCCAATTCCGGGCCGATTACCTGTGCACCCATCGTCATGATGTTAGCGTTGTTACTCTTTCTAGAACGCTCTGTAGAGTATGCATCGGAACAGAGGGCGGCATAGGCCCCGGGGACTTTATTTGCAGCGATGCACATACCGATACCCGTGCCGCAGATCAAGATACCCCGCTGATGTTTCCCTGAGGCAACTGCTTCAGCCACCTTGAGGGCCACATTGGCATAGATGGGATCATTACTTCCATAGTCTTCCCATTCATAACCCAGATCATTTAGATGTCTCTTAATCGTCTCCTTCAGTCCAGTCGCGTTTGGGTCACATCCAATTGCTATTTTCATGGCAGAAGCCTATATTTATTATAAAAAAAATCCCATGGGCTGTCAAGGAGATGGACCTTCGATTTTTCTTATACATTCCAGTCATTCCTGGGGTTCGAAAATTGTCCATAGAAATTTTAGAGCCAGCAAAACGGCTTAATTTTATTAGGCGAAATGGTAAGATACTGGCGACTACTAAGGGGAATAGGGCATCGTAGGGGTTAACTTCTCTCATTTGTCTAGTCATGAAATATCGCATTTTAAAAAATCAAAGTTCGGCGAGGGGAAATTGATTCTTTTAATGATTTCGATTCGAAATATAGCATTGCGAAATGAAATTCAAAATTCCGACTTTCAGGAAGTGAACGCTCCCGTGAAGATCTCTTCAATGGGAGCAAGAAAGGGGGTTTGACCGACTTGAATCGGCCAGCAGGTGGAGGCGACGGCTGTAGGCCTAGGTATGTCCCCGATGGTGCTCATGCTTTTCGGCAATCCCAAGGCAGGGTTTCAAGTGGAAATCTTAAAATGCCGAAAAATGCAATAAAGGACATAAAGAAAAGAATCTTAAGCCCATACGGATAAGACACTTACATCTGACCACACGGGAAGGAGTAAGTTTTGAGTCATATTGGCAATGCAAAATGGCTGGCCGCCGCTCTGGCGGTTTTCGGCCTGATTGGGTTTACCGAGCTTTGCATAGCTTTGGCCCTTTTTAGCCGGACGAAACGCTTTATTCGGGGAGGCAAGCGCACCCTGGGTGTTGTTGTTTCTTTGGAGCAAAGACGGCTTCAGGCAGATAATGTATGTGACGTAGGCAGGAGCGTTTTGATCCCAGTGGTGGAATACACCAGCGAAGATGGTGTAGCTCGGCGCTATTTGAGTTCGACCGGGTCAAGTCCAACGTCATTCCGCGTTAGCCAGCAAGTGACCATCAGTAGAAGTTGAGAGCCGTACCAGCGATACTATGGTAGCCCGACGCCGGCGTGGTCGGGCAAAATTGGCAACATGATCGCCCGCGCGGCGGCCATCTGGCGCCCGCTGGCGCCAAACCAGGACATGCTGGCCACGGAAGGGCTGGCGTTTCTGAAAAAGCTGATGGCTTAAGAGAAAGGAGAAAACACCATGCCGAGACCCGTTACGCTTTTCACCGGCCAATGGGCCGACCTGCCCCTCGAAACACTGGCGAAGAAGGCTAGCGCCTGGGGATTCGACGGCCTGGAGCTCGCCTGCTGGGGCGACCATTTCGAGGTCGACAAGGCGCTGGAAAAAGACGCGTACGTGAAGGAAAAACGCGCCCTGCTGGCAAAGCACAACCTCAAATGCTTCGCCATCAGCACCCACCTGGTGGGGCAGTGCATCTGCGACGATCCCATCGACGATCGCCACAAGGGCATTCTGTCGCCGCAGCTGTGGGGCGACGGCAAGCCCGAGGGAGTGCGCCAGCGCTGCGCCGAGGAGGTGAAGAAAACCGCGAAGGCCGCCAAACTGTTCGGGGTGGACGTGGTCAATGGCTTCACCGGGAGCTCCGTGTGGGCCAAGCTCTACTTCTTCCCCCCCACGAGCCAGAAGGACATCGACGCCGGCTACAGGGACTTCGCGGCGCGCTGGGTGCCGATCCTGGACGTCTTCAAGGCCCAGAAGGTCAGGTTCGCGCTGGAGGTGCACCCGACCGAGATCGCCTACGACATCATCACGACCCATCGCGCCCTGGAGGCGGTCAACCATCACCCGGCCTTCGGTTTCAACTTCGACCCAAGCCACTTCATCCACCAGTTCCTCGACCCGTTGGCCTTCATCGAAGAGTTCCCCACCCGCATCTTCCACTGCCACGTCAAGGACTCGCGCGTGCAACTCACCGGGCGCAACAGCATCCTCGGCTCGCACCTGGACCTCGGCGACCCGCGCCGTGGATGGAATTTCGTCTCGCCGGGCCGGGGCGACGTCAAGTGGGACCCGATCATCCGGGCGTTCAACCGGATCGGGTATAAGGGGCCGCTTTCCATTGAATGGGAAGACAGCGGCATGGATCGCGACTGGGGCGCGCCCGAGGCGCTGGCGATGATCCACAAACAGGATTTCACCGCTTCAGCGGTCGCCTTCGACGCAGCGTTTTCAAAATCCAAGTGATCCTGGACTATGGACGGGAGGGACTGATGAGCGAGAAAACTGGATTCACCACGATGGCCGGCCCGCAGGCCGGAAAGTCGGCTCCTGAGATAGGCGTCGGCATGTTGGGCTACGCGTTCATGGGCAAGGCCCACACGAATGCGTACAAGAAAATTCCTTACATGATGTATCCGCCTCCTGCGATCCCCAAGCTGATCGCGATTTGTGGGCGAAATGAGGCCGCCGCCGCCGAGGCCGCCCGCCGCTATGGCTATGAGGGGTACTACACCGACTGGCGCAGGATGCTGGAAGACGATCGGATCCAGCTCTTCGACAACGGTGCCCCCAACGACGCACACGCCGAGCCGTGCATCTCCGCAGCCGGGGCGGGCAAGCACATCTTTTGCGAAAAACCTCTTGCCCGCACTGCCGCAGAGGCCAAAAAGATGCTCGAAGCCGTCGTCAAGACCGGCGTCAAGCACCAGGTGGCCTTCAACTATCGCTTCGTGCCAGCCATCCGCCAGGCGTACGATCTCATCCGAAACGGTGCGCTGGGGAAGGTCTACCACTACCGCGCGGTCTACCTGCAGGAGTGGGTTATGCCGCACTACGGCACGCCGAAGATCTGGCGGCTGAACAAGAAGGTGGCGGGCAGCGGCGCCCTGGGCGACCTGGGCGCGCACCTCATCGACCTCGGCCGCTTCCTGGTGGGCGAGATGAAGAGCGTGAGTGCCTTGACCCGCACCTTCATCAAGGAGCGTCCCCTGGTCGGCGGCAGCGGCACCGGTAAAGTGGATGTGGACGATGCGTTCGTCGCGACCGTCGAGTTCGAGAACGGCGCGATCGGCACGCTGGAGGCTTCACGCTTCGCCGCCGGCCACAAGAACTACGAAGTGCTGGAAATCAACGGCGAGAAGGGCAGCATCCGCTTCAACCTGGAACGCCTGAACGAATTGGAAGTGTTCTGGGTGGACGACCAGCCGAAAGAGACCCAGGGTTTTCACGACGTTTTGGTGACCGAGGGCTACCACCCCTTCTGGTCCAACTGGTGGCCGCACGGTCACATCATTGGCTGGGAGCACTCCTTCGTCCACGAACTGACCCATTTCCTCGATTGCATCGTCAACCAGAAGGACGTCGCTCCCTACGGCGCAACCTTCGAGGACGGCTATCGGGCGGCCGTCATATGCGACGCGATCCTGGAATCGGCCCGAGCCAGGAAGCAGGTCGATCTCAGATTTTGACGGAGCGGGCGGCGCGGTGGAGAACCTTCGTCCCTATCTTCATTCAGGGGGCCGGGCATGGCGGATCCCACCCCCACCTGGCACATGAGTTCATCCGGGGGATCGCAGAGGAACGGGAATCCAGCGTCGACGTAAAGCGGGCGGCGAACTGGACCCTGGCCGGCATCTGCGCGCATGAATCGGCGACGAAGGGTGGGGAGCGCATCGAACATCCCATCTTTGGATAACTTTCCGCCATACCCTCCACTCCGATTTTTTGATCATTCATTGAAACATTTGGGGTCCCCTTAAGCTATACCCGCGAGCTTACATTTCTATTTCCCGGCTTTGAGGTGCGAGGGGTTTGGTGCGGCTGAATGACTCGACTTAGAGCGCAAAAGCAAAAGGAGGTTTAGCGGCGGGCTGGCTGGCTCTTTTACCCGTCTGTTTTCTGGATTCCCGCCCTGCACCACACTAGGTACAGGGCCCGCTTTCGCGGGAATGACGATTTATCCGGATTTATATAGGTCCCTGTGGATAATATTTATTTACAAGGGAACGAATTGGACTGATTTAGGGCGGGCCGTTATATATTTTATCCAGAGGTGCTATTATATCGTGTAGAGGGTAAGGGGGTAAATACGATGCCGTTGGTTTCCATTGCCGGTGAATTGGCGAAAGCGAAAAAAGGGGGCTACGCATTACCGTCATTTAATGTCTTTGAAATGAAGGGATGTGAAGGGGTCTTTGAGGCAATCGAGGGCAAGCGGGCACCTGCAATTGTGGGGATTTTTTCAGGTACATTTAATGAACAGAGCTCTCCTGCTTTTGCCGCTTTTATCCGTTCCATGGCAGAAAAGCCATCGGTACCAGTCTCATTGATGCTTGACCACGGCACCAGTTTTGAGCAATGCCTTAAGGCGATCTCGTTAGGATTCACCGATGTCATGTATGACGGCTCCCAGCTTCCCCTAGAGGGAAACATTGTCACCACACGTCTTGTCGTCCATGCCGCACATGCTGCGGGCGTCTGTGTCGAAGCTGAACTCGGTCATGTGGGAATGGGTTCTGACTATGCAACTTTTGGAGCGGAAAAAAAAGGTTTTACCGATCCTGCGGCCGCTGAACGCTTTGTGGCAGAGACGGAAGTAGATTTTCTCGCTGTTGCCATCGGCAACGCCCATGGAGTGGATAAAGGCAAATCCCACCTGGATATGGGTCTTTTAAAAGAGATACGAAAGAGAGTGGATATCCCCTTGGTACTCCATGGCGGGTCAGGCCTTTCCGAGGAGCAGTTCAAATCTGCCATCCAGGCTGGTATTTCCAAGGTGAATATTACCACCGACTTTTTAATAAGGGCCGCTTCAAGCATATAGTCAATACACCTGTCCCGATGGCTCCCCCATCACCATAAAGTTGGAAGGTAGACTCAAGGGCGCTGCTCGTTCCATCTCTGGAGCGTCCTCAACCGAAGGAACCTGGACCTGCATCAAGGGCACGGGTAAGTTCAAAGGCATCCAGGGTGCAGGTACATGGAAGAGCTACATCCTTGGCCCAGGCCAGTGGTACACGGATATAGAGGGGGAGTACACGCTCCCGTAGGGATCTTCGAAACTCTTCAGATCGTCTTTAAGCTGAGTCATTAGAAGGCAGGGTCAGAAATGGCCCTGCCTTTTATGCACATTTCTACTCCTAATCGTTGACTCTTATCACTATCCTTTTCCGAGGAGTAGTAGGTGGAGCGCGGGACTTTGTTTTATATGTTGCATCTCTTGGTTGATTTCCTTTCTTTTCCAACGGCCAAATTCACATCGCCAAGTCTAATTTCGCTCAGAGGAAACGTGGAGCCGAAGACGTTGTGAAAGCGCCGGTCAAAACCGGCATGGTGTAAGAGGTGAAAGTCCTCTACAGAGTAAGGGCTAACAACCGGCTTTGGCCTCAAGCTATGCGTCGGCGTTCAGCCATGGGCGTGACGAAGCGTTAGCGGGGGCGAGGAGGAAAAATTCTAGAAACTGTTAGAAATAGATTAGAAATTAGGAAGGGATGGGCTTAGGGAATTTTTTAACTTATTGAAATTATTGGTGGGCCATGAAGGGATCGAACCTTCGACCTACTGATTAAGAGTCAGTTGCTCTACCAATTGAGCTAATGGCCCACATTTTTTTATTTTGTTACCATTTCCCCTTGAGGTTGTCAAGGCCGAAAAGGTTGGCCGTTGAGGTCAAAAACCCAACCCCAGTTCGGTGCGCAGCTTCTCTTCGAACTCTTGCAAACATTCGTTACAGAAAAGGGTGACACCGGGGTTGCCGTAATATTGGATGGCCAAGTCGCCCCCAAAGGGGCGCATCTGCTTACACTTGATGCAATAAAAATCGGATTTAGGGGTTAAAGAAGAGCTGATGATCTGCTCTCGAATGCTCCGGGCATAGATAACAGTGTTTAGAAGCTGATGTTTATCAACCTGCATGACACCAACGTCTCAATCGTCAGCACAAATTCAAGGGGCTTCTTCTGCCTCCTTCTCTTCCTCTAGCATGATGTTGCCAATAACCTCTTGGAACTCCAGCCACTCTTCCTTTGTGAACAGCACGGTCACACCCCGGTCCGTCATGCTGAGCGTGATGTTGTCTTTTTCGGCATCCACCCAAACCTCATATCTTTCATCGCTATACACCAATGAAACGGCTGGCATATTCATTCCCTCATTCCTCCGTTCCCAAAGGAAAATGCCTATATGAAAGGCTACCTCTTTCCCCCCCCCTAGTCAAGAGGATTACCCGCTTCACCCGGTCTGGGTCGCCTTGTGAAAGCCACGGCGGATCGATCCCCTTCTCCTACCTGCCATAGCTTGGTTCGGGGAGATGATTAGGAAATAGGCTATAACTTCTTCGCCGCTGCGGCGGCCTTTCTCTGAGATTTTGAAAGTCGATGAGAAGGTCCCTTCTTGACCGGGGCCACGGATCGATTTGGAGAAAGAATCTCGCTCTCGCTTCCCTTCCAAACATAGACCTGGGCCATTTCCATTTTTTCAGCGAAGTCGGAGACGGGGATGGCGATTGCACCTTTCTTCACGGCGAAGAGGGCCACGTCCCGGTCAGAGGTCACCACCGTGATCCCCTCTCGTTTTTCCGCCGACAAGCGCTTGAGCACATCATCTGCCTTCTCGCCGGGCTTAGAAAAAATAATCTCGATTCCCCGGGAGCGTTCCCGACGCCCAATCGAGGTTCCTTGTGGCCCGCCATCAAAGACTACGGTGATGGCATGTCCTTTAAGACGCTTGTACTGAGCCAGTCTCTCAATCAACCCCTCGCGGGCTTTTTGCAGTTCGATTTGTTCAAGCCTGCGCAATTCTGGGGATTGCTTGATGAAGTTATACCCGTCGATAGCAATAAACATAGTTAAAGAAGTGCCTAAAATGCCTAAAGTGCGCTAAAGGCCCTAAAGGGGATGAAAGTGCCTGTAATGGCCAAGTTCCCTAAAGTTATTTCCTCTTTAAAATTTAGCGAGGGATTTTGCCCGTTGTCAAGCTAAAAAAGGGAATTGTGAAGGGCGAAGCCTTCTGCTATACTTTGGCATATTGAAAATTGGAAGACAAAAAATCTAAGATCCGACGCTAAGGAGGCAGAAGATGAGTCCAAGGAGAACCCCTGGAAGCCCTGTCCCGCCAGTGCGCAGCGCCATAGGAATCGTTATTTTTATCACCGCCTTACTCCTGCTCATGCTCCTCTGGCGGGGCATCGAGATGATCACGGATTGGTATTGGTTCCAGGAGCTGGGGTACGAGAACGTTTTCTTAGTCACTTTTTTAACCCAGATGAAGGTAGGAGCTCTCTTTGGCGCGGCCTTCTTCTTCATCTTCTACCTGAACCTTTTTCTGGCCGACCGCTTCTCCTCCCGAGGCTATTGGGTGAACAAGGACGCCCTGATTCACATCCCGCCCTGGGAGGCGGGGAATTATCCCATCGGAGTGCTGATCCTCTTGGGTTCTATTCTTTTCTCCTTATTCGCCACGATGCGCGGGTCGGCCCAATGGGAGAATTATTTGCGATTTTTTCAGGCCACGCCCTTTGGCCTTTCCGATCCCCTCTTTAACAAGGACATCGGTTTCTACGTCTTCCAACTTCCCTTCCTGAACTATCTTTACGGGTGGTTGATAACCGTCCTGATCTTGACGGCCATAGCCACGGCATTGATCTATTTTATACGGCGGTCCTTTCAATTCATACCTCCCCGGACCTTGCGGATCGCCCCGGCAGCCCGGACCCATATAGCAATTTTAACTGCAGCCATATTCTTTGTCGGGACAGGGGGAGTGTGGGTCGAGTTGAATGAAATCCTCTTTACCAAGCGGGGGGTGGTCTTTGGTCCCGGCTACGCCGATGTCACGACCCAATTATGGATTCTAAAGCTGTTGATGGGAGTCACTGTTTTCTGCGGCCTGTCCATTCTCTCTCTGGTCTTTCGCAGCGCTTGGAGGCTCCCGGCTTTGGGGGTGGCTGCCTTCTTGGCAGTGGTGATCGTAGGTACGGGCATTTATCCCTCCCTGGTTCAAAAATTCAAAGTGGTGCCCAACGAGATTGTGCTGGAGAAGCCCTTTCTCGAACAAAACATCAAGTATACCCGGATTGCCTACCGTTTAAATGGCGTGCAGGACCGGGAATTCCCAGCCGAAGAAAGCCTAACTCGCGAAGACCTGCGGCGCAACGACCTGACCATCAAGAACATCCGCCTATGGGATCACGCCCCCCTTCTTTCCACTTACGGCCAGTTGCAGGAGATTCGCACCTATTACAAATTCCAAGACGTAGACAACGACCGCTACACGATCAACGGCGAGTACCGCCAGGTCATGCTTTCCCCCAGAGAGCTTTCCTACCGGGCATTGCCTGCCCGCACCTGGATCAACGAGCACTTGACTTACACCCATGGCTACGGAGCTGTCCTGGGTCCAGTGAATCGGATCTCCCGGGAAGGACTGCCGGAATTTTTCATTAAAGACATCCCGCCGGTCTCCTCCGCGAACATCAAGATCACTCGCCCGGAAATTTACTACGGGGAGACTTCCAACGAGTACGTTTTCGTCCGGACCAAGCGTCCGGAGTTTGACTACCCGGTGGGCGAAAAAAACGTCTACTCCCGTTACGAAGGCAAGGGAGGCGTGTCCCTCTCCTTCTGGAGAAAGCTGATCTTCGCCGCTCGGTTTGGCTCTCTCACTATTCTTTTCTCGGATGACGTCACCAGCCAAAGCCGGGTCATGTATTATCGCAAGATCAGCGAGCGGGTCTCCCGGGTGGTTCCCTTTGTGCGCCTGGACCCGGATCCTTACCTGGTCATCTCTCCGGAAGGCCGTCTTTTCTGGTTTTTAGACGGCTACACGGTGACCGACCGCTTTCCTTACTCCGAACCTATCGAGAACCTGGGCAATTACATCCGTAACTCCGTCAAGGCCGTAGTCGACACCTATGATGGGACGATCCAGCTTTATATCAGTGATTCTTCAGACCCGATCATTCAAACCTACGCCAAGATTTTTCCCGGTCTTCTCAAATCCCTGGAGGAGATGCCCCCCGATTTGCGCAGCCATATCCGCTATCCTCCGGGTTTGCTCAACATTCAGGCCAGGATGTACAGCACCTACCACATGCAGGATGCTCAGGTCTTCTACAACAAGGAAGATCTCTGGTCCATTCCCAGGAAATCCGGGCCAGGCGGAGAGCAAGAGATGCAGCCTTACTACACGATCATGAGATTGCCCGACGGGAAGAAAGAAGAGTTCGTTCTCCTACTCCCCTTCACTCCTAGTAAGAAGGACAACATGTCCGCCTGGATGGCCGGCCGCTGTGATCCGCCGCATTATGGAGAAGTGGTGGTTTACGACTTCCCCAAACAGAAATTGGTTTATGGCCCGCGGCAGATCGAGGCCCGGATCGACCAAGATGCCGAGATCTCCAAGCAACTCTCTCTTTGGAACCAGCGGGGTTCCCAGGTGATCCGGGGCAACCTACTGGCAATCCCCATAGAGAAATCGATTCTCTACGTCGAGCCTCTATACTTGGCAGCTGAAAAAGGGTCGCTGCCGGAGCTGAAAAGAGTGATCATCGCCTTCGGAAATTCCGTGGCCATGGAGGAAAATTTAGAGCTCTCCTTGCAGCGGGTATTTGGTGGCGAATTGCTGAGAGAAAGAGAAGCCCCCAGGCTGGCCGTGGCAACGGTTCCCCAAAAGGAGAAGTCCGACCGGCAGATCGCGGGAGAAGCCCTGGTGCATTACCGCAAGGGCCAGGACTTCTTGCGCCAGGGAAACTGGGGAGGCTACGGTGAAGAATTGAAGAAGATGGAAGAAGCCTTGAGGAATCTGGAAAAAAGTAAATAGCTACTCTTCGCCACAGAGAACACAGAGAAAAAATTATTAAATCAGAATATGAAAATCCGAAAAAAATTTAAAATTTCAACCTCAAAATCCAAAATTATTTGGCATCGGCCAGTGGCTGAGGAATTGTATTTATGAAACGAGTTGTCTTGGGAACGGCCGGACATATCGACCACGGGAAGACTACTTTGATCAAGGCCCTGACCGGGGTGGACTGCGACCGCCTCAAAGAGGAGAAAGAGCGCGGGATTACCATTGAACTGGGCTTTACCTCCCTGGTTCTGCCCAGCGGGCTGGAAATCAGCATTGTGGACGTACCGGGTCATGAAAAGTTTGTCCGCCACATGGTCGCCGGGGCCACGGGCATTGATCTGGTCGCTCTGGTCATTGCTGCCGATGAAGGGATTATGCCGCAGACCCGGGAGCACCTGGATATCTGCAGACTATTGCGGGTGAAGAAAGGCATGATCGCCCTCACAAAAATCGACCTGGTAGAGAAGGATTGGCTGGAACTGGTCAAGGAGGAAATCCAGGAGTTTGTCAAAGGAACTTTCCTGGAAGGAGCGGCCATCCTTCCTCTTTCTTCAGTCACGGGAGAAGGCCTGCAGGCTTTTGTCGCAGAAGTGAACCAGCTGGCCCAGGAGGTGGAAGAGCGTTCCCCCGCAGGACTCTTCCGGTTGCCCATCGACCGGGTCTTCACCATCAAAGGGTTTGGCACAGTGGTCACAGGCACGATCATCTCCGGAAAAGTCTCCTTAGGGGACACCCTGGAAGTACTTCCCAAGGGCCTGGAAGCCAAAGTGCGCGGTATTCAGGCCCACGGCAAGCCTGTGGAAATGGCCACGGCTGGCCTGCGCGCCGGCATCAACCTGCAAGGCCTGGAAAAGACCATCATCGATCGAGGGAATGTCTTGGCTCTCTCCCAGAGTCTGAAGCCCACGGCTTCTTTAGACGTGATCTCCCAACTGTTGTCCAGTTCCCCCAGACCACTTAAAAATCGAACCCGGGTTCGTTTGCATTTGGGAACCGTGGAGGTATTGGGGCGGGCCATCCTCTTGAATCGGGAGGAAGTCAAGCCCGGGGAAGAAGCCCTACTACAGGTCCGCTTAGAGGACCCCATCGTCGCCCTTCCGGGCGACCGATTTGTCATCCGCAGCTACTCCCCTCTCTTGACCATCGGTGGCGGCGAGGTCTTAGACGCTTTTCCCTCACGGCATAAAAGGTTCTCCCAGCAGGTAAAAGAGGAGATGGAAACTTTAGAGAAGGGTTCCGACGATGAGAAGCTCAAGCTCCGTCTCCTGCGAGCCGGGCCGGCCGGGCTTTCCTGGCCCGACCTAATCATGCGTTCCAACCTGCTGCCTGCCAAGTTAAAATCTCATGTCGAAAGCCTGGTTTCTGCGGGCGGGATCTTGCGCTACAACGGCGATCGGCTTCGCTACATTCACTCCCAGGTGATAACCGACCTGAAGCGCTTCTGCCTGGATTACCTGAAAGAGTTTCATCGCCAGAATCCACTCCAGCCCGGGGCAATAAGAGAGGAGCTCAAGACCAAGCTTCCCCCGCAAATGGATGCCCGGCTTTTCAACCATCTGCTCTCCACTCTGATCGAAGAGAAAAAAATGATAGCGGAAAAAGAGACGATCCGCCTGAGTTCGCACACCATCTCCCTCAAGGAAGAGGAAAAAGACCTGCGGCAAAAAATGGTTCTCCTTTATGCCCAGGGAAAGCTGCAGCCCCCGCTGGTGAAAGAAGTGGCCCAACAGCTCGCCGTTTCCGAAAGCGAGCTTAAGCCAGTCCTCCGGCTCTTAACTAAAGAGGGCACGCTGGTTAAAGTGAAAGAGGATCTCCACTTTCATCAACAGGCTATGCAGGAGCTGGAAGGAAAACTAATCAGCTTCCTTCAGCAACACAAGGAGATGACCCCCACCCAGTTTAAGGAGCTCTCCCAAGTTTCCCGCAAATTCGCCATTCCCCTGATGGAACACTTCGACGCTAAAAAGCTGACCCTGCGCATCGGAGATAAGCGGGTTCTGCGAAAATAGGGTTTTTTTGACAAGGAATTATCCGCCAGGTTGTCAGGAGGGCTAACCGCAAAGGATATTACTCAGAGGAAACAATTTTCGTGAACCGGTCGGTGAGCTGCGGATCAAACTGAATCCCGGCCTTTTTTCGCAGCTCCTGTAAAGCTTCTTCCTTACTTACCGCTTTCTTATACGGCTGTACGTGGGTCATCACGTCATACGCTTCCACAACCGCGATGATTCGGGAAATGAGCGGAATCTCCTCCCCTTTTAACCCTCTGGGGTAGCCGTTTCCGTCCCACCATTCATGATGGGCCAAAATGGCTTCGGCAATCGGGGCCAGTTCGGGAGACGACCCGGCAATGCGATACCCGGTCTCTGGATGCTTCCAAATCATTGCCCATTCTTCAGGGGATAAATCGCCCGGCTTAATGATGATTCCTTCCGGGATGGCGATCTTACCGATGTCATGCAGGATCGCCAGGAGCGATAACTGGTCTAACTCACTATCCGACAGCCCGAGAGTATGGCCGAGTTGCAAGGCCAATTCCCGGAGGCGATAGGCGTGTTCTTCTGATTCATGGCTTCTCTCAAAAAGGGTCCTCCGCAGGGAAGAAATGATGGAGTCACGGACCTTTTTGTTCTCCAGGAGCTTACTCCTGTACATCCTTTCCTCGGCTTCTTTTAAGATTTTTTGAATATCCTGGGAAGGTTCCTTTTTAGTCACAGCCCCAAGGGCAATGCTGGGTTTCTCCGGATATTGGCCGACTTGGCTGCCGGCGAGCTTTATCCGTTCGACGATCGCCATGCTTTCCTCATAGCTCGTCCTGGGCAAGAAGATGGCAAACTCATCCCCTCCCAACCGGGCGATCACATCTTCCTTCCGGCAAGACTCCCTGAGGATGGCGCTGACCCGGGTCAAAAGCTTATCCCCTTCCTGATGACCAAAGGCATCATTGACCAGTTTTAAGCCATTGACGTCTCCCATGATGACACTGATGGGCAACTGCCTCTCGGTATCCAACCGCTTCAATTCTTCCTCGAAGTACGCGCGGTTATAAAGGCCGGTTAATTTGTCATGAAAACTCAAGTAGCGTATCTGGTCCTCCACCCATTTCCGCTCGGTGATGTCTTCCATCGTCCCTTCATAAAAGAGAACCGTCCCGTTGGAGTCGTGGATCGCCAGTGCATTCATGGATATCCAAATCTTACTCCCATCCTTACGATAGACCTGAGTCTCATATCCTTTAACAATATGGCCTTCTTCTACGAGCCGGCGAAACTCTCTATAGTGTTCGGGGTCTACAAAGTATTGTCGCTTTACATCTGTATCCGGGAGAGTCAATTCTTCGGGAAAGGCATAGCCCAGGATGCGCGCGCACGCTGGATTGGCTACGAGGAACTGGCCGTCCAGCGTGGACTGGAAGATGCCTTCCACCGCATTGGCAAAGATGCTACGATATTTCTCTTCGGCCCGCCTGAGCAACAATTCTGCCCACTTCCGGTCGGTGACGTCGCTCATCATTCCAGTTAAGCCCACTGGTTGATCGCCTTCCAGCAAGCGCCGGCTGGAAATGCGCACTTCGCGGATACTGCCTTCTTTATTCAAAATTCGGAAATCATGCGGCTGCGAGAGGCCAGCCAGGGTTTGCTGCAAATAATTCAGGAATTCTGGCAATTCTTCCGGAAGGAGAAAGTAGGCAAAAGGCTGTCCCATCATTTCGTCGACCTTATATAAAGCGACCTGCTCGATCACCGGACTGATGTAAGTGAAACATCCCCGGATATCCAGGGAAAAGATTATATCGTTAATGTTCTCCACCAGATTTCGGTATTTTTCTTCAATTTTTTTCAGCTCTCTTTCAATCCGTCGGCGCTCCAGGGCATTGATGAATATTTCTCCTACCAATCTGAGCGGTCCGATCATTTCTTCCGGCCAAGTTTTCTCCGCCTTCACCGATTCAAACCCCAAAATTCCAGCGGGGGGTTTCCCCGACATCAACGGGATCAGAATGAACGACCGGCATCCCTGCGATGGGAAGATTTCTTTGGGGATGCTCGCCCCGGGAGGAGGGTCGCCAATCCCGGGGATGTGCACCACCTGACCTTTTTCTATCTGTTCCTGTATCCAAGGGAAATCCTGCACGCACCACTCCCTGGGCCCATCGATTTGCATTTTACACTCTAAGCCACACCACCAATGGGTTCTGCTTAACTTCGCCCGGTCATCGGAGAAGAGGTAAAGATAGCCGTGGTCCGCACCCGTAGCCTCTCCGACGGTTTGCAGGGCGGTGTGAATCCCTCTGTCCAGCTCATCAGAACCCAGATGGATGAGCTGAGTGGATATGCTCATTGCGATTTTTTCGAGGGCGACTTGATTCGGCAAGATCTCCTCGGCCTGCTTTTTCATGGCATCCTTCCTAAATCAGAACCCACCATGTTTTTTCTGGCATTGGCATAGAATGAATTCGGCCCCAGGTCTTCAGCCCTGTGAGGTTCTTCCCACAGGGATTCAATTTCTTGGTCCAATCCCCAAAAATAAAAACCGGACCCCCTCCTCAAAAATAACCCACGGGGCATCCGGTTTCCTCAATCGAGCTTCGGCGACCCGGCGATCCCAGGGATTTGCTCTCGCAAATCCATCCAACGAGACCTTTAGCCTATGGCTGACAGCGGGTAGCTAAAGGTAAAAAACCAACTTGTTGGGTTTCTTTTGGGACCCGTGGTTTTCCGTCCTCCGATTGCTCGGAGTTTGGCTTTTTCGGCTTCTTTTCTCTTCGCTTACAGGATCTGCAAATCCTCAGGTTGAATTTATGTAATATTACCATATCGGGCTTGGCCAGGCAAGCCTTAAATTTTCTTTCGGGGTCAGGTTTCCCCTCAACCATCTTACCGTAAAGCCGGGTAAGTTGGGCTTGATCTCCGTGTTTAAGGAGCTCTCCCAAGTTTCCCGCAAATTCGCCATTCTCCTGATGGAACACTTCGATGCCAAAAAGCTGACCCTGCGCATCGGAGATAAGCGGGTTTTGAGAAAATATGGTATATTAAAAAAAAGCAGAAAGCATGGCTTGCAGGGATTCGAGGTTATCTGGAAAAACCTTTTGACCTGAAGCAACTGGAAGAGGCCATGAGTGTAAAGCGGCCATGATGAATGGTCCAGCAAAAACAAAAGAAAAGGAAAAGAAAGAAATGAAAAAGAGAATGTTGGTAGCGATGGTATCCATCCTGTTTGCCCTCTCGATGGTGAGTATTACGCTGGCTCAGGATAAGGCACCTGCAGGGCCTCCGGCCGTGGTGAAGGAGATGGTCGCGAAAGCCAAAGGGTCTATTCAAAAAGTTTCTGCCGCGGATGTGAAGGCCGCCATTGATACGAAAGAAAAAGCGATCATCCTCGACGTGAGAGATCCGGGGGAATTTGCCGCCGGCCATCTTCCCGGAGCCGTTAACATCTCCCGGGGGACGCTGGAGTTTAACGTCTTCAACAAGATCCCAGATCAGAATGCCAAGATCTACGTCTACTGCAAGACGGGAAGCCGCTCGGCTTTAGCCACGAAGACCCTTAACGACCTGGGTTACAAAAATGCCGTATTGATGGATGCTCTGTTTGAGGATTGGATCAAGGCTGGTTACCCTGTCGTGCGCTAAAAAATACTTTCACCGCAGAGAACGTGGAGAGCGCTGAGGGAACGAGTCCAGAAGCGCTCTCTGGGTTGAATTTTGCATTTTGCATTGAAATTTAGCCAATTTTTCAACAGACTGATAAACGGTCCATGATTACCCGGCGAAAGTTTTTGAAAGGGACGGCCGTGGGCCTGGGGGCTCTAGGCCTGAGCGTTCAACTCCTGGATTTTAAGAGTTGGGCCAGGCTCAGCTCGGAGGCGCCGGTCACCCGGATTCCAACTTTTTGCAATGGCTGTGGCAATCGCTGCGCCATCTTCGCTCATGTAAAGAACAACCGGATCTGGAAGGTCGAGGGAAATCCGGAAGCCAATGGGAATCAAGGTTTTATCTGTCCCAAGGGACACGGCTATATCCATGATCTATACAGCCCAGACCGCATCCGCGGGCCTTTGAAGAGAGTCGACGGCCGCTTTCAGCCCATTTCCTGGGAACAGGCCTACAAGGAAATCGCCCAGAAAATCAACCTGGCCTTGATGGACAACGGCCCGGAGTCCATCTTTTGGATCAACTACCCCCAGTCCAACCAGGCCTATGCCTTGAGGCTCATGCACTCCCTGGGCAGCCCCCATTACTTCACTCACGGCTCTACCTGTTACACGGCTCGAAACGCCGGCTGGAATTACACCGTCGGAAAGCTTCCCTCCAACGATTTGGCCAACTCTCGGTACATCATGATCATCGGACGAAACCCGGCGGGAGGAATCGATCTGGGGCAGATGGTTGACATCACGAAAGCCAAAAGCAAAGGGGCCAAACTTGTCGTGGTAGACCCCAGGCACAGCGAGACCGCCATTCTGGCGGATGAATGGCTTCCCATAAAACCGGGGACGGACCTGGCTCTCCTCCTGGCCATGAGCAATGTGATGGTCAAAGAAGGGCTGTATGACCGGGAATTTGTCCAGAAAAAAACCGTGGGGTTTGAGCAACTGGATGACGAGATCGTCAACTATCCTCCGGAGTGGGCAGAGAAGGTATGCGAGATTCCGGCCCAGACGATCGTCCGGATCACCCGGGAGATGGCCCAAGAAAAGCCCAAAGTCCTCATCCACCGGGGGTATCACGGCGCTTTCGGCTCCCAGTACCTGAACAGCTTCCAAACCGTAAGAGCCCTGGCTATTGCCAATAGTCTCCTGGGAAACGTCAACCGGGAGGGCGGAATCTATTTTGCCCAGTCGGCGGAGTTGGGAGAGTTGCGGCCCAAGCATCCGGTCCCGGAAGGTCCTAAGGTCCCCAAAGCAGATGGAACGGGAATGCCCGGTAGATACCCTCTCGGTTCTTACGGCGATGGAATCGCCCACGCCATTCCGGAGTTGGCCCTGCGGGGACAATTGAAATGCGGGTTTGTGTACCACCATAATCCTCTTCGTACCAACCCCAATCCTAAGCGTGTCCTTGCAGGTTATAAAAAACTCGACCTTCTCGTAGTGATCGACACGGTTCTTTCCGAAACTGCTTCTATCGCCCATTATGTGCTTCCCGAGTCCTTCTACCTGGAACGGGGCGAGGCCATTGATACCAAGCACAGCGGCAAGAGGGCTCAGGTCAGCATCCAGCAAAAAGTCCTGGAGCCCATGTTCGATAGCCGGCCGGGCACTCGGATCATTATCGAGCTGGCCCATCATCTGGGCATCGGGCGATATTTTGAGTTCAACCTGGAGGAAGCCAACCAGCTCCGCCTCAAGCCTCTGGGGGTCTCTCTGGCGGACCTGAAGGAAAAAGGGGTCCTGTTCGTGGGGGACCCGTGGAAGGAAGGTTTCGACAAACTGGACACCCCTTCGGGAAAAGTGGAGATCTATTCTTCCACGCTGGGAAAACTCGGATTTCCTCCCATTCCGCGCTGGGAGGAGCCTTTGGTTTCACCCGACCCTAAAGATCCCCATTCCTTCCGCCTCCTCCATGGAAAGCAGGCGTTCCACACCCACGCCATGACCGCCAATCAGCCTTACCTCATGCAGATCAGCCGCCGGTACGACTTGATTCGGCTCTGGATGAATCGCCGGAGGGGCGAGCAGTTGGGCCTGAACGATGGAAGCCTGGTGCAAATCAAATCTCTGGTGGGAGAGGGGAAGATCCGGGTGAAATTGACCGAGGGGGTTCATCCCTCCTGTGTCTGGCTTCCCAGCGGCTATGGCGTCTTCTCCAAGTACCTGGGGACGGCCTATGATATCGGTCTATCGTACAACGATTTCCTCCCCACCCTGTTTGATCCAACGGTGGGCCATGCTATGTCCTCCGAAATCATCGTCCAGGTAAAGAAAGCCTAGAGGAAGGAAGAATGGCAGCATACGGAATGGTCATCGATGAAACCAAATGCGTGGGATGCCATGCCTGCCGCGTGGCCTGCCAGAATCAAAACAACTTGCGGGAGAATGAGGCTTACAACCACCTGGAGGAGAGGGAATACGGGACTTTTCCCAACTTTACCCGGGAATTCTTGCCCGTGCAATGCCAGCATTGCGACAACCCGCCCTGCGTATCCGTCTGCCCTACGGGAGCTTCCTACAAGAGGAGAGACGGAGTGGTCCTGGTCAACGAAAAGGACTGCATCGGATGCAAGTACTGCATCGCCGCCTGCCCTTACAACGTGCGAATTATCAAGAAGGAAGGGTACATCGAAAAATGCCGCTTCTGTATCGAATTTGTGGAGAAAGGCGGAAAGCCGGCCTGTATGACCACTTGCATGACCGGGGTCCGAATGTTCGGGGACCTGGACGACCCCAACAGTGAAATTTCCCGGTACATCGCCAAAAATCGGACCCGGCTGAGACAATTTAAAATGACCCTGAACACCAAGCCGAGAATTTATTACAGGAAGGCCTGAGGGGAATGACCCATCGAGAGAAAGGATATTTTTGCGCTTTGGCCGCCTGCCTCCTGGCCCCCCCGGATGGGGAAATGATGGAACAGGTGAAGCAAGGAGGAATTCGGTCTTTACTCGAAAAAAATATCGGGGAGTGCGGCGGCGATCTACAACTTCTTGCAGAGTTGTCCAATGAGAGAAGTTCGGAAGGCGATTTGCAGGTCTTGCAGAGGGAATATGTGCGTCTCTTTGCCAATTTGCCGGGCCCAGAAATATCGTTGGTAGAATCCACCTATAAACGCTGGACCGGGGACAGCGGTTGTGTCTTAGCTTTTGCCGGAGAGAAGGGCCTTCTCATGGGAGATGCGGCTCTCCATATGCGGGAAATGTTTCGCCAGTTGTCCCTGGAGGTCCCGGAGGAATTCCGAAGCACCCCGGATCATCTGGTCCTCGAGCTGGAATTCCTTTCTCTCCTTTATCATTCCACGACCCAGGAGCAAGTTCAGAGGTTTATTAAGGACCACTTGGACTGGATTCCGGATCTTAGGGACCGCGTGGATCGGGCCAATCCCCACCCCTTTTATCGAAATGCCATCGAACTCATAAATTTATTCCTGGTGCACGAAAGGAAAGAAGGGAAGGCCAAGAGTCATGGACCGAAGGACTTTCATTGAGTCCATTTTCGCCGCCCTGGCGGTGGGAGGAATTTCTATCCTCGCCGGATGCAGCAAAAAGGAGAACCCCGCTAGGCTGGGAAATGAGGAAACGCTCTGGAAAATGGCCTCGGCTCCGGAAAAAATCGAGGAGCCGCTGGACCTGGCTTACGCCAAAGATACCCCCGCTATTTTTCGGGATGCCTCCAGGGGCAAAGAGGATCCTTCCTTCAAACCCAAAATCGGGGGTGGGTGAAGCTGACGCAATGTCCGCCGGCGGCGGACCAAAAGAAAGAATTTTTTGCCACAGAACACGCAGAGAGCACAGAAAAATTTAATTCTAAAAGCAAAAGGCATGATTATCAAAATCCGGGAAAGAGATTTCGGACTTTGGCATTTGGTTCTTATGCTCTGTGTCCTCGGTGGCCTCTGTGGCGATTTAAGGAGTTTTTCATGGAAGGGACCATTTTTACTTTCTGGAACTGGAGTGTAGCGCTTTACCTTTTTGTGGCTGGAGTCAGCGCCGGAGCCTTTGCGATCTCGGCGCTGGCTTATTTTCTCGGCAAGGAAAAATACCAGAACCTCACCCGAATTGGGGCCTACATCGCCCCCTTCCCCCTGATTCTTGGAATTCTTTGCCTCATCTACGACTTGGAAAGGCCTTCCCTCTTCTGGAAACTTCTAGTAACCCTTCAGGTCCATTCGGTTATGTCTCTGGGGTCATGGCTCCTTTTGATCTTTTCCTTTCTTAGCTTTCTTTACTTTTACCTTTGGCTCCCCGAGCGTTTCGAATTGATGGACCTGTTCAAGCGGATTCCCCAAGGGTGGGAAAAAGTGAAAATCATCCGGGCGATCAAGTTGAGCCCTCTACTTCAAAGGCTGCGCCGGGAGAACCTGAATGGAATCCGTGGGTGGGTGGGGCTGGCAGGAATTCCGGTCTCTCTTTTGGTGGGAATTTATACGGGAGTTCTGCTGGGAGCTCTGGTCGCCAGGCCTTTCTGGAACAATCCCATGTTGCCTATGCTCTTCCTCGTTTCGGCCTTGAAGACGGGTACGGCATCGATTTGCCTGGTAGGCTGCTTCATCAAGGGTTTTGGGGGGATGAGCCGGGACGAGATTGAGACGAACAAGTTCATGGTTCATTCTATCGATTTCGTCCTCATGATCCTGGCGATCATCGCTGTTCTTCTTTTTATCTTCGGCCTCTATACCTCCCCGCGAAGTTCGGTAGAAGCCGCCAAACTCATCATGGGCGGTGAATTCACCTTTCTCTTCTGGGGGTTGGTCGTAGGACTGGGAATCCTTTTTCCTCTGGCCCTCGAAATTTATGAATTGATCCCCCATTTCATCCAGCATGTGGCTCTGCGCGAGCACAATCCCTGGATCTCCATGGCGGTGACCGTCTCTGTCCTCGTTGGCGGGTTCCTCCTGCGATATGTGGTGGTCTATGCCGGGCAGGTTTCCCAGGTGATTTCTACATAATTTCCTTCCTCTCCATTCAAAATTTTTTTGGGCCCGTTATTGGATGACAATACAGAAATCTGCCGGTCGGGCGGAAAGATAAGTAAAACATTTTAACGATCTTCTCTTGTAAACAGCTTATAGAGCTGCTGATTTGTTTCCCCATCCAGCTCCCCCCGCTCGACCCTCTGAAAGAACAGCGACTTTATCGGGTCGGCCAGTAGTCGGGCAAATCTCCGTCCAATGCTCGGTTCCTTGTACTGGAAGAAATCTTCCATATAAGAAAAAACCGAATAAAATAGGTTACCAAAATAATAGTTTCTGTCTAACATCCCGAAGGCAACAAGCGGTATAACATCGATAACATTGACCCAATCGGGATAAAGGGTCCGGTCTCCGACCAACTTGATCTGCGGTTTGCCGAAGGATTCAACGGCCAATTTCATGTAATCACTCACCATCGGGTCCAAACCCATCTTAGCGGCGCCGATCCAATCGGTGGCCACAATGTCTTCACTCCCGATCAAGGTATCCGTATGGTTCGGATTCTTGTCGGCAAAAATCCCGAAAGGGCCATCGGCACTGATATAGGCATCGATCAGGGCAAAATGAATCGGGAAATGTTTAATAAATTCTATGGTGGTCGTAAAGATGTCCCGGTTATGATGGTACTCCAAAAATTTATTCTCCATCGGCAAGGCACCATAAATATCCTTAATCGTCAGGGTATAAAAAGCGTAAGAGTGGGTCTTATTCTTAGCAAAGGCGATACGAAAATCAGCGTTTTTCCATTCCCGATTAACAAAATGTTTTCCCAATTTCCCGGAGAATGAATATTCTTCAAGGTCTTCCGAAAGGTCGACGACCCGGTAATTCTTCTCGGTTAGCCCGATATGGCGGGCGACCGTTTTGACCTCGCGATTGGTAAAGAAGATCCCGTTTGTTTCTTCAAAGCCTTTATTCGAATCATCACCTTCTTTCTTTGCCTATATCGACCCCCCTCACCGTGCCCCCTCCCCCAGAAAGGAACGGCCCAAATCTATCGGACCTTCCCGCGCGCCAGAGAAGCAAAGATGCCTCCAAAACAAAGGGTGGCAAAAATATAGAAGGCGGTCCGGGCACTCCCCAAAAAAAGT